>Ga0179593_1575550_pt1 | contig 10352 bp, 13 predicted proteins | sample CZODoug2_1_08_16_FD_185931 | JGI IMG/M metagenome (GOLD analysis project Ga0179593, IMG submission 185931) | Vadose zone soil fungal communities from Angelo Coast Range Reserve, California, USA - CZODoug2_1_08_16fungal (PacBio error correction) | ecosystem: Environmental > Terrestrial > Soil >...
CTCATCAAAGCCAAAAACAAGAAAAAACGTCACCCAAATTAAACCTGCGTCTCAAAAGGCACAACAAAGAGAGGGATACTTCAAAATCTAAGGGGTTCGTTATCGACGAAAGCAGCACTTTTTTTGGGAAAAAAAGGGGCTGCAATTCTATCTAAAATTACAATTCCTATGAGGGGTTGGTAAAATCTTTACGGGAAAACGAAAGGAGAATCCACCCCAGAAAAAAGCCTTGCGACGGTTTATATTCTCAAGCAGTTTTTCGCCCGCGCACATCAGCGCACTCAAGGGGGAACTCCTGCACCAAACGAAATGAAAACTGCAAACCAAATATAAAAATGGCAGCGGGGAGAATCCGGAGCGGAAAAAAAGATCCCCAGAAGTCGATTCGAACGCGAATTCAATCGTACTGCATTGAGCCGAGGGGGGGAGGGAACGAGCCAAAGCAACCAAATAAGGAGAGGGAAAAAACCGACGCATGCAAAGCGATTGTGCGGCGGACCTACACGCCGGGAGGGAACATTCGTAGATTGCGATGTCCCTCCCGGGCGCGCTGAGAGAGGAGAAGGGACTTCAGTCCAGCGCACAAAAGCTACTTCACTAAAGACCACAGCAGGCCAGAAGGCATAATCACAACCCACAGCAAAAAGGTTAGGGCTGCGCCACCATGAAAAGGCCACAAATCTCCCAACTTCGAAAGGAAAGGAAAAGGGGGAGGGAATCGCCTTTTTATTGACATATAACATGTGGCTATTCCATGGGATGGATTAATTCCCACTCGCACGCCAGACGAAGCAGGGGAAAAAGGGGAAAAAAAGAGTCCGTGGGAACGGCAAGTAGGCGCGAGGCATTAAGGAAAACACGTAAGCGATGTCCCTTAGTGGGGCGGCGAAAAGCCAGAACCGCTGACTCCGAATTTGACACAAAGGAAGTAGCTCGTTTCCAACGCGACATGGGAAAATGTACAATCAACGTCCTCGAACTTGAAAAACACTCGTAAACATTGTAACGGGCCGACAAATAGACACAGAAACGGCAGCGAAGGCCAGGGGGGGGATGGGAAGAAAAAAAAAAAAAAAAAAAAAAAAGAAGACCAGAACAGGAAAGACCACAATACAAAGCCGGCAGGAGTATGCGAAGGGCCCTGGATGAACCAGGGGGGACGACAAGAATCGTTAATCCGTAAACGGGAGAATAAGAAAACCAGGCAGAAGGTAGGGGTGTACTGAAGAAGCAGAAAACCAAGCCAAAAAAAACCAAGCGCGACCAGGGCCCCCCGACACCAAGAGGGAACCAGTAGTCTCAACCAGAAGGAAACCAAGGCACCGCGGCCAAAAGAAATGCCTCAGAAGCAAGCACGACCTAGGCCACAAACTCTAGTTCGGCTTAGGGGAAAATTCAAAAGAATACGTAAAAGAGCGACAAGGTCGTAGGGGTGACGCCGAAGATTCATCTCATAGATGGGAAAGAAAAGGGCGTCATCGGTGCAGGAAAGGAGTAAAATTTGAATAGGGGGGGGGTGGGGGGGGTCGGGGGGGGGGGGCCCCCCCCAACAGAGATAACTCGAGACCAATAATAGAAAAAGGAGACGGAATAGTGACAAAATAAGAGCTGCGCCAAAAAGGGGAGAGACAAAAAAATCAACATAAACAAGAAAAGAACCGACATACAACAACCATCGCGTCCTGAGTGGAACACCCAACCTTACATCTTTGCCGCGCCACCCCTGCCCCTAAAAACTCATACGAGGAGTAATAAGGAAAGGGTCCTACAGATAGGAGAATCCAACTCTAACAGGGGCCTGATTTTTCATGGGGTCTCTCAATGAGTCGGCAGCGCGCTGCCTTTCCCTAAGGAGATAAGAAAAAGAAGGATAGTCGCGGATCCAGAAAAAACCCGAGTGGGGGTGGGGTTTCAGGGAGTCGGGTGGCACCGGACATTCAAAAAAAAACTCCGGGGGAACCGGAGGGGCAAGAGGGACTTGTCTTTCAGGAAGCAAGAGAGATCGTCTGGGGAAGAGAGGGATCGGAATCCGGAAAACAGCGTGTTCTGCCTCGAGGAGTTATTCAGGAGCGTGGTATGCCAAAACGGTCTGAACTCAAGGTCCCTTCACGGATTAAGAGGGTATAACGAAAAAAGGGGCAGATCATGTGCCACTAGGAGACTCCGACTTTAGAGACGGAGAGAGTGAGGACAGCCACGAAAAACTAATATAAGCGCCCGTGAAGAAACCAACTTATTCGGCACCAAAGTTAAACCGCCAAAAGCCCCCGCAACATCAAGGTGAACCAATATGGTAATAGTCTGGGCGCTGGGGGCATTTTTGGAGGAAAAGAAAAGATGAGAACAGGGTGGGCTTTAGGCAGGCCGATCGACGCAAGAGAGCTTCACAAAAGGAAGAAAAAACCGCGTTCCGGGGAATTCGGGAGAGAGAGAAAGGTCTGGCACTAAAAGAGGTGGGGAAGGAGATATGGGAACGGAGCGGCGTCCTTCTCAAGAAAACAGGAAAAAATTCAAGTGCGCGGCTTGCGGGAATGGGAGGTTGTCTTCTATTCCAGACCCTCAGCAACCAGAGGGCGATTTGGGTGCTCGGAGGAAGGGAAGACCGGAGATACGGCCAAAAGGGAGGACTAAATGCGCGGCCTCCGCGGCAAGCAGACTCAACTTTGGAAGGTAAAAACAATGAGGAATAGAGACTATGGTTCTGGAGGGAAAGGGAACTGAGCCACATCTGATTGGGGGGAAACGCCACTCTGTTCGGGACTGAAAGTGCCGGGCCGCGGGGGAAAGAAAAGGAGACACCATTCCTCCCGAGATAAATTTCAACTCTCGTTCCATACTTAGGGAGAGCTCGGTCTGTATCAGACCATATCAGCCATCGGTAAAAAGTCCACCGCGCACTGAAATTGCAAACGACCGGTGAAGGGGTTCCTGCGTGCCACCCCAGATAACGCGAAAGGAAAGCAAAACGAGAGCTCTCTGACCCCTGATCGCCGGGGGGAGGTCAAGTCCCCGTGATAAGAAATAGTCCCTGCACAAACGTGCGAAAAAAAAAAAAAAATCGGTATTGGAGTAGACTGGGTGGGAATCCGGAATCGCCCTCCGACTCAAAGCCCCCAATGTGCGGGTTATCCGAATTAGAGGCAAACCAGCCCAAAATAAAAACGGGGGGAACTTTTGCGGTGCACAACCTCTGATGGCTGAGAAACTTTGTGACATATGGTTGGGGGGGGAATACGGCGACCTAAGACTAAAAGAGGCTGAATTCCACGCCGTGCCTGGGGGATGGGGGAGCGTTCTACCTGTCAAAGATCGGGTCCGCTAGGCCCGTCCTTAACCACGTGAAGGCTTAAGGGAATACGTGTAGTAGCCACCAGCCGGAAAGAAGACCAGAGCAAACAATTTCGCGATAAAAAACATCCCATGAAAGAGAACCGGGGGAAAAACCAGGCAAAAAGCCATTGGAAGACACCGAGCGAAGTTCAACGACAATCGGTGACAGAAGTCCCTGGAAACACATAAATATAACACAAATCCAAAATCAAAAGGGAACTCAATCCTCGACGCTCGCAAACGTAGAAAAGTTCTCAAGCCAGGCCAGGCAAATGCACATTCAAAAACGTGATGCAGGAGAAAAAGACAGGCCAATGGTTCATCTGTGTATGTAATCTCGACGAACAGGGGAAAAAGCGCGCGTGAGCGCGGAGCGACAAAGACTAAACCGTTTTGTACCCAGTCAAATGCCTCAAAGAGCGTGTGGCTCAGGTCCTGGTCTTCGGGCTGTTTGACAGGGAGGCTCCATCGCGGGAAGATCGCGGGGCCCGAGGGACGCGGCCAGTCTCAATTCGCAAGGGAAGAAGAGATCCATGATCTTTGGACAACACCTGGTCAACCGATTGGGGCCGATAAGGAAAACTGGCTCCTCACCAAACTGGGGCCTTCTTCGGCAGAAAAAACTGGCCTCTCCGACAGGTTGGACCATTCTCGAACCAGTTTCCAAGCCACGCAAGACTCTCGGACAAAAGGGCACTAGGTGGGTGACTTTCTTCTGATCTTCGGGGGGGCAAAAAGGAGCGATTGTGCAGAAAGGGGGGGTTTGCCTCACAGAAGAGAGCCGGGGAAAATTGTTCGCGGAAGCAAGCTAGTCACATCTGCAGTCGTTGGGGGGTGGGATTTGACTCGCGATTTGTTCACCCTCTAACGAACTGCGACCAGTATCTCCGCCCGGGTACGAGGAGGCCGGGGAAGAGGGTCAAAGTTGGAGTATCTCTGGGATCGAGGCGCTGTTCAGGGGGGGGATTTCTTCATGAGGGGGCCAAAGTGTTGCCGCACCTCCGCCTTCGCTGCTCATGAAATCACATTTTCCGGGAACAGGTAAGGAAGCTATGTCTGTCTCTCAAGGTCGAAAGGCTGGGAACACTTACTTCCGATCACTGCATGAAGAAAAGGGTATCGCTGAAAAATGGAGGGGAAGGAAGTCTTGTGCTGGCAGACAAGTACAGAAGTTAAAAGCTAGGGATGGGCTCGGCAAATCGGTCTTTCCGCCCGGGGAAGCACGAGCAAAATTATTTTTGGGACGTCGCACAAACAGCGGGGAGAGGGGGATCCATAATAGGGGGATCAACTATAAGATGCATAAAGGAAAAAGGGGGAGGATCTACATTTTTTACCGCTCGAAGTTCAGATTACCGTGTGGTTTGAAATGGGCATTTCGGGGGCCCTGAGCGTGGAAAAGCTTTTTACCTTTTGATAATGGATAGGAGGGCCTCGCTGTGGGCTTAAGCTTAGGCCTGGGTCATCTAGAGAAGGAGGGAATAAGCGAATCTCAATTCTGGGGGAGAACGATAAGGCCCTCATGTCGAAAATCCAAGGGGGAAGGGTAACATGTTTTTGCAGAATCTCGGTAACATGCTCGATTTTCTCCCCTGCTGTGGTGGGAGGATAGGCCTCTTGGGAGGGGGAAGGAGACCATATTGGAACTTCCGGGAATGGGACACAAGGAAAAGTTGGATAGGCTTTGGGTTCGGGCAGCGATGACAGCTGCCCTTTTTCTATTTGGTTTGATTAACATGGATTTTCAAGGAAAGGGAGCAAACTCTCCAAGCAGGGAACGTTGCTGCCGGAGCGAAACCCTGCGTGAAGGAGCCGTCAGTTGAGTCCCTGGATTGTGGATCTACGTGCTTTCCAAGGAAAACGATTAAAGGCAAAGGACGACATATATTACATATAAAGGGGGAAGGAAAAACGACCGCTGACACAAACAAAAGGCACTCTTATCGGCTCCTGAATGGAGGCACTAGGGGCGATAGGGGGGGGGGGGGGGGTCGTATAGGGGAGCGGCGGGAGAAAACGAGGGGCCTATCTCCTGGCAATTAAAGGCCAATGGGTGCTGTGCGGGGAGTATATTCATAGTATAAAAAAGACTCGCAACAAGACTGGAAGAGATATGATAGAAAAGGGCCCAAAGGCATTCCTGCGGAACGGGGGTCAAACCTTCCAAAAACACTAGACGCGTCATTCAACCATATAAAATTGAGTTAGAAAGTTCGGGGAAGGAAAACCGATAGCAAGTGGAAGGGTGTGGTTTGACCGCCCGGTGGTGCCTGCAAGTAGAACTAATGTACTGCCGACATTCCATTAAATGGGGGGGGGGGATCAGGTGAACAGTCTAACGGCGAGCGGACACTAAGGAATAAACCCTAAAAAAAGAAGGGGGGAAATCTCGGACACAAAGATCGTAGGAACATTAAAATGGGTGCGCAAGAAGGGAATTGTAAAAAGGGCAAACTCACTAGAAAAAGGAATCCGGATACAGAACCAAAAGCAAGTATCCCCATCTTTCAAGTACGAGATAGGCTGGCCGGCCGAAGGAGGGGGGCGGATACGGGGTGGGGGGGGGGGGGGGGGGGTGAAAGGAAACAAATGAAAACAAAAACTAAGGAAAAACCGGGACGGCATTGTTGTTGCGGTCCCCCAAACAAAAATGGATACCATTATATCAGAGGCCCAGGGGAATTCGTCTCTCTTGTATGGTAAACAAAGGTGGTCTCTTCCCCTGAACAAGGAAGCCCTCCTGAACAGCGTCAAACTCTCAGCCAAGCCACGATGCGCATCGGGCAGAAAAAGAAAGCCCTATTTCAATCGCGATTGAAGTCTTGAACAATGAAATGCAACCAGCAGCCAAACCAGAGCCGATCCAAACACTCTCGATCTTCAATGTGAATGGGAGAAATCATCCTGTCGAGGGAGGCCATTGAGGCTATTCCGTATGATTTGGGGGTAGCCCGCCCTCCAAAATAACTTGGGGGGCGTCAAAAACAGAGTCGTTTAAACGAGGCACACATGCGGCCGGGCCGAGTGTCGCAGTCCGCTCCACACAGCAAAGGCCACCAGGTATAGTAAAAGCCCGGGTTATCTCAAGTGCTGTCATCTAGAGGAGGCTGGGAACGCGGGACGAGGGCAGAAATGGGAAAGATAGGCAGGCGCCTTTACGCAGAAACTTAAAAAAAAAAATGAAACCTCTGGAAAAAAATTAGTTACCAAGAGCAGCGACATGAGGTGCGTTCAATGATAGATGGAGCGACAGGAACAAGAGAAAGAAAAGGCATGCAGGCAAGAGCCTTATCACGGTGAGATAGTAAACGGGAGGAACTAAACAACACGGTAAGAAGCAGGGCCCTTCTTAGCTGAAAAAAGGGAAGGAAAAACGAACAAACAAGGAAGAGATGCGATGCGAATAAAAAGAGGGAGGTTTTAGGACTACAACAATAAGGGAACCCCAAATCGGGTCATGGGGAAGAACAGAAATCAAACAAGCGCCATAGGTGCACGTTTAACCGAGGCTTCGTCCCCGAAGCAAAGCAGCAAGGAAGAAAATAGCCGAGCTGCTAAATCTTAGGGGGATTAGACGCCGGACCGGGAGGCGAATGACAATCGGGGAAAAGGGACCTTTCTAGCAATCCTGGTTGAGGAAGAGGAAATATAAAAGATTTCCTATGAGAGAATAATTCCACGTGCGGGCAGAATGCCTAAGGTTCCATAGGCACCCAGCCAAGCGTCCTCAACCCGCGATAGAAGGACAGACAATCCCAGGATGAAAAAAAAGAAAAAATCCGGCACCTGAGAAAAAAGGAGGGGGGGGGGAGGAGCCGACTTTCGGGCAGTGGTGATCCCCTTCCCCGGACTATTGGCAGGTGCTCCCTGATAAAACACCACCGCAGCGTAAAGAGTGCTTCCTAATAAATGGATCGCAAGGAATCACAGAACAGTGGTTGGGGGGGGGGAAAGGGAGTCTCCTATCTCTCGCTCAGCGTTCGCATCTTCCTTCGGATGGGAATCGAGGGGGTAATAGGGAAGAAAGGGAGGAGGAGAGGAAGCAAGCGGATTTGCCTGGTGGTTTCTGTTTTAGTGGTGGCAGTGACCGGAAAGGGGGGCCGCGATGGCGTAATATCGGGCGTGCGTGATCAACAAAATGCTGCCTGAGAGGGGGGGGCGCCACGGCAGTGAGTCATGCGTCCGAAAGGTTGTGCTGCTCAAATTGAGGTGATACGGAGTGCCTAGTTACTCCTACAAACAAAAATAACTCAAGGAACAGGGGACGGGGGGAAGCCTAGGCAAAGAAACGGCAGCAGGACCAGAAAGTGGAGCGTAGCACGGGAAAGAAAAAAACGGTCGATCTGATTATCTCGGCCCAGCCGGAGCATTAATTTCGTGCTCCAGAGTATCAGCCAACTTATTTCTCCGTAAACTTGACGCAAACGAGAAAGGGGGGGCCCCAGCAACAGCATGGAGGGGGATGGGAACTGCACCCGGGGGGGGGGTGCCTATTTCGGGTACTAACAGGAGCGTGGGCTTTCAAGGCGATGCCTACAACAAGAAACACGAACGTCATCAGGGGAGGTCGCAGCAAACAAAAATTCCAAGTGATCCCCCGACTGGACGGTTTGACTATTAACGCGGGCGAAGGCGGCGCGTCGCGAAAGGGGGGAAGGCGCGGGGAACGGACTGCTCCGCAGCGGACGTCAAAAAAAGGGGCAGTAAGGTCGTAGGTCGGGAAATGGAAAGGGGGGCTGCGATATCTGGACAGAAGCAGAAATAACCCACATCTGAAAGGGGGTGAATCGAAGAGGCAAGTGATCCTCAGGGCGCAGAGACACTCTCGCACCGACGTGGCAGGTTGTGTCATTCATCAAAGGGCACACCGGGTTCCACGGAAAAAGGGGGAAGGAGTGCGGCAAAAGGAGCATCAAAAAACAACTTCAGGAGGAAGGGGTCTGAAATTTCCGAACTTCTTAAGCAGGGTGACCGAGCCGCCACTCGTAGGTGAAGAACCGGCCGCAAGAATGCTCAGACGATCACCATTCCTACCGCTAATGTTCAAAAGAGGAAAGCCCTTAAAAGAGGGAGGGGCTAACGAATGCACGCCAAAAAAAAGGGGGGCATTTCACCGCCCACACCTCCTCTAAACGAGGCCCGTTGGAAGAAGAAAAGGCAAAGCGACGGGAAAAAATAAAGGCCGACCGGACGAAGCCCTTCGCCGCGTTTTCAGGGTACAAGAAAGCCCGAATTAAAGAAAGGAAAAAGCTCAGATGACACGCTCGGGGACCGCTGCATGGGAATTCACGCCCCGATAAAGACCCACCCTGTTTTTTGCCATCCTAACGGAGGGAAAGAAAAAAGGACGGCCCGTAGCAGCGCCAAGATACCAGAGGGAGTTGCGGAAGTCTGATTGCGGGAGTAGTGTGAATTTGGCTGGGGGAGCGGAAACTTCAAGAAGATGCGAATAAGGAAGGGCGATCAGATCTAAACCGTCGGAAAAAAGAGGGGGGGGAAAGGGGAAGGAGTTCCGCATCGGCCGTCTATCCCTGAAAAAACAAAGAATGGGTCCTGGAAGAAGGTAAACTGCTACAACGCCACCATAAGCCGATCAGAGAAAGAAAAAAAAAAGGGGCTTTCGCGATGCCAGAAAAAACGTTGCGACCCGCGAATACCGCGAGTGCCGCCCGGGAAAAAAAAGAAGAGACTGACGAACCGTGCTCCCAGTTCCCGGCCGCCACACAATCGACAAAAAGCGCAACCAACCAAAAGCTCGCTCTGAGAAAAAAGAGGAGGAAAGCATCGTTCGAAAGCCCGAGGCCAACACGTCAAAAAGAGCAAGAAAAATTAACGGGGCCAGGCAAAAAAAGGTTAAGGCGCTGGATGCAAACTCGCTAAGTTCAGAGAGTCTCCTACGCTGGGAGGGGAGAAGCCAGAGAGGAAAGTCCGGTTCTACACGCCGGGCTGTCTGTTTTTCACGGCGAAGATGTCTTCGGTATCTCCAGCATTGAAAAAGGGGCCTAGAAGACGGGGTGGAGCCGCTCTGCGGGTCCTCTAAAAATAGGGAAAAGGAGGGGAAAAAAACGTCATGGCGGGAGAAGAAGTCTCTAGGAAAAGAGTGTCAGGAACAAAAAGGAAGACACGATGGAAGAGGGGGGGAAGGAAAACAACTGAGGAAGGCCTTCGGATGTATACAAGAGATCGCCTACGGGGGGGAAGTCATGTCTGCCCGTGAAAGGACAGAACACGCTCAATGGAAAGGGAAAAGAGGGGGGCGTCGTCAAGCAAGTTATGTTGCAAGCGGGGAGGAGTTATCTCACAAACTCCGCGGGGAAACGCCGCTTTTGTGGGGCTGGCCGCTCGAGATCATGGAGGTCTTCTGATTGTCAGAGTCCCCGAAAAGGGAAAACTTCTTCCAGATACAGGGTGAAATATCACTGGGGGAGGGTTCAAAAAAGGTCCCGTTGTGTGGGGGGGGAAAAAAAGAAATGGACTGCATACTCGTAGGTGGGATTGGGGTGCAGTCTGAGGGATTGCATATATCCAGGGGACCGAACTGAACCAAAGGAGGAGGAACGAACATGTTTCCTCTGCCAAGACAAGGGGGGAGGGTTGCGTAACACATTCGAAGGAAGATCTCCCATCATTCTGGAAAGGAGGAACTTTACAGATCGTATGATTTTTAGGAAGCGGAAAAGTGGGAGGACCAGGAAAACGACGGAAAGACGCTTACTTGGTGAAGTGTCGAAAAACCCATGTGGGGGGGGGGAAAAAAGGTTCCTACTCTTTATTTGGGGGGGACACGGAGCTATGGCGTCTCTCTTTTGGGCTCCAGGAAAGAAGGGAAGAGGGAATGATATCAGAATACCATTATCGAAGACCAAATGGGGGGAGCTGAGTTGTGGCAAGAGAGGGCCTGGTCATGGCGGGAGAGGCATGTGAGGAAAAGAAATAGCAGGGGGGAAAGGGTCAGGCTATTGCCGACTGCAAGGCTCGTGGTGAAAGTCCGGTCTGAGAAGTAAGAGGAAAGAGCGGAGTAT
>Ga0179593_1595864_pt1 | contig 10352 bp, 17 predicted proteins | sample CZODoug2_1_08_16_FD_185931 | JGI IMG/M metagenome (GOLD analysis project Ga0179593, IMG submission 185931) | Vadose zone soil fungal communities from Angelo Coast Range Reserve, California, USA - CZODoug2_1_08_16fungal (PacBio error correction) | ecosystem: Environmental > Terrestrial > Soil >...
AGCCCAAAGAAAAGGATCCATTACTTCAAAATAAGTCGGACGCGGGGGGGAGAAAAAAAAAGGACGGGGTTCAGGGGGAGGGGGGGCACGGTCGTTAGAAAAAAAAGCACACCATTACGAGCTTTTTAGGCGTGCGGTTGCAGTAAGGGGATTCAGCGTGAAAAAGAGTATCAGACAGGAAAAATCGAGCGACAACAAGCACCAAAAAAAGAGGAAAGGGGTCTGGAATCCGCGGGTCAGCGGAGGAAAAGGAGTGGCACAAAGGGGCAGACGGGGGACTGTAAGGCATAGCACCATGTCACTGGATGCAGGAGAGAGGGGTGGGAGAAAAAGCTGGAGGAAAAACTGGGGATGATAGCCAGTTCCATCAAAAGGACTTCAACCATACGTCTTAAGACAGAGTCTCAAGTCGAACAGTGCGAAAAGGAAAAAATAGCCACATGTAGGGTTTGGTCTGAAAAAAATCGGTGAAACAAAAAAGGGGGAAGGGGGGGTAACAAAGAAAAGAAGGTCGCAGAAGGGAGTGCCCACGAGAATTCCATCTATGAAGAGGAAAGTCGGCAGAGAGGGGGGAACGAATTCTAAATCAAAAAAAAGGGAGGGGGATCCGGAAAAAAAAAGAAACAGCATCATAAGAATTGTTAGTATCTTCTGGCAAAAGGGGGGGTGGTTGGTGTGTAAAAGGGGGGGTATACTAACAGAAGCGGTGCAGTGAAAAGGAAATTCATAACGAAGAATAAGTCATCGCTCCGGTACCTATTGCACGGGAAAAAAAAGACGCGATTTTTTCTTCTTCGAAAGTAACCCGAAAAGGAGCTCGACTGCAGGGGGGGGAAAAAATTAGCTTGGGAAAAAGATGGGGGGGGGGGTTGGGCCCCTGGCCTCGTTGAAGCAAGGGAGAAGTCCTCACTAAGCACGACTGAAGGGAAAAAGGGAAGTAGGTAGGAGAAAACATTTCCACGAGAGTTCGAGGCGAGAAAAAAAAAAGGGGAGGTCGAGCGACTATGAAGGGGGAAAATGGATTGTAGAAAAATGGGACCTTTTACAACGAAAATGTCTCTTACTGGAATAGGGGGGAAAAAAAAACCGAGAGGAGAACAGTAAAGAAAAAAAAAGGAAAGAAAAGGCTCAGAAGGTAGGGTCCGTATCAGGAACGTCACTTTCGGCGAAGGGGGGAGGGGGACGGCGGAAGAGTGGGGAAAGGGAGGGTGGGGGGGTCCGGGGGGGGGGGGGGGGGGGGGGGGGGGGGGGGGGGGGGGTGTCGGGGGGGGGGGGGGGGGGGGGGGGGAGGAGGGGAGGGCAGGTGGGGGGTGGAGGAGGGGGGTGGGTTTCTCAAAACGTAGGCCTCTGTATGGAGGGACGATATCTGGACGCAGACTTGTACTACCCCTCGGGACAATTTCGATCACAAAGTTGGACACTCTGAAAAGAATAGTAACCGAAAAGAGACCGCTCGGGCACCTCAAGAAGACGGAACCAGAGAGGTGTGGGGGTGGAGGGTACAGGCCTTACGCGAAGAATCAAGGGAACGCAAGGGGGGGGTCTATAGGGGACGCGCGTCCAAGTGGCCGAAGGGTGAATCACAGGAAGGGGGGAAAAAATTCAGAGGTGAATAGCATGTGCGGGAATATGAGAGGAGGGGTCTTGGGGGGGGGAAAAAAGAGGGTGGGGCGTAGCAGGGAAAAGGGGGGAGTGAATACGTCCCTGTCAAAAAGAAAGAAGCTGCAGAAAAAAATATGAATAGAAAAGGTACTAGAACAGCTTCAAAAGGGGTCTGGGGTCTAAGGGAAGGGTGGGAGGAATGGGGTCACGAGGGTCGGGATCGGAAGGTAAAAGAGGAGGAGAAAGATCTGAAGGGGGGGGGGTGTGCTGCGAGGAACCTCTATGTCACAAGGGGGGGGGAGGGTCTGCTAGTCAGCGGTCCAGTGGGCTGCAGCCAAATGCCGCTCGACCTGGGGGGAGTCTGCAGGGAAATAATGAAAACTTGACTACGGGGAAATCCTCTTCTCGGGATCGTGCTGGGGGGCTATAAGACCACATGTGGGTGGGAAAGAAAGAAAGGGAGCTTGTGGGGTAGTCGATATAAAAAAAAATGGGAGGGGGAAGTTACCCTCACAAGAAGGAAAAAAATTCCTGAAATAAAAAACCCAATCAGTCAGTGAATTCAGGGGGGGAAAAAAGCAATCCGAAGATGTCACCTGAAAAAAAAATGGATTGGGGCCTAGCCGGGGGGGACTTGATACCAATGAAAAAAAAGCTGGTGCACCCGGTGTGACGAGACGCGTCATGGAGTAACGTAGCAAAAGGCCTCGGGCTCCTCCCACGACAAAAAGATCAGGAATACAAGCCCTCCGCGCCAAAGGGGCGGGTGCTTGGGTGCTCTCTTTAAAACGACGGGTAGGGAAGGTCTTACAAAAAAAAAAAAAAAAAATAAAAGAAAGAGTGGAGAAGTGGAGGTCCAGGCTCATCCTTCTTTTTTTTAGAGGGCATGCGGTAAGATCAGGGAAAAAAAGAAATGAAATTTCTAGGGAAGGAAGCGGCAATTCAAAAAAAGTGGGGGGGCAGTCGGGCATCAAAAAACAGGTCGGGACCGCGGGATGTCCGTACAGTTCAAGAACATCATCGTCGGGGGGGGGGAAGGGCTTAAAAAAAACATCCTGTGGCCACATGGACTCTCAGGGGGGGGAAGTGAAGAGACGGAAATGAAACGAACATACAACTCAATACTTGTAGAAGTGAATGAAGGGAATTTCCAAGAGTGGAGGGGTCCTCAGACTAAAGACGCAGGCGCCTGCTGGGGGGCAGCTAACAAACGAAAATAGGGATCCGTCGGACTTCTTTGTAGCTGAGTTCGGACCATGCGAATGGAGCGTAAAGGGGGAAGAGGACTTCATGACAACACGAAATTTATCTCATACTTCAAGGAGGAGGACAGTACGAAGAGGGTCTGGAGAGGAAGAAAGGGACACATCGAATCCGGCAGCCAAAATTAAAGGGGGTCAAGGGCTCCTCAAGCTGCAGCTTCGAGGAAAAGTGGAAAAAATATTCTTACCAGGGGAGGAAATGCCCAGCTGAGGTCAAGGCTGAAACAAAACGTCGTTAAAGGGGTACGAGTGTAAAACCGAGTCAAGGAGAAGCTCCATGTCGTGGGTTACAAGGAAAGGGAGAATAGACCAGGGAAAACAGGCCGTGCACGGGGGAAAAGAAAAAAAGGCACATCGTGCAGGAAAGTAAAAGAGAACAGAACGCTTACGACGTCGGTGGGGGGGGGGGGGGAAAGTGGATGCACTGGGGGGAAGTACATCTTACAAAAACCAGGGGACGGTTCAAAAAAAAAGGCGGAATCGATGTACGAGACGAAAAGGTAGGTGAAAAGGCGTGCAGCTGAAACTTGCGCACCGACAAGGCCAAAGAAAGAAAAAAGGGGTTTGTCGAACTTCCCGGAGCTGGGGGAAAAAAAAGAACCTCTGCGAAGAATGGGGACGCCTGACAAGTGAGAGAGCGGGGAAGGGAAGGCAATGTCCAGCGGGGGGGGGGTGGCAAAGTACGGAGATTGCGAAAAAGTTAAAAAAACCGAAGGGGGGAAACAACAGAAAAAAAAACCATTCTCGCAGTGTTGCCTGCGCCAGAAAGGAAACTAACAAAGGGGAACACTGTTCGTAAAAGGGTATACACAAAAAAAGCACATCGGGATCTCGCTGGCAGCAAGGGCCGACAGACATTGGGAGGGGGACTTGTCCAGGCCGAAAGGAGAACTCTCGGGGAAGTCCACTCCTTAGGCTCGCAAATACAAAAATCCTCACTCAGTGAGAAATGGGGAAAAGGGAGTTAACCTGGTGTAAAAAAAAGGGACTTGCGTTGGCATGGGGGAAGCGTAGCGTGAACGGGTAAAGACACGAAATCACTGGAATCTGGCAAGGCGATTGAAAAAAAAGCAGGGGTGGTCGGGGTGGGGACCACACAAAGGACGTCGCAAGGTGGGGGACTCCTTAATCGTGAGGGAATCCTCAGCTGGAAAAAAAATGGAATGACTGAAAAACACTGGTCTATTATCAACTGGAGGAGATTACAGTGAAAAAAGAAAAAAAAACAAAAAAAAAAAAATAAAAAAAAAAAATAAATTGAAGAAAAAAAAAAAAAAACCAATCATGGGGAAAAAAAGCTGAGGGGGAAAAATGGCTCTCTAGAGGAAAATTTTCCGTTTCGTCTATGGTGAAAAAAGGGGAGTCGGGCAAGTAAAAAAATAAAGAACGGGGAAAAAAAAAAAAAGGGACGTTCGGGAGGGGAATCTATGACTTAGTAAAAAAAGGATCCAGACGCGTCTGAGTAAAAAAATCAATCGCTGCGCGTACTGCCAACGAAGAAAACAGGGTGGTGTTGCTCGGGATCCTGACACGGCGGGGCGGTGGGAAAACAGGGAAAGGTCATTATTCGATGAAAGGAAAGCAGTGGGAAACAGCTCAAACTCGAAAAGGGTCGTACAGGGGGGAAAAACATCGTCTTGAAATGCCCGGCAAAAAAGAGAGGAGTAGCGTGCTGCTGCCACCGGGGAAAGAACAGGGGGCAGGAAAAGACTTCATCACCGCAAGACCTCGAGTCCGCGTGGCGAGCTAAAAGATCGGGAGTTTGACCTTCCAGGGGGCAAGGAAGGGGCGGGACGCAAAGGAAGTGTTCCGGCAAAAAGGAGTACCCTGCCAGAGGGGGAGGAAGGCTGGGCGGGGAAGAAGGGGGAATGCGAAAAAAAGGAGGGGCCCATCTTAAATACCAGAATAAGGGAAAAAAGGTCGACCGATGTGGGGGGACCGAAAACGAGGGTAAAAAGAGGAACTCGATGTGTGCTGAGCTGCCACAGAAGGAGAATGGGCTGAAGAGGTTCTGGACATCAGAATAAGGAAAGAAGAAAGGATTTCGGGAAAAAAAGTATCTGTGACTTACTGAAAAAAAAGATCTCTGGACGCGCATACTGGGGGGGGAAATGGGATCGTCATGCTAAAAATATAATGCCGGTCGGCAGCAAAGGAAGGAAAAGATCAAGCGAGCCGGGATAGGACCGAAAAAATGCACGCCGCAAGACCTATGTGCCCGATCTCAAAGCGGACTTCTGAAGGGCGTAAAAAGTACTGTCGGGGGGGTGATGAAGGACCGACAAAACACGCGCGTAATGAGGGGGAAATGGGCAGAATGAAAAGGGGCTAAGGGAGACTCCCATGTCCGACGAAAGCCTGAAAAACAAAGCGGTAGGGAAGAGGGGGGTCTGGGGGAAAAATCTCGAAGGACGTGCTGAGAAGAAAACAGAAAAAAAAGGGGGGTAGTGCCTGGCGGATAGGGGGGGGAACTAGGGGGGAAAAGGAAGTCCGGAAAAAAAGGGGAGGGGGGGAAGAAACAGATTCTACCATAAAAGAAAGCCACTGCTGGACAACCCAGGGAAGGCCACTCTTCGCACTCCAGGAACGAATCGAACTGGGAGACAAGGGCGTATGACGTAAAGATAGGGCGGAGGGGCGGGGGAGGGGGGGGAACTCTATATCGGATAATGTGCTACTCGGACAAAAGAAAGTGCATCAGGAGGAGATGCTCTGGGGGAAAGAAGGTAAGTTCCTTATAAAGGTTCTGGGGCTCAATCAGGGCGAAGGAACGGGCGCTCTGTGCATTGGCAAAGGGGCATGGAGGCCAGGCGTTCCTGCGCATGGAAAGACAAACAGGGGGTGGTCACTCGCAAAAAAAAAAAAAATCACAGGGGGGGGCGCCCGGAACTGGCTCAAGACGGCGGGCTGAAACGAAAAGGGGGGGGGGGGGGGGCAAAAGGGGGGGGGGGGGCAAGGACCGACAAAGTCTTCGAGGAAGGGTGGCGCTTCTGGCGAGGAATAGAATAATAGAAACTGGGAAAGTGCCAGAAAAGGGGAGGGGAGGGGAAAAGCGACCTTCTCGAAGGGAACACAGTGCTAAGACCGGATTGGGAAGAGTAAAGCAATTTTTCGCATAGACGGACAGTCTTAGGCTTGCAGTATAAATAAAAGGGTCGAAAAATGACAACCATTAAGGTCCTCATCACGCAAAAGAGGGGGTAAGGGTGCGTGAAAAAGGGAAAGGAATTTTATCTCCTGAGACGCCTAGTGGACGCAGGGAAAGATTCCACTCCAAGATCGCTTTGGAGGTCATAGTAAACAAAAAGGATGCAGGGGGAAAGCAAAACCATAAAGGAAATGACCTAGGTGGGGCACTATGGATCCTAGATACACGATAGCAATGCGGGTTTCAAAGGGAGGCTGGTGGGGAATCAAAATTGCAGAGGGAGAAAGTAGGGGAATCAGGGAGAAAATTCATGATTGCCACAAGATTCCAAAAAGGAAGTTCGATGGGGGGGGGGGGGAGGAAAAAGATCTCTATTCGGAGGGTCAAGCCGGTGGAGAGGTCATAGGCTGTAGTAAGAGAGGAAAAAGCCCTAAGAACTTGAGTTAGACAACGGGGGCAAACAAAAAACCCGAGGCCGACACGCTTTTGAGGTTATAAGAGGGTTTGGGTTGGTTCGATGGCTAATATATAGGGGACAACTACGTAGAAGACTCTAATAAAGCAGTCTTCTGGACAAGCGAGATGTGCTGGATGTCCCACTAATATAGGAACCTCCAAAGGAAGTCTTTGCAGGGCAGTGTCGTGCGGAAAAATAGTATGCGCCGGGACGGGAAATTTTTCCGTGGGATTTGCCACCACAGGGATTCTCGGCGGGGGGGGAATAGGGATAAGTTGAGGGAAGACGTCTAGGAAAGACGCACGCATCAATGGAGAGGGCAAAACTTGCGGGGGACGGGTAGATAAGGAGGAAAAAGAGCAGTCCAGAGTTCCGAGTTGTGGAAAAGAAGCTCGAAAAAGAAGTTGTCGAATTGGTTTGCGCAGTCGACCCGAAAGGTAGCAGGGACTCGAAGGGGAGAGGAAAAAGTCAGGAGGGGGGGAAGGGGGGGGGGGGACAACGATTCAAGGGTCACCCAGGCCAGAGCAGAAAGGCAGAGCCGATCCGCAGCGAAAAAAAAAAAAAAACGCGTCGGAGGCTGCGTGACCATGAGGACGGGAACTAACGGCGAGCAAAGGAAGAGAAACAGGAGTCTGAGGGTTGCGCGATGAGACGAAATGGAGAACATCGAGTACTATTGAAGTGAGGGGGCTAGTGGGGGCGCCATGCTACTTCAAAAAAGATCCAGCGAGGGAAAAGCATGAGGCTGGAAGACAGCAAGGAACAGCTGAGATATTCACGGGACAGGGGGAAACGGGAAATGCTGCAGAGTGCACTCGTAACGAAAAGGAGTGAAAAAACTCGGGAGAAAAAGCGTTATGGGAAAAAAAAAAAAAAGGGGGGAAAAGTTAGCGAAACATCCGAGAGCGCTGTGAACGGTGAGTGCTTCAGGTCTAGAACCGGACACTCTTCAAAAAGGGGAGACGTCACAAAGGGAAATAAAAAGATATGATCCTAACACACACCGAGGTTGAGCGAGAGAATATTCGCATAGGGGAGATAAGCATCCGAAAAAAAAAAGAGGGGACGATGATATAAGCACCTTCTCCTGAGTCTTGAACGCGGATGGAAAAACTAGCGGCGACAGAAAAGGAGGTCTGGGGGGAAAAACAACGTTCTTTTGGTAGCGTCACGGGTGAAAAGGGGCGCATCGATCGTAGAGCCGGAGAGAAGGAAGGAACATTACATTCCGGCGTGTCGGGAGTGGCGATGAAGTCGAGAAAGGGGGGTTTGAAAAGAAAAAAAAAGGAACGGTCTAGGTCCGATATAAACAGTGTTTGCATTGCCATCGCGGGAAAAATGAAGGAAAAACGTTATGGGGGAAACTATGGGGAAATGAGTGCGGGGGGGGGGGAAAAAGCTTGATAGGAGCCATGGCTGGGTGTAAGGACTCCATACCGGGGGAGAGTGGGAAGCTTTTCGGGTGGCCTTCATTACTAGTCTGGATGAAGAATAAATCGGGTCTCTGCTCTAAAAGGTGTTACCACGAATAAAGCTTTTTCGCCCCTATCCTCGCCCGGCCGGTTTGCGGGTCTTGAAGGAGACATCCATCTGAAAGGTCGTGCCGGGACAAGTGAGTCCATTCCGAGGGGAGGGGAAGAAGGAAGGAAGGGCATGCCGGGGGAGAGGCTTGTCAAGAAAACTACGTTGACAAAGAAAAAGGGAAAAACCTATCGGACTCGTGTCCGCAAAAAAAAGAAGCCACGTACTTGTTGCGTAAGAACCGCAGGGGGGAGAGGCTACGGGCCGGCAATATCTAAAAAGGGGATAGAAAGGATACTAAGAAAAAGGGAAACAATACGAATCAACCAGCCAAGAGCGGGGCACGGAAAAAAACGGAAAACAGTAATGCAGAAAAGGAAAAAAGAGGTCGTGTGCGGCTCGACCGGGGTGGGGACTGAAAAAGGGCCCGAAAAAAGATAAAAGCAAGACGGGGAAGGACTGTGGGCGACTTCTGCGGAAACGAGAGAGAAAAGAAGGAGTCTTGAAACTCACCATCCGTCTGGTGGTGGCCTACAGCGCTGACGAACCTGCCAGGAGGATGCAGGGGGGGGGAAACGGGGCAACAGAAAAAAAAAGGGGACGTTCATCGAGCGGCTGAGGGACCGTCACACAAGAAAAGAAACTGAAGAAGATACGTGTCGGTGTCAAAAAAAAGAAAGGCTTCAGGAAAGAAAGAAGGCTGAAATCTGGTCCCAGGTCGGGCCAAAAAGGGGGGTTTCCGGGTTAGAGGGCCGGCTCACAAAAAAAAGGCCGGGGGATTCCCGGAAAAAAACACCAAAAAAAGCTGGCGTGGGCACGAGGGCTCGTTTTGGGTCTGGGCGGCTCAGGGGGGGCGCCATGGCGGAAGGATTTGTGGGGGAAGAAAAAGGGTCCGTGGCCTGGGGAAAAGCGTTAGGGTCCGTCAGGGAACCAGCGTGAAAAAAGTCGGGGGGAAAGGGAAAGAAGGCTCTTTAAAAAAAAACATCACAAAGCGGAGAAAAGAGGGGGGTGGGGGGAGGGGGGGGGGGGGGGAAAAAAGAAAAAAAATAAAAAAATCTGTCCAAAAAAGCGTTCGCTGTGCGGGGGGGGTGGGGGGGGGGAACTATCCTGGGGACTCGGGGGAAGGGGATCCTTATGAAAGGAAGGGAAGTGCTCCCATGCTAGGGAAAGCTTGAAAGGGGAGGAACCACGGGGACTGTTCCACCCGCAGCCTCAGGGGGGGGGGCCACCTCAAAAAAAAACATGAGAAGGGGAAAAGGTTGGGGGGAATCGCTTACAGAAATAGAAAAAAACGGCCTACTAAAAAGGGGAAGGCGGAGAAAGGGTCAGCTGAAGCTACTTATAGCCGGGGATTGCTTTTGAAGGGGCAGGATAATCCCTGTTGGGGGGGTTTGTGGGAAAAAAAAAAAAAAAGAAAACAAAGCGAAAAACATCGGCGTGGGGGGGACCGGGGGGGGGGGGGGGGGGGGGGGGGGGGGGGGGGGGGGGGCGGTTGCAGGGCTCTCTAAAAATAAGGGGGACTAAAGAAACGCGGCCTTGAGTCCTACTCCGGAACCAGTCTGGTAAAAATTAGCTCAAACATAAGTGACTTGGACTTCTCAGGGGGGAAAGAAGGGCTTCCGCGTGGTAGTCGTAATCAAGCAATGGGGGGGACGGGGGGGGGGGGAGGGAAGGGGGGGAAAAAGTCCGTCTAAAGCGCCAAAAAAACGTGCAAGAAAGGATTGGAAGACTTATGGAATGCTTCAGTCGGGACCAGGACTCTGCCTCTTGGCAAAACTGTGAGCGAACGGCGACGGGGGGGCGCTGCGAAAAAAGTGCATAAAGGAAAAGGGGGGGCACTTCGTTAGGGGAAAAGGAGACGCAAGGAGGGAAAAAGCTCTGAGAAGGGGGTCGACTCAAAGCGAGTGGTGGGAAAAAAAACTAAAATTTGGGGTGTAGCGTCATCGTTGGTATGGGGGTCAAAAATCAGCATCGGGCGCTGAAGGGGAGGCTCGTGCGGAAAGTATCGTTCTCAAAGGGGGGGCATAAAAGACGTGGTCTGCAAAGGGGGGAAAAATTGAGAGGGAAAAAAAGAAAACACCCGGGGAGGGGTCACGCAAGTAAGGGGTTCGTAAAGGGGCTGTGAGGGAAGGGAAAGCCTAGGAACAACCACTACAGGGGGTAGAGTTTCAGGGGCCATGAAAAGGGGGGGAAGATTCGGAAAGCTGCCAGTTCAGAATCCGACTACAGGGGTCTTAAAGAGAAAAAACGCAGAAGAGGTCATGGAAAAGAAGACACGGATGTGAGGAGCCCCGCCGAAGGGGAAAAAAAGCTGTGGGGGGAGGGCGATTATCTCACGGTCAATGCGGGAAAAATACGAGCA
>Ga0179593_1627233_pt1 | contig 10352 bp, 8 predicted proteins | sample CZODoug2_1_08_16_FD_185931 | JGI IMG/M metagenome (GOLD analysis project Ga0179593, IMG submission 185931) | Vadose zone soil fungal communities from Angelo Coast Range Reserve, California, USA - CZODoug2_1_08_16fungal (PacBio error correction) | ecosystem: Environmental > Terrestrial > Soil >...
ACACCGGGGGCGTGAAGAAGGCAAATGAGGTTCGGGAGTCCTCCTGTTTTGCCGCCGTCAAACGGAAAAACTCCGGCGCGGTCATGAGGAAACAAAAGACGCCTAGGAAAACGAAAATAAACGTTTTCTGTCATCCATCACAGGCGATTCTTGCGCATGCAGTTCTACCGAAAGAGGGAGAACGACTTCATCAAAGCGGTTGATAAGGATTCCCTCGCCATCGACGCGCAAAGATGCCTCAGCGGCTTCGCGAAGAGAGAGTCAAACTGTCCAGAAAGGAGAAACGATGGGCGCTCCTCTGGAAAAAATCTCTAACCCCTCTACTCGCTACCTCCTGAGAGAGGGAAGGGGGTTCTTGATCATCTTCTGTTAGCAAGGGTTAAGAAACAATTCAGCTGTTCAAACAGGGAGCAGAGCTTCTCATGAAGCCACCGCTTTGCAAGGGCGGCAGAGGAGAAAGCACTCGAAATATTATAAGGACAACAACACACGTATGATAACCGAAGAGGGAGGGAGGGAAAATATTCAAAAAGGCGTAGGGCAGTTTATGACGTTAATCAGGGGGAACGGCCCGAGCCAAGCAAGACGAACGGTGATGGTTCTCAGGCAAAAAGCGCGGGGGTGGCTTGCTGACCCAGCTTGGCCAGGAGGGCACAAAAAAGAGGACAGAGGGGTTCTACTATACCAGAAACGGCGCTCGCCACAGAGAGTTCATTGCGATCGTTAGCAGTACATAGAAAGAACGAAGTCGAAGAAACGTTCAACGAAGACCTAGGCCCGGTGTCGCGCGGAGAAGAGCGGGGGGGGGAGCCTGCTGACGAACTAGTCATAACCGAGAGATTAAACCTAGCGTCGCATCACACTCGAATGGCTCAAAAAGGGAGCTGGAAGATCTTCAAGAGGAGACCCGGCAGAGGAGAGGGAGGGGAAAAGACGGGATTAATCAAAATCGTTCTCCAGGGACAAGCCAGAACAATTGTACGGCATCCTGAGGTAGGGGGTAACTACTCGGGAAGCGCTCGGCTGAAAAACTCGAGGAAAAGTCTCGGTAAAGAATTAGAGTTAGGGAGACTTCTGAACTTATTCTGCGTAAAGAATAGGGACAAAGAAAGATCTTCTCGAAAAGCTCATCTATAACGGCGCAGAAAAGGCAATGATCGATGAGCCATCGAGAAAACAGAGGGGGGGGAAAAAACACAAAAGGAACCAAAGCCCCGGGGGAGAGAAATCGGAATTCAGAATCTCCGACGCAGTAGAGGACGAAGTCGGGGGTCAGAGCATCAGAGGAGAAAGCAGGAAGGGCTACCAGAGAGAAAATGTCTCGAACCTCAGGCGGCAAGCAGACGCGCAGAGGGGAACGCAAGAGCGTCAGCTAAAATGTCGAGCGACGGAGAGCAACGGGCGAGGTGTCAGACTCATCCTGCATCTCGAGAGGATAAAGAGGGGGGTAGACAGGGGGCAAAAGAAGCAGAAAATCCGAGTCTTGATCTCCGAGAAAGGCAGAAGTCAGGCAAATCAAAACGTGGGGTAGACGTTTTTTATAGCAGCTCTCGCGGGGGAGTCGCGTGGCCGTAGGGAACTACATAACAACGAAAAGGAAACAGACGGGGAAAACAAAAAACCAAGAGGAGGAAAAAGCTGAAGTTCGAAGGAACGAAATCTGTTCTCTTTAAAAACAAAGTCTCACCTCGTCGCACGGGACCGAAGAAGGGAGGGGACGAAAATCGTTCCGGCGCTGCGGAGAACTAAGAGACAGAAGTACCGAGGACCGAAAAGGATTCTTCAATCAGCAGCACGCGGAGGGAAGACACGACAAGGAGGAACAATCGCAAAAATGGTGGGGAAGCTGGAGGAACGTACTCGCTGCGATCTCGTCAGGGGACTAAAGAAGGGAGGCTCAGAATTCCATGCATCCTTCCTGTGAGGTATAACCAATCCTAGGCCACTTCAACATTTTCAGATTAGAAAGCTGACTGCTATAGTTATCAAAAAGCTCACTGGGGGGTTTCAATAACTGCTGACGGGCTTTCAATGAAAAGACAGGGGGGGCCTAACCAGTAGGGCCGCGTGAGGGATCTCATTAAATTCTGCTTGAAGTACTAAAATGGAGGGAGTCAGGCATCGACTCGGTGCGGGGAAGTGTGATAGGGGCACTACTCCTTTATCCTCGCACTCCGCTTTTGCTTTCTCAAGCGACGTGTAAGCTTCTACAGATTTACTCTCCCCTTCCGAGCGGGATGAGAGCGGCTAATAAGTCTGAGCTTCCTACTCTGTCACTCCTTTTTGATCACCCCCGTTTAAAAAAAGTGGGAACGCCCGAACAAAGTACTAAACGACGCGACGCCGGGCCCACCATACAAGAACCAAGAATAAAGGAGGGGGGATGAACGGGATCGATCGCGCAAGAGAAGAGGGGCATGACGCTGTTCACTTAAGGTCTTCTTCTTCTGACGGGACAACCATCGCCAAACAAAGGAGAAGGGGACATCCGAACAGGGGACCGGCGTACTACGCGTCTCCATACAAGCTGCGACGCAGTCTCATCATAGGTCTCACCTGCTACGCAGAGAGACATGACTGGGACCATTTGAAGTGGCGAGGACAGGCTGGCGAGAGCGCCTGGAATAGAGCGATCGAGAGGACTCTTTATCTCGTGACGCCTCGTACCAGGACGACGCGGCCGGAGCGAAACGCATCGGGAGATTACGGAACGGGAGGGCAGGCGGCCCTCGTCGGGAGAGGCGGTGAACTGATCTGTTGGGAACTCTCCTGCTGTGGAGAAGGAGGTATTGAGCTAGCGTTTGGTCGAGTCCGCAGACGTGACCGTAAGGGCGCTTTCTCTGGATCGGGAAGCAACGGCACTTCTGCAGTGACCTGCTCTAAGGCTCCTGCCTATCGATCGAAATTCATGTCGTTAACCTTAACTAGATATCAGGTACTTGTCGGTCATTAGGGGCCAAGAAGACGTGGCGGCTAAAAAACTAAGATCGCTCTTAGGGGGACCTTCGCCGCGGTGGAGCAGTGGTCTCGACCTAGGATACCGGGGAGACGTCTACAAACAGCATTGTGTGCGGCTCAGCAGTGGAGGATCACGAACGCTGCTCTCAGAAGGAGTATGGATGTATCAATAGCTTCCCTGTCGGGAGGGGTTGGTCTCTCGAGGGCTGACGGATGAGGCGGTCGGCTTTATGGTGGGTGTCTAGAATGAGTCGGGAAACTCTTGGCTGCCAACCCTATCTAGGGAAAGGCCTCTAGTAATAGCCTCTCAGCTAGGGGGAACGTATTGGGGCTCGGATGCGTAGGAGGGAGAGTAATTCTATTGCTATCTACGTCAGCACCGTCTTCGGGGGGGCGCCTAGCAGCAAAGATACCAAATACAAGACGCCAGAACGCACTTCTTCTAAGAAGAAAGTGACAACAAGCACGAATACCTGCAGAAGTCAGAGGGAAAAGTTCGGGTTGGCATCCGGAAGCCAATGCGCTCGAGGCAGCAGGAATTGCATAGATAGGGGGGGCGACGTCTTTCACGATCTAGCGGTGTGGTTCTGGAGGGGCTGTATGGGGAAGAGGTCGAAAGGCTGTTAGCGGTTTCTTTGCAGGAACTGAAATTCCGGCTGACACTTTTCTTGTGAGAGGGATTCTACGCTAAGCTCAAAAAATCCACCTAAATGTCTCGCTATCACCCACCCGGGGCAGGACGCCGGACGTCAGGAAGAAAAAATAGTTCGGAGGGAAAAACCTTTTATGCGAATTCGAAATGATCGAAAAACACAAATAGAGAAAGCCATCGGAGAAGCGTTAACGGGGAGAGGAGTAGGGGAATGTGAAGGGGCGCGGTATCGGCTGCCGGTCGCCGGGCCTAAACGACGGGGAGAAGGTCGCCTTCCGTCTCCTAATTTAAATGGAAGTCGGAAAAAAGGGAGGGGGAGCGCTTCCTGTAGACGAGGAAACTAAACACTTCGAGCGCCTCAAGCTCCACCGTTCCGTTCTCGAGACATGCCTATTCGAGTGGCCGATGTCATCTATGAAGAGTTAAATACATCTCTAGCGGGGTGAATACTCGCGGTAAAGTCGGAAAAAAACCACTGGATGATTATGGTCTACGGTGCCGCATAGGGAGAGAAAAGGCCGCTACAAAAAATCCAGCAGCATCATACTTAACGCCACTCCTTACTCGACCAGCAGAAAGGGTACGTCTAGAGCAAAGGACGAAAGGAGCCAAAATCCGCAAGACGCACTCAGCTCGATCGACATCAAAGACGAGAGCTGAAGGAGAAAAAAACGTTCTTATTCAGGGAAAGGGAAACGGAGGAGGCGGAGATTGAACTGCGAACCTTGCGAAGGCCAGCCAGTAGTCTCGATAAAAGCTGCGACCTACAGATCTATCGAGGGGCGCTCCTGCCGGACGAGGGGCTCGTGGCTAAGAGGGAGGAAGGACCACAAGGCATAGCGCGCGAGAGTCAGAGAAGGACGAGTCCATCGTCCGGCGCTTCGGGGGCGATCCCGTCCCAAAAAAAGGAGTAATTTAATTCAGAAAAAGGACTTCGAGAGACAAAAAACAACAGGATGGGGAAAAGATAAGGAAACCGGTGGCGTTTCAGTACAACGAGCCGGATCCGGCCGGACGGTAGAACGAGGAACGCCCGAGATCGGAAAACTGCCTACTGCGAGGGGGATTCAAGGAAAAGACCTGGGGAAGACCAGGGACGACAGCGAACCGCAGCGCGTTTCCTAGAGGAGTCAACAGCGATCAGAAGGGAAGGTTCCACAGGGGTAAGAATTCTGGCCCAAGACATTTCGTAATGACGCTCTTCCGCCATAAACGAGAAAAGGCAATCAAAGGGAAGAGCGAAGGATGCACTCGTCCAAGTCCGGAAGGTCAGCGTCGGTTGATGGCACCTGTTCTATCAGCTGCTTCTTCCGCAGGGAGGGGGAGGAACGAGAGAGGGAAGGGGGATCTCGACGAAAAAATCCTCGCTGAGGGTAGTAAGCCGGAGGGAAAACGCAACTCTCTGACTGCTAGACAAGTTAGACGAGGAGTTGTCTCTCAGGAAGCAGGGCAAGGAGCAAAACGGGACTGGGTTTTGGAGGCTCCTCGGATAAGGATCAAGGATAAATCTTAGGGGGGAACTTCGACGTCCTCGGGGACGCATGCGGCGGACGGATCAAGTCGCACCTAACGATGCGGGAGTAAGGAAGGGGGGGGGAGGCGCTACGAAGCTAGTTTACGTCAACGACGGGGGCGCTCAATTCCGGATCGTACCTCAGAGTAATCCGCTGCAGGAAGAAGTCTGCTCACCGTCGGTAGAGGGAGTTGGGGACAAAAGACCCCATAACGCGCAGCACACGAGGAAATAACGCAGTCAGAGACGCTTCTTTTCTCTATGTCTCTCAGCAGGGGCGGAAGGGCGAACGGGGGGGTTGTTCACGGAAGGAGCAGAAACGGAACGCCTTTGGCTGAAGAGTCTAAGGTTTATGCGGGGAAGAGACGCGGCAAAGGAACGAAAGGACTTCGGCGCGGATATCAAGGGTCATACAAAACTGCACCACCGATCCCCCGCAGCTTTCCCGAAAGAAAGAAAAAACACCGCCGACGAGGGGTCACTAATCTTCCATATACTTCCGGCTCTAAGCGGAGGGATGGCCGCCATCAAAAAAACGAACCTCTGCCAGGCCTATGGATTAGTTGTGAAAATGGTTTAAAGAGAGACTTTCTGATGTCGGGTTTATATAAGGATAGCGCAGGGCTCGTAGGCGCCACCGCCTAAGGGAAGGTTAGCAAAAGAAAACGTTCTAAAAACAGCCCACTACGAGAACGAGCCCAACCCGAACAGAGCCACCGTTCGTTTCCTCCCGCGTCGAGGAAGGAAAAGCTCTCATAGTAGGGTGGCAGCCCGCGGAAAACAAAAAGACGAGGAAAAGCAGCCCATCCAACGCGGCCGCATCAGGGCGCGAGAAACATCAAATCACGCCGAGCCATTGCAGAATATAAAAAGCTCAAAATATCTCAGAAAGAAGGCGGAAAACGAGCAGGTGCGGAAGAAGAAAACCGAGCGCCGAGCCCACAGCTGTGAGTAGAAGGGAGTATCGAGGTATTACATACGATCCACCGGGAGAAGTACGAACTCTCGGAAGAGAGCGTAGCCCCGAAAAGAGGTATCTTCCAGAAACCACGTCGCTTACTTAACGCTAGGGAAGAGGGCATTGTGCTTGGCGCCTCTTAAGGGGTTCCAGGAGAGGAAGGAGTCGCCGTGTCCGGTTAGAAAGTCATACGACAAGCGAAAAGGGAGGCCGAGGACATAAGAAAAAAAAGCTTCCTCTCCATAGACCTCCTCCTCCGCCACTACTGGGGAAAACCGAAGCCGGAACAAAAAAGTAAAAGAAAAAGACAGGCCGCTAGGCCGACGACCGGGCTCCGTAGAACGAATAAGGAGAAGCGTGCGAAATCGGAAGGGTACGCGCCTTGTCACGCAGGACTATAATACATAGATAATAGTACCTGGATCAGGGGGGATAGAGAACTGGGAAAGCCTAAGGGGGGGGGTGGAAACAAAAGAAAAAAAAGGGAGGGGAGGATAAGTGACCAATAGATGCTGGTCGTCATCTGATGGAGACGAAAACGAGTATCTAGGTAGTGAAAGGAGGTCCATGAGCAAGTTCAGGCGATGTTTGAACCACTCTTCAGCAGGGAAAAGAGAAAGGGGGCTAACGCTTCCACGGCCACTGAAAATCGAGAATAAACGGGGATGCCCTGTGGCTTCAAAATCTCCGATGATGAGTAGTAGGTCTTGGAGTTTCTGTATTTTTTACAGCTCGTCGACTTTTGAGGGCGAGCTGCCCCCGGTGACCCCGTCTTCTTCAGCCCTGATCCTAACACGGGGCGAGCGTGAGCGGCCAGACTACCCGGCAGGGCGCGAATCTCGGAGAATCAAGTTTTGACAGAAGAAAAACTATCGGGCGAAAGAAAGGGAAGCAAAGGGGTAAGTCGCTAAGAACAGGATCTGTCTATTAGGAAAAAGTCCGTCGGAGTCCCTGCATCATATTTCGTCGAGTGCGCATCTCGAGAAAACGAAGGCTCTAAGGGTGAGCGTGCTTTCGGACCTGTTAGAAGGGCCAGCAGGGTATGGAAAGCCAACGTGAGGCTAAGTCGCAAACACAGCATGGAACGAAGGTGACAGTCCGCGGTCGTTGGGAGGAAAGCGTCAAACTTCCTGGGGGCATTCAGGTAGGGGGAGCATGGCGGGGTCGTAAGCAACGCACTCGCGCGCCGGTAAACGTGCCGCGCTAGAGATGTTCAGCTTCGTAGTCGTCCGGAAAATTCTATCTTCTTCTAAGAATCTTTAAGGAAGAAAAAGGAGTGGGGGCCAGCCCGGTGAGTGAGGATTGGCTCGTAAGAACGCGGAACGATTCGCCGACTCGGGCACGTGCGACTAGGGAGAAAGCGGGACAGTTTAAACAAACAGGCACACGATGCACGAACGCTTCGCTACAGAAGACCTTTTCAATTCAATCAAGGCGGGAGTGAAAGTCTTGCGTGCATACGAGGCCGAACGCGAAAACCGGGGGGAAGGACGAACGATCCATCCAGTGCGGAGTCCTTCATCAGGATACTCTTCAAGAAACGGGGAGGGCAAAATTCGGCTAAGGTCATACGTATGGGTTCTGCCGGCCTTGCTAAGACGCAAGCTCATTAAAGCTCTGTCAGGAGCCTGGGGAAAACAAGAGCTGTGCGATTCGCCCAGCATACTTGCATCCGACTCTGACTAGAGAAAATCCATGCGCGTCGCTTTTCGACCGTCGATTTTGCAAGTTCGCTCCTGTTCAAAAGGAAGGAAGAGGGAGTCGTGGAGGGGAACTAGGGAAAAGCCCTCAAGCGAAATCGATCCCGGATGCACTAACGGTTCAAGGAAACATCGGTATCGACTGTTATCCTATAAAAAGAGAAGGAATTTCTCGCGAAAAGAGAGAGGACTGAGACTTGGGGGAGAGGGAGAGCTGGGCGGCTGTTCGATGGAAGAGGGTCGGCCGACGGCTGGAAAGACGCTAAAAGAAACTTGTTGTAAAAGGAGATGACCTTAGAAGAGGTGTTTGCCGCGCAGAGAAGCGAGATCGCAGCGGATGCAGTCAACGGTTCTTCGGGTGTCATCGGCGAAGCTGAGTTTTCGGAATCGGTATTGAGAAAGAGCCTTAAGGTTCAGTCAGTTGGGCTCTTTGCCAGCAACGGGGGGAGCAAGTCGGCATGTTCTGCACGACTAGCTTGAGAGTAGAAGATCCGGTTTATGCAGGAGGAGAGAGGGGGGGGGCGCGGGAGGGCAAAGCGAGTTGGCCCCAGTCGGTGAACGTGGGACGGCGACCAGGGCCTGCTTGCTGGGATCGAACTCACGAAAATGACGCGCGGCGGCCACCAAAACCCCAACAAAACATCTCTAGGGAAGTCCCGGCGTCGGGCTGAAAGCTTCTTCTTCGAACGGCAGTAGGGCCGGACAGGGGAGGTGTCATCCACCAAACGTTCTGAAAGTGGCGAAACAATGTAAACCGGCTCTTAATGGTGCTGCGGAAAGTGGAAAGGGAAGTCCGGCACCGTAGAACTCAGCAGCATGAAGGCGCGAGATCGCGGCAATTGGAAGAAAATTAAGTGTGTTTGTAGGGACGAGAATATAACTGATTGTATGAGACTCACCCGCACCGATTGGGGGGGGCTCTCTTCATAGAAAAAAAAGAAAAGGTGGCAAAACAGGCTCCTGAAAAAGAACGGAACTGAATCATCCAACCCCACTACTTGATGACGAACACTTGAGACGGAGATGCTCTGGAGTTAAAGAAATAATTCTACTTACGAAATCATGTGTATCTCAGTCCTTCTTGGGGGGCGTCTAATCCGGGGCAAGGAAAAGTAAAATAGTGACTGCTAGGGAGCTTCCACGGTACGATTTTCTCATCTGAGGTATAATACTCAATCCTTCTAAAACTATCGGCTCATTTTCTCTTTAGGGAGGGCACCGAAACTTTAGACTGGCTATTACGCCAGGCTTCCGGATGCTTCACTATAAGAAGACGGGTCTCTTAGTTTCATGGAGGTAACTTCGGGAAATCTGAACCGAAAACGGAATTAACTAAGCGTTTTTCATTCCCTATTTTAATTTGGGGCGCAGAGAAAAAACAAAAATATGAGGGAAAGATACAGGCCGATGCGTGAAAACAACGTCATCAAGCGCGTTTCGTATTCATCAGCAAGGGGGGCAGGGCCTTCCATGAATCAAAGGAGACCTCGCAGCGAGTTGCACGAAGCGGCCGTCCGTTCGTTCCGACGAACGTTTTATGCGTGGCCTTCCCAGCGCACTTCAAAAATGATAGTGCGCGGGAGAAATGGAGGTGGCAGAAAACCTCCGAGCGAAAACGTCCTCAGGGGGGAAAAAAAAAAGAAAACCGATAAAATCGCAACGCTCCGAGAAGACGGCCTCAGACGCGCAGAGAGAGAAGACAACCTTCAGAGAAGACGACTTGAGGGGGGAGGAAAGCTTACGGACCTCATCGAAGCGAAAAAAAGTGTTCGTAAGAATCTCGAGGGGGGAGGGAAATCCAGGGTAAACCTTTTTTCCGGCGCAAGGCCATCTGCTCAAGAGGGGAAGGAGTTGACAACGCGAGGGGAGAAGGAAAAAAAACTATACGGGATCCGGGCCTAACACAAAAAAGTTCAGGATGCAGGAAAAAAAGGCCGGCGAGAAGACGCTCCGTCAAAGCGGCATTTGGAAGGTGCCGAATTCAGGGAGCCGCGCCGCCAAGACTGTTGCCATGGTGGGCGAAAAAGAAGACGCGCGTTGGGGGGGAGGAGGGAACAGGGGGTCAGCATACTTCCGCAAAGGTCGACAGAAAGGATGAATCGGGCTCTTAATACCGTTCAATTGGCCTAGGCGCGAGCAACTCAAATCAGAGCAAAAAGAAAAGGGGTCGGAAAGTTCCACATCACCAGGGAGGAAAAGTTGAGATCGACCTCGGGGAACAAGCGAAGGAAAATAAACCGCGTCAAAAAAGCTTCGCAACAATGCTCGACTGGGGTCAAAATTACTGGACAGCAAAAAGGTGCTGGAAAAGCAGTCTCTGGAGAAAGAAAACAGGAGCAAAACCGATGGGGTAGCTCAAATATTACCGCGATCGCGCACGCCTGAAACGGCGCGTGAAACTACGCGATTATCCGCGCGAACGTCAAATCCGAAAGGATCTTTACAAGAGGGGAAAGGGGGTAGGGGGGGAGGGATCCGCCGACTTTCAAGCGATAGAAAACAGAAGAAAAACATACCATGCGCCAAAGAGCAGCTCACGATCTCGTTCGCTAAAAGACGGGTCTATGGGGG
>Ga0179593_1653092_pt1 | contig 10352 bp, 7 predicted proteins | sample CZODoug2_1_08_16_FD_185931 | JGI IMG/M metagenome (GOLD analysis project Ga0179593, IMG submission 185931) | Vadose zone soil fungal communities from Angelo Coast Range Reserve, California, USA - CZODoug2_1_08_16fungal (PacBio error correction) | ecosystem: Environmental > Terrestrial > Soil >...
ACAGGCCTCGCAGGAAACGTCCTCAGAGGAAAAGGCGCCGAGTCCCGATCGAAACCGACTCGTTGACAATCGAGGAAAAGTGATGCGGCCGTGCCGCGAGAAGAACCGTGAATGGATTACGTCAAGGGGGAGACGCGCGGGGCTGGGGAACTGGTCGTCGCGGATCGGGAATCCTCTTCGGTTGGAAAGCGGCGGCGCTATCTGGGGGCAGAGAAAGGCAACTCAAGGCCGAGGCGCAGGCGCTGCGCGAACCCCCGACCCCGCAGAAGCCCAATGGGTTGTCGGGAGGGATAAAAACGTGCCTAACGCTCGCCGACGCAAAGGAGCAGATCACGACGACTAGAATGGGGGAGGCAACGTGGAGGACCGCGGAAACCGATCATTGATCACATCCGAAAAGAATCAAGCCGGATGTGCAACGGCTCTCCATAACTAAGGCGGGGAAAAGCTTTCATCTCCGCAATCCGTCATCAAGAGAGCCATTTCTGAAGGAGTCCACGGGGGGCCCACTGACGAAAAAAAACGGACGTGCTGACCATCAACGGAACCGAAAAATTACCCTTTCGTTCAGATAGAAGAGGCTCCGGCCCCTGGAGAAAAATGGACTGGGCTTCCAGGGAAAAAAAAGCGTTATAAGAATTACGAGAAGTTTCGTCCCGGGTGGCCGGAAAAGTTCCTCGTGGGCGCCAAGAGAATTCCTTCCTTCGAGGAGGGCCGAACTTCAAACCGGCGAAGTGGGAAATCATGGGGACACCTTCCTTAAGTCAAAAACATGCGGAGATTATGGCGGTCTTGAGAAAAACTTCTTTCGGAAAGAGTCGGTAATCCTCACGACAAGAAACTTGCGGTTGTGGTCCTGGTCATCGTGGTCACCCGAGCGATGTGAACGGCGAAAAAAGGCATGACCGTGGGGGAAGCGCCGTTCTACTAAGCCGGCAGCAGCTTCATCGCGCTGAAGAAGAAAAAGCGAACGAGCCGCCCAGTACAACCGTTGCACAACCTCCAAAACCTTACGAGGCCCAACTCGAAACCTTTCGAGCGAAACCCTTGAGACATCAAAGCCCACACACGGGGCCCTTAGGTGCAGGGCACTCAAGCGCTGAGAAATCCCCCTGAAAAAGGCCAGGAGGCGACCAAAGTCCTGGAGGCCGCCGCTAGGAGCCGCTCATCGGAAAGAAGGGGACGAGGCCGCCGAGAAGAGCCAGCCTCCAAAAGAGGGTCATAGGAAGGTTAAGCCGCGGCCCTGTTGTTCCAACAGGCAATCCCGCTCGACGTAGTAAAAAAAAAAGGGTACCTTCAACTGGCGCCCCGATTGAAGAAAGGCGCGAACCGGCGCAAAAACGGAAATGCAGACACAAAAGAAAACTACGACCGCCGGATCCCACAAGGCACCCAGGGAGGTGTCTCTCCTTCGGGCTGAAAAGGGGAAAGGAAGGCGGGCAAACAGATGCGACCCGATCGAAAGAAAGCACCCTCGCGAGCCAAAAAGGCACTTGAACTAAAGGCAGGAGTCTACCAGTAAGGAAGATGCTCATCGGGGGGAATTACGAAGGGAAAAGGACGGTTGCTTCATCAAGCACAACAATCAACGGAAAGGAAAAAAAAAAAGAGAGAGGAAGAAGAAGGGCAAAGCCGACTGGCTGATGAGCATTCAATGCGCCTGTCTCGACTAGCATAAAAGGGAAAATGCTTGACGGCGGGAAGGCTAAGCAGCTCGGAGAGGGGAACGCCACTTCTTGTGCCACGAGAGGACCTTCGAGTCCAAGAAAAGGAGCAAGCGGTGCGAACGCGGCGTGTTGGCTATTCGTGTGATCCTTCCGGGAGTCGGTGGGAAAGGAAGTCACTATCCGAGCGTGCTGAAGGTCAGCTCATCGACAGACAAGGGAATCTTTCTACTTCTTTGTCGGCCGAATGAAGCAAAAAGGATCCAAGGAATTACCAGTACAAAAAAGCCGTCCAGCCACGAAGGGAGTCCTGTTGGGTGTGAAAGTCGTTCTTCCAGGGGAAGGCATCTTCATCGAAGTACGAGGAAAAAAAAACTCTTCCTCCTTGCCAGAGACCTCTGCCGTACTACTCCACCCTGCCCGTAGTTGGAAGAAAGCTTGAGGGGCCCTTCGTAAAACGAGGGGGGTGCAATTTCGCTTGAAAAGAGAGGGGCCTTTCTCATGTCTAGCTCAAGGCAATCGTCCTTGTGAGAGGGACAAACGGATCTTGAAAAGCGGACGTTGGAAAAACGTGCGATGCCCGAATTCACAAAACTCAGAAGACGCGGCAGTCACGGCAATTATTGGCCTATCTTTTCTCCGGGGCAACGAAAAAGGATCTGGAGGGGACCCTGGAAACAACCCAAAAATTCTCCAGCAGGGGAGAAGACTTAGGATTCAAAATTAAGCATTAAAGAAAATTATTACTAAAGGGGGAATACCCTCCAAATAAAAGGAAACTCATTGTCATTCAGGTGGTCCCACTTCAGATGAAGGTCCACTATCCTGCCGGGGGGAGAAAGAAGAGCGCCGCTGAAAGCATGAGGAAGTGAGCATTATCCCCTATTCACAGTGAATCTTCTACGACCCTTGAGAACGCCTTTCGAAAAACTCTGTCCAAAAAAAGCCAGATATCGGTACAGCCCATACCTTCTGAGCAACATTGAAGTGCGATTGGGGGCTATTTAAAGAAAAAGGTATGCACGGGGAGAAACCTTTTTGAACAGCACGCTTTCTGGGAGTGGCCTGTTCAAACCACCCCACCGAGATCGTGGCGAAATGGATCCCATCATTCCGATAAGGGGCTTATATGACGAACCCCAATGTCGAAAAGGCGAGCGCGGAAAAGTGTGCTCCATGAGGACGCCGCGTCGTCAAGAGCGAGAAAGCCACTTTGAAAACCCGTTAGACGTGCTGCGCTGGCCAGGGCTGGACTGGGAAACGGACGAAGGAAAAAAAAAAAAGTCTAAAAGGCTTCCTGGTCGGAGGAACGCTGCTCCTCGGCCTGACGGCGGGCGCGTCACAGAGAGACCAGGAAAAATCTTCAACAGGATCACACCGATCGCTACGAAACAAAAGGAGCAACTCGTGAAAAGGGATCATCGAAAAAAGACTTCGTTCGCTGCAACCGGCCCCCAAACTCATCCAAGGGACACAATCCTTTCCCTGGGGGAACTTGTGAATAATGTAATTAGGCCTAGTTCCAATCTTCCCTTTCCAAGGGCCTGGGGCACAACACAAGTAAAATATAGAAGGAGCATTCCTCGAATTTCCACCGCACCCCAAGAAAAAGTTCATTCTTTCGCTGCCTATGGACCGATGGACGACCTTTGAAAGCGGGTTACCTTCTTAACCTGGGTGTATTCGGAGTGTTTGAAGGTTGCAAGGCGCCCTCAAGGGAGGGATCAAAAAAGTTGTCGAAAAGGTTTCTTTTCCTTACATCGATCGGCTGTAAGACGGTTGGAATCGGCTGCTCAAGTGCAGATCTCTATCTAAAAAAGCAGTATAATAACGGAAGAAAACTGCGCGAATCCCGCCGCCGCAGATCGAGAGGCCGATCCCGGACGGCAAAGACGGACTCTCATCGAGCAAGGATCACGACGGATGCACGTGAGTCCTGACGCTAAAAAAAGCTTACTACAGACGCTTATTTCCAATTGCCAGAAGGGAACTGAAAAATCTATAGCCATCTCCGAAAGCTTTTTCGGAGTCATACTTCGCAGATTCATCTTCCTTCAGGAGCCATTTCTGCAAAAAAAGGTGCCAAGTTGGGGGTAATCCCCTTGATGCAAGAAGAAACTTGCTGAAGCACCTGGAGTGTTCGGGACATTTCTTGAATCGCCATCGTCGCCTTCAAAATGGTTCAGGAATCGCAAATGGAAACTCTGCCTAAAGGCACGGTTTACACGGGAGGAAGAAGGGGAGGTAGGGCCGCCCTGTTCCTCGTGGGCGACGGGGTCAGAAATGGGAATGCTCGCGATCCTGAAGAGCGCGGCTGGAAAAACGGGGAGCTGAAAAAGAACCTTCCTGGTCGTACTGCAGGGGAAGGCGGTCTTCGGCGGAAAAAAAAGGACGTGCTGCCGCGGGATTCCAAAAAAAGTCCTCAGCGGCGAAAAAAAGAGGTCGAAGCACTTTCGGGGGGAACTTGTCAATCATTAGGGGCAACGCCATCGCTGGCCCACCGGCAAAAATCGGAGAACGCCGATCTGCAAGTAAAGAAAAAATACTTCTGCATTCTTCATCAAGCCACGACAATCTGGAGAAAACTCCAGGCCGGGAAGTTGATCTCCACGGAGCTCGGGGGGACGGACCCTTCCCGGTCGATCGAAAAAAATGGAAGACATATCGGGAGCCGAAAGGTGGCATGCAGATCAAGAGGGAAAAAGTCTTGCAAGAAAAACAAGTTCCTTTGGGGATCTATCTTCTAGCGGGAAGGTCAGTCAGGTATGTCCAGGAGAAAGTTACGCCCGTCATCGTCCATGGAAGGGGAAATTCCTATCAAAAAGCCAACAGTGTACAAAATCTTTCATCTTTTGCGACGGAATGGTAAGCCAAAAGGGGTCAAACCGGCATCTTCGTCCTTCCTTAGGAAAGGCAACTCCGCCAAGGAAGGGGGGGCCTGCTGCCGAACCGGGAGGGCCAAAAGACAGGACAACGTAAACCTAAAAATCGATCACAAAGCCAGAACTAGGGGAAAAACGCTCTGGTCGGCCCGGAAAAGAGGCCGAAGAATTTCAACGGAAAAAAAAAAACCTAATTCGCCCACCAGGGATCCCTTCCCTCTACATAAAAAAAGGAGCTGTCTAGCCGAACTTGGCGCAAAGGGAATGCGAAAAAAAAAACTGATTCGACGGAATACAAAAAGGTACGCAATGGCCAGGGAAATTTCCATATCTCAACAACAAACGAGTGGGGAGGAGCCGGAAACGGGCCACAGGGGCAAAAAAACAATCCTTCGACTTCGCTGGGAAGGCCGTCCGCTCCATGGGCAGTGCCTGAACGGCGCAAGGGCTAGCCAGCATCGAGGAGAGGGACGCGAACGGTCGGGTTTGACGCTCATCGTTGGCGGGACGGCCGCAGAAAAATGCCGACCCCCACAACGGGAGGACGTCCGAGGTAAGTGGGGGGAGGTACTTTCAGTCACTATAAAGAGGGTGGCCTCAGTCGGGGAAAAGGCATACCTAGGAATCTGGAAGCGTTGACTGTCCCAGTATAAATTCCGGGGTGAAAGTTCAGGGAAAGAGGACTCATACCTCGCCGCACACTATTGACCTAGGCCGGTGGGGGAGAGAACCCCCAATAGGGAAACTCTTCGGCCGTCCATGAATGGAAGATTCTTACGGAGCAAAAAAGAGTCCCGCTCCAAATCTCAGGATCAAGCCCCCGCCCTTGCAGGGATTGCGACGATGCGAGGGGGAGGTTGCCAGTAATCAAAATAAGACCCTTCGTCCAACTGTCGGAAAGTGTCTGCCTGTTAACGAGAGAACGGGGCCTTGCTCTGTAGAAGCCTAGGGGACGTATAGGCAAAGGTTCCTCTTCAGGGGGGAACTTTGGCCGAGAATGAAAAAAAAGAGCGAGTAAGACACGGACGAGTCCAGAATCAGTCTCGATCTAGCAATTTTTAAAAAAAAGACGGCGAACACAATTACCAAAAACCCAACCCCCAGTTCTTTTCTTCGCAGGATCCCGATGAAGTTTGGAACCACCAGATCAGCAAAAAAAACGCCGTCCATCACATGAAAAGACAGTTCAGTGAATGTGGGCCACGGCATAAAAAACTAAAGGGTTAAGAAAGAGGATCGGAGGGAAGAGGGGGAAAGGGATCCCCCTATGAAAAAAATCGTTGAATCCGCGGAGAAGAAAAAAAGGAGAAAAGGCATAGTATTCTTAAAGGATCCCGAAAGGGGGGAAACTTCTCCAGAAAGGCCCAGTTACAGAAGTACCTTGCTCCAAAAAAAAGAGAATATTGTCTATCGGAACACATTGTAAGGGAAAAATTGCCAAGCTTTCCCTGGCGCGCTTACCCTACCCCGGAAGAACGATCGTTCAGAACCTGTCCAGACCGCAGGAAGGGGAGGAAGTTATTAAGGGACGCCGACCTAACCAAAAGGGGAATGATGAAAAGGCACCATCCGCGAAAAAATCCTTATTTGCTCCATTATCTGCATAAGGAACGCTTAGGCCTCGGAGTGCGCCCGTCCCGTACAGACCCCGGTTGCCTGGGGAAGTGTCCGAAAAAAAGTCCCAGGCCGTTCGGAACGTGAACGGATCCGGGGGCGAGCCGGGAAACCGGGGGAGCATCGCATGCGAAACGGGAGGATCCTCCGAAAGAGATCTCGCATCGCAAAGAACAGCCCTTCCAAAAGCAAAAAAAAAAGACAGCCCCTCAGAAAAATCAACCTCGGGAGTCACACGAAACGACCCCCGGAAGCGCGTCTGAAAGCCACCCACCCGCATAAAAGGGTGGTCATCAGCAAAGACGTCGGTGTCAACGTGAAAAGGGAAGGCGGGAAAATGAAAAGCCTGCTAAAAAAAACAATATCGTCCTGTAATCGGAAAGCCAAAACAACAACGAGGGAAAAGATAGAGGGGAAAGCTCCGCCGCGACGCAGGCTTACGCCGAGAAAATCATCCGCCTCAAGTTCAATGTCCTTGACGGGAAATTGATTCGGCGTTTTGTTCGGGCAGCCGCGAGGAAGGGAAGGGACAATGTTGCAAAAATAGGGGCTTTTCCTGGGAGGCGCGGAAGGATAATATTGTCAGGGGGACTGCTGCAGGGGGGAGAAGGAGAAGAAAGGGCCTCTGCCCGCAGTAGCCAAGAGGAGCATTCTCTGAAAAAAAGAAGAATAAGCGAAGGCTACGGGGCCGAAGCTCTCCTGACGCGCGGAGAGTATCACTAAAAAAAAAAAAAAAAAAGACTGACTTGAAGGGCTGTTATTCCGTTCTCTAGAAAGAACCAAGGAAGAGAGAATGTATCACGAAAGCTCTGAGGAGGGGGGGGGGCGTCGCTCGTCCCATCAGGAGGAGGCGGGGTAGTATCTTGCAATCTCCCTGAGGACCATCTGCCTCGAGGCATTTATGAAGAAAGGCACACGGGGCAAAGTAACCCCGAACGGAGTTCTTACTAAGAGAAAAAAAGAAAAACGGGCATTACCCTGAAGTTGATCTCCATGTCCTTCAAAAAAAAGACAAAAAAAGACCACTCTGGGGGCCGGAAAGCAGTCCTGGCCTTTACAATCGGGAAAGGACGACTTCCTGGCGTAGCAGACCCGTCCCCCGCTGTTTCCTAAAGGGGGGGGGGACGCATACCTGTGGCCGACGGGGGAAAGGGAGATCTATTCAACCACGGCGATTGCCGAAGCTGCCGGGGGAACATTCCTGAACCTTCTTTCAGAGGAGGATGGCGCGGCAAAAGAGCTGGAAAAAAATAGGAAAACTTCATCGGGATCCCGCATTAGCCCAGTAGAGAAGCACTGCTTGTGGGGGTCCTGGGTGGCGAGTCTCGGGGGCCCTTGAAAAAGAGACGCCAATGGGGGAGACCGCTCCGAGAATGCTCTACTTCGAGGCATCGCAAACGACAATAGAAACAGCCCGAAGGGAAGGAACCGTTCATCAGATCCCCCTGCCGAGCAAAACGAACCTGACCACTCACCCGGTCGAGCGATTGAAGACATCTTCCCGAAAAAATGAGTCAGGGCAAGGATCCGGAGTGATCGTCGTCAGAACACTCCGTCAAGGGCGGGGGAGGTCAGGAGAGGAGGGGAGTAGTTGAGACGGCTTACGACGTACTCCTCAGAGAAGATGAAGAGCCGGGAAAACACAATCCTCGACAAAAGGTCGTGGCTGACGGCCGACATGGTAATCCCTCCTGCAACTTGGGAAGAAAAAAGGCGCCGCTCTGAGAAGTCAGAAGGTACAAAAGGGGAACTTCGACGTCCTCATGCAAAAAAAAGAGGAAGTACCGCCTGCTCTGAAGACCTGGTGAAAGTGAACAATTACCAACAGAAACACTACTACCCCGAAAGAAAGAACCATCCAGAAGAGCTGGTGGGGCACCTTTCTCTCCTTCCAAAGGGGGAGAGAAGTCAACAAAAGGGACAAAAAACGAATAAAAAAGATCCCGCTACCCAAACCCTCTAGACTTCTAGCCCCGAAGAAGGCGCTTGCAAGTTTCACCTTGAAATAAAGACGGGCCTAATTCGACGGGGAGGAAGAGGAGATTCTTCAATACGTAGGCCAGGTGGCTAATCATCTCAACAAGAAGAGGAAAGTATATATATTCCCCGAGTAAACGGGCCATTTCCGACGGGAGGTCCGTCGAATTTTCGCGCCAAGTAAAAGAGGAAGGTTAATTTCATTGCCTTGGGAAAAGGTTCTGGCCTAGCCCGAGGAGCGGGACGGGCTCGCGGGGAGCTGTCTTTGGAAGGAAGGGTCGAGGCAACATCGAGCCAAGAACCTCGGGTGGGAAGTATTAGGGGATGGAAAAAAAGGTCTTAGGTTTACGTGTGTCCTGACACGAATACAGGAGCGGCGACTACAGGGAAAGCAACCGCGTCAGACCCTAGAGCGACGTTCGGGAAAAAAAAACGCCGATTTGCGAACAGGGGGGGGGGGGGACGTCCTAGGCTTACCAAAAAAGAGAAGCAATCCACTATGATGGAGGAAAGAGGAGAGGCTTTCTCGGGCCTGAAAGAGGCCTCGTCATCGTAGGGGAGGGGACCCACAAAAAAAAACCTGCCGAAAAGAAAAACCTCTCGCCGTACGAAGCCACAGGCCCTTTTCGGAGGGTTGAGGGACGAAAACGTGAGTTCCCTGCTCAGAAGCACCGGAGGCACCGATATGGGTAAAAAGCACTAACAAAAGGGCTTATGTCGAGCTCCGGGAGACGAGGCCTTTTCTAGTTTTACACGGATCTGTGCGGAACAGGCGGCTCTTCTCTGGATGTGAAGGAAAAGCCGCGGCCGGCAGTATGATCACTCATCAGACTTCCAGAAAGTAGGAGATCTTTCAGGTGGGCAACGTCGAAGAACACTACTAAGAAATTTGTCTTCGGGAACCTTGTAGCCAGCTGGGAAAGGTCAGAAGACCACCATTATCATTATGAACTAAGAAAAAAAAAGTCAGGAGGAATCAGGAGGAAAATCTTCACATCCGTCCCACTCCTGGCCGGAAAAGTCAAAAGGTAATTATCGACGCATTAAGAAGGGGGAGAAATTAATTCTCCAACATCTTTACTGCAGGTCATTCTTAAAGTCTTCTCACAAAGGGGTGATGCCTGAAGACAATAGCGGACAACCAGAGAAAGCCAGCACCAGCCTTGGAGAACTTGAACGCCAGGGGGAGTTTGTGAAAAATCCTCACGCCGGGTTCAAACGACCTTGGTTCTGAAAACCGGGAATCTAACGTAGGGGACGTGGAGCGCCGATTACCGGGAGGAAGAAATGAAAAAATCAACGTGCGGGGGAGAGACGTCCGCTTTCACCATAAAGAGGTCCAGAGGGACGGAATGACTGTCCAAAAAAGGCTTCCTCGGAGAGAGGAATGACCCACCAAAGACCTGTAACTTTATCCTGCAAGGCGAGTTTCAAAAGTTTCGAACCCACGAGAAAAACGGCCTGCGGGACGGCTTCGCATCGCCTAAAGGACTTGAAGGATACGGAAGGCCAACGGAAAAAGGAAATCGCACCCGGAAAAAGGCCCAACAGAAGAGACAAAAAACATGGAACAGACAAGAAAAAACGCGAGACACATCGGTTGACTTATAAAAAAACGGCCAGGATTCAGGAACGAATAAAAGCCACCACTTAAAGGTCAAAAGACGATTGGACCGGTCGGGAGTAAGATCTGACCTCTTCTGGGAAAGAAGGAGCAGGGGGAAAAAAACGTTATCTCTATCAACAAAGAAAGAGAGAGAATACCTGAAAAGGGGGAAAGGAAGAACCGGTCTCCAGAGTGGAAATCATCCTCCCGAGGAAATAGCTGACCGGAGGAAAAAAAATTGATGCTGCTTGGGGCAGGTTCAGCAAAAGGAAACAGTGGGGGAAACTATTTAAGGGCCAGGGGGCTTTTTCCTGTCGTAGTCTGAGGGATCCCTTTTGAAGAGGAGGGAACGGGTGCGATGCGCGATCTGAAACCGCGCCCGCCGTATAAAAACGCGGAAGGAACCCGCCGCCCGCAGAAGCAAAAAAGGTGTCCTAGGAGGACGTGGCCGAAAAGACCGACGAGAGCAGCGGAATCACGACCTACGATACTGGACAACGTGGCGGAAGCCGCAAAAAATTCCGGGCTCATGGAGCAGCAACGTGAACTTCGCTCTCTTCTGGGGAAAAAGCTGCGATCCAGCCAGCCGCCATAGGGCTTGGTCCTCGG
>Ga0179593_1664172_pt1 | contig 10352 bp, 11 predicted proteins | sample CZODoug2_1_08_16_FD_185931 | JGI IMG/M metagenome (GOLD analysis project Ga0179593, IMG submission 185931) | Vadose zone soil fungal communities from Angelo Coast Range Reserve, California, USA - CZODoug2_1_08_16fungal (PacBio error correction) | ecosystem: Environmental > Terrestrial > Soil >...
GCAGAGGGAACCGCGTCAGACAAAGAGGATGATAGAACGTCAGTAGAGAAGGGACTTGTGGCGTTGCGCGAAAAAAAAAAGAGGCTTCTCCTCCGAGAGGACGTAAGAAGGGGAAAAAATGATAGACGGAAATCCCGGCCCCGAAGATCAGGGAAGACGAGAACGAGCAAGCAAGAGAGAGGGAAAGCTTTCCTATCTTCACGAGGGGTCTAACACTCCTATTTCAAAGGAAAAGGGTCAGCGCCGGGGAGAGCCGCGTTAGGAAAAAAGTGGCGCAATGCTTTCTTTTTGCGGCTGGAGACGGGTTGGTCTAGGCAGAGTAGTTAGTTAGACTGTATGAGTTTACCTCCTTCTTGGGGGGGGGGGTCAAGAAGTCGAGGACCAGGGAGGAATAGGGATGTCTTCTGGCAGGAGACGGCGGTCGCTTCCACTTCGGGGAAGGCCCCTCCTTCAATCTGCGGGGGGGTGCACTCCGACAACCAACCTATTATTTACGGGGGGGCGACCCTGTACCGGAGATGAAGGAGAAGCTAGCGGATGGGAAAATGGGAACCCTCAACCAAGAACCCCTCTCCTTCCCTTTAGCTCTACAAAATCTCTTGTGGAGTCGACGTGGAAGAAGAGATGGGGGTCAAAACCTAGATTGTAGACCTTGGATTTCCTATTAGCGCGAGGAGGCTTGCCTTTCTTGGCGTCGGCCTCGGGAGAAAAGGAAAAAGACGTCTTTTCGGTGGCACTCGTCAAAACTGATGACGGAGTTCGGAAGACGGAATGGAAAAAAACAGAATATTGCAACTGTGTGGCAGTGGGCACACTCAAAGGGGGGAAAAGAGCCAATGGGGGCTTCTAGACTTCGATCAACAACAAAAAAAACTGCCTCAAGACTGCATCTCTCTCTGTCTTTCCCAAAACGGCCTCGTTGGGGGGGTGCGGGCTCTGGTAGAATGGCCGCGACTGGAAATATAAATAAAAAAAAAAAGCGAGGGCGGGGTACTCAGAAGAAACTGCGTGCTCCTCTTCAAAGGATGCGGGTTCTTTGTAAACAATAGCAAGAAGGGACTATACCCGAGCAGGTATATGTTTGTCCATTTTTCTTTCCAAAAAGAACATCCCCCCCACAGTGAAAAAACAAATAAGTCCGATCGAAACAGGGAAGAAGGCCACGAAGGAAACAATAAGTCTTCCCCAAAAAGAAAGTCAGTCATCCTTCAACACCTAAAGAGGGGTGCCCTCGTCATCTCGCGCGCACCTAGAGGAGAAGAAAAGAGATAGGCTGGGGAATGAAAAGTCCTCTGCGGGAGAAGGGGGTAGTATGCACTTTAATTGCAAGAGGGGCGACACGCTGTCGGCAAAAAAAAAAGCGGTGGTATTGGAAAAACCAGGGAAAAAGCGGTGGGATGGCAGGAAAAGAGGAAATGTGTTCTGCCTTCCAGAAAATTGCTTTCCGCGGAAAGAGGGGTTAACGTGGGGGGGAAAAAAAGAAAACAACAACAAGGGGGGTGGAAAAGAGAGAGTTCCGGCAAAGCCAGCATTGTTTTCCGGGAAAAGGAAGGCCGAAAAAAGAAAAAAAAAAAAAAGAGTGGTGAGATGGGGGGGGTCAATCCACCTGAAGGGAAGACAGCGTTTTCGCTCCGGCGAAGTGCCATACTACACCAACGAGGTAAAAAAGAAGCGGCCGCAGGGAAGAGCGACCTCGGGGGCGAAGCGCGCGCTGCAGAGCGGGACACATCCTTGAACCGGGGCAAAGGAAGGACGCGTTGTGTACGAGTGGGACAGGGTCGCGGGGAGGGGGACTTTTCGTCCGGAGGTTCTCTCTGCTAGGGTGTCTCTTGGATAAAAGAAAAGGTGGAAAATACAAAGTGAGGAACGGATACATAGAGGGAGGGAGATCTATAACTATCTGAAGCACCGAAAACACCTCATCCATCCACAGAGAAAAAAAGCACTCACGGCGAGAAAAAATAGGAGAACGCCGAATACAGGGTCGAATGAAAAAACAGAAATATTTCCTCCTCTCCGGAAAGGGAGATCCTATTTGAGGGGAGGGCTACACATCAAATTCTTCTCGGGAAAAGAAAAGTGGGAGAACGTAGGACAACCGAAAGGATGTTAGGGCCCTATTGCCGACAGAAAAAAAAGTAGAGTAAACTCTGCATCTTTGAACGACTCGGAAGGCCCACGCAATGTAGAGGTGGGGAAAAGAGAAAAGAATAACTATATACAAGAAGGTGGGGGGGAGAATAAAGGAGTCAACGATTCGAAGGGGCCTGGCTACTGCCTTTCCCGGGGGGTCCTTTCATCAGCTCTCGGAAAGGAAGGGGGGGCGTCACGTACAGGAGAAGGAAAAAAGAAAAGGGAATAATCGGTGGTTGGAGGGGGGGGGGAAAAAAGCCCGAAGTCTAAAAAAAAGAAGTTTCAGTCTTTTGCATTTGAAAAATGACTCCGTTTCTCATATACCTATTACTGAAATGGGAATAAAAGAGGGAAAAAAACATCTTGCAAACAGCCCAGGACACCAACTCTTCGAAGTGAACGAAATATCTTATACTAGCACGTCAAAGGAATGAAGATAAGAAAGAGAAGGGAGAAAAGGGTCTACGTAAACGCTGCGAGTAACCTGCCAGTCCCAGAACTCGTCAAAATTCTACTTTTCCCTAAGTTTCTCCCCCCATTGACTATGAAAAAGAAAACTTTCCTCCTATCGAGGGAAAAAAAAAGAGGAAGAAGAGGTCCGTGATTAAGGCGATTCGCTAAGGGGGCACCATTCTACTCAGAGAAGGGAAGAACGGTTTGTTTCGAGAGGAAAAAAAAACGGAAAAAAAGTCCCTGAAAAGGAGGTCAGGGAAAGAGGGATATCTCCCTCCTTAAGGAACGTCTGATCGATTAATCTTCATGCGAGAAAGAAAAAAAAAGCCTCGCGCTCGGCGTCGGGGAAAAAGGGGAAGGCGTTCGAGACGAAGCCTAACGAGAGGAAAAGTTGGCCCCTACCTTCGAGAAAAAAATTCCTTCACCAGCTCATTCATGGGAGAAAGGAAAAGAGGACGTTTAAGGCAGAGTGACCTTTCAACTTGCAGGGGGAAATGCTTCCTTGAAAAATCCGAGGGGGGGTAAAGGAAAACGAAGAAAACTACAAAGGAGGACTTTCCTTCTTCAAAAGAGGTGAATTTCTCTCCTACAGTAGAGAGTCTACCCTCTCAAAAAGAGAAGAGGGAGAAAAAAGTACAACAAAAATCTATTTTTTTCTCCCTAAGGGGAAATAAATCTAACTGCTGGGAGACGACAAATAGCTATCGAGCCCCATATCTCTCTAGCAAACAAAAAGGAGGTAGTATGAAAATATCTCTCTTATTCTCGAAACCTCTTTCTCTATACAAAAAAAAATCATCGTGTGCTGTTGGGGGAGTTGTCCGAGGCTCGCGCCGTGTTAGAGGTAGGTATCGGGGAAGGAGAACCGTTCTTTCTCAGGAAAGGGGATTTTGTCCGCCGGCCAGTCCTCTTGGGGTGCCTTACCAGAGAAGGAAGGAGTTCGTGTGGGGCCCGGAAAGGAGAGTCATCTTTAATCTCTAAAGGGGGGAAAGTGGAGGGGAAGGGAGAAACGTCAAGAGCGACGCGGGGAATTCCCGAAAAATGATCTTTAAGGAAACCTCTCCTTGAGAATTCTATGCCCGGAGGCATTGGAAAAGAAAAGAGAAAGGAGACACGAGGGCGGGACGGGACTCCAAAGAGGCGGCCTCCTCTCATCTGGTAAGTTCCTCGATCAAGACGCAGCGGATGAAGAGAAAAGCTGGCCAACGACAAAGGGGGGGAGTTGAGAGGACGGACGCTATAAACAAAAGACCTATCTTCGGGGGGGAGGAGATATATTATACGGTAAAATCCCTTCCAGATCGATGCATAGGGAGAGAGCTCAATCCTATCTTCAGGGAAGCAATCCTTAATCGGAAAGGGGGAAAGAAGGGAGGGAGGGCCCCAGGAAAACTTTTTCGATCTTTTCTAAAAAGACTTTTCTCTTCATCCAGAAAAAGGGAGGCTGTTTCTTCTTGCAATCAAGGAGGTGGAAAGAAGGGAGGAAGTTATAACGGGAAGGAGAAGAGTGGGTGGGGGAAAGGGCGTTTTCACTATGGGGGATATTACCATTTGCAGTCATAGGAGGGGCACGTCTTCATAGGACGAAGGCAAATTCACCATCCTGGGAAAGGAGGTGTTTATAAGGGGGGGAAAAACCGATTGATTGTACAGGTGTCTGAGGAGCTCACGACTGAGCTAGAGCAGGGGAAAAAAAGGGAAAATCCCTGAAAGCCCAGGGAAGGATCGGAATCCACGTAAAGACTTGACTCTCTACGAAAAGAGGCCTTGGCTAATCGACATTGGAGAATGGACCGATGACGCGACGGGACAAGGATAGGGGGAAGAAAAGTCTTCCCTTTTCTGGAAAAAGCTCCCGACCACTGCCACACCTGAGGAGGGGAAGAGACCAGGGTCACGGTCGGGCGACCGGGGAAAGGGGATGGGTGGCCGCGAATTAGAGACGTCTATCACGCTCGCGGGCTATCTTTTCCCTCCCGAAGGAGGAGGGGGCCCTCGTTGTGACGAATTGGGAGGGAAGAAGGTATTAGTCGGCAGGGAAATAGAGGAAAGGCTTTCTCTCGTACATTAATTCTTTGGAAAAGGCTTGCGGTGATTCAGCATGGAGAGAGCTTGCTAGAGACAACCTAGTCAGCGCTGTATCTTGGAGAAACACTCCTTTCTTTAGCCAAAGACATCACAAGGATAATTCCAGATAGACGGAAGAGGGGAAAATACGCCCGCGACCCCGAAAAAGACCCAAACTCGTAAGAAGGTTTCCCTTATGGGCACCGAAATAGAAAGGAGAGAAACTCGAAGGAGACAACGATATAGGAAGGGGGAACTGCGCCGCTGCGAGAGTTGGCACTTATGCAAGAGGGGGAAGGTCGGAAAGGGAAGGAGAAAAAAGAGGGGGTATTGAAACCAATGGCAACCAGCCGTTAAAGGGGGGAGGCCACGATATGGGGGCGGCCCGGATTGTTGATCTTTCTGGCCGCAAAACCAGGTAGCGTGGGTGGAAGGAAGGAAAAGAAAAACAACGGAGGAGGGAGGGGGAAAAAGGAGGGAGACTGAAGAAGATACCTGTCCCCTCATGGGGGGAAGAAACAGTGCTGGAAAGGAAAGCAAGAACGGCGGGGTGCCAAGGGGGGGGAAGAAAGGGGGAGCCGAGAAGGGGAGACCAGATGTCGCGGAAAGAGCTGCCCTCTTTCATAAAGGGAAAATTTCAGGTGCCTCGCCGTCAAGCCGAGGAAAGGGGGGAGAAGGTCGAGTTGCGCGCAGGCTAAGCGGGGAGGGCAAGGTCACTGACCGGAAACCGGGGAAGGAAGTGGTGACTAGTTCAGGTTCGAGGGATGCGCCCTCGAGAGGAAGGGGGGAGATAGCCGATTCTCACTTGTGATGGGATCCCTTGCTGGAAATAAGGAGTTTGGGAAGACAAATGGCAATATCCCTATGAAATATAACTATACACCAGACACGAGAAAAACGCAATCATGTCCGAACTCCCCCTCAGTCACCTACTAGACGAACGCCGAAGAAACAGCGGACAAAGGAAGGAGCACAACGAGGGCCAGCGAGCCGAGAGGGAGGAGCGAAAAGAGACCCCGAGTGATAGAACTTCTCGGCTACACCAAAGACCCTGGTCGACAGAAGGACAAAGAAAAAGAAAAAAAGGGGGGAGAGGGGCGGCGAAAAGGGGGGCCCGAGGGAAGACGCAACAAGAAACAAGAGAGAAAAATCCCCTCTTTTCCCGCAGCTCATCTGCAATTCCCATTTCGAAGGGAGCTTCGCCAAGGAATAACTAGGGGGGAGGGGGGAGAGAAGAGCGTCAATGGAAGGAAGAGAGGGGGGAATGAACCTCGAAGAAGAGGACGTTCTAATTATTCTGGCAGCGCTCGATATGCAGTGTTGAAAAAAAAAAGAAATACACCTGTACCTCCGTCGGTGGGGAAAAGAAAAGCCGCACTTCAGAAAAAAAAAGAGATGCAGGCGGAGGTGTCCCGCCGAGGGAGGTGCTCGCTTCCAGCAAAAATGGTAATAGCCTTCGTGAAAAAGAGGGCCCCCCGCCGGGATTGCCCAAGAATCTCTCGAAGGATACTCTGAACTAGCAACGCAGGAAAAGAACTTCGCCAGGAGGAGAAAAATAAAAGAAAGGAGGAGAGAGGAAAATCTCTGAAAAAGGGCGAGGGCCATGGAAATGGGGCTTGGGGGGGGAAAATGTACGATTCCCGGAGGGTACGCCGATCTGCTTGCTCTGGGAAAGGGGCCGGTAGGGACGTCTAAGGAAAAAAGAAAAAGGAACGCAGGGGAGCAGGAGCCTCAGAGGGCTTGTTTTCTCTCGGAAGGAAATGCGTTTCGTCCCTCGGGCTCCTGCCGGGCGAGGAGAAAAAGGAGAAGAAGAGAGGAAATCTGCAAGCTCGACAATGAAAGGAACGCCTCGAGCTCGTCTGGAAAAGGTTCTATACGCAATCCAGAAAAAGACCGGCGAGTTAGGAAACGAGAAAGGGAAGGGAAGTGCCTCGCAGGGAGGAAAAGGTTAGGAAGTTAGGCAAAGCATTTCCATTTAAGAAGAAAAAGATTCATCCTTCTGCCTGGGAAAACTTGTGGTACGGCAAAAAGAGAACCCAAGAGAAAAAGGCAACTATTTTAACATCTTTACCATTAGTACTGTGCTCATCAATCACCGATAAGAAGGGCAATCCCCAAAGGACAAAAAGATGGGGGGGGGGAAGAAAACCATGTGGTGGTGGCCAGAAGAGCAATGCTGGAGGAGCGACATATCTCTAGTAAAAAAAAACAACAACCATGAGGGTATAGGATAGAGAAGGTCGCGCCAGAACCAGCGGGCTATAGAAACCAACCAGGACCCCCATCATCTTTTTGTCTAAGTGTGGCGCGGTACGGAAGTGAACCGTAGGGCAAAAAGGGAAATGGAACGATTAAAGTTTGCCTGCCTCCAGTCCGCGTTTGGGAGAACACAATTTCGGATTCTTTCGTTGACAAACCGGCAGAAAAAGGGGAGAAATAGAGAAAAGTGGAAATGCATTGCCGTGACGAGTCCTCACCGAAAGCCCTTCATAATGTCGTGATAGACCTCTCCCTTTCCAGTGAAAGATTTCTTCTCAGAACGGAAAGAGGAAGAAGCCGAGCATAGGAGGGAGGGCAGCAGCCATCTGGGGGAGAGCATGGAGGACGTCATCGGGGATATAAACCAGCGGGGGGACAGGGGGGGAGGGTGCGCGACGAATCGAGAAACAAACTTGCTCGAAGGAAAGCGTCTAATTTTTGCTCTGAGAAGAACAGGCCCTATCTTATTGAAAGGACCTATCTTCTTAAAGCTGGACAGAGAGAAAGGAGAAAAAAAAAAGGGTCACGCAGGGACATGGACGTCTCACCTTTGGGGGAAGAAGCCGACTATCATCTTTTAAGGGGGAGAAACTGTGCTTTCTGTTGGCGGGGAGGAAGGAGGGTTCTAGTATCAGAGGGGGGTTAGTCCTTAGAGAGTTGAGTGGACATCCTTCTGGCAAAAGAAAGACGGCTATTACCATTTCAGTCCATGGGAGGCGGCGTCATAGGAGAAAAAAAGGGAACCATTCCTGCAGGGAGGGGGTGACTTTGGGTGAGGGAAAAGGGGGGAAAACGACAACCAACCTATTTATTACAGGTTAGTGGAACTTGCGCTTCAACTTACTGCAGAGAAATCCTGAGCCCTCAAAAAGAGGAAGGGAATCCGTCGAATGACATTGAACGCTCGATCAACCGGGAGGGATCTTCTAAGGAAAAGACGGGGTCACCACCTCTACATTGGCAGAAGGGGGTGCGCGGGCAAAGACAGAAGAGGAGCTTGAAGTTTCTTGGCGTAGGCCTCGGCTACGCCAGAAAAGGGAAACCTGCTTCTTTTCGGGGAAAAAGGTCGCGCGAATTTGATGGTGTCGAACGAGAGCGAGCCGAGCGGGAACCCCAGAGGAAAAGAAGCCCTAGGGGAATTGGCCTCATGGTATGAGGAAATCGCCGTGCGTGCGCGAGGAAGAGAGGAGGGGGGATGATGGCGGGGGGAGGGGCAAATGCACGTGCGGAAAGAAGATCGAGCGTCCAACTCTCCTTTCATCTTTATAGGGGAAAAAAACCAACCTCCGGATTTAGACCAAGAAGGAAAAGGGAAAAGAGACGAGAGACAGAAATAAAAGAGGGGGGGAGGGAAAGTTGCGGAAAGAAGCACCCTGACTCTGTCCGCCAAAAACCAGTTTCCCGATGTTCCAGAATAGCTCTGCAGCGCGCGCACAGAGGAAAAAAACGATATAGGCTTTGATGGAACCGGCTGCAAAGGAAAAGGCCCCTGAAATATTGGTGTAGGGCGAGGTCATCGTCTCCTGAGAGAAAGCCAGGGCCAGGGCGGGGAAAGAGGTGGGATTGAAAAAAGCGGAAAACCTCCGGGGAAGGGGCCCACTATATTTTGGCGGGGAAGAGGTTGTTTGATCGAAGCACCAAGGAAGGAAAGGGGGGGTGGCAGGCGTAGCCTCTCACAAAAGAAGGAGGAAATAGATACTCCGGCACCCAGAAGTGAAAGCCAGGGGTGGCCGGCCACAGAAATCAAAACAAAGGCTGGAAGGAAGCAAAAGATCGTGTGACTCCATCACTAACGGAAAAAGGGGGCAATACCACAAAAAACCGGCCCTGGCCAATAAAGAGGGAGATCCGGAGGGAGGGGAGGTAAACTTGCAGGAGCGACACCCCTTTTTTCAGGGGGAAAAAAAAAAGGAAGACGGGGGCCGAAGAGAGGGGAGGGGAGGCGCTGCAGAGCCTTTTAGGGGTGCAAGGGAAAAAGAAGGGCACCTTGTCCGGCGAGAGAAGGGGGACAGAGTTCATGTGTCTCGGGAAAAGGAAGCCCCGCGAGGGAAGAGGAGAGAGAAAAAGGGTTATTCCTCGGGCTAAGACGAGGGGGGGGGGGGGGAAGAGGTTAAAGGCAGCGCGGGCTATATCACGCTCTAGAAAAAAAGGTCTAACTCCCGCCTAAGAACTACGCGCGCACGCACGGCGAGCCGAAGGGGGGAAGAAGAAAAAATTGCGGCCAAGGGATCCCGTCGCACAACGGGCGCAGAAAACTGTAGTACAAGCTAAACGATGTTATCCGAAGAAAGCAAAATTCGGACTCGAAACGGGGAAAACAAGGGCTACGAGAAAGAAAAGACAGGTGTTTGCATCTGGTCGGAGGGAAGTCGATCACCTCTCCGAAGCTTGCCCGCCGCGCGCATCAAAAAAGGGGAGAAAATGTCGGGTGTGACCCGACAGGCGGAATTAATAAAGGAGGAGTTTCTCTATATCTTCGGGGGGTTCCTTCTACAAGGGTTTGCGGGGGGAAGTTAATTGCCATAAAGAGGGGCGAAGGAGGGGGAGCGAAGAGACATCCTTAATACACCTGTCACTCATCCATCTGTTGGGGGAAAGGACACTCTACAAGCACCCCTCGCTGGAAGGGCCCCGCCGCGGGAAAGGGAGACAGCAGACAGACCTATTAAAAAGAAATGGTTAATGCCGTCTTGAAACCCTCCCGGATTTCCCCGGAAGCCCTCACTACTCTGAATACATAAAAAGGAAGGGAGCCTCAACGAAGGGGACAAAGAAAAAGGATGAAGATAAGAAAGGCGGCGTCTCGCCATCTAGCCAATGAAATTCTGCGTTGAAAGTGAACGATTCCGGCGTGCCGCAAAAAAAGGGGGAAAGTCGGCGGTGCCCTGGGGGCCTCCTATCGAAGGCTATCATCTCTCCGATCACAAGGACTGCTCCGCCTCGGCCGGGCAGGAAGGGAAGTGCGCGAAAAGGAAAAAAGTAACATAGGTTGGGAAAAAAAAAGATTGGTTTATCTTCATATCAAAGGTCGATCTCGAAATCAGGGGAAAAGAGAGCGTCGGGCCCGCCTCAATGCGAAAGAGGCAAGCTTCTTGGAAGAAGGCAAGCCCTACTTTCTCGAAAAGGCGTCTGCAGAAAGGGGTCTATCACGAGGAAGACAAGCTCAGAAAGTAAGGAAAAAAGCACGTGAGCTGACGTTCGAAGGGGAAAAAATTTCTCTACTTTCCATGAGAAACGCCCCGCATCAAGACCTTGTGGTAAGAAAGGAAAACCGACTGGACGGAGGAAAAAGATTGAATCGGGGAAAGGAAAACTTTCTCCGACGTTGCGCAGAAAAGGAAAAGGGGGGAGCCCCACGCTCGCGCCTCGGCAAGCAAACAAAATGGAACCGAGGGGGTTCACGACCGCCATTTTTTTTGCAAGGAAGGGAACAGATCGCT
>Ga0179593_1671093_pt1 | contig 10352 bp, 10 predicted proteins | sample CZODoug2_1_08_16_FD_185931 | JGI IMG/M metagenome (GOLD analysis project Ga0179593, IMG submission 185931) | Vadose zone soil fungal communities from Angelo Coast Range Reserve, California, USA - CZODoug2_1_08_16fungal (PacBio error correction) | ecosystem: Environmental > Terrestrial > Soil >...
GTGTTACGCGTGGGGGTCACTGTCCGGGGCTGGAGGAGGGGGGGAGCCTGTAGTAGGAACCGAGACTTGTTACTGCATTCGGAACGCGTCAGAGACTGGTACACACGAGAAGGGAATCCTACACAAAGTTGGTCAACGACTGATCAAAGAGATATCAAAAAACAAACGAGTAAAAAAAGCGCCAGACGTGCCATCTGAAGCGTTGTGGCGGGGTGAGAATAGGGTACACCCCAAGAAATGCTAACGTTGACAGCAGAAAATCCTTAGGTGCAGGCAGTAATCTAAAGGGGACGGCCGGCAGGGAATCAAAGCAACACCGGTAGAATTGGGGAAAATTAAAATGTGGTGGAGACACCCGCGGGAGGAAAATCACTCCCGGATGTAAACAATCATTAGAGATATAAAAAAGTATAGGTGGTAGGGGACCGGGAAAAAAAAAAAAAGGGGAAGAGATGAAAGATTCAAAAAAAGCCGCTCAAAGGGGAATTCCTTCGATCCCTCCACTAGTATACAACCAAAGACCTCAGTCAAAACCAGGGGAAAAAAATAGATAAAAAATAGAGGTTCAGGAAAAGGAGGATTATCTTCGTCAAAGACCTAAAAAGATTCTGATGTTAAAGCCTAAAAAAAAAGAAAAAAAAGTCACAGAGGGAAAGGAAAGGTGGCACGAAATTGGTTTATATAAGAAAGGGGTGAGTTGAGTTCTCTGTGTTCGAGGACTCTTTTGCGGCGGGGGAAGCAAGCTTGTATTGGCAAGGAGCAGCAAGGTTATAGAAGAATTGGGGAAAAAGTTGGTTTGGGGGGGTGGGGAAAAAGGGCAGCTTGGGTTCTCCATGGTCGAGAACACTTACTGAACGGGGGAAAAGGGGGGAAAGGGGAAAGGAATGAAAGTTTAAAAAAGAAATTAGAAAAAAAGTTTATATGTTCGCATGGACAGTAGGGTGCGGAAATCGATCGAAAAGTGGCCAAAGAGGCTCATCATCGAGAAAAAAGAAAGGACGCCAGGTAACTTCAGCTAAGGGCAACCCAAGAGAAGGGAGGACAAAAGAGAAGGGGAAAAAAGGATACTACAAATAGAATACCGCAAGGAAATTAACGGGTAGGGAACAAGTTATTCGAGGGCCCTATCATTAGAATTTCAACAGGGGGCCAACTCCCCTCCCAAAAGATTTCATAAAAAGACAAAACGACAGAGGAGAGAAGAAAACAAGTTTGGGTACCCCCCCCAAGAGAGCCCACATAAGCGAGAGCGTATATGGGGAAGACGCAGAAAGCAAACATTCATGCATACTTAATAAGAGAAGATTAAAGGGCAATGAGCAAGAATGACGGGTGGAGGGAGAAAAAGAGGAGGGAGAGGGAGATGGACCTTCCATCAGGACAGATTTCCGCGGTTGTCTTCCCTTGGGCAACCACTGATGCTCTGAAAAAGGAAAAAATGGTGGGTTGAGAAATTGATTCCACACCGCGAATTCTCGACGCTAGACAAAACAAAGAAAGGAGAAAAACATGCAACAGAAACCAATACTTGCCTCATCAAAGAAAAAGCCATGAGAATAAGTAGAATGTGGGAAGAATAAATTGTCACAAAAATGCAAATATGGTAGAAAAGAGGAATCGCTGAGGAATGAAAGGGGGGGGCAAATAAAGCCATATGCAACATGTAGAGTCAATAAAAAGCTGCTGCGCGAAGCGGAAGAAGAAACATTTCGAGACTAACGGGGAGGTGTACTAGACAATTCAAAGATGCCGGGGGGGAAAAGAAAAGGAATCAGGGAGACGTGGAAGGCAGACCGGATCAAAGACAACTACCATGGTCGTCTTAGTCCCTCAAATAGCAGGGGGGATTCCCAGGTGCAAGGAAAAGGTTTATATAAGAGTAAAAAATCTAGAAATAAATCGTGGGGGCGGGCGGTACTGAAGAATGGGTGAAGGGACTGCAGATTCAAGAGGTCGTCGCACTCAGAAAACCGGGAAATCTAGATCCAAAAGGATTAGGAAAAAGAGAGATTTGGGGGAAAGAAGAGGAAAGGAACGGCGAACCTAATCTGGCATGGCCACTCACCCCTCGCAGCGGGAGAAATCGCCCACGTGGGGTTTTCGAAGGTTGGAACATTATCTCACAATGGGCCAAACCACACCGGGGGGGAAACTAAAAAAAAGATGATGACTTAGAAAATGTTAGTGGAAGACCTGTAGAAATAAAGCGCAATGGGCTAAAATAGGCTCTGCAAACAACGTCAGGCGGAGAGGTAATTATTATACAGACACACTCCAGTCAAGGAGGGGGGGGGGGAGGATAATTCGCACCAGATCAATTTTGGAAACCTTGTTAGCTTGCAGAAGGAAAGTAAGGGGCCCAAAAAAAAGAAACTAAGGCAAATAAACTAGCAAACATTACAGTAAATAAAGCAGAAGAGAGAGACTCTTTGAATGGTGCTGGGGTGTAAATTTCGCAAACATGTCCCGACTTAGAAGGAAGGGAAGGGATACATGAAGAGTTGCACTTGATCGTGGAAGGTTCACGAGTGGGGGGTGAAAGACGGCAAAGGTCTTGTGAAGGTTTTGCATAAGGAGCACCAACCAGGCGTAAAAGGAAGGGGGGGGAAACATCATTTTTGCGAAAGGTAAATATACACAACAAACCGCACCGGGAAAAAAAATGTCCTCCTGAGAAAGGGGGACGCAACGACGAGCGAACCCAGAATTAAGTAGTGCTCATGAGGAAGAGGGAAGGAGAAAGGAAATGCTTTATATGCATTAATGTTGGGGGAGGTCATGGTCTAAATCCCCATTCTACGCTAGGAAGGGAATGGGTGCTGTAGCCGGGAAATATTGATTATATCTATCTAGAGTGTGGGGGGGGGAGGGGAATGGATGGAAGGGGAAAAGAGGATAGGGGTAGGGATAATCAACGAACCCAGTAATTTAAAACAAATAGTGTTATTCTCGTGTAGGGGTAGTAGTGGTACATTCGCTTCTGTGGATCAAGGGAGGGGAGTATGAAAAAGGAAAAGGAAAAAGAGGAAAAGTTGATGAATAATTGGTCCAATTGTCGAAAGAAAAAACGATATCCGCACCACTAAGGGGAAACAGTCGAACATATAACGTCGGGCGATAGGCGGGGGGAAATAAAAAAAAAAAGAGAGAAGGAAAGCTACAATATACGGCCGTGCAACTAAGTGTTACACTGAGAACCAAAATCAGGAAAGACAAGGACAAAACGAAGATTGTCAAAAGAAAAAAAAAACTGGAAAGAAAAAAGAGGGGATACTTATGATCACCTGTTAGGTGTTTATTGCAATACAAGCTGTCAAAGAAAACCCCGCCGCTACAAAGATAGAATCACCAACAGGAACTCAACTCACTTTCAGTAGGAAAAAAAGGAAGAAAGGGGACAGATGATGCAGACCTGACGGGTTGTTGACTGTGGGTCTCTGTCGATGAAGTTTTAACATCAGCGATAACAGCAGAGGTCCTTTGGGGGACGAAGAAAGAGCAGCAATTTGTGGGAAGGGAACATGGGGCTGGGGGGGAGGAAAGAAATTTGTGAAGGATTTCCTTTCTTTGGCTTAAGGGGAGACTGAAGGGGGGGGAGCGGCAATTCCCTTGAGCGGTTATTGAATTCGAAGGGACACAACAGAGGGAAAGGGAAACACTATCATTTCAATCAACCTACTTGGTCTTGGTAGCGGGAGTGATGATCCGAAAAGCGCGGATCCAAAAGGGGGGAAGGGGAAAGAGAGAGTATGCGAACGTGGAGATCAATGGGGCCGTTCCGTAATGGGCAGCCGGGAACCGAGGAGGGATGGGGCAAGAATGTCGACTTTAGAGCTGGGGGGTGGACAGCGCAACCACCAAAAAAAGTTACTCTTTCGAAAAAAGGGAAGGGGGGGGCATGGGGGAAGGTAGGTTTGTTTTGGACTTGATGGGATGACGTGCTCCGGCGTAAAACGTTGAAGGTATGGGAATGGGAAGCTCTCGGGCTCCGTAAACACAGATGGCGGACGGAGGTGGAAGGAGAAGTAACACTCGGTAGAAGGAAATCAGGGGGGGGACAACCCCAAGACAACAACGCACCAGTAACAGGGAAAAAAAGCGGAAGATCTATAAAAAAAAAAAAGAAAAAAGAATTTAGGGGCAGTTTGTTTGTGGACCTGTAACTGGGTGCCTGGCTGTGAGGGTGCTGTGGGTGTCCCAGATGGACCCGTAGTCTGGGCGGTAGCATTTCAAAAAGCCGAAGGAACCTAAAAAAAGGGGGGGGGGGGAGAAAAAAAAAAGAAAAAAGAGAAAAGTAAGAGATACACTAAAGTTTATCACCCAGAAGTAGAATTCATAACATGCAGAGAAGAAAAAATGATACAGAAAGTCGCGTACCAGTTAAATAGAGGATGCGGGGGGGGGTGGAAGGGAGAAAAAAAAACACCTGCTCCCTTTCAAGGAACCTTCTGTACCCTGTAAGTAAGAGGACCAATTGATCGGCAAAGGGGAAATTGGGGGGGGAGAGGGGTTAAAGGTACGGGGAATCCGCCTATTCGAAAATCACTCCCGCTAAGTTGGGGGACCATCAGTAGGAGAGGATGAAAAGGGGTGGTATTAAAGAGACCAATAGGTTAAAAAAGGAAAAAAATCAAAAAAGACGAAAAGAGTGCTTCTGATGACTTCAGTATACCCAATAAGCCAAGAATCAAAGCACAAATGAAACAAACCTAATATAAAAAAGAGGTTTCAAACAAATTGAGAATTGAGGGGAAAAGGAACTCGGAAAGGAGGAGGTTAAAATGGGCTTCGGGAACAGATACACAGTAAAAACGGAGCACAGAGGTGAAACAGTGTTTTATATCTAGACAGTGAGTTGAGTTCTCTGTGTGAGAGGAGCTGGGTAGGCGTAGAAAAAGTGAGTCAAGGGAAAAGGAAAAGGGGGGGGGGGGGGAAAAATATTGTATGGTTTTTCACTGGGGGCTTTGTTTATCAATCGTTTTTTGTCCTGACCGGAGGGGGGTTCTCAGTTCGAGAACTAGTTGTTAGGAAGGGAAGTGAGAGAATAGGCAGGTAGTTGTGAAGCTCAGAGTTATTGAAGCCGAAGGGGTATGTCGAAGGGGACGGGTGGGAGCTCGAGCAGGAAAGGGAGAAAAAAATGAAACTATCATGAATCAGAAAAACATTTACTCGGAGGTAACTTCAGATAAGAAACCTCGCTCAAACACTAGCTTGAAAAGGCAAAGAAGAAGAGAGGGACACCAAAAATAAAGAAAAAAGGGGAAAGAACATGGGGTAGGGATTCAGGGTTTGGGATTCGCCGTGACAATAGAAGAACCTTGGAAGAACCGGGAGTCAATCCACATCGGGTCACAAAAGGAGACCCACTCCCATGACCAAAACTATAGTATGAATATAAGCAAATGAACGTCCTCAGCACCAAGAAAGGAAAATAGGAGGAGGGGAAGATGGGATTATAAAAGGAACTTTGACACAACATTAATGCATATGTAGCCGACTAAGTGGCATAATTCCAAGTGGGGTATTCAATAAAAAAAAAGGGGGGGAAGAGGGAGACGACGGAGTTATCAGCGTTCTCTGTCATTCATACAAGACAATTTCCCGAGCTGCGGGTGGGGGAGCTCTATATGGTCGCAACCCCTTTGAAAGGGGAAAAGAGGAAAAGGGGGGTCACATTTAAGGCAAAATCAATCCCATACCTTTAGAAGGAGTCTCACCCCTAAAGTGCCCACCGAAACAGAGCATGTTCAAAATAAAACACCATTAGACGGAAGGGAGACATATAAAAACGGATAAAATGGGGGGGAAAAATAGTCAAAAAAGACATCCATATGGTACATCCGGTTTCTGACATGGTATGCCAAGAGGATTTTTTTTGCAATGGCCATTCTGAGGAAAAAAAGTTAGGGGAAAAAGGAAGAGGGAAAATTCTTGCGGGGAAGCGAAAGGCCCCGAGCATTCTACTCGGGGAATTGGGGGGTTGTTTACCTACAAGAGCTTGCATTACGTTTTGAAGGGGAAGAAGTCTCAACCCTTTCCGGAGGCAGATCCGTACCCAAACTACCATGGGCAGAATCGGGTGGATGGCCGTGGGGGGGGAAAGGGGAAAAGGGGGGGAGGAAGAGTAGGGCACTTCGAAGAATCGGATTGCGGTCGAGCGATGGGGGGAGGTGGAACGAATGCTCAGACTTCGATGAACCCCTTAAGAATCTCTAAAAAACCAAAGGGAAGAGAGAAGTTAACGGGGCAACATGAGAGCGAATTCCTCGATCAAGTCGTTCAACCTCAACCCATCGCATCCGGAAGCGAACGATTTGGGGTGGCGAAGTGTGGGGGAAGAAAGGGAAGAAAATTGGGCCACTGTCCCCCAGGGGAAAAAAACTAATGAGGAGTGCTAAGAAAAGATGGGGGAAGAGTCCGGAGGGGATCGGCCGCAAGGCGAGTGATCTTCTCTTCTTACAAGGAAAAAGGCAGGAGGAGGGAGGGGGGGGAAGGTATTGGAAACGGACATCAATCCCCTAGTAAAGAATGCCTGTTGGGCTCGTTCGCTTAGAAGTAGCCGATGGCAATCTGGGGGGAAAAACAAGGGAGCGGACCGCGTTAGGTGCCTCATTTCGGTATGGGCCCCCCCAATCCTCGGATTAATGAAACATCGATGTACCAGAAGGGGGAATGAGGAGGGGGGGTTTACCGGTATTCAGGCAAACATTCATCACCTAAGCTCAAGAAGGCATTCGCGCTCCTACGAAAGGGGGAAAAGTATGGGGAGAAAGAATGGAAGGGCGATGGAGTTTTGCTGAAAATGGGAGACCACAATTCGTCTGATTGGGGGGTTCCAGAGCATCAGTGGTGCTAACAGGAATATGCGAAGACACCGCGCATTAAATCCTGCCGAGATAACAAAGAAGCCCAAAAAAAGAGAAAAGTCATTCTTGCGAAAGTTTCTCGGAGATGCCTACCTTCCCACTGCAGGAAAAATGCATTAATTTGGGTCACATATCCCCATTATAAAATGATCACTTATTGTGGGGCGAAGTAAGGGAAGAGGTGCAGAAAGGAAGATCAGGGGGTACGGGGATTGGTGACACTCGTGGGAAAGGGGGGATGGTGAGTCAAACAGATAGAACAGGAGAGAAAGGGGGGGGAAACACTTAATTACGACTAATTGGTTTAGTCTCGTTGTATTAGTGGGGCAATATCTGGATCGCTTCTGTGCACCAATTGGGGATATTCTTGGAGGGAAGGAAAAAGGGGAGGGGAAGAAAAGGGGGGTTGATAGGTAATTCAAGTTGAAGGGTCGATCGATATCCGCACCAAGACTTCTGAACATATAAACTTTCTGGGCTTCAAAGTAAAGCTGATGCTCAAACTCGGGACTATTCGCCAAAGAAACCAACTAGTGGGGACTCAAAAAAAAAAAAAGACAACAAAAAATCCGATTGGGAAAATAAAAGCCAAAAAAAAGGAAAGGGCTACTATATTATCCACCTTATGTATGCATACAAGATGGCAGGAAAGAAGCAAACCGCCCGCTACAAAAAGAGAAAAAAAAAAAGGGATAAAAAACCACGTATTTAAAAAATCGCTTTACCTAGCTTGCCTACCTGACTGGGTTTTGAAATGGGTCTCTGTCGTGAGGCAAGTTGATCAGCTATACTCGGGTCTTTGACGAAGGAACTGAAATCAAAGGGGGGGGGAAGGGGAAAGAGGGTTTATCTATTTCTGAGGTTTTGACTTGATTGTTTGCATGGGTATACTGAGGGGGAAGAAAAATTCGGGTTGCTAACTCACTACAAAATAAGGAGTAAAAGAACAAAAGGATGGAAAACATACTACTGATGTCTGGGAAAAGTTAGCGGGCGTATCCTCGCTAGCGAAGGATCCAACTCCTTTACCTAGGTTTTACTACACGGTTGCGATCAATTGGTACAGTTAGGGCAGAAAAGAGGGAAAGACGTCTGTATTGGGAGGAACGTGGAGAGCTTGGGGGTTGACCAGAGAAAAAAAACGCACACACCTCCCGCAGATCCCGAAAAGTGCGACGGGGTCAGGGAGGGGGGGGGGGGTAGAAGTTAGGAAGGGAAAAGGAGAGGCAAAATTGATAAACTTTACGTTTGGGAGCGATCCGGGAGAAAAGGTTCTAGGAAAGTAAGTTGAAGATGAGTAACCACGGGAATATCTTGACACAAAAAAAAAAAAAGAAGGCAGCACGAGGGGAAAAACAAACGCAAAACGAATCTCAAAAACAACGGAGGAGAAGAAAGGTCGTTTCGGAAGTTTGGGTTGTTAACCCCGGAAGGGGAGGGTAGGGGGAGTGGGGGGCGTTGGTCAATGTATTAGGGGGAGGGGGCTGCATGCGCGTCCGAAGGAACCTGGGACGACCAGCTCCAAGGCCATACACTAAAAGGTGTATCGACTGTAGCCCTAACATGACCACAATACAAATAAAAGGGAACACCGTAAAAGAAAGCGGAGAGAAGGGTGCAGTGGAGAGGAGGGGCAACATGACTAACTTTGAACATCACAGAGTTACAGAACTGGAAGAAAGGAACCCAATGGAGAAGAAGAAGGGAATATGGAAATGGTAAGGAAAGTTGGATCCGCGCGGGTAAGACGAATCCAAAGGACACCGCCAAAATTTGTCCAGACATAATGGGAGATGATGAATGGAGGGTGGTATGTTTACCGGAGACCTAATTGGAAGATGGGGAAGTACAGCATCCCCGGCGGGGATCCAAGGGAATTCGCTTCAGTCCCACGGGCAGGAAACCCATCTAGGGACAAAAAAGCAGCAACACCCGGGCCAAAAGTCATTCCCATCAAACTTGGGAGAGGGAGGAGGGAAAAAAGGGGGAATAGAGAGAGAGAGGAGTAAAGTGAGTTCACCGAGACCACAGTCAAAACAAACGGTATGAAGAGAGGTTAACCCGGAAGTGGATATATATAGAGAAAGGGTGAGTTGATTCTCTTTGGTTAGGACCTGTAAGTTGTCAGGTAAAAAAAAAAAAAAAAAAAAAAAAAAAAAAAAAAAAGAACAAAAAAAAACAAGCTTGTAATTCAATAAAGCATCAGGGGTGTTTATGAAGGTTTGGGGCAAAGGGTGGGGGGAGGGGGGGGGGGTCAGGGCAACGGTTTGCAACTTGATTTTGTTCCAGTTTAAAAGAGCACACTTAGGGGGCTGCAAATAGGAAAGATTCGGAAATATTGTAAGCATATCTGGTTGAATCCATATTTTATATTGCGAAGGACAGAAGGATCGCGCAGTAAGGTAACTTAACTCTATCAAAGCAAAGGGTAGAAGGGTAACAACAAACTTACTAACTCCAACAGGAGGATAGGTCGGGTAGATCACATAAGCGCCAAGAGGAATTGCCAGAACTAAGATGCCACGATATCACAATCACTGGGAAGAGGTAAGGGGGGGTAACCAAGTGGTTCGGTGACCCTTCATTAAGCCTTCATACCTTTGCTACCACCCACCCCCTCTTCGAGAGTGCCCCAATCCCCAGTCACAAACGTGGATGAGGGGAGGGGGGGGGTTTAGGAAATAAGCAAGAGTGACGGAAGCACACAAAGCATCCGTAACAATAAAGTCTCCTTGGGATGACGTACATGCAAACAAACATTAATGGAGACATAAGAGCCGACTGTCCGGTCGGAACATCCACAGGAGAAAAGAAGGAAAGAAAAGGGAAAAGGCAGAGTTCGAGGGCTATTTAGGGTCTCGTCAAACTGACAAGAGGACATATTTCCCGGAGCTGTCTGTAGGGTATAAAAAATGCTCTGGAAACAAAAAGAGGGGAAAGACGTGGGGGGTGGACGCCATTGTCAAAAAACTCCGGGACAATAACCTTCTAGCCTTTAACCATAGAAGGGGGACCCTCACAGAGAAGTTCACTAAAAGAGAGACAGGAAAGGGGGGGGAAACAGAGAGGGAAGGGTGAAGAATAATAACCACCATAATTTCAACTAGGACCATCATCGTTTCTGACATTATGTAAGGAAGGGGTGGCAAGCGGAACAGGAGAATCGAAGGGGGAGAAGAAAAAAGGGGCTGCGAAGAGGAATCCCCAAATGTGAGATTACTAGGATTTGGGTGTTGGTACACTTCCGTAATACCGCCTTTTTTATGGTGAGGCGTCTCCAAAGAGGCAGGGGAGAAGAGTTCGGACGAAACCAAATTTTGAGGGAAGTAACTCAAAGCAGGTTTTTTTCGCCCGGGGCCCGTGGAATTGTGGACCTTAGCAAACTGAAAAAAGGAGTGTGCGATGTGGGGGAAAAGGGGAGAAAGGGGTGGAAAAGGGGAAAAAAGGGAGCTTGGGAGGCCTTCTCGAATCACTTCCGATTTAAGA
>Ga0179593_1688999_pt1 | contig 10352 bp, 16 predicted proteins | sample CZODoug2_1_08_16_FD_185931 | JGI IMG/M metagenome (GOLD analysis project Ga0179593, IMG submission 185931) | Vadose zone soil fungal communities from Angelo Coast Range Reserve, California, USA - CZODoug2_1_08_16fungal (PacBio error correction) | ecosystem: Environmental > Terrestrial > Soil >...
GGGGTCGAGAGAAAAGAACAATTTAACCCTCCGGTTCTCCTGGGGGGAAAAAAAAAAGGGTCCTCTGTGGTGTTAAAACAGGAGAGATTCAACAGCTCTTTGGGGAAAATAAAGAGAGCAAGGTTCATCCTGGTCAAAAGGGAAGGGGAAAAGAACCAGCCACAGAAAACCCTGTGTTTCGACGAAGGAAAAAAAAGAGTATAGAATCCTTTAGGGAAGGAGGGAGAAAAAAAAAAAACTCCCGCCCTTGATCGAAGTCAAAAAGAGAAGTGAAAAAAAAAAGGTCACTCTTCCCCTTTTGTAAGGGAGGAAAGAAAAGGGGAAAATCCGGGGGTCAGTCCTGGCCTAGGCTTAAAAAGGAACAGGGAGAAAAAAAAGCCTTCTCCCTCAGTGAAGAGGAGATCAGAAGAGGGCTCCATGACGGCATAAAATGGAGTTGGGTCTGTACCATCTTTGCAAAAGGGGAAAAGGGAAAGAAGGAAGGGCGCTGATTCCTCAAGGGCTCATATGAAAATGGGAGCCGAGGTATCTGAGACGCGTCTTGAAGGAAAGAAAAAGACTTGCAGGAACCAACTGAATACCAGAAAGAGAAGAGGGGAAAAAAAAAAGAACCGGTCAACTCTTTCAAAAGGGCAGGTCGGGGGGAAAAAAAAGGAAGCCCGCCGCGGGAAAATCCCGTTTGCAAAGGGGGAGAGAGTGGCTGGCAAACCAAGCTGCAAAGGAAGAATCCTTTCGGCGGCCGGAACCTTTCAAACCAAGGGGTCCTCATAAAAAGAGCCGCGCAAAGCCCCAGTTCATGGAAGCAGAAAAGAACCGCCGGGGGGAAACCACCCCCATCCCCGGAGGCGGATTCTGGAACACGAAAGGGAGGCCATCCTCCGGGAGAGTAAAAAACGAACAACTTGTTTGCAGGCGCAGAGGTCCCACATCGGACCCGCAGGGGGAAAAAAAAAAAATGAAGCCCGAAGAAAGGGAAAAAAGATGCCCTCCCCGCGAGGGGACCCGTCTTCACAAACGACGAGGGAGAACACCAGGGCCCCCCTCTCAAAGAAAGGGAGGCATCTAGCTAAACCTAACAGAAAAGAACTATCGGAAAGGAAAATCTTAAAGGCGCCGTTCGCACAGGTGGGAAAAAAAAGTAATGGTTCACGTCTGACGAGATTGGCGTGGGTTAGGCGGTCGATACTCTCCACATACGACACTCGAGGTAAAAGAACCCGTATCAATTGAGAAAGCTTCGTCCGAAAAGGGGGGGGAAATCGGGGCCCTGTCTTTGAAAAGGGGGGGCGGGGAGAAGACTTTTGAAAAATAAAGCAAAAAAAAGGGGAAGAGCCTTGTTCAATTTGATTTGGAGACTTTTTTGGCCAATGATGTGAATGTGACCTTGAGAAAGAAAAAGAAAAGAACGCTTTCAAGCCCAAGCGGGGGAAGACAGATATCGAAGGTAAAAAACAACGGAGCGGTTAAGAAGAGATCTCGAGGAGGGAAAGAAAAAAATCCCTGATGAAGCGCAGGAAAAAAAACGGTCACATCCAAAAAGGAGGAGAAAGGCAAACCAAAACAACACACTGTCGTCTACGGAGGAAAAGGATGAGCCAAACCCCTTTAAGGGCCCTATTAAAGGGGGAAGAAAGTGGCAATCATGCTTCAGGAAGAAAAGGGGGGGAGGAAGGGTCTATAGTCCTCCCCCAAAAAATCGTCTACACCAAGGGGAAAGATAAAAAAAAAAAAACACAACGCACCTCGAGTAAAAGGGAGGGGAAAGGGAAAGTTTTTGGCTAAGCGCAAAATTGTCCCTGTTTGCGCTCAGAGGGGGGTAGCGATGCCGCAGGGCGCGAAGGGAAGAGAAAGAGCATGTCGCGGCGTTTTGAAACGGCGTCTCCCTGTTGAGAGAAAGGAGAGATCGGGGATAATCACAAAAAACTCTAGAATGTGGGGGGGAACTAATAGACTTCCCACCATTTGGGGGGGGTGGACGGCATTACTAGGGGGCGTATGCTTGAGGTAGAGGGGGGGAAGGGGGTTCCATAATCCTCCGAGAAAAAAGGAGGTTGCCCACGGCATTAGAAAAGAAGAAGGAGGAAATAATGGGGGGATCTTCTCTTGGAGGAGGGAAAAAAGAAGGGGAAGTCTTGGTTTAAACGACGCCTGAAGGGGACCTTTCATCGGAACAGAGAGGACAAAGAAGAGTATGGGGTTCACCCTTCCCACTGCGGAAAAAAAGTGCCCCTACTGCACTTGGGATTAAAAGAATGTGAAACGATCGTAACGAGGGGGGGGAGAATTCCTTCTGTTAAAGACGCCGTCCTCAAGAGAGGGAGAAAGTGGTCAACAACGCCCTTGACACGGGGGAGAAAAAGCCTTCGGAGTCCTTGGGGGGGAAGGACCAAACGCACTTCCATAAAGGAAAGAAAGACCATCCATTGGTAGCAACGCGCCAAAAAAGGGGGAAGGCGAAGCGTCCGCCCGGAGAGACGAACATATCGATTACATGGGGGGGGGGAAAAGGAAAAACGAATCGTCCCGTGGAGCACAGGAAAAAAAGATCGCGGGAAGCCTTGGGGAAGGGAAAAGAGGACGAGAAGTAAAGCCTTGCCCGAAAAAAGAGAAAGGCCTTTGAACTGGTGGAAAGGTGTTGAAATGACATCGGAAGGGAAAGGGGGAGTGCAGGCGAAACGTAAGAGGGTGGGCACATCAACGAGGAGAAGAAAAAGTATTACGGTCCGGAAAAGCAACGAAAAGCCAGCAAAGAAAACGAAAGGAAAGAATTCACTCCGCTACCATTGGGGAAAAGGGAAAAGAAACTTGGCTTACCAAAAAAAAAAGGAAGCTGCTGACACCACTTGGCAAAGGGCATCTTCTTCAGGCTTTCACGAAGACAAAAGCGCGCCACGTTTTTCGAAGAAGGGGAGGAGCCGCCGCAGCATCGGAAAAGGAAAGAAAAAAAAAAGGGAAAAGAAAGTGAAAACTCAGACGTTGTTAACACACGGCATGGCGGAAAAAAACTGCCCCCCTGTGGGCCTTGGAGAGAAAAGGAGCCCGAAGTTCGACATCAAGCTTCACCTTAGAAGGAAAACTCTCTAGGAGCCCTTCTAAATCCCGTGGGGGGTAGCTCATCACGGGGGGGAAGGGGGGAGGGCAGGCAGAGTGTGACTTCTAGCTGGGGTGCTGGGTGGAAGCAGCATGAAAGGAGGGGGGTGGGAGTCGGACGCTTTGTGGGGACATCAAGTGGTTGGACAAGGAAAAGAGGGGGGGGGGGGCCTGACTAACGGCTGGGCTGAAACACAATGGGAAAAGATTTCTTCTGCATCCAGCCGGGGGGTGCGGACTAATAGGCAAAAAAAAAAAAAAAAAAAAAAAAAAAAAATCGGCGACTAAAAAAAATCCTCGAAAAATCGGTATGGAAGAGGACGACTTCGTCGGCGTCCCTTGAAAAGAGAGGGGGGGGGGGAGCATCCAGCGCGCCAAGGGGGGGAGCGGGGAAAAAAACCGAGGGGCTCACGCTGTTCACGTTCGTTCTTGCTCAAGCCAGAAAACAGGACCCACAGATCTTTCTCCAGAAAAACGGAGAAGGAGGAAGGGGGGGGCACGTGAAAGGTGGTGGAAAAGACTGGAGCACTGAACGAACGAAAAAGTTGTCCAGCGCGAATGTGCGAAAGAAAGGCTGGCCGGCAAATTGGAGGCGCTGGCCTGCACTCAGAGCAAAAAAAAGACGACGGGGGGGAGGGGGTGCGGCCTTGAGACGGGTTTCGCTGGCTTCTGCGGCGGACGATGAAGTGGGTTGCTTATAGGTTGCTACAGGAGGGGGGAAAAAGAGGAGGAAATCGTACGACCCAAAAAGGTACGCCCCGTTCAACCAAGAGGGGGAAAAAACCCTGAGAACCCAGGAAAATAAAGTGCAGGAACTACCGCTGGCTGCTGAAAAGCGAAAGGAACAAGGATCTAGAAAAGAAAAAAAATCACTAGGAGAAGAAAAAAAAAAAGAGGAGGATGTGTTCTCTCTCTGGGGGGGGAAGGGGCCGATGGGGGGGGAAAGGTGAAAAGACGCCATTTTCATCCGTGGGCCCTTCAAGGCCTCACTTGAAACGAAGTCGCGAGTGTGAGAAGGGGCCTTTTGAAAAACCAAACAGAGAAAAATCCCCTACCTGAGGATCTATGGCTGTAGGTTTCCCTAAAGGGGAGAATCATAGAAGGTCTCTAATGTTTTGGGGGGGGATATCTAGGGAAGGGACTATTCACTCACGGAAAATGGAGGGAAAAAACAAGCTCCCTTTGCTTTTCCCGCCCAAAGTGGGCGACCCTTTTGGATGGCACTTCATTAAAAAAAGAGGGAGTCGGGTGCCTTCCTTTCCGCTGGGAGGGGGTTGGCTCCCATGAAGAGATTCCAACATCTCACAAGGGGGGGGGGGAGGAGGGCCTGGTCACAGGTTGCCGAATGTCATTGGACTAACCATCCCAAAAGGAGAAAAAATCCAATGTGTTTCGAAAAACAAACAAAACGAAAAAGATCGGGGGGAAAAAGCTTTCCTCCCCGAAAAGGAAAAAAAAAAAAAGAGAGGAAATCACTTGCCTCCAATCTTGTCTCTTCCGGAGAAGAAGAAAACAAATTCATAGGAGAGGGGGAAAGGGGGGGAGGAGTAACGGACTACTCTTTCGCCTCTTCACCAGAGGAAAAAGCGATCTCGGCAGGGGATGACGAATGTGGAAGGGACATGGGGGTGGGTTCTCGGGACAGGGAGGGGGGAAAAAAACAAACGGAACCCCGGAGGGAGAGAGGCGCGCTGATGACCTGGGCTAGTATGCCAGGAAGAGTAGAAGCGTTCGTACTTGATGGGCGGAAGGCATTTCGCCATCGGATACCGAACCGGGTGAAAATCGTCCGTGAAGGAAAAAAAAAAAGGACAGGGTTGCAAACAGTGTCAGGTCGGGGCCCGGAAAAACGCCCGTCAAAAAAAAGGGAAAAGGTGTGGGCACTAACCACTCAGCTATTATAGCGGGGAAAGCTGCCAAGCCGACCGAAGGAGGCGTCGTGGGAAAAAAAAAAGGAGGAGGGGGCCCAGGCACAAGCTCCCCAAAGAGAAAAAAGAAAACCGAGTAGTGGGGAAAGGGAGGTCGGTTTCACTATAACCTCTTAGCAGGAAAGGGGGGAAAGGACCGTGGCAACATAAACACCCAGAGAAAAAAGGGAAGAAAAGAAGTCTCGAACCAGCCATCATGGGCCCTTCCCCAAAAAAGGGGAGAAGAAAGTCTCGTGCAAAAAAAGATCGAGCCTAAGAAAAAGGGAGACCCTATACTGAGAGGGAAAGAAGGGAGAAAAAAAAAATGACACCAATCTCTCCCTGAGAAGCCCAAAACTCCTCTGAAAGAAGAAAAAGACCCCGGTCTCGGGGAGAACTGGGCCCTTCCTGTCAATCCTAAGAAAAGCGAACTAACAACCATAACTAGGGATACAAAAGTTAAAGAGAGGGTCTCTCTAAAAAAAAGGTGTTAGTTCCCCCAAGCAAAGGTTCCACGCTTACTCTAGTTAACCCTGAACTATTATCCAAAAAGGGAAAAGCGACATAACGAAAACAAGGAGGGGGGAAGGGGGTAACCGAGGGCATTTAGCGCAGCTTTCAAAAAAATTCATCCGCCAGGTCTTGACAAAAGGGGTGGGGGGGGAGCCAGCTTTGGAAAAGCCTTCCGAAAAACCGTTTTAAATGTTGAGGGAGGACCGAGATTCTAAATGGGGGGAAGTACAAGAATGGGTTACCGTTTAGCCAAAAAAAAAAAGGAAGACGCCGAAAGAGAAAGGCATCAACATCTTTAGCAGGGCGAAGATCTCTGAGGAAAAAAAAAAAAAAGAACGGAGAGGAAGGAAAAAAGAGGGGTAAGTCCTCCAAACGCTTTTCTTACCAAGGAAAAAAAAGGTCGTCACAGGAAAGAAAATTAATCCATCAGGTTGTGCAAAAATTCGAACACCTTTGGGAGAAAAACCCTCTGGGCGGGGGGGGGGGGGGGGGGGGCTGCCTGTTTCCCCAAAAGGCCTTGGCAAGACCGGGAAAAAAAAAGGCCGAAAAGACGGCGCCTCATGTGGGGAGAATAGATTGTCGATGTCGAGAGTTAAAGTATCGTTCGAAAAAAAGAAGCACGGGAACCCATGGAAAAGGGGGGGAAAGACGGCGTCCGGGGATTTCCCTGGTGGAAAAAGGAGAAAGGGGGAAAAAGTGGGTTCGGAGCTCAGAACGATGCGCGGCAATCGCTTTCGCGGGGCGCAGGTCTCGAGGGGGGGGGGGATAAACGCCGCTGTTGATTCAATCCGCAGCCGGGAGGGGCTCATGCTGAAAAAAAAAAAAAAAAGGTGGTGGAACACGATAAAGGAAATTGGTTCGTTTGGCCGGAAGAGATTCTGATGGGGGAAAAAAAAAGGTGAGGTACCAGGGAAAAGAAGAGTGTTTTGCAAGGGCAGTCCTGTGAACTGGGGAATGAACGGCGGCAAGGAGGAAAAAAAAGAATGGACCGTCTGGGAAGGGGGAAAGGGCGGCTTTGGGTTGAAACGCCGCAAAAAAGGACGGAGGCTTGGGGAAAAAAAAGAGGGGGAGACCCGCCTCTTTCATAGGCTATTTTGGGGGCCACCGGCCCTGGGGGGGAAAAAGGGGGCGGACGAAAGGGGGAAAAAGGGTCAAGGAGTGACCTGGGGATATCTTACGAACGAGGGAAGGGAGAAATGCCTCTCAGGGGGGGAAAGAACGAGGTCTAGAAAGATAGCTCATTGCCTAGCGCCACTTTGAGTCATCAGAAAAAAAAGGAGTCGAGGTCCGTTGGGGGAAAGAAAAAAAAAGAGACTGGAAACCATGCCGTCAATGTGGTGAAAAAAAGCGCATACAATGGGGGGGGGGAAGAGCACTGCCTGAACTAGGGCGAGAGGGAGGCCGCCAGGCCAGAAGGGAAGGGGGGGTGCTTCGAACAGGAAAAAAAAGAACGAAAAGTGGAAAAGAACTTTTCGGAGGCGGCGCAAGGTAAAAGGAAGGGGGAGAAGGAAAGCACCGGAGGCTAGAAAAGGGGGAGGGAAAAAGAAAGAGGAACCAGGCCTTTGACGGGTGCTGCTCGTTGAAAATGAAGGACCCAGGCTTGCAAGAAAAGGAAATACACAACCAGAGGAGGTTGAATCTGACAGGGGGAGCTAAGGGGGGGAAGCAAAACACGGAGGCCCTCTAATCAGCACACAAAGAGGTAATGAAGGCAAAAAAAGGAAAAATGGTCGCCCCATTCGCTGGGAAAAAGGGGAAAAAAGGGCACAACTCTTTTTGACCTAAGCTGCCCTAAAAAAGGGATCTTCCTTTCATGCCAGGGAGGAAGATAGGAGAAAAAGACAAAGCGAGGGGGGGGTTTCGAGATTTGCCTCTTACCTAAGAAAAGCACATCATCTCAACCAGGGAAGGGGGGGGAACATCGTCTTTTTGGGGGGGGAAAAAAAGCGAGTGCCTGGCAACCTGTCATTGCAACTTGAGCTCATGTCGGGAACAAGAAAAAAGGGAGTCTGACATCAAAAAAAGACCGGAACCTCGACGATTGGGAAAGAGAGAGTTTTGGGACGAAAAAAAAAGAAAAAAAAAGACGCGGCAGAACAGTGATCTCGCGCGGGGGGGAGGTCGAGCGCTTTGGAAAAGAAGAAAAAAAAGGAAGGGAACCCTGGAGCGAAGGGGGGGGGGGGGGAACAAGATCCTGGTTTCCGGAGGGGGAAAAAGGGTTGGTTCGCGGTGGCGGGGGAGGAGAAGAAGGGTAAGACAACTGTTTGCGGGGACGAGAAGGAAGAATCGTCGCCCGCGGGAAAAGCCATCGAAAAAGCGGTATGAAGACAAACGTTCCGTCCAGGAAAAAGGAAATAGGTGAGCAGTCCCAGCGCGCAAAGGAAGGGGGGAACACCGAAGGGGCGCTCGAAAGCTGTCCGTTTTTTTTCGTGGAAGAAAATCCCCGTCACGCCTCCGAAAAATAAAAGAGGGAAAAAGAAAAAAAAACCGAGAGTAGGGGAAAAGAGATAGATTCTGTGGTCAGGGGGGAAGGGGACGGGATCTTGCTTGAAAAAGAAAAGAAGAAAGAGCTTTCTAGGCAGAGGGAAGGGGGGGGGGAGGAGAGACGGACGCTCCTTTTTCAACTTGGAAAGAGAAAAGAGCCGAAGCAACCGGAAAAGGGGGTCAAGGAGGCATCGGAGGATACCCGCTTTTTTCCGATGGAGGGGAAAAAAGAAGATGCTCAGAGGGGGGGGGAGCTTCCTCAACAGGGAGAAGTTCTTCAAGAAGAAATCTTCCACTCTAAAAAAAAGAAGTGTACTCCTGGGGCAAAAAAAAAAAAGGGGAAAAAATCCCCTGGAGAAGTCGAAAAAAAAAAAACCTCGGTCAAAAAACAAAGTCTCCTCTAAAAGGAGGGGGGGAGGGTGATAGCTTAGATCATAATAGTTGAGAGAATCCCTGGGGAGGAAATATAAGATAGTCTATGTCGGGGGCACTGTTTGATTTCGACTCTTGGAGAAAAGGGAAAACCACAATTCATCCACTTGGACACAAATATCCCAGGTGGAAAAGAAAAGCATAAGGTTTCTCACCACAAAATGAGAAAAAACCCTAATAATGGGGTTCACTTCCTAAGAAAAAAAAAAAACTAGAGGAGGCCTGTTCTCGGGGGTCTCCTTTCCGAGGGGGGGAGAACGAATTTCGATTTCACATCTAGAAAAGAGAGGGGTGGGAGTAGCGAGCATCTAAAAAATGAAGTCAACACTCAGAAGGGGCGACATCTGGTTAAGGAGAAGTGGTTGTGCCTCCAAATTTTGGGGGGCGACCATGGTTCCGAGGGGGGGGAAGGGGGGGGGGGAGAGAGGAAAGAGGAAAGGAAAACAATGCTTTTTCGCAGGGAAAAAAAGTGTGGGGGAGGAAAAAAAAAAAGGACAGTAAAATAGACGAAGAGATTGGAGGAAAACGGCGCAGCAGCCATGCAATCCTTGTGAAAAGGAAATTTCAAATTGGGGGAAAAAGGACCAGAAACAAAAGGGGGTTGGGAGACGGCAAAGATGCGACTGTGGGGGGGGAACGGTTCGTTTACTACGGGGGGGGGAAAAAAAAAAGGGGAAAGGACCAAGCGAAATCGCTGCCCCGCCGGCGAAGGAGGGCGGTACGGCCCTGGGGGTACGGTCGAAGGAGAGGTTCGTCCTGAAAGGGGGGAGGGAAAAAAAGGGGGACAGAACTTTCTGTCCCCTCACGGTAAAAGGGGCTAAAGACCAATGATTGCGAGGAACTGGCATGGAAGGGAAGAGGGGGAAATCGTGCAACACGGACAAAGGACGCTGAGAAAAAAGTTTGAGGAAGGGGGGGGGCGAAGGCTATCGTGAAAAGAAAGAAGGAAGGGTCCTTTGGGCGAACCTGACTGAAGGAAGGGTAAACAAACGGATAAAAGGGGCAGTGAAGAGGTAATGCACTATATACCCAGAAAAAATTTGTGCCCAAAGGGGAGGAGAAAGAGTCGTCCTCCCGCCACGAAAAAAAAATTGGGTCACAAAATCTCTATTATAGCTGTGCGGAAGCTCGACGTCTTGGTGAAGGAAAAAGGGAATCCGTTTTGTCAGACAGGGGGGAAATCAAACAAAAACCCAAGACCGCCAATCGCCTGGGGGGGGAGAAAAGATCATCTCGAAAAAGAAACAAAAGGAAGGACCCCTCCGAAAGAACGAAAAGAACAAGGGCCTGCCGTGGCACCATAAAAAAAAGGGATGGAAAACCCGAAAAAAGGGAAGACATTCCTCATCGGAATCGGGAAAAAGAGGCCGGCAAAACGAACAATTGTTCAGGGGGAAGAAATATCATAGGGGGGGGGGGGGAAAAAAGTCTCCGAACGTCCGGTCAGCATTGATCCCGGAAGGGCTGTCGATGCTACAAAAAAAGCGCGAGACAAAGTCTTCCAAAACGACCAGAAACCAGCACCAAAGACTAATTCACGGGAACCTATCCAAAACCTGTCTGTCCAAGAAAGGAAAGACGCGAAAACGCACACATAACGGAGGAAGAGGAGACCTTCAGGGGGGCCGATTCTCTTTTAGAAAAGAGCCATGGGTCACGAGGACTCGAAGTGACGAAATAGCAATGTTTCGGGAATATACAGAAAATACTACAGGGAAAGCATCCATTGTAGCCTCAATCTAAGGGGGGGGGAGACGATACTGGGGGAAAAAGAGGGGACCCTTTCCGATTCTGGTTGGCCCAAGGGGGGGGTTGGGCTACAGCCGGGGAACAAAACCGAAGCCGTGTGAAAAGGGTGGGGGGGAAGGGAGACTTTTTTGCACAAGAAAAAAAGGGGAAGGGGATCACGTGGACGACCCGAAATCG
>Ga0179593_1758814_pt1 | contig 10352 bp, 18 predicted proteins | sample CZODoug2_1_08_16_FD_185931 | JGI IMG/M metagenome (GOLD analysis project Ga0179593, IMG submission 185931) | Vadose zone soil fungal communities from Angelo Coast Range Reserve, California, USA - CZODoug2_1_08_16fungal (PacBio error correction) | ecosystem: Environmental > Terrestrial > Soil >...
GAAGAGAAAAACCAAGATAAAAAAAAGGTGACTGGAACCAAGAGAGTCATGCCAAAGTTTAAAGATTGGTCTCTGATCAGCGCTTGAGGACTGTAAGCCGTTTGACGGCCACAGGCGGTGGAAAGTCAGGGGGTGAGCGTTTTACCGTGTCAAAAGCCGGATCGAAAGCCAGGGCGGAATATAAAAGAAAGGCCTCAGGTGATGATGGCCCCCCGCCAGGGGGGGGGGGGACGGATCAGGAAAGCGAATCATGCAAAAAAGAAGGGTTGTCAAAGGCAAAGGGAAAACAAAGGGAACGATTGGGGAAAGGTAGGGAGAAGCCCGATCGATCGAACAAGAGGAAAAGAAAACGGAGGGGTTCCAGGTAAGAAGGGGGTGAGGACATGGGGTCAAAAGGAACGGACGTGTTGGTAGAAAATAACTACCCGATCAAGCGTAAGGGATTGGGCCTTTAAAAAAAATCCCACGGTGGACGAAGGGAGTTCAAACCCTCGGGGGGGAAAAGTCCAACTCAGGGCCTCAAAATGAGGGAATAGGGAAATGCCTCCGGGGAGGGGAATCTGGGGGGAAGTTTTGAAAGGCTGGAAAGGGGGGGAGATCAAAACTCATATAAACTAGGGTGGGAGCTGCGAGTTGGATTCCTGAAAGGGGATTCCAAAGGGGAAAAAAAAAAGGTAAAAAGGAACAGGAGAGAAGTTCACGGAAAAAGGGACAGAGCATGAGGGTAAAAATGTAGGACCTATAAAGGGGGATCACTGATAAAAGAAGTTAAAGAAGAATCAAGGGTGGGACTAGGGGGGAGGGGATTCCTTGGGGGTAAAAAAAAACGACAGCCGTGGAGAGGAGGCCAAAGGGACCGGGTCGGGGGGCCGGGGTTGAGGGCCTAGGCGGCTCTGGGTAAAACAAAAAAGTCGCCCCAAAAAGAATGTCACACAGCTTCGTGAGGCCTTGGCAGAAAAAGTTCCGGAGAAACGAGCCGCCCGGGGGCGGAGGCTTCAGGTCCGTTCGACCAAGGTGTAAAGGCGAACAAATCAAAGACCTGGGGCAGGGAGGGAAACTGCAGAGTACTCCCAAAAGGCACAAAAAAAAAAAGCACAGCCCAGAAGCCCGTTCAAAAGAGTGGGCAGGGGAAAAAAGGCACCGAAAGAGGGTCAAAAAAAAAAGAGATGAAAAAAAACAACGTTAATGAGTGGCAAAACTTGTCAGAAAGTTCGACTTAAAAAAAAGGGTCAGGAATGGAGTCAGGGGTATCAGAAGGATAGAAGCAAATCCTTGAAGCCACGGGAAAGTCACAAGGGGGACTCGGAAAGGGAACCCCAAAAAGGAAAAAGTTCTAAAGAGGACCGAGCATCTGAAAAAAAAAAACAGCGGGAAAGAAAAAACACTAAGACGTTACCTTTTAGGCCGCCTACTCCGAGGGGATCTAACTGAAAAAATTTTAAAAAAAGGTTCTACGAAAAGAAGTATACACACCTAAAAAGATCAACCAAAAAAAAGACTTTGTAAAAAAGTGTCCCAGGCTTTTTATGGCTCAGAAACAGCAGAAACGGTCGGCAAACAAAAAACCCCCCCGCCCAAAAATCCGGGACAAAATCTCCACCCTGAGTCTAAGACCAAAAACACAAGAAGTTCCGGGAAAAGGATCCAAGAAAAAAGGGGGGTAAATCAGCAAGCTCCGCAGGGAATCATGGAAAAAGAGGATGGACGTAGATAAAAAAAAAAAAAAACACCGCAAGAAGAGTGGGGAGGGTCCAAATCAAAGTGGGAAAGGCAATCCAAAAGAACATAAGGGCGGGAGCAAAAACTCCAAGACCTAGTGAGCGAAAGGACCCGGGGAAAAAGGGACAGTAACCGGTGAGGAGGGGCGCGGGAGGAGATGGAAACTCAAGGGGAGAGCTTGGGGGGAAAAACAGCAAATAAAGAGGGAAAAAGCCCAGCACTACAGGGGGGGATTCCCCTTTCCCCCAAAAAAAAAAAAGGGAAAGCCGAAAAGGGAGGAAAGCACCACGACGGTGGAGGAAAAGGAAGACGCTGTAAAAAAACAAGGAGTGGAAAAAAGACGGCCGGGCCAAAAACACTAAGAAAGAGCAGCCTAACCCGAAAAAAAAAAAGTGGGAAAACCTTTAGGAGTCAGAAAGGTGGTTAAACAGGAAAGAGCGTGGGGAGAACAAAAAAAACGTTCAAAAGGCCCAAGGGGGGCGTAAAAAAGGTTTATCATCCAGAACCAAAGAAAATAAAGACGGTCAAAAACTCGAAAAAAAAGGGAGGGAGCAAATCGGGATGTCCGATCTCAGCACTAGCCAGGCGGAGAAGGCTCAGGTCGGAATGTGGAGGGGGGATGATGCCAATTTGGATTGAAAACAAAGCCATTAGGGAACAGGGGGGGGGGAAACCGTGGCCAGAAACCGATCAGCACCCCCAATCAGACGCATGTTCACTCCAAAAAAAAAACCCCTACTCCGAATGTCACGACACCAAACGCGAACAAAGCCTTGGGGTGCGGAAACGAACTGAGTGGTGGGGGCGCGGACGCTTGGGTGGATGAAGAGGCAGAGGATAATCAGAAGAGGGGTTTCGATGGCCAAGAAAAATCGTCCAAATGAAACCTATCGTCAAACCTGGTCAAAAACAGGTTAATGAAAAAAAAAAAAACTTAGAGATGAGGGAGCCGGGGCTCTTGGGCTGGAGAACGCAAGGGGGAAGCGGGAAAAAAGGGGAGGGGGGGAGGGACCATGATGGGCGAGTATAGTGAAAAGAATCAAAAGGATCCGCCTCGCGGTGGCCAAAAAGACAGAAAAAATCTGAGATACCAACCGTGAACGAGGAAAAAAAAGGGAATTGCAGAGAGATTGAAGTTGCCACCAGGCAAGTTCAGCGCTAGACGGGTCTCGAAAACCAAAAAGGTAGAGGGGGACAAGCTGAGGATAAGGGAGCCCGGAAGAATGAAGTCTCGAAAAACAAGGAAGAGGTCCACTGGGACTCTAAAGGGGGCCGCAACCATGTCAAAAATTCGAAATGAGGGGCCAGCGCCCTGAGACCTCGGAAGTTTCACGAAACGAAAGAAAGAACAGAAGGTACCGCGAAGGGGGGGAAATACCCCCTGGGGGGGGGTCTCAAAAAAGCATTGAGGCAATTGTGCACAAAACAGAAATCACGAATACCGAAAGAAGGGCCGTAAAAGGGAAAGGCAAAGGGGAGATCAGTGGTTAACTGGGGGGAAACCGTAAGATCCCGAATAAAAAAAAACTGGACCGAAGATACCCTAAAAAAGAAAGGGAAATCCAGTGGGGGGGGAGAGAACAGGATCCCAACTAAAGCGGTGAGGGAAAAACTTCGAAAAAAAAAAAAAGAGTGGAAAAGTCCGCCGACGGGAAGGGGAAACTGGGGAAGAACTAGTGATTTCTGAGGCACCAAGAAAAGCATATTCACCCCCCGTGAGGGTGGCAGACGGACCGACCAGAAAAGCGAAGAGAGAGCAGAAAAAAAATCGCGCCTCTGGGGAACGCAGGGGCCCGCGGGATCGAAAAACGCCTTAACAAGGATGCGGGGAAGGGGGAAAAAAAGAAAGACCCCGGAGCAGGAACCTAGAAAAGGGGGAACCGAATGGGGGTGCGAGGGGGAGCACGCGTAATCGAGGGGATACGAAAAAACCCACAAGGCAGAAAAGAGCAAGAACCCATCGGGGGAGGCGTACGGGCGAAAAAAAACGCTCGCCGTCGGTAATTGGGGGGGCACTTGAAAGCGGGGGGGAAGGGAGGCTTGGGAAAGGGGCATGCAACGCCGGGGTGCACTGGGGGGGAATGCACTAAGAAAAAGACCCTTTACTTCAGATCAGGGGGAAGGGCGTGGATTAAGCAATTCCAGACACCTTGGCAAACCTACAAAGTGAGACCCCGAGGTAACTCGACGGCAAACAAGTGTGCCTCACAGGGAAAATTGGGGAAAAACGGTCCGTGGGACCACCCAACGCTTCCGCAAAATTTTGTCATGGGGCTTTTGGGGAAAACTGCGACAAAATAAGATCTGGTGAGAAAAAAAAATATCTGGCACAAAGGGGCCATCATAAAACGTGGGGACGGTCAACTAGTGCAGTGAGGCCTGTGTGTAAAAGGGGGAAATACGTTTCAAAAAAAAACACTGAGACGCCAAAACGGCTGCATCGATTATGACAGTACACGGGCAACGAAGTCCAAAAACTCTGGGAGGGGGCCAGGGGAAAAAAGAGGGGTGGCGTGCAGAGACGCAAAAAGTGTCAAAACCGGAAAACGGGGAAAGAACCCTGGTCTGGAAAAAGAAAAGGCAAGGGATCGAGGAAAATCCCCAAAAGACGGGGTAAAAAAAAGAAGATGGGGCACCGCCGTTTTGCTTCATGGGGCGCCCCGTGACCCGGGGAGGTTCAGAAAAAGATATACTAGAAGGAGATTTGAAGGAAAAAAAAAGGACTCGAACTAATCCAGTAGCGCAAGAAACTACGCCGAGAAAACTCAAAAAAGTCGGCAAAGGGATTGAAGCAGGTAAAACGCTCGGAAAAAACAGGTGCAACGACCCGTTCCGTCAAGACTGGTGAAAACCAGAAAGCCTTGGTGAGTCAAGGGGGCAAAGGGCCGGATTACCCCTCCATAGTTTTCTGATAAGAGCAAAGCGAAAACAAAATTCAAGGGGGAAGGGAAAAAAGCAAAAAGGAAGTCCTGAAAAAAAAAAATTGGGAAAAAGGAAACCAAAAAAAGGGTAGGAAGTGACGCAGCGCTGGAGGCCAAACGCAAAGAGACATCGGAGGGAACTAACGGGGGGAAAAACGGACAGAGGGGAAAAAAACTGCGTGAATGAGAAAAATGGGCGCCAGAAAGGGAATCTCGTGAAACGAAGAATGTTGGGAGGGCGACCGGTCCTGGGGCGGCCAAACCCAACATCGATGAAGTCCGAAGAAAAAAAAGGCTGCACAGAGGCTTGGATCAAAAAAAGCCAGTGCGGGAATGGAGGGCAGCTGGGGGGGGATAAGCAAGTTGAGTCATGAAAGTAAGAAAAAGGGGGACGCCAGGGGATGCGAGGAAAAGGGGTGCAGAAAAAGGTTGATAACACTCAGCAAGAAAAAACAAAAAAGGAACCGAATCAGGGGAAAAAAACCAACGGCGTCACGAGAGGGGGAAGGGGGACCTCGCAGGGGGGGGGTCGTCAATGGAAAAACAAAAAAAATCCCATCTTGGAAAAAAAAATGATGCGGGTGGAAGACGCGCTCTAGAAAAGGGGCCTGCCCGGAAAGAGGAAAAGAAAAAATCCAAGGGGAAAAAGAATGGTCGTGCAGTCAGAGTTCGGTTTTGACAGACCACAAAACGCCCATAGCAAGGTATAGGGGAAAGGGCATTCTCTCTGGTTGCCGGAAAAAAAAGAAATCAAAGGAAATCGAAGCCCATAGGGCAAAGGGAAGCAATGGGGGAACTTTTGAGGGGGACTAGGGGGGGGGCGTAAAAAAACCCAGACAGCAAAACCGGGCGAAAAGAAAAAAAAAAAAAACAGAGGGAAGGCTGAAAAAAATAAACTTTTGGGGCCTAAGGAGAGAACAACAACCGTGCGATCAGGGGAAAAGAATCCAAGAACCGGATTGCAACACGAGGAAGAAAAAGGGAACTCCGTGGGAGAAAGTTTGCGCGGGGAGGGGGAAACAAGCCGACCACTGAAAAAGCACTACCACAAAAAACACGGGAGTGTGAAAAAAAAAAAAAAAGAAAAAAAAAAAAAACAATAAACAATAAGAAGGAAGGGGGGAACAAGAAATTAAACCGTAAAAACTTTTCGGTTGCAATACCGAGAGCGTGCGCAAAAAAACGTTAAAATGTCACGAGAAGAAAGTAAAGGGGCGGAATCTGACGAAGCTCCGGTGCTTGAGAAAACACTAAAAAATCGCTGATAGGAAAAGTCACTAAAAAAAAAATCTGGGTGGGGACCAAGAGGAAACCACCACACCAACCAAAAAAAGGAAAAAAGAAGTGACGTGGAAATGGGTGGCACTCGCCGCAATCGCGGGGGAAAAGTCCGCCAAAAGGATCGCCGCCCAAAAGGGGGTGGGAAAGAAATAAAAAATCAGAAGGTTCGGGGGGACCGGCGAGCAAATGCCGGAAGAGGACAGTCCGCCACCGACGAAGAAAAGCGCGGAAAAAAGGGATCCAAAAAAACTAAGCGGGTCCCAAGAACGAAGGTAATCAAGGTCTTCGTTTCAGAAACAAAAAAAAAAAATGCTCGTAAAAAGAAAAACGGGTCAGAAAAAAGAACCCACCCCCAACCCCCCCCACGAAAAGGGAAAGAGCGTGGGGAAACAGTACAACAACCAAAAAAAAAACCCGAGAACGATCTATCCAAAAAAAAGAGACCGCGGGAAAAAAACGCCATGAAGGCGGGATGAGAAACTATAATAAGAACAAGGGAAAAAACTCTGGGAAAAAAAGGACAAGTGGTCGGGTCGAGCCAAATCGGAAAGGAGAAAATTCAGCAAAGGCGGGCCAGGGAAAAGTGAAGACTGCAAAATATGGAAAAGTAAGGAAGACATGCTGGGGGAGTATTGTCAAAAAAAGCGAAAAAGGAACGGAAGGGAAGCTCGAAAGGGGCGAAAAAGGACGGCCGTGAAGTACGTCCTTGCATTCTAAAAGAAAAAATGAAAAAAAAAAGGGGCTCGGACCAAAAACAAAGGCTGCGGAAAAAATGCATCTGGGAAAGAGAAGCCCGTCAGGAGAAAGGTAAACGCGCGGCGGGGGGGGAAAAGGCCAAAGCAACGCTGGCCGTGCGTAAGCCCTCCAGAAAAAAGCTCCAAAAAGGGGAAAAAAAAAAACAACAGGGAAGGGAGAAGCGTGGGGAGCAAGGGGGCTGGGGGCAAAGGAGGGGGGCCCGTATGAGCACGCAAGCGGGTGAGAAAAGAAGAGCTTCGAAGAACCCAAAAAAGGAAAAGCAACAAGGAGCCTCAGAAAAAAGGGGGAACTGCCCCCGAGAAAGAAACGGTGCCGGGAAAAAAAGAGATGGCAAAAAAACTACTTGTCAGCAAGGCCCGCAGAGGGGGGGACGATGGGGAAAAAGGGAAAATGTCCAGCTTACAAAAAAAAAACCGAGATTCGAAAGACTCTAAGGGGGGGGCCCTACTTCACAAAAGGGAAAACCGAAAAAGTGACAAAAGGAGCTGTAGTTTGGGGGAAAGGGGAAAGCTCGAGGGGGGGGGGGGAAGGTGCTCAAACGAAAAATCGGAAGACACGAAGAGACAACAGGGTATCCACGCTGGTCAAAGGCGTTGGGGGAGGGGTTGGAGGTCACGGGGAAACTGTGAAGGGGGGGGGCTTGGAGGGCCAACCGGCCAAAGAAAAGGACGCGGGGGGGGTGGTTGGGGGTCAGTAAAAAAAACTGGGGTTAAAGGAAAAGGGAGGGTCGGAAACAGAATGAGGAATGGCCAAAACCGAAAGCAGGCCCGTAGCAGGGAAACGACGACAAAAACCTACTTGGAAAAGGGCCGCTGGGGGGGGAGGAACCCTTGGGGAGGAGCAGAGAGAAAAACGCCAAAAAGGAGAGCGTATCGGGATGGGAGGGGACTGGGGGAAGGAAGAGGGCACATTCTAGAAGAAGTCCAGGGGAAAAAACTGGGTTCTCTATGAACAAGGAAACAAACCTATGGGGGAATGGGGCGGCGAGACAACAATGTAAAGTCGCCGGCGGCAAGAAACTGATGTGGCCTGCGGAGGGGCCAAGGGGCACGAAGAAAGCCTGGTGGGGGGGAGCTGGCCGCAAAAAAAAAAAAAAAAAAAAATCGATTGTGTAGAATGCCAAACCCGCGAGTTGAAAGGGGGGGGGGGGACCCTTGAAAAGAAAGAAAGTGATAGAACTTTAACCCCGAATGGAAAAGGGGAACGGGCACCGAAAACGCGTAAACGTGGTTCAGAGGAGGGGGAACCCCACGCAGAGGGATCTATACTGACCCCGAGGAACTGGTTGGGAGAAGGGCACACAGATACCGCCGGAGAGTAGTGGGGCTTACCAGGAGGTGTCAAAAAAAAAAACAAAAAGACTGAAAACTAAAAAAAAATGTAAAGGGAAAAAAAAAAAATGTCAAGGGGGAAAGTCCCCGGGATTAAGGGCGCGACTCGAATCGCCCCGGAGTGTGGTGTGGGGGATGACGTAAAAAAAACCGGGCATTTGGAGAGACCGTGGGGGGGAATTTGTTGAAAAAAAAAAGACACCTGGGGGGGGGAGGAAGATGGCAAAAAGAACCCTAGAAAAAACTGAAAACGAGTGCCACGCAAAAGAGCCGAAAAAAAAAAGAAGTCAGAAAAAAAAAGCAGGGGGGCAGGGTTCGACAGGAAGGGAGCACGCAGGTTAAAAACAAAAAAAAGCCTCAAAAGCGGGAAAACGGTGAAGGGGCAGCGGGGGTGGGGAACGTCTACAAATTAGAAAGGGAAACAGTGCACAGAAAGGGGACAAAATGGAGTGAAAAGGGGCTTGGGGGAGGAGCGGGGCCTGCACAGGGCCAAAATCAAGTGAGCCTGCGTGGGGTCCTGATCACACAAACTGGTCCAAGGTTCAGGGGTAAGAGGATTTCAATTCACATGGGGGTGGGGGGGTGGCCAGAAAAAAAAGAGACACTAAGCTGGCAAAAAGACGAGACCAGTTCACGGGCCAGTGGGCGGAAACAACGATCGGGGGGGGGGGATGCCGACGAAAAGGGCCAGCGGTGGTGAAAAGGAAACGTCAGGAACATCAAAAAAAAGGCCACACACCGGACAGGAAGGAAGGACTTGGCCCACTTGAAAAAAGGCCCAACTCCCGAGAAAAAACCGAAGGAACTTGGCAAAGGTGTGTCCTCACATGGGGGGGACGGGTGGAGGCGCGACCCAAATCAAGTGCGGCGGGAAGGGGGAAAAAAAAACGCACAGGGAGGCGCAAACCAGGCACGACTTGCGGGGGGGCGGAAAGGGGGAAAGGGCAAAAAAGCACCAAGGGAAGAGCATCAAAGAAGGGGCCACCTCGTCGTGAAACCAGGGGAGTTGAAAGGAATTGGAGGGGAAAACTCCGAAATCTTGCACTGCCATTTGCCCAAAAACTCGCGGGCAAGATACGACCAGGGAAACGACCAAAAAATGAACGTTTTTTTTTGTGGAATTTGAATGGAAGAAGGGGCTCGGAACGCCCTCAACCGAAACCGGGGGGTGGGAAAAAGACTTGTGCCCGTTCATTGTGAAGTCTAACGAAAGCGGAGCCAAGTCCCATGATCAAGGGGAATCCAACCCAGGCGAAGGGGGGAAAAATGGGTGGACTCATGCACGATGTAAAACCCAGTAAAAAACCCCCGGGAAGAAATGGGATCCTCTACGAGCGGAATCGGGTCTATAACTCTCGTAACAGAAGGGCCTCGTGAGAATGGAGTTCCGGGAGGTTCATGCGCTACTGATCGGGTATGTCCCGGATACTGTAAGGGAAACACCCCTCCTAATAAAGGATCCATCAATCAACAGGACTATGAAAAAAGGGACGTGTGACGTCAACCATAAGCAAAAAAAAGGGTGAAAAACCCCGTGAAAAGGGGGGTTTGCATGGGGGGTAAGGCCACCTCCCCTGGCAGGGGGCAAAGGTTCCGACCTGCATCCAAGGTCTCCAAAAACCTGAGGGACTCCATTAACACAAGGGGCTCCAACGAAGAGGAAAAAGATCACATACCGGGGGGCGAACTTGGTCGGCACGGCCATAGGAGCAGGGCCGTTACTGGGGTATCGGAGATGGGAGGGCCGCCCGGGAGTCGAGAAGGGCTCGCTCCCCGGGAGTTAACTAGGAAAAGAAAGATGGGGGGCAGGCCAAAGAACTGACCGGGGGTGAATTAGGCGACCGTCGTGTCTCGAGGAGGGGGGGGGCAATCGGCAGAGTGAAAATAAAGGGGGCGGAGAAAAGAGAGCGAAAAGAAACCCAAGACGATGGCAACACTTCAGGCCAAAAACGCGTTGCGGAAAAAAAACGGCAACTTCAAAAGAAAAGAACCGGTTGACAAACGAAGTCAAGAGAGATCTCCAGGGGGGGAAAAAGAGGGAGCCATGGAAGGGAAAAGAAGGTTCAGAAAGCAAATGAAAGAGGCCCGGACGGTCCAAAGAAACTGGCGGTAAGAAACAGGGGCAGGATGCTGACGCGCACAAAAAGAGTTTCTTCAAAACAAAGGACGTTGGCCGGCCAATCAGGCCGGCACCACGGCTGTTTCAAAGATCAGGGAGGAGAGTTGAGGAAAACTTGTAAAACGACGCCTAGAAGCCAGCCTAAAAAAAAGTACGAAAAAGGGAGAAGAAATCACCAACTTAAAATAAAGAGGAGGGTCCCTGGAGAATTGGCGAAAAACTGAG
>Ga0179593_1538361_pt1 | contig 10351 bp, 10 predicted proteins | sample CZODoug2_1_08_16_FD_185931 | JGI IMG/M metagenome (GOLD analysis project Ga0179593, IMG submission 185931) | Vadose zone soil fungal communities from Angelo Coast Range Reserve, California, USA - CZODoug2_1_08_16fungal (PacBio error correction) | ecosystem: Environmental > Terrestrial > Soil >...
CGGACCCGCAACCCCCTGAAATCGAGGAGAGAGAGCGTTTAGCGGAAGCACCAAAAAAGTTAAGCTGGCCGCGGACCGTCGGAACTGCCATAAGGAGAAATAAAGCCTGAAGGGAAGGACCTCAAACCGAGTAAGATGACAGGGAAGGTCTTGGGAAAACGCTCGCAACGATCAACCTCGGCGTAGCGAAGGGGTTAAAAAACCCCGTGCAGCATGACGAAAGCGGGAGTTCAAAACCCACGGAGGGGGGGGGAGACGAGGTCCCTCAGGGTGGTTTACAATGAAAACTGGATCAACTTGGCTTTCAGTAAAGAAGGGGAAGGGATCAAAAGGAAGGGGGGAAAAACTACGTGAAACCTAGCGGAACCGCGCACAGTCGAAACAGTTTTCCTAGAAGGCAAAAAAAAAATAACCTGGGCAGACTGGGGAGGTAGGGTATGAAAACAGCCGAAGGAGGCATCCTACGAATCCCTACAAGACGACCTCAGGCCGACATCCCGGAGTCTCCTAAAAAAAAAGACAAGACACGGAAGGAAGCCTCATGGGGCAACAACCTAAAAAGGGGACAGGCCCTACCGCATTCCTTCCTGGCAGGCCAGAGAAACTGCCCGAAACTGGAGAATAATCAGGAAAAAGTTGGAAACGTAACGTGAGGGGGGGAATGCTGGGGTTTGTCATCACCCGGCATGGTGTCAACAAACCCAACTTCTGAAAAAAGGAGGAAGCACTGAAGATTGTACCAAAAAGTGAGGGAGTGAAAGTAGGTGGACACAAAAAACTGACATACTGAACTGCGCTGTAACCCGCAGCGAATATCCACCAAGGGGAAGTCGAGAAAGTAGAAAAAAAACTGGGCATCCAAAAATCCTATTTTTAAAAAGAAAGAAAGAGAGACGCTTGATTACTCACCAGTCCCATACCCACCTAAAGAACTCCCTTGAAAGGAGAAAAGTAAGAGCTAAGTCAGGGAAATGTGTCGCCCTGGCTCCCAAAACCTCCACAGAAGAACGTCTCATCGCATACTCATATAACGGTGATCATCCCCGCCAAGTCAACGCCGACTCCATCACAAAAGTCGGGAGGGAAACAACGCTCAAGATTCTTGTGGAGTGGTTGAGACCTTTCCCTGCAAAGTGAAAAAGACCCGGGGGAGGTATCCAAGAAGAAATGTCGAAATAGGGTTTTATACTCGGGGGGGGGAAAAGGGAGCATACGAATTATCTCTGGAGCTGAAAAAAGGGGGGAATTCCCAAAGAAGGGGAATAACAGATCGGAATTAGTGGAAGGGTGGGACAAATACTAGCAAGGGGGCGACATGAATTGCTTCGCCAGTGGAAGCGGTATAGGTAAGAATGGAAGGGAGGCGAGGAAAGAGGAAAATTCCCTTGGTCTTATTGAAGGAGGGAAAAAACTTGGGGGGGGCTGCGCGAGTAATGTTGGACCGTGTGAGAGGGTTCCGGATGGGGGAGAAAAAACCCGCCGTTAGTAATCCTAGCAGTAAATATCGGTATTCAAAGAACCAGGAAAAAGCAGCAAAAACAAGTCCGAACGTTTAGGACTGACCATGGTGAGAATCCGGGGAACTCTTTCCACTTGCTAATTCGAGGAAGGGGGGAAATCCACTACCCTGACCGGATGCAAATGGTGGGGGAACGTAAATTTAAAATTATAGGAGAAGAAGGAGAAAGACGATCTTCACATAAAATATAGGGGCAGAGCAGCACAGAATCGAGCCTCAAAAAAAACTAAACCAAAAACCAAAGGATAACAACACAAAGAAAAAGACCGCGACCAACAGGAAAAAAGGCAAGGGAGCGTCAGACTTGGGTCGCAGGAAGGCAGAAGGGCGGAGCGCTTACCGGGCCAACCAGAAAGAAGACGAAGAGCCTATGCAGTTTCCCATCATCCTCCCAGATAGAAAAAGAGGAAAAGGGGGTTGGGAAACGACATAAGAGACAGAACAAACAAAGAAAATAGAGTATGCTAACAAAAAAAGGGGGAGGAGAAAACCGCTCTAACGCTTGTTTTTGGTGAGGGGCAACCTGAATCGGGACGTTGGCGTCTTCTAAAAAAGTAAAAAGCGGCATCACGAGACTTCACAAAAAACGTGGTCAGTCTAGCAGGGGGGTGTTTAAGTCACCTCTGGGATAGGAGGGGCCCCGCTCAGAGAAAAAATTTAGGGGGAAGGTAGAACGCGCCTGGGCAAGTGATCAATCGACAAGATCTCTGTCCTGTGTTGATTCTGGGCGGAAGGGGAAGCATATTGAAATAGATCCATTTGCAAATATAGGGGAATCGGAAGGCAAAGTTCAAAGGAGAGAAAGGAACCAGAAAGATAAGGCAAGAAACATGCGAAACAGCTTCTGGGAGGAAGAAAGGCGTCACTTTCTCGTGCCCCGAGAGGAACTGGCACAGTCATTAATTCAATCATTGGAAGAGGAGCGGATAACCATCACCTTCACATGAGAGAACGGACCAAATACGACGACCACCCGTAGGGAGCAAAAAGACAGACGAAGGGGGGGGCCAAAAAGTTCACTTTCAAACAGCCCACCTTAATTAAAAAGAAAAGAAAGCAAAACTGAACGGGAGAAAAAATTCACCCCAACGACGCTTGCCTGTAAAAAGGCTCCATGGCCATCGAGTTCCGGACGTTGATAAAAAAGGGCTGGCGAAAGAAAGGCAGCCGATACTGATCCCCAGGAGAACACATACGTGGAGGGGGGAGACCATTGAATTGCGTCCACGGAAAGGGGTCGAGGGACGGCTTTACAAAATGACGAAATAAAGCCTAAAATGCGAGCTAGGGGAGGGACGCTGGGGTTTATCTGGTAGGGGAGGTGATGTCACCCGGTTGAAGGAAGGGGTAGCTGCCGCTCGGAAGGCAGACCTGGTCGGTCACTTAGAAGAAAACTTGCGCGACAAAAAAACGAGGTTCGAAGTAAAAGATGCCGGAGGGGGTTCGAGGTCTACCTTTCAAAAACTTAGGGAAGAAAGGGGGGAGACGTAGAAGCCGACCTGATTTCTGAGTAAAAGCAAAGGCGGAGGTGTCCACAGTTCTCCAAAGGGGAAGAAAAAAAGCATTGAGATTAGGAAACCGACGCGGCCGACGTTTAGTGGGACAAAAGTGTGGTGGACAAAAATCTTTCCCCGACGAAGGGCACTGCGGGAGACGCGGCAAGCATGTCCTACAATAGAATGCCTGGTCGACGAGAACACGACGGGAAAGTAACGGTGATCAGACTTTAATTTCTGCCGAAGACGAGGGAATAGTACGAGACGTAAAGGCCTGTCACAGGACGTGAACAGTGTCTGTCCCTGAGTTTTTTTTGTTTGTAAAAAGTGAGAGGTTGGACCGGGACGAACTAGGTTCAGTCCGGCTAGGAGGATGGGCCGGGAAAGTCGTACCTTTTCCGAATGGGGGGGCGGCATGAGCAGCAGAATAAATAAAGAAAAAGAGCGTGTGAATAATGGCGAGTGATGGGGGGCACGTTTTCAGCACCTTACAAGGGGAGGGCAGAGGCTTCCATGCAGTGGAACCACTTCCCCCATGAGGGAACCGAGGGAATCCGGTTACAGCCACCTCAAATTGAGAAACGCAAGTGTGGGTGCCTAACCGGGGGCGGAATTGGGCGGCAAAAGGCGAGAACTTATTTTGTGCAAAAGGGGAGGGCGCGTCCAAGTCTGGAAAGAAAAGAAAAGGGGACTTCCCCGGACATCGTGGGTCTGAAGGGGGAAGTTGAAGGAGGCGACGTCCTTAAGAGAAGACTTCGATCTTCTCCAGGTAAATGGGGAGGACCTTCCTGAAAGCGGCTTCGCGGAGGGATCGGAACCGCGCGGCCGGGGTGCGGGTACGAGAGAAAGCAGATCCAGAATCCGAACGAAGGTGTCCTCGGGCGCGGAAGATGGTAATGGCGGGTAACCGGCAGGGGCCTGCTTGGAAGGCACGCCAGGACTTGGTTAAGCTGTAAAAGGACGATTGATGTACCTCTGCTGGTTCAAGGCGGCGGTCGGGGGACGAGCATCGGCCTTTGGTCCGAGAAAAGGTGTTCTGAGACCTGGTATTACATAGCGGCGGGTGTCGCAGCATCTTCAAAACGGAGGAGGTAGAAGTTCCCGCACTAAAAGAGGAGGACCGGGAAGTCACTAAAATTCCGAAGAAGGAAGGAAAGTACGCAAACTCAGTCTAAAAGGAAAAACCATGCCCAAACCACGGTGCTTCGGGGAACTTCGCCCTTACAATCATCCGGGTGCGTGGCAACCCCAGCGGCGTAGCCCGCCGGATTAGAGCAGCCATCGCCCAGCCAGGATTTTCCACCTCCGTTGTGAGAGGAGTCTTCAATTGACTCCTCCGGGGACAGAGAACCCCGAACGGACATGTCTCAGGGTCTCTTATCATGAAGAGAACAAAAGGGCATTAAGGTCAGCCTCTCGACAGCAGTACGGGGGAAAGTCTAATTTCTCATCAGATCGCAGACCGAGTCAGAAAGTGACCAAGGGCTCTGGGCTTCCCTCAATTAAAGAACGCAGGCAACCCAGGCTGCTGCCTTTTTCCGGGCCCAGAAGGAGGAGATAGTTACACCGAAAACATTGCGGGAAACTACCTCGTTTAGGGGGTTATCCGTATACCGGATAAATTGTCAGGGGGAAAAAAATGGGAACCGGGCGCTGAATGCGGAGGAAAAGAAAGGAAGTAGCCGGGGACACCTCTCCCCACATGAGAAAGGTGCAAAAAAGAAAACTCAAGGATGAAACTGTGCAGTAATTCGAAGAAGAAGCGCAGATCGACATGCCGACTATAACGGTGGTTGGGAAAAGAAAACCGGTAAATTGAAACATAACGAAAAGCAAAAACAATCTTTACCGAAAATTCAATGACCAGACGAAGGTAAACCTCAGGTCGCAAACCCGGGCCAGACCGCAGGGGTTCAAACCAAATCATTGACGGACTAACGAATTCGGGACGGGGCAATCCACGGTCACGGGAAAAAGACTGACATGTCGACGAGGGGGGGCCACACCCCGCGAGGCAAGGTGGGCGGGGGGGGGGGGGGGGGGGGGGGGGGGAAAAATTGGCCGCTCACTGGCACATTCCGGGGGGGAAAACGTATGGGGTTCCGCACAAAACCCTAAACCGTCACTGGAGAGGAGGGTTCGCCGCGAAAAAAGAGCCAAAAAAACTGTTCTGAAAAGACGACGGAGACCTTAACATCAGCGGGGCAGCAACAGCGTCGACCCTTCTGCCACACCTACCAAGAGGAGACGGGGCGCCTAAAAAGAAGGGAGTCTACTTCGAAAAAAGGCTTGTGCCGACCGCCGAAAAGCCACACTGCTCGATCCGGAGCAGACAGAGTACTCAAAGAGAAGGGAGACCCCGCCACAGCGGCCAGGACCCTGAAGAAACCTGGAGTCAGCAAAGAAATTCGGAGGCCATTTGGTAGAAAGAACCGTCCTCAAAATCCGTGAGAATTCAAGGTAGAAGCCGTATTGTTTGACGGGGGATCTCGTGGGGAAGTCCATCCTACTTGGCAACGAACGGGTGCTGTGAGTCTCTATGTGGGCGTACCATGGAGGGACGGGGGGACGTGGGTCCCCGGTGAAACGTCTGTTTAGGAAGGAAAAGTTCTCAAGGTGGCCGGGGGGGAAAAGGACAGGGTGGTCTGTGGTGAAACGGCCGTCCCGGTGCCGTGGAGATGAACTTATTTCACCAAAGGGGGGGGACTGGCCACGTAATGGTATTCTCAATCGGGAAGGAAAAAGCCGCAACCAGCCAGCAATTAGCGCGCTCGAGGGGGAACGAATCCGACCAGTGCGAAAGAAGACACCAAAAAACCAGTAAGAACGAGCCGGGGAGAAGAACCCGGGGGAACTAAAACTTGGGCTTGGGTGTGGCACGCACGGTGGAAGGAAAGGGAAAAAGGATGAACAGAAAGGAGTACCCCCGAGCGGAATGGATCTATTCAAAAAAAGGCAGACGAAAACCCGTCGTCAATCTTGAAAGAAGCAGGATCTGGTCGAACACAGGACTCCCAGGTCAGCGAAACGAACAAGAAAATAAACCGCATAGGTTATGAACAGAAAAACCCGAGGCGTCATTTGCGAATGCAAAGCTTGCGCGGATTCAGTGACTCAAATGCGAGCGCTACTGGTCGGACGGAAGCCGATCGGTGAAACAAACAGGGGATAGTCAGGCACGATAGGCCCCTGGTGGGGAAAACAAAAATCCGAATCTCTCTAAACCAAAAGAGAGAGAGAGATAGGTTCGTGATCGTCGTTGAAAACATGGCTAAAGAGAAGAAAAACGCAAAAAACGTTGGGCTTGGGCAAACCTGATAGAGGAGGCAGGTGCTTGAGGTCGGGAGTAAGGGACTTCGGCAGGGAGGAAGGAATCGGGAAGCGTTGCATTGATAATGACGCCGAAAAGGTTGGTCTTTGGCGCTGGTGGAAAAATGAAAAAATGAGCTTCTTGGGAAGGTCGGCTGGCGGGGGAAAGGACGCGGCCGAGTCCTGTGCTTCAGGCAGATCCGATGAAAGGGTAAAAGAGAGGGGGCCCTTCCTCGATCTAAATGATAACATTGGGAAAAAAAATCCGTGAATCCCGGAGACTCGTGACGGAATGACGCGAAAAATTGAAAGGAAAAAAGGAGACAGGCAGAAGTGGGCCGTTGAGGGGGGGAGTGCAGGCGTCGCACTCGGCACTTTTGAAGTCGAAAACGAGGCGCGGTTCGATACGGGGGGGGCGGCTGTTGCTCACCATCCCTTAAGGGCAAAAAAGAGAGAGAAGCAGCAACAACACAACGGGGGGGAGGTACCAGACTACGGAAAGACGGACGTTTACTTCAAGGAAGCACCCCGGCAAAAAAAACGGGGCGAACGGGCTTCCTGAACGAAGCACGGTTAACATCCACATTCCGAAAGGCGAAGATGAATGTTACAGAAATGAAAGCCTAAAGCTACAATTGCTCGAAACAGATATGCGACGGGGACAACTAGAATAGGCGAAGAATCTGAAATTGTAGGGCGAAAAGGACCGGTGACGGGGGGGTACGGGAAACCTGCGAGTTCACCTGTTTCCGAACAAGAAAGGGGGGCTGACTTTGACACAGCTCGGATCCGGAGGGAACTTTTTCCTGGTGCACCCGGGGGAGGAAAAATCTGGAGTATGCGCGGGAAGAGACGGAGAGAAGGGGTCTGTGAGTAACGGATCTCACGTCACCCCAATTTTCATACTTATAACGGGAGGAGGCCGGGCGGTCTTGTTATAGGGATGAAGTTTGGGGAGATGTTGACTGAGTGATGGTCGGCTTCAGGCAGAGAAAAGGGCCTGGAGTATCCTGCAATGGGAATGGAACTTCCGCTTGGTTACAGCTGAATTGGGGGAAAGGGGTGGTTTAGTACAACACACTCTGAACTTAGGGGGGCGGTATAGTCTGCCATCGGGCAATGGACCATACACCCTGCAACCCAAAACTAAAATCGGAACGAAGGGATCATCGGGTCGTGTCTGCCTTTCCTCCGTAGGGAGGAGCGGAAGGAGACGGCCTGCAGTGAAGGTGCTTTCTTTCCTGAGGGGTGACATTTGATTCCCTTGATTCGTCTGCAGTTTCGCAAAGGAGGGAGTAGGACCTTATTTGGGAAGTCCTTTATGCGTACTCTACTGCGGCAAGACAGAAAACTACTGCAATTTTTCAATCCCAGTGAAAGGTGTTGCCGGAGATGGAAAAGGTGAGCCACGGGGGGCCCAGCGAGGAGAAGGGCTTTGCGACGAAGGGAGCAGCGTTGCGAGCGGAGTCCCATGCGTGAACACGAAATTTATCCGGTAATAAGGAGACAAAACAACCGAACACGTCGAAGTGAGGTTGCCTAACAATGAGATCACGGATGAAGCGGAAACACCAGCGAAGGTAATGCGTGGCAAGCGTCCGGCGTAAAATATCCCTTGGAAAAGGACTCTGTGAGGATTTTCGAATGTTCTTGGCGGCGATTGAAAACAGGACAGAAAGGTTCTGACTGACGAAGGGAAGAGGGCCAAGGGGTTGATGAGAACGACCGGCTGATCGTAAGGATGGGTTAGTATTCAGGCGGAGACAAAGGAGAAAGAAAAAGAGCTGCGCGAACGGAGCCGGTGGAAAAGCGGCCGCTGTGAAGGAGTTCTCTATCATCAGACTGAAGGCGCCTCAAGCCAAACCGGGGGGCCCTGAAGCGGAGGCGACCGGCGCCTGGGGTCCGGGGCTGGTATTGTTAGACTGATTAAGGAAGGTTGGGCGACGAATGAAGGGAAAAGGAAAGTTACCTTACGGGGGGGGGAAAGGGGGTCGCGCGGAACTCGAACAACAATATTGAGTAAATTGACGAAGAAGAATCAGGTCTACAAATTCTTCGGAGAATCGGCCGCTGGGACAAAGTACAGGGGCATGTGTCTGAATAAACAATATCATAAAACACAATCGAGGGTCCCCGTAAAAAGTTAAAAGGGGCCTTATGGCCTTAATCGACACGAATGCGAAGCGAGCTCAAATCTTCAGAATAAACGACTCCATGCCTCGGGAGCAGAGGTGTAAAGCGGGCTGACATCACAAGAAATGCCGGCGCGAAGGAGCGGCTTTTCTCATGAGGGATATGCCAGGTAGTGCGTCGAGAGAAGTCGTACTGAATTCTAGGACTCTCAACGGAATTCACTCCGAAAGGGTGACTTATCAACAGGACGCCCTAGAACGCGGAACAAGGGCAAAAAAGAAAGTAAAGGGTGTTGCAAGGGCCAAGGTCAGCCGACTCGAATGCACCAATTCCCACTCAGTGCTCTCCCCGTCGTTTTGGTAAAAAGATGGGCTATCCGGATAGGGTCCGGTCTAACATGGTAAAACAAAAAAAACGCATGGGAAGCAGTAGGAACTTCACGGAGCCAGCTCGCTGGACAAAGACGCCAAGGCTCAATAAGAAGTAACACACAACCTGTGATAAAGAAGCGAGGCGTGCACGCGACAGAGGAACAGCCAAAATCAAAGACGAAAAAGCACAAATCCCGTCCGCGGGACACAAGCCATGGACGTAACAGCAAACCGCAGGGAAAGAATTCAAGGAGAAAATAAATCTATCCGCGGCCGGACACGGGGGCAGCACGTTCAAACTGATCAAGGGAGAGACGTGTTGCCCCCGCATGGGGGGTCCCGAGAATTACATTTCCGAGCGACACATTCAGAATTCACACTGTGAAGGGGTGGTTTTCAGAAAACCACCAAAACGACAATAAAAAGGCCCGGCTGGGCCCGGGAGCGAAGAAAATTAACCACAGCTAAAGCGATTGGCAACAGCCGGGGGCCAGCCTCAGCCGAGATCAGCGAAAAGGGGGCCAACCCCCGGGACAAAAAAACGGGCGCCTACCGCCGGACTCTCGTCTGCAAACCATTCGGGGGAAAAGGCCGACGCCCGCCGAGGAGCATTCAACAAAAGACCAAGGACGCTCTGGGGAGAGGGAGCTAAACCAGAGCCTGACACACGGACCGGAAAAAAGAGGTCAACAAAGCCCGAGACCTGATCTAGAATGGAAGTAAATACGAGATGTCGACGTCCAGGGGGTAGAGACTCAAGCAGACAACACGGTCATCAACTCGCACGGAGCAAAATATTGGGTTGAAGTAGATGTAGGCAACCGTGCGCAAATCCCGTTTACAGGATGAAGCGGTGTACGGTGGGGGTTTCAAAAAAAAAATGAGTAAAGAATTGGGGGAGCGGAGGAGTGATGGGCAACCGGCGTAGGGGTTGGGGCGGCCATTAAAAAGGGAAGGTTCGCATTCAGCGGGACGGCGGACGTCACGTAAGTGAGGGGGAATGAAAGTCAGTCACAAGGCGAATGGAGGAAAAAAGGTTAAAACCACCGTTTTGGGAGCCTTGCTATAAGGGGGCGTTCTCTCGTGAGGGAAAGGGGGGCTCTCCCCAAGGGACCGAACGTCCAGCACCGCGGTGCCCAGACCCCAAAGGAGAAAAGCTCAGCAGCGCAAGAAAAGAACTACCTTTTCATCAAGAAGAATGGGACGACCTGTTCCGTCCACGTTGCTAAAGCTGTGGATGAAAGGTAACGTCTGAACAGGAAAGGAACTAAGGGGCGGGGAGGGACTTTCAAGAAAAGGACCCAGAGGGAAATGACACATAAAAGACCAAAAAACAAGATACTCAAGCTCCCTTCAGCGAGACGACAAACCTACCAATCAGGATGGAAAAACGAACTCAACGATCGGCAGTGCGAAGCGGAAGAAGGAATTCAGAGGAATCTAAAAGTATGGTTCTACAGAACCACAAGTGAAAAACCTCCCACACCAAAGGGTGTAGGGTTGTTAAAAGACATCATCACGAG
>Ga0179593_1643935_pt1 | contig 10351 bp, 13 predicted proteins | sample CZODoug2_1_08_16_FD_185931 | JGI IMG/M metagenome (GOLD analysis project Ga0179593, IMG submission 185931) | Vadose zone soil fungal communities from Angelo Coast Range Reserve, California, USA - CZODoug2_1_08_16fungal (PacBio error correction) | ecosystem: Environmental > Terrestrial > Soil >...
GCGGAAAAAAAGAGAAAAGCGCTCAAAAGAGTCAGCTTGTGTGGGGCTAGACTCAACCAACCACACAACAACCAAGACGACTGCAAGGGGAAAGCATAGCCGGGGACCCGCAAAAGAAGGGGGGTAAGGGACACCCCAGGGACACAAACCCAGAAGACCACCGCGATCAAGAAAAACCAAACATATAGTTTGTGGACAGCCGGTCCGGAACGCATGCAGAAAAACAGAAAAAAGGGGGGGGAGGGTGAGGACAAGCGCCCTCACACATGGAGGCAAGCACACGCAATCGATCAAACGGCGGCCCCCCTGGTTAGGACCTGGAGGCCAGAAGGTTTCAGTACGAACATGGGGGGGCCGTAGCCGTAAGAGTCGCAACGGGCGAAAATAAGGGCCGATGGTTGGGGGTCCAATAAAAAAATTAAAGCGGAGCTTAGGAGATGAACGAAGCAAGGTGAGCAAGGGAAGAACAGGTTGGATCCGAGATAGTCTCTTGGGTGCAAAAAGAAAATCGAGGCAGGGGGAACGGCCGGTAGGGATGTATGCAAGTTTCCCGACGATGCATTCGGGGCGCCAGGGGGGAAACCAGAAGAAAAGAAAAAATCCGATCAGAGAAACGCAAAACATAAGGCAAATCGTCCGTCGAGTAGAAAGGACCGGCTTGGTATTAAGAAAGAGAAAAAAAACCAAAGCCCCGATGTTTGCCGAACGACGGACTCGGGGGGAAAAAAAAAAAAAAACAAACGCCGAAAAATTGAAGGGAACTCCAGCAAATAGGTTCAGCGGCTCAAAACGCCAAGGTAAACAATAGGGGATCCTTTTGAGGGACCAAAGCAGAAACGCCGCCCAATGAACGGCCTCGGTCCGAAAAGAAAGGTAGACTGCCAGATCCCGCTAATAGGGGGAGACCCCGGCTAAACGAGAACCCCCCTGGACTGGGATTGTTGGGCAGGATGCAGCCGCAAACTCCAAAAGGAGGGAATCCAAAGGAAGCGGAAGCAGCATTGTTGAAAAAATAAGTTTTCATGGGGAACTACAAATATCCCAAATGAGGCCGTTGTCAAAAAGTTGAAAGGGGCAGAATGCTCCGCGAAGGAAAGTGCACTGGGAGGGGAAAAGAACACCAAAGAAAAAAAGCGAGGGGCTCTTAACAATGGACACTCGGAAAGAGGGGGGGTCAAAGAGCTCCAAAAAACTGCGCGGGGACCGGGAAGGGGAAAAAGTAAACGTAAGTAACCCAGACAGGTTGTGCTAGCATTAAGAAAAAAACAGCATCAAGTTCAAAAAAAAAAGGATTGGACATGAAGAAATCAGGCCAAAAAGTCGGAGTTGCGACGGGTCAAAAAAGCGGGAAGAACGCGGGAAAGAAAACCGAAAATGATGGGACAGGGCGACGAAATGTTCAAAAGGAGGGGGGAAAGTCTTAATTTTACAGGGACGGGCCCCGAAGTTGACTCAACGCTGGGAATATGGTTGAAAAAAACAAGGGTAAGAAAGAACGCAACCATACCGAAGCCCAAGAGTTTGGGGGGTCAAAAAAAGGGGGGGTTGTACTCAAGGAAAAACGAAAACAAAAAGACTCACAGAACTTAAAGCAAAAGGACTCTGTAACGAAATATGAAAAAGAGAAAAAACCGTAAGGGAACCTTTCGATGTCAAATTCATTAATTGAGAGTCATATCCAAACAGAAGAAAAAACGGTGTCTGGAACAGGAGAGAGCAAACTTGTTAAGGAACGGGGGGGAAGTAGGGAAGAGCAACCTGGTAGAGAACCGCGTTCCATCCAGACAGGGAGGGCTTTGCACCACGTCAAATAGCTTGGGTTCCCTTTAAGAAATCCCAGAAAAGAGCCAAACCCGGAAGACCAACATCTCACGGGTTGGGGGGAACTGATCTGCATGCAGTCTACCAATAGCGCGTGTTCACGAAAAACCCTCCAAGCAGGTAATGCGCCAAAAAGAGATCGGCGGGAAAGAGAAAAGCGGGGAGGCCCTGTTGACAAACGGAGCCAACAGCAACGACGGTCGAAGGCCTCAGAAGAAGCAAAAGGCGGACAACCCAATCGTGACGAAACCTCAAAAAAAAAGAAAAAAAAAGGAAGTAGCCGAAAGGGTGGAGGGGAAGGGGAGCAGTTATCGTGAAAGAGACAGACGGAGCCCCGCTCGGAACCGCTTAGAACCAAGGCAGACCCACCGAGCGTAAGTCAAGAGAACGGCCCATTAGACAGGGCATTGGGATGGACAGAATGCGGAAGATAAGCAAAATTTGTAGCCAATGGGGCGTCAAGTGCTGACCAGGAACGCCGAGCAGCGCTCCTGACACGAAAAAAAAGGGGAGGGTCCAGGAGGTTGTTTCGAAGATTCAAGAGCAGAAGACTCAACAAACAACACCACCGGAAGACTTCACAGCGGGGAGAAAAAACAGGAAAAAAAAAAAAACCCTGGAAAGGGTTATCTCTTAGCTAAAGAGGAAGTAACCGTCAAATGAGAGACCCGCAAAAAGGTTTGGACCTAGCGGACCATAGCCGAAAAACCGCAGAAAGAAACATCGCAACATAGCGGGAACCCAGGGGGACCAACCCTGACGGAAGAGAGACTTGTGGGAACGTCAATAGACTGATGCAAAAAAAGGGATAACGGCGGCAAAGTGCGAAAAAAGACGGGGAGGAAAAAGGAAAAAAAAAAAAAAATCCCGGGGGGTCCAAAAAGAAACGATGAAGGTTGGGTGTGTTCGGCGGAAAAAAGGTCCGAACGGGGAGGTTAACCCTTAAAAAAAAAAAAAAGGAAACGAAGGCTGCGCCACGGGGACCAGTGGGTCGACCCGTCGTGGGGACGGTCAAGACAGAAAAATGAGAGGAATTCTGTGTGTAGTGAACGGAAGGTTTGCCACATCCCTCTCGATTGGAACAATTCTGACATTTTGCCATGGGGCGTGGAAAAGAAAGGGAAAAAAGATGCGGGATAAAAGGAGGCAAAGTCCCCAACGAACCACCCAGGTGTGCCTTACGCATATTAAATGGAAAAAATATCTCAATTAGAAGGGTTGAAGGGGGGAAAAGCCTATCATGGAGAAAGCCGGCAAGATTGGGAACAGGTGGTTGACGTCTAAAGAATACAAACACGCACAGCAGAGGTCCCCAACGTCCTCGCAAGGAGAACAGAGGGACCGTGCAAAACTCGAAAGGGGTGGGATCTGAACATCAAAACAAGGGTTGGAAATTTGACCAAGTTTCAAAAGGAGTAAGTGGCATTCATAAAAAGGGAAGAATAAGCCAGGGGACCGGACCGCCAAAGAAAGGGAGGGTTCTTGCGGTTGGGGAAGAAGTGGTACCGGGAAAGAGCCGAACAAAAGGAAAAAAAAAAAACTGGGGGGTGGGAATCGAGCGGAACTATCAAGCAGTTCCCCGCCGTGGGCAACGCAAAATCAGGAAACATACCGCTGAAAGAGAATTGAAAAACAACAACAAAACGATACAACGTCATTTCGGGGTGTGAACGAAGTCAAACGGGAGAACTGGAAGGGGAGCTAGGAAAAAAACGGAGGGGAGGTGAAAGGGCCAGATCATAAAAGGAAAGTATGAACGTTGTTGGGGAAGTAGAGGGACTTAGCAAAAAAGGTCTGGTACCGGAAGTTCGAAAAGGGCTACTTAAACAACGCAAGCGGGACCCAGGAGCAACAACACTGCGCGAGTGGTATGGATAAGAGCCAACAGGCGCTAATTGAGGATTGGTTGGTCAAGGACCGCCGAAAAAGGTTTCGGATTCCGGATTGTTCCTGCCAACCAGAGAAGGGGGAAAGAAACAAAGAAGCTGGGAAATGGGGGGGGAAAGGAACCATGGAATGAAACAGGGACGCGAGAGAGGAGCCGACGATGGAGTGTGCCGCAACGACGCCCAAAACCCGAAAAAAAAAAAAGGGACCGTTTCCAGTGGGTTTGGGGGGGGAGGAGGGTCGGCCAGAATCTGGGAGGGGACGGCTCGAGCACGAAGTAAAGGGGGTGGGGACGAGCTTCATGCATTCCGGGCGGCAAGCAAAAGGGACGCGGGCAGGGGACCAGAACAAGGGATCCTCATAAAAAAGGTGGTCTTAAATGGCCGGGAAGCCGCCCGAAAAAAACCAGGAAAACAAGAACGGCTGTAGTTGATAGATCAACTTCCTGAGGAAAAGACGTCCAAACACTTAGGGCGGAACAAATGTAACGGCGTGTCAGGGTCAAAAGGAAACAGGGGAAAATGTGCTTACATTAAAACTCGGGCGACGATGCCGAAAGGGGGGGAGGGTGTCGACAATTGGGGGTCAGGGGGGAATCGAAGAGCAGGGCAAACCAGAAAAAAAAGCCCAGAGGTAAAGAAATTGCAAACTAATCCAGGGACGCCAGCCCCGAAAAAAAGACACCCATGAACAGCGAAGGGGGGCAAAGAAAGGCCCGCCCAGCGGAGAGACGTATGTATCACGGAGTCACCCATAGAAATGCTAACGATGACCGGTCGCGGCCTAAAAGATGGGGGGGAAGGGGGGGGATCCAATTGAAAAAAATCGCAACTGCCAATGGTGGAGGAACAACCACGGAAGTTGCGATGATTGCCGTCCACAGACTCCCCGGGAATAAGCTCTGAAAAATGGAAGAGGGAAAAAGCATAAACCCGAACGGGCCGGTCTCGATGAGAGGGGGAACAGGGGGGGAACTGGCCTGAAAAGTTAGGGACCGGCGCCCGCTGAAATCAAGTGTGGGGGCGGAGCACATAAAAGGTTCAGGAATCCCGAAAATGGCAAAAAAAAGGGAAGAGATCGCGCCGCTGGACGGACGATTTTTCAAAGTGGTGGCCAGGGCACCAAGTTGAGGGTCTCCCAAACGGGAGTATAAAAGAACGGGGGGAGGGGGAAAAAGGGTAGGGGGGGGTGACAAGGCTTACAAACGCCTAAGGGGGACAACGAAACCAACTTTGCCCCGGAAATAAACGCCCTCCTCATAACCAAAAAAAAGGAAAATATAGATATTGGGAGGCTGGCAGGAGGAAGGGGGAGCGCACAAACGATCAGAAGTTGTAGAGCCGTCAAACCAAGCAGAACGAATTTAACCCGACAAAAATCCGGAATACCAGCCAAATTGTGGAGAAAGAAAAAGAACCACCTGATCGTAAAAGACGAGGGAGCCGACGCGGGGTCCCTCCTCACCAACCATATAGGGGTTTAAAAAAACACGTCCTAAAAAAGACCTTCATGAAAAAAAAGAACGAAAAATGTGTCGAAAAGGGAGCGGCGCGCCCAACAGAGAATTTCAGGCAAGCTGCAAGAAAAAGGGGACATAAAAAGGCTCAAAAAGCGTAACGGCATTCAGGGCCAATAAGAGACAAGGGGGGGAGGTGGCAGGCGAGAAGTTCCCGTCTCGCAAGGGCGGATCGGGAAGGAAAGAAAACGGGGAGGGTTGTAGGATCAGTCAACAGTTGAAAATAGGGTCGAGACCCCGGTTATCATAGGGGGGGGGGGGCGAAAGAGATGCGGGGTTTAGATCTATAGGTTGCGAGGAGGCCCGGTCATGCACAACAAGGGAAAAAAAACACAGCAGCAAGGGCCCCGACAGTGCCGGTTCGTGGGCTGCACGTACATCCGGGAAAAAATATCAACAGCAGTCGAACAATGCCAAGGGAATCACATAGGGGCAAGGACGGGGGAGAAAAAGGTCAGCCGATTGGGTTCCTTGGTGGACCAATCCGGGAACTGGGGAAAAAAACGGAGGCGTTGATGGCGAACGCCAGGTTGTCACTCGCAACGTGATGGGAAAAAGAAGGCCGGGATAAAAAAAGGTCTCTCAAAACCCATTGGGGAATGAAAACAAGGGTTAATCGGAGGGGAAAAAACGTGTTGGAACGCAAAAGCAGGAAGCCGGCAAACAAAGATGGGTCGGGGCGAGAAACCAACTGAAAGAATACGCACAGGTCTCAGAAGAAGGGGGGATAAGCCTCTTAAGGACCGAGGACAATAAAGAATCCAACGATATTGTTGTGGCCGGGGAAGTGGAAAAAGAAGCAAAAGGAACATCGTCGTAGAGTGGTAACCCGGTGGGGCCAAGTGGGTCAAGGTTCCCATACACATACAAATGCGAACCCTTGTCATGGTTCCGAAAAAGGGAAAAGGCAAACAATAGGAACGAAGAAATGTGGGGGAGATACAAGTCACCAACACTCATCTAAAAAGAGAGAGTTCAAAAAGTACAAATGGGGACTCAGGAAAAGGGGTAACGCTCGAAAAATAGCCAAGCAGAGAGATAGGTGAGGGAAAAAAAGTCGAGTTACGGAAAAAGGGAAGCGGAGGGTTTTGCTAGCAAATAAGCAAAGAGGGAAAAAGGAAGGGAAATGGATTCGAACAAAAGCGGTGTTTGTCCATCATTCAGGAAAGACGTGGAGGAAAAAAAAAGCACTCTTACAGGAAAGGAAGGGTTGAATCCAGGAGAAGCCGAACGGAGGGCCTGTTGGGGAATGCTGGAGGCGGGGGGAGGAGTGCCTACAGTGAAAAAAAAAAAAAGATTGGGGGGGCAAAAACTCACAGCGGGGGGTATGTTTGAGAAAAGGGAATAGGGTGAAGCGGAAGAGACAAAAAGGAGGGTTTTAACTTTCGCGTGCAAAAAGGAAAAGAAAAAGGCGAACAAAAACGAAAAAGGAAACTCCAGGAGTGGGGAGAAGATTGCGGGGGAAGAAAGGGAAAAACGCCCATCCAACTGTGCCGCGATGGGATGTATCGAAGAACACAGGAAAAAATCACGAACGCGCTGTGAAAAAAAGGAACTAATGGAGGGGGTACAGGGGGTCTGCGTTGTGGGGCTGTGGGGGGGGAAAAGTTCCCTTCAGCCCGCGCGAGTTAAACCCCAGATCGAGGAGGGTATTTTTAGAACAAGGAACATTTGAAAAAGAAAGACGGTGTTTCACCGGGAAGGCCGAAACGTCTCCCGATGAATAAGGCAAAACAGGGAGGGACAAAATTGGAGACTTGCTGCGTGCTCCAGAAAGATGGGGCCGTTTGGAAAAACCCGCGGCCCCTCAAAAGGAGAAAGAAAAAAACCAAGCAAGAAAAACGGGAGCGAGCCGGCGGGCCAAGGCCCAAAGGGGGGGGAAAGTCCGTTTTGACAAAGAGGTTTCAATAAAAAAAAACGGGACGACTTGAAATTACCAAAAAAAAACAGTGGGAAAGCTCGTCGACGAAAAGGGACAAAAAACCAATCGGACATGGAACCGACACAAACTATGAAAAGCGCGTGGATTGAAGGGAAATCACAGGTTGTAACCGACAAAAGAGCCTGCCACACGAAGAAAGCAAAAAAAATCAATTAATCGACCTCAAAAAAAAGGGAAAGGGATCAATCAGCCATGCAGGCCAAGGGTGCGAAGTGGGGGGGACGGAGCCAGATACAGGCTTCGATGGACAGTGAGTTTCGCAAAAAAGTTTCTTTCAGGGCAAAAGGGGACCGACCAGATCAGCAAAAAAAAAAAAAAAAAGGGGGGCAAAGAAAAAAACGCGGGGTGGGAATTACGGCTTCGTTTTAAGAAAAGAAGAGGCCCTCTCCAGACCAACAAAAAGAAGGAGGAGGAATGAATTCCTCGGGAGACGAAAACGAAGAAAAAAAGTAACAAAAACTCGCAGTGGAGCGCAGAATCTCAGCATCCGAGAACCGTCCCCGGGGTTCGTCTAACAAAGAGGAAAATAGAAAAACTCCAAAGCATCGCCCAGAGAACCAGTGACAAGACTGGGTCCCCAATACTTCGGGGAGAGGGGAAGAAAAGGGAGGAAGAACCACTGATGATGAGCTGCGAAACGCGGAAGATATTTGAAAAAAACTGGGGTTCAAGTTCACGGAAAAGCGAAAAAAGGGGGGAAAAACCAAAAAAGGTTTGGTTGGATTCTCACTGAAAGAGGGAAGTTCCCAGTACGTCTAAGAGGGACCGGGGAATGCCCAGAGCGGCAGAAGTCGAACCGAAATGGGGGGGAGGTTTTCGAAACAACAAAAAGAACGCTTGGGGAAAAAAGAATCCGGGGGACGAGGGGGAAGGGCCCGAAAAAGGAGAGCAAAATGGGGCCAAAGAAAAGCACGACACTCGGGGGCACTTAAAAGGTGGGGGGTGGGGTTCTGGGGAGGGGTGGACAGCGCCATTAAAAGAGGAGAGCAATACCCCGCGATCAGACAAGGAAAAACCAGAAGGAGAAGTGTGGGCCTTCGGAAAAAAGGATAAACGGGAAAGAGGCCTGAGGATCAGGAAATTTTACTTTCAGAAGAAGGGAAGACGCCGGGTGGGGAACGGATGAAAATCTGCTTTTCGAAGGAAGAAAAAACGTCAAACAAATCAACACTCCCTCGCCTGTTTCCCAGCAAAAAAAAAAGGGGGCGAAAGGGGTTGGTCCTGTAAATGAAGAAAAAAATCAACTGAAAGTGGCAAACCAGTTTGTGAGAATGGGGCAAAAAAAGATTTGCCGGAGAACGCGCCCGCTAAGAGCCAGCCGAGTGGATTGGGGGGGAAGGGGGGGTTTGGGTCAGGGGACACGTGAGCGAAAGGAAAAAACTTCAGGAACTTTGGAGTCGAAGGCAAAACGATCAAGCGCAAAATGAAACCCCGTCCACCCCCCCCCCCCCGTCAAAAAACAAGGGCAAAGGGGGAAAAAGCCTTCAGAAAAGGCTAAACAAACAGGGGACGTACATCAAATGGGACTAAAAACGGAGGAGGGGTCACCAGGAAGGGAAAGTGGACCCGCTTCCTGACCGGAAACGCCCGGGACGAGGGGTTCGAGGATCTAGGGGGTAGAGGTGGGGTGCTAAGGCTACAACAAAGAGGTGGGAAGGACAGTTTCGCGGGAGCAGTCAAAAACTTAGAGCGATACTTGCAGAGGCTGGAACTGGAGCTAAAAGTGGGGTGGGAAAAGAGCGTGGACACCACTTAGGGGATCCCATTGGGGGAATAAAAAAACAAATGACGAGGTTGTTTGCAAGGAAGGTGGGATGGGGGATAAACATTGGTCCCAAAATCACAAAAGGGAATCGGGGCGAGGGGTCACCAGGCCGAGGGAACCGGATGAACAACGACGAGAGGAGGGGGGGAGAGGGGGAGGGATCTGGGTATGGGTCCCGGAATGGAACTACAATGGGAAAAGGACTGAGGGCGATAAAAAAAGAAAGGGTTTGCGCGGCAAGAGCAAAAGCGGGGGCAGCAAAAAGGAAGTGAACAAGTGTGGCGCGGGTTTCGTGAGGGGGCGGGCCGAAAAATTCACGCTGCTCGGGAACGAAAAGTAGGAAGGGGGGAAAAGAGAGACCTAACACCGAAAATACAAGATTTGGCAGTAAAAAAGTCGAACCCTTGGAGGCGCTGGAAGAAAAGGCCGACTACCAGGTGTGACCACGGAAATGGCGGGCGAGAACTCGACAGACCTGGTCCAAAGAAAAACAGACAACGGGGTAGGGGGGGATGAAAAATTCCCTGCGCTCCCAATCGGGGGAGCAGTCGGGGTTGAGGCCACGTACACGTCGTTGGGGGAGAAGGTGTCCGGATCAAAGCAAGCCCGCGGCGTTGGTTGGGGGATGGGTCTAAAACCGCCGCCGATGGTGGAAAATTACCACAGGGATTGGCCGGAAAAAGGAAGTACGGCGGCGGGCGGGAGAGAAACGCAAAACCTGCAACCGCTCAAGGCCAGGAAAATCGGAAACTTGTGGAAAGAAAACGACTAAGACTTAGAAAATAAACCAGGGAAAAAGAAAATCGTCGTAGAAGACCCGACAAGAAGGTCTCTATCTCTGTCGAGGAGAAACCTGTGGAATGAATGCCACCGGGTCAAGTTTCCGTCGCGTCCCCCCACTCCTATAAAAAAGGAATGGAAGAAAATGGTGCCACACCAAGGACCAGTGGACCGATAAACAACAAAAGCCCCGGGGGGGCTATCGAAAAGGACCGGTTGCGGGGTCCACATCCTCCTACACTCCGGATCCCATGCTTCTGGCCGAATGGCCAAGGGGGGGGGAATCAGAAAGACCAGGACAGCCGAAAGCCCGAGGCAGAGACATGACGGAAGGCCCATGTTAGGAAAAAAGGAGAAAATCTTAAAAAAAAGAGGTACAAAAGGTCATTGGGGGCGCGCATGACCGTGAGGGGAAAAGGTCTGACAAAAAAAAAAAAAAAGAGAGACGCAGGGAACCGAAGAAGAGAGGCTGAGGGGGGGGAGAAAGGATTCATGTTGGGCCCAGAAAAAAAAAAAAGTGAAACCGGAAGGGGAAAACCGCTTCGGCAGGGAGGTAGGGGGGGGGGGTGAGCTAAGCGTCACAAAAGAGACTGCGTGTGCAGGAAAGGACGCAGCTGTTCCCGACCTGGGGGGACGGGCA
>Ga0179593_1680265_pt1 | contig 10351 bp, 14 predicted proteins | sample CZODoug2_1_08_16_FD_185931 | JGI IMG/M metagenome (GOLD analysis project Ga0179593, IMG submission 185931) | Vadose zone soil fungal communities from Angelo Coast Range Reserve, California, USA - CZODoug2_1_08_16fungal (PacBio error correction) | ecosystem: Environmental > Terrestrial > Soil >...
AAAACGAGAAATCTCAATCCAACTATCAAAGACGGAATGGCAATCAAGGAAGAGGGGAAGTGCGGAAAGAAAAAGTTTCGGGAAAAAAAAAACGATGGCATGGGCGAAAAGGGGGAGAGGGGAACCATTTTCTGCTAGAAAAGAGTTGCATGGCGTCTGCTAAGAGAAAAGGCTACAAGGGGGATCAAAGGAGGGAAAATGCCGCCTTGGGCCCGGGGAGACGCACGAAAAGTTTGGCGTCTTTTGCAGGGCAGGAGCAGTGGCGGGGACTGGTCTGAGTGGCGTCAAAGGAGGAGAGGGTGTCCATGATGCAAAAAAGCTATCGAGGCAGAAAGAAAAAAAGAATTTAGTTTAGATGCGAAAGGGGTAGACACTGGATGCTTCGGAGGGGGAGAAGTAAAAACGGTTACCCATGAAGAGGATGATCGTAAGGTTGAGGAAGTAAGCGCAGCACGCAGGGAAGGAAAAGTTTCCATGGGAGAAAAAAGGAAAGAGAGTCAATCTTCCGTACAGGCCTCTTAGCGCTTAACGGGAGAGTCACTCGTTTGTGGTGCCCCCCAGGGGGGTGTCAAGAGGGGCGTCAGGGAAGAAAGAGGGACATCTTTGTGAATTGGCCTAATGACACACGGCAGCCTTTCCTGGGAATGGATGTGATTGAGGGAGAGGGGGCATGTTTTTGTTGCGGGGGGGGGCAGGTTTCTCGCAGAAAAAAAAAAAAAAAAAAAAAAAAAAAAAAAGCGGTGGCGGACAAGGGAGGCTGAAGCTGGCGATAAAGGGAAAGAACACTCACTTTTAGAAAGAAAAAATTGTCGGTACAAGGGGATCTCTGGCTGGCCGAAGGGGGGGGGACGAGGCGTGAAAAACACTGCTAAGGGGCAGGGAAAGGACGCCGTGTTGCTGGACCGTCGAAGATTAACCGTCGTAAGTGAATTTGGGAAGGGGGGAGTTATCTGCAGGAAACTGGCGGGGTACAGGAAAAGGACGCTGGGTCCGAGTGGAACGAGAATGACAGGGGGAAAAGAAAATCGAGAGTTCCTAAGGGAGTCCATCCCATTCAAGAATTGCCAAAAAAAAAAAAAAAAAAAAAAAAAAAAAAAAAAAAAAAAAAAAAAAAAAAAGAAAAAAAAAAAAAAAAAAGAAAAAAAAAAAAAAAAAAAAAAAAAAAAAAAAAAAAAAAAAAAAAAAAAAAAAAAAAAAAAAAAAAAGAGAAAAGAAAAAGAAAAGAAAAAAAAAAAAAAGAACCTAGGCTCCGATTGAAGGAAAAAGAGTGGCCACCTAAACTCGCTTCCACGGTATCGATGCAGACTGGGGAGGTGACGGAGGAAAGAAGGAAAAGTCAGGACGTCCTACATAATAGATTAGAGACAGGGAAGCTAGTATGGCGGGGGGGGGAAGACCTTTTGAGACCGGAGGAGGATTATCGCATTTGAGAGGTACGCGATATCTCTAGGAGCTTAAGGAGAGGCCGAAAGAAGCTGTTTGCACGATGGAGCGAAGCTCCTATCGAGCGCATATAGGGGGTAAGAAGATTGTGTCAAGTCAGTCAGGAGGAGGAAAATGCACCGGCTAAGTCAGGGAGAAGTGTTCGACTGGGAAAACGCGATTTTAAGCCGGGGCAGGGGGGTGGCGTTACCCGACAAAAGTTGGGGCTTCGCCTTCGTCCCGGGAGAAGGGGTTCATGCGAGTAGGAACCTCCGAGATCTCACACTAGGGGGGAAAAGGGGGAGATGGACAAGGAAGGTGAAGGGCAAAAAGAGAAACCTGCTATTGGGGGGCCTTATGCTGGCTTAGAGAAGGGGGCACAAAAAACAGCACAAAAAAACCGCCCTTTTCGTGGCAGAATTGCAGGGGGGAGGAAAGAAAACCCAGCGAAATTCAGAAGATAGGATGGGCGCTCTCCACAAAAACAACGTAGGAAAAAGGAAGAGAAGTATTCTAGCAGCATTAGAAGTCTAATAGGGGCGGGGGGAGACAACGAGCACTTCAATTCCTGGAAAGGGGGAGGGGTGTGGGGCTCTGCTGGAGGGGGGGAAGGCGCTGAAGCAGAGAAAAAAGGCCCACAACATCGCAATGCTCCTGTTTTCCTTAGAGAAAGTCGATGGGGAAAAGAAGGGTTTCTGTTGAAGGGGGGGGGGGGGGGAGCTCAGTGAGGAAAGAATCATAACCTCGCACAAAGGAAAGGAGGAGCACTCACCTGGTGCCAAAGGAAAAAGCCAACATCGCGTTTGCGGGGACGACGGACCGGGGGAACTGTCCTTTTACCAAGGAGGATGGAGGGAGGTCCTAACAACTCTTGCGTCCGAGTAGATGTTTAGCGCCATCGGCCCAAAAGAGGGAGGGACCTCTGCAGCTAGGCGGCCAGGACTTCGAGCTCTTAGGGACGAAAGTTTGCTAAAATTCAGACGAAAAGAAAAGACTTCTCTAAGTGTACTGACCCAATAAACTCTCTTCCCCTGATCCAAAAGTAGAGGAGAAATGTCTCCTTACGAACTGGGGAGGGGGAAGGGGGAAATGCAATGTCTTACATCAGGGGGGGAGCATCCATATACAAAAGAATTGTCCGAAGAAATAAAATATTCCATTACGCGACGACAAGAAGGAAAGGAGTGATGATAATTGGAAGGGAGAATACTAGCCTAGGAAAACGTGCCCAAGAAAAGGGCCCGTGCATCTTGCACGGGGAATCTCCAGAAAACTTTTTTTCATGAAAGGAACCGTCGGTGACGCCCTGCGGGAAAATGTTCAAGAATTCACGAAACGCGGCACTGAAGTCCTTCATCCGTGAGTCGTCTGGATCTCACCTTCGCGAAAGACCGGAGGGGGCAACGGAATGTTTCAGCAGGGAAAGAAAATTGAGTGTCAACCATGAATATCGCCACGCTTGGGAAACCAGTGAAATACCTAGGGAAGAAAAAAACCCTGCCCACTTCTCCACAAAAAAAATGCCACACTCAGACGCAAAGCCCAATCACAAGGAACAATGCATGTGTTACACGGAACAGGAGCGAAAACTTCTGGCAACAAACCTGGACCCCACAAGGCTCGGTTTGGCAGTCGTTTCGGAAAAAAGGAGGAGGGAAGAATCTCTCAGAGAAAACTTGCGGAAAAATGACTCTCTCTCTTGCTTCCTCCAAAGGGAAGAAGGTTCCTACCTGGTGGAGATAATTACGCTCAGAGAAGCCGGGCAAGGGGGAACGCTATTAACGCATCTATCAGACGCTCTGCACGAGAAAGAGGGAGAAGACTACTAAGGGGGGAGGGCGCCGATCGAGGAGGAAACCAGGAGATTTACACAGAGAAAAAAAAAGAAAAAAAAAAATCTTATGCCAAAGACCGAAAAGTCTATTCTGTCGACCTTCACGCCAATCCTGGGGAAAAAGGAAGGGAGAAAGTGCTTCTTCTGAATATGGAACCGCCCGGCCTGATCAAGGATAAAAGGTCATGCAAAAAGTACCAGGAAGATCAGACCACGTGTCAAGGGGGGTCCCACTGCCATAGGAGGGGGGAAAAAAAGGGGAGAAAAACGCCATGGAGAAAAGTGATTCCATATAGGGAGGACTCAAAACTTATTGTTTTGCGAGTATCACTTCCTGGAGAAAAATAGTGGAAAAGGTTCATACTTAAGGAAGGAAAAACGAGAAGTAGATTGAAATACAAAAGAGGGGACGCTGGGATCCATGCGTGGATAAATTGTCTTCACTCCCAGAGCGCTGGTACCAGGGAAAGAGCTGGTAAGTTGCTGGAAATCAGGAGAATAAAAACCAGGCACCGGGAATAAAATTATTCAAGGGTCCGCATTGTAGCCGAGCGGGAGTGGCGTCAATTGCAAGTGGAACAGAAAAAAAAAAATATATCAGTGGCGGAAAGAGGAAAGGGAGTGGAGGTTGTAAAACTTAACGGAAGATCGCTCCCTCATAAGCAAAAGGGGAGGCGCAGCAGCCCACGGGGGGGAAGGGAGGGCGTAAATCTGAGGAGCAGGGGACAAAAAAAGAATTGAGCGTCAGGGTCTCCGATCGCGCAGCCACCAAAGGCCGCGTCTTTCAAGGAGAGGAGGCATCTGGAGATTTTTCCCGCAGGAGAGGGGAAGCTTAGAAGCCATGACAGGGAGGCATCGACGACAGTCAAAAGAGGGAGAAACCGGCGTCTGGAAAAGGAGGGGAAGTGTTCATCCGGGGAGGGGTGCAGGGGCGGGGCGAACGTCTGTTTGAAGGAGGGGGAGAATTGGGCAGGGGCTCTCAAAAAGGAAAAAGGGAGGTTCTGTACGATTTCTGAAGCTTGTCGATAACTGTTAAATAGAAGGGGGGGGATGTACGCTCCGAGGGGCGGGGTTCCGAAGGGATCGTCTGAAAAAGGGGAGGGTGGGCTATGAAAGGATCACTTCTGAAGCAGGAGGGAGGCTCCGTGTTAGGTCCAGCGAAGGGAATTAACCTTAGAAGTGAATGGTGAAAAGGAGGGGGGGAGAATTATCAAGGAAAAAAAGGGTGAAGGGAACATTCAGGATGGGAAAAAAACGAAGTTACCTTGCCCGCAGAATACATGTTCAAGATTTATCCGAGAAGGGGACGAGCCATCGACATATCCAAAAGGGATCTGCGTCGCGTCCTTGAAGAAAAAAGGGTAGGGTCTTGTCCAGACCGGAAAAGTGTATCTTGATTCGCAAATCAGGAGGGGGGAGTCATACCTGTCCATTGACAGACCTAGAGGCCAAGTCATTTCGATATTCCGACATAATCGAAAGAAGGAATAGGGGAAGAGGAATATTGAGGATAAAAGGGAAGGTTTTTCCTGAGCAGATGAGAGGATCAGGGGAGGGAGAAAGCGATAGCATAGCAGTACCCGGCGGACGAGCGCTGAATTCGATGAAGAAAGCCTGGGGGGGGATACATAATCTCCTACAGAAAGGGGGGGGGGGTTATAAAAGGAATTAGTAGAAATTAGAGTCATGACTTCACCCTTCTAAGGAAAGGGTTCTACTTTACAGTGAGAAAGAGGTTAAGGTGGTCGAAAAACCAGAAGAATGCGTCACTTACGTATTAGAAGGAAGGGGGATGAGGGCGGGATGCAACACTCCTTAAAGAAAGGGTGACTACCTCCATAGACTGCTACGCGGTGACAGGCCAACTAGGGGGTGGGAAGGATTAATTTTAACAGCGAAGGAAAACAGCCAGCAGCGCCACACCAGAAAAAAAGGGAGGGAAGAAAAGGGGGGCCGGAAGAAGGTCGACTTGACGATGAAGGTCGCATCTCTCGAAAAAAAAAAAATGGGAAAGTAAAAGAGAGATATCGAGCAGCAATTATGGGGGAAAAAGTAAGATTTGGAAGGGGCTGGATGCTTCCCTCGAAAGGAGAAGGTGTCGAGGAGGGGGGAGGTTGGTGAAATAAAAGGCGAGGCTTCTAAGAAAAATAAGGCCACAAAACAATCTCAGTTAGAAAAAGGTCAACCCGAGGGAAAGTGGGAACTTCCAATCTCATAAGGAAGGGAAAAAAAGGGGAAGGGGTTGGGAAAGTAGGGGGGAAAGAAGAAAGAACGCTCTCCTACAGGAACGTGAAGATACCTCAACCTTGTTCTACAAAAGGAAAAAATAGATCCTATGCATGTAAAGTCGAAAAGGGAAGGGAAGTGGGAAAAGTCATGACAGAACATAAGTCTACTGAAAAAGTTGCAAAGGACTGAGTTCTTAAAAACAATCTAAAGAGGGAGGAGCTTATGTCGCGCCAGCGAAAAAAGGAGGGGGGCTGGAGGGAGGACCTCGCCGTCAAGGAAAGTCGCGTCATTTTGCTCACGGAGAAAAGAATCTCGGAAAAAAGGGGAGTCCATCGAGGAAAGTACCGAGCTTCACATGATCCAGAGAGGCCTTCTAGGATGGGAAGGAAGAAGGCTCGGTCATTTCCAGGTGCGGAAAAAAGAGATGTCTCATCAGATAAAAAGGTGGAGGACGAAGGGGGAATATTCAATTACTCTACTGGAGGGAGCTCTAGGGCAAATGAGAAAGAGAATGTAAGAGGAGAAGGGAAAAGGCCTCTTTAGGAGAAAGAATTTCCATAAGGCATACTCGAAAGAAGAAAGAGGTACCCCGACCTGGGAGCGTAAAGTGTAACAGGAAAAGGGAGTAGGTTGAAAAAACTCCTGGTAGGAATGGGATCGGCCGGTGTAAAGCCCACATTCGCGACAGTAACCACGCGTCACTTGACAAAGGCATTCACAGGTTAGAGGGGCAGCACAAGAAGTCAAAACGGCATCAGAAGAATCGTTCAAACTGGAAAGAGAGGGTCATCACGTGAGGGGGGGTGTCCCGTAATCGAATTCATCAGCAATGACGTCAAGGAAAAGCCGAACACCCTTCCACAGGAGAAAGCAAAAAAAAGACAACGTCGTCAAAGCCAATTAAAAAAAAAGAGGGGGTACGTCCAAAAAGGGAAAAAATCTGCCCAACAAAAAACCACTGTCCGAAGCCGTGAACCGCCGGTATGGCGTCGTCTATGCCAGCAAGGGCGGCGAATCGCGCAAGGAGGGGGAAATATTTTACTAGGAAATGGGGGGAGAGGAACAGCAACTGTCAAGCGCGGCGGCAAGAAACAGGTGCTTCGCGGATGAAGGAAACTTACTCCAAAAACTGATTGGTAAAAAAAGTGTACAATCGCGCTGCAAAGAAAAAGATGGGGGCACTGACACTACCCGGGCTGACGGAGGCGCCGCATCGGAGTTCCTGCTCAAGAAATAGGAATCCCTTAGCAAAAGCATCTATTACTGTCGAACTGAAGGAAAAGAAAGTACAGGTTCTTGAAGAAGCCAGGGGGTGCCCGCCTGCCCTTGAGGGTTTGATCCGAAAAAAAGGGAAAGAAGGGGGAAACTTACCTCTCCCTAAGAACTGGTAAACAAGAAGCCAGATCGCTTGGATGAAGTCAATCATGGGAGCAACCCAGGGGAAAGAGTAACTCGTGATTTCCATCGCCCTTGAGCTTTTTGGGTAAGGAGTAATCATTCTGGCAAAATAGAGATCAACAACAAGTTATTATTTTACAAGAGAAATGCCTGGAGATGAGAAAAACTATCAGCATCATCCCTTAGAAAGAAGAGGGGACGCAGTTAGCAAAGATCTTGTGAGGGAAAAAAAAGTCGATGTCATTGGCTACTGCGCACATTTGACTTATATTCGAGGTGACGATCCTTGAAAGGGGAAAGGGAAGCGGGATCACATTAAAAGAGGAGGAAGGGGAAAGCGAAAAAGATTTCTACATTATAGGATGGAGGGGGTTGGCTAAGCGTCAGGGAGAGGAGGTTGTCGCTTGAGGTCTGTAACAAAAGAGGGGAGGGAACTCCTTCAAGACAATGGGGAGAACGCCTTCCCAAGGAGGGAAAAACAGGCGGAAAAGGACACTAGTTTCAAACAAAAAGCGATCGATCGTAATGATTCCTTATCGCGCAGAGAAAAGGAAGCTTCATTAAGTCGGGAAGAGGAGACATAGCGAGAAAGAGTTTTGAAAAAAGGGTGCCTCTGAGCGAGGAGGAAGCTTCAAGACAGTAATGGCCTCGACGACTGCAGAGAAGAGGAGGTGTGGGCCTAATTTTTCGGGAAGGGCGGAAAAATGCATTGGGGAAAAAAGGTTTCCATTTTTGTGACTGGGGGGGGAAAAAAGCAGGGTTCGGTTGCAGTGTTGCTCGAAAAAAATGGGACTTTTCGTAAAGAGGGGGAGATAATGAAGTGGAGGGGTAAGGGGCTTCCCCCTTTAGGGGAACAAAAGAAGGAGAGTTGGGGAGGTTTCGACTTCGGGAGGGCGAAAATAAAGGCTTAATGTAATATCGCAGTGCGGGTTCTTTCTCTACTGGGGGGAAAAAAGGGAAAGTGAACAGTAAGAAGTCTTCCTTCACTACCTTTGGGGGGGGGGAAAGGGGGGACACGGAACTTAGTCCGAGTGCAGAGAAACGGGCCGCCTAGAATGTGACTTTGCAAAGGGGGACTAAAGAAGTCGAGAGGAAAAAAAGTAAATTCTCCATCAAGAATTTTGCAAGACGGCGGGGGAGGAAGGAATAGGGAAAGGGGACTCAGCTCAATTGGGGAAACAATCTCTTGGTCTGGCAGACCTAATGGGGGGAAAGGAGAGGTTACAGCAGGTCGTAAGCGACAGGAAAGGTCGGTGATTTGGCGGGGAGAGAGACGTGTTTTCAAAAACAAAAAACACTCAAACACCCACCCCAAAACAAAAAAAAAAAAACCTATCATGAGGCGGAGAGGCATTTATCAAAAGAGAAATCGCAGACGACCGAATTCTAGGAAAGAAAAGAAGTTGGGACGCTACATACGAGCCAGAAGAAAGCGCAATGGTAGACCTCTCAGCAGCCTGGGTAAAAGTCAGTCGACTTCTAACGAGCCACGAGGGTACTTGATTTAAAAAAGCAGAAACTTTCAGGTAGCAAGACTTCGCCTGCGTTCACGTAAGAAGGTAGCCGATGGGCGAGAAGAAGAGAGCATTAACCAAAAGGTAGGAGCCTTTACGGGCTGTAGAGGGGGACCTTGCTCCTGTTGTGGCCGCTGGCTTAGAAGCATAGCCTTTTCAAAGCCAGCAGCGCCACACCAGCACCGGGGGAAGAGGGGGGAGTGGCTAAAAGCAGAAAAAAAAGAGGGGGGGACTCGTAAATATTGAGGAAAGATAGCAACAACAACCAACGGGAAGAGCAGCATTATGGAAAGGAAATCACGAAGATTTTGCCTCTGGAGGCTTTCCCTCGCAAAGGAAAGTGACAAGGTGCGGGGGGAAAGGGAGGGGGCTGCCTGTGTTGAAAGAAGGGGGGGGCATCTAAAAAACATCTCAGGTTACTCGTGAAGTTCACCCTCGCAAGTCGCTGGATTTCTCCCCGAAAAAAGGGTGTTGAGATTGTGACGCAGGGAGGAATTCTATAACGGAAGATCCGAAAGGATACGGGGAAAAAAACTGGGGCGAAAAGGCACAAATCGCTTTTCTGATGAATAGGTAACTTCGAAGGGAAAGTATTCGCAGGTCCTCAGCCGTGAAAAAGGGAAAAAAAAAGGCTGGCAGGGTAGTCTTGCGAGTGAGTAGGCTTATGTAGCGCCAGCGCACACCGGCTGGAGTAACTTGAAAGGCGAATGCTACAGAGGAGGAATTTTGGTAAACCTGCAGGAAGAAAGTCCGACAAAAAGATAGATCCGTGTACTCCATCGAGGGGGGAGGAGGAAAGGGAAACAGCTGGACGGGGACTTCTCGAACTGGGGAACGGGAAGGCCAGTTCTCAAAAAAAGGCGGGTCGCCATACGATACACAAAAGCGTGAGTTTAAAAGGGAGCGCGAGCAAGAGAAACACGAGCTCGAAAAAAGGGAAGGGAAAAGGGCGAAAAGGACCCTCTCAGGGGAATGGGGCTACCAATCTTGACAGAATTACTAGCTGCCGGTCACGAAAAGGTAAAGCGCCGGTGGGTGTAACAAGGGAAAGGGAGGGAGTTGACGCAGGAAGTATTCAAGTAATGAAACGTGCACTTAAAGGTTATCCCACATTCGGGAAGAAAACACGGGGGTAACTTCATCCAGGAAGAGAAACACCCTCAAGTCATACAATTACTAAAAGGCCCCAAGACAATGGGGGAAATCAAAATTTATTGGAAAATCCCGGGGAGGGGGTCTCACCGTGAAGGGGGAATCGCCTATCACAACGCACACAAGCACATGTGAAAAAGACAAAACATGGGGAGACCTTCACAAGGAAACATCCCATGCCGTTGTTTCAAACAACAAGCTTCACAAACTCCCCCGGGAATGGCAACCGCGCGGTCATCCCGCCGGGGTTCAGCGTCAAGAGAATTCACGGATCATGCGGAGACAGCAAGCACTTCTTGAAAGGTGAAGAATACTCATGGGACTCCAGTAAATGGAACAAAGGTTCCGACCCTGGTGAGCCGATCCTTAACGCGAAAGACTCGGGAACGGTGTTTAACTCGAAGACGTTTACATCTGGAGAGGAAAAGGGCAGCAACACGCCTCCAGTGGGAGACCGTTCTCATCTACAAGCTGGCCGGTATGAGGGCGCGATCAGGGAAAGTCCGCTCAGTGACAAAAAACGGCTTATCCAAGAACCTCCACGAAAACTTTCTAATTCAAAGAAAAAAAGGAGGTACGCCTGGGGCAGGGTCCAAGGGTTTATCCCCGAAGGCCCTGGCTGGGAGTGGGCCGGCCTCAAGGGACGAAAAACCAAGATTGTACCGGCCTATCAGAAAATGGGGAAACACTCTAACCCACTGGGGGGGCCTCTCATTTACAAAGGATCCACTCCATTATCAACCAAGAAAACCTCTGTGGATAACGTGCTGCGGCTGTGATGTTTTTTCATTATTAGGGATGA
>Ga0179593_1331863_pt1 | contig 10350 bp, 12 predicted proteins | sample CZODoug2_1_08_16_FD_185931 | JGI IMG/M metagenome (GOLD analysis project Ga0179593, IMG submission 185931) | Vadose zone soil fungal communities from Angelo Coast Range Reserve, California, USA - CZODoug2_1_08_16fungal (PacBio error correction) | ecosystem: Environmental > Terrestrial > Soil >...
TGTCAAAAAAAAAAGGAGCGCCCCAGAGGGAAAGACAAAAGGACCTGAGTCGGGAGAAAAAAAATGCTAACACCGCTCAAAAAAAGGGGTTGTTCATAGTTGACTGAATGAAAAGTGCGCACCCTTCGCCACGGTGGGGTCCAACCAGTAAGGACTGCCCAAAAACCGAACGGGGGAGATCATCGATGCGCACTGGGGGAAACTAGATGACGCGGGGTGGTACACCCCAGCATTGAAGGCTGGGATCCTTGAGCGCAAAATACGGGGGGCAAAAGCCGACCCAGATCAAAGAACAAAAGCAGAACGCTCAGGGGGAGAAAACCAGCGACATCTGAATCAAAAGCCCAGCGAGTGACACATCGCACCAACTCCGATTGAGCTGGGGGGGCGGAAAAACCGTGGCCTCGGTTTGCTGTTGGTGGAAGGAAACCGGCACCGGGCCAAGAAGAGGGGGGTTGGAACTTTGACAAAGATAAACGCGGGGGGAGCCGAGCGGGTAAAAGAAAGCCAACGACCAATCCAACTACAGCCATGGTTACCCAGGGGGGGGAAAAGGAAAAAATGGGGGACACTAGAAGGGAGCAACACGCCAAATTCGGAAAGGATCAAGGGGCCTGCAAACGTGAGACCACGGTGACCGCGGGGACTACTAGGGCAAACCCTCGTAACTGGGTGGGTCCACGAAAAAAACGGGGGACCCAGCAACAAGCCGTAAACTCCGCAAGGAACCAAGGAACGTCTGTGAGTAAATTCAGGAGACTACCGGGAGGGCAAAAAGCGGAGTCAGGGGAGGAAAGATCTGGCCCCGGGCCAGAAGGAATAGGCTCGTGTCGGGGAGACCGAATTCAACGATCAAAACTGGTCGTTGATGAAGGTGTGGAAAACGTTCGGGAAAAAACGGGAAGGCCAATCGGGGGAAGAAAGTTCCCCAAGGCAGGGGGATTAACTCGAATGAGTGGGAGACCGGGGGGTGACTTGGCATGAAGGGTCGAACAGCCTTGAGGCGTAAGGAAAAATAATCTGGGGGCAAAACAACGGACCATGGGGCGTAAGAAAGGACGACCCACAACTGGAGAAGACGAATCACTGCAAAAGCCTGCAAGCCGAGGGGACACCTCAAAGGAAACTTCAGTAAATAAGTCCTAAAAAGTACGTCTTTAGGGACAGCGTGAGCACGCCGTTGGAAAGGGTGAAGAGGGGTGTGGGACACCACCTTGGGATCTGCGCCCAGGCCCGTTGTAACATTCAAGGAAAAACACAGGGGTACCACGGCGGCTGGGTAAGTTTCCAAATTCAAAAAACAGGGGTTGCAAACGGGGGGGTGGGGTCTGAGTAAGAGGCGCCAGGTTCAGAAACGTGTACTATCCTACAAGAGAAAATAACCGTCCTAACACGAAGTAAAAACAGTTGGATTGTGGGACACGCAACCTTTGTTGGGATAAAAGGGAAGTTCAAATTAAAGGGGGCCAAAAAGTTCACCGGCACTTTTTTCTTACAGGATCGGTCCCCCCAGCGCTCCATGGGGATCACAAGAGCTACAACCCACGGTAAAAAAAAAAAAACAACTCACAAACGCATCGGGGGGACCGTCAAAATGTGGTTAGGGGGGGAAAGTTCAAACATCAGTATTTACCAAAGCGGGGTAGGTAATTCAAGGGTCCAGGAAAAGGGGAAGACATCCGTCGGAAGGGGCGACAAGGGCTCGAAAAAGAGGGACGTAGGAACCAGACAAGCCCCAACTGAAACCAAATCAAGGTATTCGCGGGGAGATAAAAAAGACCGGTAAAAAAGATCTTAATAACCAGGGGCTCAACTCAAGGGGTAAATTCACGCTGCCTGGACGATGACATTGGGAAAAACACCACGGGAGCCGGGGAAGACAAGCCGGGACGATGGAATTGACTCAAAAGCTCGTCCAAAAGCAGGGCAAGCAAGACGTCAGAAAAAAAACACTTCCCCGCTTGGGGGGGGTGTCCACGGAGGGAAAAGGAGAAAGGGAGGAAGTCTGAGCTCCGACTAAAACAAAACTGATTAGTATTCAGGGAGATATGCAAACAAACAACGGTAAAAGTGAGGGGGAAAAGCCGAAAGAAACCGGGAGGGCGAAGTCTGGGCGGGGGGGCACCGGGGGAAGTTCGGCATGAGGCGAACAAGAAAGAACGCGAAAACAAAATGTTCACAAAAGGTTGCGGGGGGGGAACGGAACATAACCAAAGGGACCACCGACAAGAAGGGTAAAACAAAAAATAACGCAGGGGATTTGACGGGTGCAGGAAACGCCTCCGGACGGACACTCCTGCAAAAAAAAAAAAAATGAGTAATAAAACACGTGACATGGGGGGGGGCTCGTTCGGGCACTGGACAAACTACAAAGAAAAAGAGACCCTGCAAAAGTAAAAGGAGAGCCCGTGAGCCCCCGACATCCGGGGGACTTTGGTCAGGGGGGAAGGTTGGCCTCTTATTAAAAAGGGAAACGCGGGTTAACTAAAGAGGGAATAGGGCTCACGCAAACAAGGGGGAAAAGGATGGTGTGCTATGGACAAGACTTGAGTTCCATAATCAGACAGGAGGGACACTGTGCGCAGTTACGGTGTACGCTGCAAAGTCAGGTCTGCGAAAGGGGGAAAAAAGGGTTAAGGAGGGTAAAAAGGGGGGCCGCAATCGGATATAAACAACAGTTGGGGGACGCTCCCAAACCAATACAAAGCTGCATTTGAAACGCGGGAAAAAGCAAAAGGGGGGGGGAGGCAAAGGGATCCGGAAGAAAGGGTCCAAAACTCAACAAGGGTCAAAGGGACAAAACCACGAAGAAGGAAATGTCAAGGGGGGATTGAAAACGACAACACGAAAGAAAGAAAAAAAAGGGGAATGGGCGTAAAGGGCGCAGCAAAGTTTGAAAAAGGGGGGCTGCATAGGAACTCATCTGGTCAAAAAGGTCGTAAACCCCAAAACTCCGCTACAGCGCGGGGTCAAAAGAAGAACTGAGGCAACGGAAAAAATGAAGTGTAGACAGGCGGGAAAAGAAAATAGAACAGTGACGGGTATTTTAAATGTTGAAGTATGTGCCAAAGTGTAAGAACAAACTCTAGGCCCTAACGAAAAAAGAAAAAAAAGAGGAGGCAAACCGAAAATCAAAAAAGCGTTGTGCAAAAACGAAAAAAGTACGGGGGAATCCATCAACAGGGATCGGCAGACAAAGGTTGGGGGGAATCTTCAACGAGGGGGAAAGTCAGCGAACTACCCTTAGAGGACAAACCGGGTTTTCAAAAGGTTCTCAAAAAGACCAGGAGAGGAAAAGGGGAATAGTTCAGACTAATAAGACCTAAATTCCTGTCAAAAACCTGAGGCAGCGGGCACTCCGCCAATGGGGCGGATTTCAAAACCCTGACTTCTCGAAAAAGGGGGGGAGAGGACCAACCATACGGAACGTTGTCCGTTGAGGGCAAGAGTTCAGGGGGCAGAAGGGGGCACAAATAATCCACAGCTGGTCGTGGAAAAAATCCCGCGGGGGGTGGAGAAAAGATTTAAAAGAGGGGTGAAGAAAACCTGACTTCAGAGGGCACAAGGTGCCACTGGCGTGGCATCAAACTTCGTGGGAGGGTAGATATTGAAAAAATGGGGTCCGAAAGGGTCGGGATCGCAACTTCAAAAGTAACCGCAGGAATCGGTGGTCAAACAAAGGACACACCCACTGGGGGGGACTGTGAAAATTGTGAGAAAAAAAGAGGGCAGGGTGCGAACAAATAAAGGCCGAGGGAAGCCGGACCGAACGGGAAGGTGGGGGGGGGGAAAAGGGAAGCAGAAAGACGTCCAGGGAAAGTCCGGCAGGGATGTGCAAAAAAAAAATAAGAGTGTCAGAGCAGGACAGGGAGGGGTGCTAAAAAAAAAGGAATCCAGACATACCAAAGGGGGATAAAGGAGGGAAGAGCCACCAAATCGCCACAACGGGAAGACCACTAGTCAAGACAGAATCAAAAAAAACTTAGGCCAAGCAAAAAAGGGTACTCGGAAAAAGAAGGGGGCCGGGAAAAGGGGGGGGAAAAAAGGCAACATTCATAAAGAGCAAAAAACCCCTCGGGGGGGCGGGACGACAAGTCTCCATTGTTGTTTGGGTTTTTGTGTTGGGGTTTTTGGCGCAGAACGGAGAAAAAGGGGGTCAAACTCTAAAACGGGGGGCCAAAGGGAAAAAAAAAGAGTCGAAAAAAAAACTTCTGATGAGTAAAGAGAAGTATTTATGCCCGAAGGAGACAACGTGAAAGAGCCGATTAAAAAAAACCACAACCTTGCGAAAAGGGGAGAACGTGTCTCCAAGAAAAAAAACAAAAAACGGGGGGGCAGCGGTAGGACTCCTCAAGTCGCAACACAGAAGGACCGCAAAAAAAAAGTGGTGTCACCGAAAAAACTAAAACAGGAGGGGGATTCATTCCCATCGATGGGAGGGCAGGGGAAAGGGGAGGGAGGGGAGGTCGGTGAAGGAAAGGTGCGTTCATTCGAACCCGTACGTAAACCGGTCAGGGGAGGCAAAAAGGGAACACAGGACTTCCACCGGGAAGGAGTGGTACCCTCACCAACAATATCTTAAAAACCCGAAAAAGGGAAAGGCCGTTCGGCAAGAAGAATAGTGGGGGGAAAATTGAGCTGGGGGGCTAAAAACCCTCAGGGGAGTGGGATCACGGCAACGGTACACTATCGTGGTTGGGGTGGAAAACGTGTTGCACGAGTGCGGACCTGGGCGAGCTGTTGCGAAAAAGCCCAGACACATCTTCCAGTGAGAAAGGGGGAACCACTCTTACAAGGAAAACCCAAAGTTTGATCACCACGCAAGGGAAAAAGAGGCAAGTTGGCTCCACCCTCGACCAGGGGTCCTCAAAACCAAAGCGGGGGGACCAAGACACTAGCACAAGGAGGAAGTTCAGACAACAAAGGGTGCTCGAAAGAAAGCACACGCGGCTTCAAAAAAAATTCGGAAGGAGGAAAAAGACTCTAGAAGAGACTGAAATCAAAGAAACATGAGGAAATCCTGAAAAAGTGGCGAAAGACATAGGGGAGTAGGTCGAGGAAGGGCGATTCCCACGAAAGAAGGGTCATTAAAAGAAAGGGGGGGGGGAGAAAGAATGGACCGTCGAGGGAAAATGCCCGTAACTAAAAAACCAATGGTCAACGAATCTATGGATGACCAAACGGAAAACCTTGGCCGGGGGACAATTGGAGGATCGCTTCCTGTAGGAAAGACTACGGAAATAGGGGGGACTTGACTCAAAGGTAAAAGTGGAAGATCAGTAATAACCGACACAAAAACTGCCGACCGCAAAATCAAGGAACTAGGCACAGTTTCCAAAACAAGACGGAGGTTTAGAGTCAGGTCAAGCCGACTTGGTGGTGGGGAAAGGAAAAAATTTTTAAAAAAACAAAGGAATCTGCAAAAAAAGGGCATGAAAACATCCTTGACCCAAGGGGGCCTGCGCCAAGTACCGTCAGTACGGGGGAAAATCAACTCCACTCGTTTAAGGAGGGGGGGAAACATAAGGGGGCGAGCGGGCACATGTCCAGTCGGACAGAGAAACTAAAAACTCCCCAAAAATCCCGGAATACTGTCAGTTGGTGATTGAAGAACCACTTCATTGGGGGGGAAAGATAAGACGTTGCCCAACGTGGGACAACTAGGAAAAGTGGACACAGGGATCCGCGAGGCAAAAAAGGCCAGGGGCCCCGGGGTGACAGCAACTTACATCGGGGCGACTGCAGAAGCGGGGGGGAAATTAGAAAATACAAACGGCTTTTGGGGGATAAGGGGGGGGCGGAAAGAAAACTAGGTCCCGTCGTGAAAAAGTCACGAGACAAAGCACCAGGGGAAAAAAAACCAAATTCACTGACGGGGGAGCACTTCACGATAACGAGGAAAAAGGGGAGGGCAACCGAAATCCACTCTGCCCACCTGCAGGGGGGACAGTGGAATAGTGAAAGGGGAACGAAGGCAACTTCATAGAGGAAAAAGCACAACGGGACCTCAAGGGGGTACAGAACGACAGGCGCCTTAACTGAACTTTGTACAAGACCTGTCCCGCCGAACCTTTAACATCAAGTGACTACGAATTGGCGCCGGGATCACGGACAACCCAACCTGAACCAAACGGGCAAAAAAAAAAGGGAAAAAAAAAGCACTGGCTGCTCCTTGGGAGTGTTGGGTCAAGATCACGGAGACGGGAAATGCAAAAAGTCAACGAGGCCAACAACAAAAGTAGAAGTAGGAACCAAGCAAACGCGATGAGACCCAAAAGTACTAAAAGGCTCCAATTAAAAGATCCCGAAGGGGAGAAGGAAAGTTTGAAAGGGGGCAAACCGGACCCAGGGAGGGATGCCTGAGGGCAAGCCTCAGGGGGATGGGGCAAGGAGTCCAGCGAACGGGTGGTCTTGTACAAAGAAGGGGAGCCAGGGTGGAGGGGGAAAAAGGAAGTACCGGTGCTACGCCACCGGTATAACATATCCATCATCAGGGGAGAACAAGAAATGGGGGCGCAGGACGGGGGAGGCTTCACCCAAGACCGAAAGAGGGGGGGCGAAGCCGGAAAAAAACTCACAAGACCAAACTTGTGTTCCTTGGGAAAAAGGGGTCTCGTGAAAAAGATAAAAAAAAGAACGCATCGACTTATCCGCACAGGGGAACCAAATAACAAGCAAGTTTTGAAGGGTCTCCGGGGAAAATTACTGGGGGGAAAAGGAACAACGGCGAGGCAAAAACAATCGACGGGGACTCGGAAGAGGAAAACTTGGAAAATTTAAAGGTGGCCCCCGGGAAACGTAGGTGACCGGTGGGATGGACCCCCAAACCAGAAACAACGAAGGGGATTGGAAAAAAAACAGGGTCCAATTGGTTGGAGAGGGGAAAGTAAGGAAAAAGAACCGGGGGGGAAAACTGGATTTATAAAACCAAACAAGACGACGTGGGAACCCAGGTGTGGGACTGAACCCAATTAAGGGAAAAGGAAAGGTGAAAGAAGTGGTTGCCAGTTATAAAGGAGAAACTTCAAACGGAAAAGTTTCTAACCATCCCTATCATCAACAAAGCCACAAGCAGTTGATCACTACCGCGGAAGTAGAAGTTTTGGTCTTAAACATGCAAGGGAAAAGCGATAAAACAAGGGAAGTCGGTGGGGGGCAAGGGTAGAAATAGGAGCCAACCGTTTCCCCCAACCGACTAAAACTCAGAAAAAGTAACTCAAAAATGGCGAATCAAAAGCATGCCAGGATCCGGGAAGAAAAAAAGGGATGCAAAATTAGGGGGGGGGGTAAATCAAACAAAACTTAGAGGGAAGTCCAGACCCATGGGTCTGGGAAAAAACCCGGCTAGGGGGAAACGAAAGGTCATGCAGGGGAAAGGGGCTACAAAAGCTACCACAGTATTTCATCAACATAACCCCCCCAAACGCAGAAGAAAAGGGAGGTCCTCGGAACTCCCGATGACTGCCGTGGGCAAGGCCTCAAATGGATTACAGGGGCCTGCAAAGCGGGGCCAACGCGGAAAGTTCCAAAGAAAGGCAGACGATAAAAAAAGAGGAGAAAAAAAAAAGACGGGTGGGGAGGGAAAAAGGAGGAACGTCTATGAACGATGGACCATGGGACCACGCTTTTAAAAAGGTAAAATATACACTGTTGTTTAGGCGGTGACCGCGGGAGGTCAAAGAGTCTGCCTAGAGTCAAGCAAAGGGCCAAAGGGCTATAAAAAATGGGAAAAAATTGAACCAGGAGGGTATTGGTACTGAAAAAGGGGGGAAATAACAGTAAGGGGGGAAGGTCTTGAATAGCCAAGACGAGACTTCAAACATGCCCAAAAAAAGGGGGGATTGAGTCAAAAAAGGAACCCACAAAGAAGCCCGTGGTGGGCCAGGGAAATTCAAAGGAAACCTAAAGGCCTGGGGTTCTACATCCCCAAAGGTAGAAAAAGAGGGAGGCACCGCAGAAAGGTACAGGGGAAAAAAAAGGGGGGAGAATCTACAAGCGTCCACATAAACTGGGGTCCAGGACTGTCGGGTCAGCAGGGTGGACGATAGCGACAAAGGGGGGGACCAAGGAGGAATCCTTTAGAACGCACGAAAAAGAATCAACACGGGGCAAAAAAGGATCGGGGGGAGGAAAAAAAGGAAGTACCCCGGCATGGTGTTACAAGAAAAAGCCCGGGGGACAAAACGAGGAGGAAGCAGTCCGACCTACCTCCATACCGGGCGAACGAAAACAAAAAAAGGAGGGGGTCGGGACAAGGGTGCAAGGCGACGTGTGGGTTGTTGGGTGGGTCAGCCGACAGGGGGCGGGCGCAGAGAGAACCCAGGAGAAAAACAAGCTGAACAGGGGGGGAACCATCCCGCTCTCAAAAAAAAAGGGGGGAGGGGGGGGGAGAGCGATATGGATCCAAGAGGGGGGCGAAAAAGTTCAGACAAAAAAACCGATCAAAAAAAAGCAGAACGAAGGCAAATTGCCGCCCAAACCACCCCCGACACGGGGGGGACCATTACGTAAGTAATGGCAAAAAAAAAAATTCGCAAATTAGACTCAGGTACCAGGGGAAAACTAAAGTCCAAAAGGAACGGGATGAAAATTCATTTGCCGACACGGAGTATGAAAAGGGGGGGGATATATAGGGGAGAACGGGAACGGCTTATTAAATCAAGTGGGAGAGAAACCTCGTCGCGGACGCAAGGAAAAAAAGCAAAAGAAGGACAGCCGGGCAGGGGAGAAAAAACAATCAAAAAAAAAACCTGTCTGGTTCGCCCGAAACCCAAAGTCCATAGCCACGGCCGTGAGGAGAAAACAATCGAGATGGTTTACAACCTGAACCAAAAAACCCTTATCGGGGGGGGGGGGGGGGGTAAGGGGTTTGAAAAAAAAGCCTAAGTGGCAAAAGCGGGGACTGGCAAAAAAACAATTATCTGGGAGCAAGGTGGCCTTCGCCTGACCAAATTCAAGAAAGGGGGACACCACCGTTCGCAAAGAGAGGCCCGCTTGCTCCGCGAACGAAGAACGGGACCTTCAAAAAAAAAGCGGGGGAAAACTATAAAAAAAGGAGGGGCGGGTGTCAAAAAAAAACGGGGGGGCCAGGGGGCCGTCACGAAAAGTCCCGGGGGGGGCAAAAGTAAAAGAAAGGGAAAGGAGGGAATGACAAACAGTGAAAGGAAGACAAAGGTAATCCGCACAATTGAAAATGGGGAGGGGGGACCAGCGCAGCAGATAAAATCCCGGAACCGGGACACAGGATGGCCCATGAACGCTCCCGGGTGCGGTGGAGAAAAGACTTGGATAGTGTAAGACTTGGAAAGAACCATGAAACAAGGGAAACGAGATTCAAGCCCCCAATGGGTCGTCGATTCCTGAAGGTGAGGACCCCCGTTACGTTGCCTACACTGGGGGGGGGGAACGCTTCCATGACTACGAAATCTGGCTGTTCAACGACTCGGAGACGGGAACGCAAGGGAGGAACTCCAACAAATGGGAACCTCGTCCCGCAAGAGAAACAAGAAAACACGGGATAAGACAGGTCAAAAAAGAAAGCAGTAGGGTGCAGCCCGGCGTCAAAGCGCTGGGAGATAGGGGGGGGGCAAAACAAAAGAAACGCCTGAGCCTTGGAAAGGGGGGGGAAAAAACATTTAAGGCATTAGTCAGCAAAAGTGGTCAGGGGTGGCCAGAAACCCCCCAGTCCCAGGACGGGGGGGTGTCTTTTGGGGAAGAAAAGCCCTGGGGCGAGAACGTCCGTTTTCTCGTACAGATCCTCCTCCAAAGAAAAGGGGGGGGGGGCGAAAACGTCACGTCAGTAGTGTGGTTAGTGGGGGGGAAGGGGAAAAAATTGAGGGGGTGGAAAAGATGAAAACGAAAGTTTACGGGCCACGGGGCCAGCTTACTCTGGAAGGGAAGCCCACCGAGTACACCAAGGACGACTCCAGGGCGCGGAAAAAAGCTGGAAAATCGAACGCAATAATTGGCAAAAATCAGTCGGGTGTATGACTTTGAAAAGAGGGAGGAAAAAACCCGCGTACACGACGGTTGAAAAGTAGAACAAAAAAAAAAAGAACCAAAGCAAAAAGGCAGATACAAGGCAGTGGCAGGCACGAAGAACAGCACGTAGGGTCGAAGGACGCAGAAAAAAGAAACATTATTCACCCTTATTAACGGGCGATGGGAAAAAAAAAAAAAGAAAGAGGAGAGAGCAACACAGGTTAAACCACCGGTACGCAACGTGCAAAAAGTGCTTGCGGTAAAAAAAAAGGGGAAAAGACGCAACGGGAAAAGAAATCGGGGGGGCCAGGGGAGAAAAAGCAAAAAAGACAAAGCAAGGAATCGCCACGGGGGTTTACATACTTGACG
>Ga0179593_1398502_pt1 | contig 10350 bp, 8 predicted proteins | sample CZODoug2_1_08_16_FD_185931 | JGI IMG/M metagenome (GOLD analysis project Ga0179593, IMG submission 185931) | Vadose zone soil fungal communities from Angelo Coast Range Reserve, California, USA - CZODoug2_1_08_16fungal (PacBio error correction) | ecosystem: Environmental > Terrestrial > Soil >...
TTAACCAGATAAAGTGTCAAAAAGACTCAAATAAAGACGCCTGATCTAAGTGTCTTGACCGGATTACTGCCAGGGAAAAAAAACTAGTAGAATAGGCAATCATAAGACCTACAGAAAAAAAGAGGAGAGAAATGATTGATAAGGTGAAAATTTTCGGGAAAAAATAGTGAACAGAAAGTGGTTCAACATTAAGGGGCCTAATGGGTGGGAGGCCGATGTTCGAAGAGAAAAAGGGGTCAATGCCAGAAGTCAGAAAAAGGGAGGAGAGAAACTAAAGGGGGTGAGCCAAGTAAGTCGTAACAAAAGATTCACCGTTTAATGAACTCTAACGGCGCATGAGGGAACGCACGACGAAGAGATCCACTCCCCCCAGAGGAGGCTGAGGGGTTAGCACTCTTACCAGACCGTTCAGAGAAGTTTCAGCTACCCAAGCTAGACTTACACCCGCCGCGGGAAAAGCTGGGGGAAAGGAACCCGAATCTCACAGGGCCGATGTAACAAAAAGCAAGCTAACGGCCCAGAGGAGAAGGGAAGTGTCCTTTTAAAACAAGTCGCCGTAAAAAAAAGAAGGGTGATTCAGGTAAAGCAAACAAACCAAAAAGGAAACCCTGCACGATTCTGTCCTAACAGAACCCATGGAAAAAACGGCATCACGGAGGAAACGCGGCAACGGCACAAAAACACACAACACAGAGGAAGCCCAATCGAAGAAAAAGTGTTGGGGAAATACAATGAGAACTATAGAAAACGAAAATGGTCCTTCAGAGCGCGCAAAAATTAAAATCCTAATAAGCGGAAAAGGGGAAAGAACGTCGCAAAAAACGAAAAAAAAAACCGAGAGGGAAAACAAAAATGAGACCCTCGACCCGGTCCGGGGCCGACACACGGGCGCAGTGGAGGGGAGTCAACAAGCCAAAAAGACCGGACGTTACCTTACCACTAACCCCCGAGAAGGGCCTAGCCAAACCTCTCCTACAAGTCTCAAAGACCGCCAGAAAAGGGCAAGCACAACGCTCAAACAGAGAAGGGAGGGAAGGAAACGAGTCCCGTTCTAGCTTATCTTAAAGAGACACGGCGACGTCTCCAGCCAGGTTAGTACAAAAAAAAGAAAAGGAGCCGAAAAAGGAAAGTCCGGAACTCTAAAGACAGCAGAGAAAGGAAAAAGGGGATCAGCAAAAACCCTCGGAAGAATCCAGCCGGACCACGGCGGGGAATGTTAAGTACGTCGTTCAAAACATAACTAGAAAAATCTAGCTCACAAAACGGAAAAAGAGGAAAAAGAAAAAGAAAAATCGGCAGGTTGACATCGCGTGGAGAGAAGCCCACAGAGTAGATAAGTACAAAGAAGGCGGATTCGAAGCAAGTAGAACGGAAGGAGATACCGCTCCCAAATTTCAATGGCTAGGTGGGCGAAGGAGAGGGAGGACTGAGGCAGATGAGTGACGGAAAAAGAAGGACGTTCCACGGTGGGATCGTCCGAGAACGAGAGTAAGAAAAAGAAGAAAAAATAAGTGAACAGGGAAGAAACGTTTTGTGGGGGAAAGACGATGAGATCCCTTGATGGGGGGGGGGGTCCGTGAGGAAGCTACCGTCAGCAAAGCGCTAAAAAAAAAAGGCGAACGGGTGTGTGCCTAAAAAAATTCTGGGCGTTTGAAAGAGGGAAAACCGTTCCGCATCAAAGTCAGGGTAGGACGAGGACCCGACCACAGCGCCACGAAGGGGAAAAGGAAGGGAAGTGGCTGAAGATCGGTGACAAGAGGGAAAAAAGAAGCGACGTCCGCGACGGAGGGTAGAAAAAAAAAAAGGGGCGGCCAGTCGCGCTTACATCGCCTGCGGACCTCGGTCTGTGGACTAAGCAAGGGGAGAGAGGGGTGGAGGAATCCAAAGGAGTCGCCAGGACAACGACAACGGTAGAGGAAAAAGGCACGCTACGGGGGCATACAAGCACGCGACGAAAACAGGAGACTAAACCACGCGGGTGTCCCTCAAAGGAATCGGCGCTTAACCCATGAAGCTGAAAGATCCGAGGGAAATCAAAGGGCACACCGGTGGGGGTAGGAGAACAAGAAGGGAACCGCCAAAACGACGTGAAAAGGGAAAAAGGAAGGGCCCGAAAAAGATACCAAAAATGGCATCCCTCAAGGAGGAGATCCTGGGAAGAAGAACTAAATCGAGAAACGAGAAAATAAAGCCGGGAAAAAAAAAATACAAAGTTCCCTCCGACGCAAATAAACATGGCGAAGGGGAAGGGGCGCAAATAAGCGGGTGGAAAAAACAGGTTCAAGCAAAGTCGCCCCAGAAAATCAGAGGGAGAAGAAAACGCCGCCTTGCCATAGCAACAACTCCCGTGGGAAAGATGTTTAAGAAACGGCGGAGACAACATAAGAATGGAAAAAGTGCTACAGGTCAATTCTTCCGGAGACGGAAAAACGGGGAAGTGCGTTGGTCCATGAGCGGGACGGGCACAAGACGCAACAGTCAACAAAAAGGGGAGGGCCCGCGACCTTGCCTCCGCGAAAGGGAAAACTGACGGAGGAAAATCGTCAAGAAGATAAAAAACTTTCTCCACGTCGAAGGAAAAAAAAAAGTTTCACGTGGTAGTGGGTGGGGTGAACCACGATCGGAGGAGGCAAGTGTTCGCCATTTGAAGACGTCAAACTGGGCCTGCGCTCAAAGGAAAAAGGAGCCGGAACCTCATTCACTAAGTTCGAAGAGGAAGGGGAAGGGTTTCGTGTGTCCAGACAAATATTCCAGACTAACTGTTGTCAGACAACATGTTTAGAGGACGCGGGTGCGCCACGGTGTCAGAAAGAGGGATGAGACGTCCGGGCACGACAACGTGATGAGCAGAGGGCGCAGAGGTCAGGGGGGCGCTCAGGAGGAAGAGGGTGCTCCGCCGGCTTGACGGGGGACGTTCGCGTACAGAAAAACCCCCACTGAAAAAGGGGGGTCAAAAAACCATCGGGGGAGTAGAAAAGAACATGGCAAAGTTCGAGACTCGACAAAAAGAAGAGAAACAGCATCACTAAATTGCGCCTCAAAAAAAAAAAGTGCAAAGGACAAGGGGACGTGCCGATCCTAACCTCACAGTTAGGAACGCGGGGGAAACAAGAAACAGGGTAAAACGCAAAGTCGCCAAGAAAGGAGAGTGCCGCGCCCACCCACTCCATGTGTATTAAGGTTGGACCGATACGAGCCCCCAGGTACAGGCAGGAAGAAGCGGTCAACAGCCAGGCAGTCCCACTACAGCAGGGGATAAGAGAACCGGTCGACGAGGTCCGAAAATGCAAACTTACCGTCGACAAAGAACGAGGAGATCCTCAATCCCCATAAGAAAGAAAACCTCGGGTGGGTGTTCCATGAAGCAGCGGAAAATGGAAATAGACGCCCGGCGCCTTGGAAAAAGTCACTCGAGGGGGAAAACGTCTAATCGAGGAACCAGAATCAAAAAAAGCAGTAATAGAAAAAACCCCGGGATCACGGAAGAAAAAAAACAAAAAAAGTCCAAGCACCTTTCCAGAACGTGAAAAGACATCCTAGGAGCAGAAAAGGATTGACGGGTTGAAGGGGGATATGAAAAGCGACCCGTACAAGGATAAAAGACAGTCAACAGCCCGCGGAGCAAACAAAAAGGAAAAGCACCGAACGTGCCTAAGGTCGCATTGCGGCCGACCAGAAGGGGGGAAAGCTCGTGCCTCGCATCCTCAAAAGGAGACCGCCCTCGGGAAGGAAAAAAAGGGCGGGTCTTCGCGGAAAGTCCAAGCGGATCCATCGGGTGGGAGCTGTCGGGGACCATGCAGAAAGCCGCCGCCACGAAAAAAAAAAACTCTCGACTTTTGAAGAAAACGAGACCGGAACGGACCCCCACAACGTGGGCGTTTTAAGCAAGACAAGAAAGTTCGGAAACGTACGGGCAATCCGGAAATACCAAGACGCACATAAGAGGGGACGAAGAGAGACCCTGCTCAACTCGATCAGGAGGGTACGGACGCAAACTAAAAGAAAAGAAAAAATCTCTTCCGCCAGAGCCAAATAAGCATCGGAGGGGCGGAAAAAACGCTCGTACCGCCTCGTCATACCTGCAGCGGGGCCGCAGTAGAAGTCAAGAAACCGTCCGGGGATCACAAGCCTTTCCCGGAAACAGCCCACGCCCCCGCGACAAAAAGAAACCAGTGGTGAGCTTGCACGTTGATGGAGGAAGCAGGAAATACCAAACGCTACATCACACAACAACGTAGTACCAGAGAGATGGGCGTGACAGAACGTCACCCCTTGTGCCTCATGATGGCCGAGAAAACGAGGGAGGAAGTCCCTCGCGATCGGCTAAGGAAAAAAACCGGGGCAAGGGAAATGAAATGAAACCCGAAAGTGACAGACCTTCACGGAAAAAAAGGCAGTGCTTAGAAGGGGGAACTCACCGGGGAAATGCCGGAGGAGGAAAAAAAAGGAGGGGGTGATCCCGTCGATGCGAATGCTCGGCGACGGAACGTTTGGAAGGACAGGCTCCTAGGAGAATCAGATTTGCAGGGGGTCAACTTCCGTCCCGACCGAGAAGACGTGAGGGAGGGGGGAAGCAGAAAAACGACCGCGACAATGCGGGGGTTTTCCAGAGGCGGCTGGGAAAAACCTTTGGGGGGGAGCCGATGGATTACCCTCAACAAAGACACTAAAAAGGAGGACGGTGGAAAGGGAGAAAGAAAATTGACGTCGCACCGGATCCCATCGTAGATCATGAACGGGAGAAAAACTTACAACCTCACTCACGAGAGGAAAATTTCACCTGCTGCGCGAAGAGAAAAAAAAAGGTCCCCAGATTTCTCGAAGCAATGAACTTGTGTCGCACATTGGGAGGAAGACTATCAGCAAACTAAGACCACAGCGTTGGGAAAAAAAAGGGAAGCTTTACGAGTATACTCTCAAGGAAGGGCCCCAGCGCCCCACCAACGCGCAAGGGATGAACCTCGTTGCCTGATCAACTGGAAAGCTCGAATGTCGTGGGCACGCGGGGTGTGTGGGTCCGGAAAAAGGAGGCATTCCGATAGGGTGGAAACCAGGAAGAGTAGGAGGTTACATTCGTAGCTTCGAGATGCCGCAGGGAAAAAGAGGGGGGGAACAACATCGCACGCGTCGATCGGCCAGAAGGCTGCTCAAGCATAAAAACCTGAAATGAAAAAAAAAAGGGAGGTTTGGGTATGGCAAAAGGGGCGCGAAAGCAGTTAGGGGGAAAGAAAATAGATCAGCTCTTCGGAAATCGAAAGAAAGTGCCTGATGGAAGACAAATGTTGAGGGAGTGGGGACAATCTGCTAAGAAAAACAGCCGAACCTGGGGGGAAGGTAAACCAAAAGGAGAACGGGACCTGCTTGGGAAAACCAACTTACACTGACGGAATTCTGAAACATTCGGGAAAAAACAGAGAAATAGGTTGCCAAAAATTGGGCACCGGAATTACAGATCCCACTCCCTAAAAATAGATAACACCCAATGAGTAAGAGATGGCAAAAAAGATAAATAGAAAAAAAAAAGCCAATAATCGATCCCCAAGGGTATGCACCAACAATACAGGTGGTTGGGAGGGAGGTTCCAAAATAAACCAGACTAAATCACGAACCAGAAGGAGAAAACCTTCCTGATCGCCGAGCCACGAACGTGTGTTCAGGGCCAGAACAAAGCAAAAAGGAAAGATAGTGTAAGGGCCTTTAAAAAAAAAAAACGTCCAACATGAAGGGAGGGAAAAAAAAAACTTGCTTACAAACTAAAGTAGAAAAAAAGTCCGAAAGAACTTCCAACGAAAGTCAGGGAGTAAAGAGGAGTCTTAGAGAAAAATCGGCGTAGGTGGAGGGGCTTGTGAACGGAAGGAAAGGCAACGCCTACCTTTACCCAACAGTGGCTAGCCACAGTAGAGAAAGAGAAGAAGAGGGGGGGCACAATACCGAGAAACCGTGAACGGTCGGCAGTCAGAAAGTCTAAACTAGGCCCCTCGACAGGGACAAAACGCCCAAATCATACGTGGAATTGAAAAATGCCCAGGAAGAGGAGAAAAAAAAGGGACGGTCAAAAGGTGGGGTTTGGCGGACAAGCTCAAAACAGAAAAAGCACTTTTCATGGTCACAAAGATCCGGAGAATGACCCACTCAGCAATTTTTCAACATCGGCTGAAAACATACCATAATCTGGGGGAAAAACGGGCAACGGCCGGCGGGTGAACAAGGAGGGCAGCGGCGTGTGGGGGAACGTGAGGTCTGAGGGCGCTAAGGTACGGGAAACAGACGAAATCCAAATACACGGAGCAAACAAACGTTGGAAGCACAGAGGAAACACTACGTGGTCTAGGAGGACGCCTCAACTAATGAAGAGCGGAATGTAGTAGAAAAAAAGAGCCTTTAACACAAGCGTTCCGACAGAAAGGAACGCGTGATCCCCGACAATACGGAAGAGAAAACCGACAAAAAAACGAAGCCGTAGAAGGAAGGCATGGAGAAATGTGACTCGGGTGAAACATACTTCGGGAACGAGGACAGTGAAAAACGGTCACTCAAAGTGTGGAAGGCCCCGAACGGGGCGGACGCCGAGCCCAATGTTTGGGGCAGAAACGTTCAAGGAAAGGAGGCATACTAGTTTTGGGGAGACACTAGACGAAGAGACAACCTCAGTCGGGTATTACGGAGGGGACGCGAACGAAATCTGCGATTCCCGAAGGCTCACAGGAATAAAACGGTTGCAACCGTAAGGGAAAAAAACAGGGGAAAGCTGACGGCGGACAAACACGCCTTCCAAAACAAAAAAAACGAGAGAAACAAGGACGCGTTAGTCCCCAAAAAAGGGAAGGGACCAGTAAAAGAAAATTCCAAAGCGCGCAACCTCCTACGAAAAATTTGCGGCAAAAGAAAAGAAAAATTGGGTCTAAAGGGGGGGAAAACTCACAATGCCGAAGGAATAAACGCAAGACCCTTCATCCGAACAGCCCTCGTGAAAAGGGTCAAGATCAAACTTGGAAGAGCGAACGCCGAACACAAAATTCCTAGAAGCAGGAAAGGGGTCACGCACTGAGTAGAACTAAAACCGAAAAAGAGGGAAGAACAAACAACAACGACCCAGACCTTCTAAAAAAACCAGTCGAGAAGACGGCTTCCGACACAGCACCTAAAAGAGAAAGGAACCCTAACCGTGCAGACATCTCTAAGCAAGATCTGTACGGCCCACACCAGGGGAAAAGAAAGAGAACAGGTAAGTGAGTTCGTGCAGAAAGGGAATTCGACTATCCAACCCAACGTAGGTCGGAAGACGACGTAAACCAATCCCCTCGCGAAAAAAAGCCCGCAAATCACCACGCTAAACGAGACCAGCAGCTAAGCCAAAGGAAAAAGGGCTCTTAGATCAATAAAAAACTAAACTCCCTATCCTCGGACCAACCACAACGGTACTTTAAAGATCAGGGGAACAGGACGGAGAAACTCACGAGGTCATCCGATCAGATGAAGAAAAACACAAAAAAGGAATGAGATAGATGGAACAATTGGGAAGTTATGACTAAAGCCCGACCTGCACGCAACCAAGTGTCAGAAAAACTGCGGGCAAAGAGAGGGACCGATCGCAAAGGAAAGGCAGTCAACAGGAGAGGAGGCGGTTCTCGCCCGAGGAGTTTCGGGGAAGACAAAGCGGCGAGAGTGGAGGGAAAAGGATACCTATCGACAGTCAAATAAAAAGCACTGCGCGGCGTGGAAAGTGGGGAAAGCTTGCAGACGCTCAGATCGGGAGGGGGAAGGTGGGACGGTGTCCAGTACAAAAGAAAAACCGCGGGGTTCAGGGACGCAAAGAACCCATCTGCAAGTTTCTGGGGGGTTGGCCACTACAGAGAGAGGGCGTGCACGTCCTCGGAGCCACGGCAAGAGGCACTCGGCCGGTGAATACGTCGAGACACTCCGATCAAAAAAAGAGTTTCACCAGTAATTGATTCAAAAAAGAGAACGCCCTGGGGGGAGGGGAGACTCTTGCAGCTTGCTTTTTAGGGAAAAACAGAAGGGCAACACCGAACGTCACGACCTTCTGGAAAAGAAGGAAGAGGAAGAAGGAGCGGCTACGGAAAAACTGCCGACTCGGGAACACGGGGGGAAATACGCGCCTTTGCAAAACCGTGGCAGGAAACAAAGGGCCCGTTCGGTCCGGGGGGGGTACAGAATACGCAAAATGGGAAACAAAGAGGCTCAGCAAAGGGAAAAGAGAAAAGGCTTCGTCTCACGACGGCGTGACAAAACACGACCAGGGAAAAAGGGTTCTCAGGAGAGGAAAGGATTGGGACATGAGTAGGACAAATGGTTAGGGACTACACTGAAGTACCCCTTTGAAAGAAGAGTCGAACCATCTCAAAACGCCTAGTGGAAATAGCGCGCACGTCCCGAAAAAAAACAAGCAAAAAAACGTGAGAAAAGAAAGACGGGGTGGGAAGCGCGGGCGGCAGAGCGAGACGACGTAAAAATAGCCTCGAAAAAACACTAAAAAAAAAAAACACATTCTTCTGATGTACGTCGAATTGGCGACGAGAGAAGAGGAGACGAGGTTTCTCGGTAGGGGGAGATAGGGAGGGTAAAAGAAACGCACGCTTGAAAGAAGCGTAACGACCCCGACGTTGTGTGAGGTGGGGGGGATCAACCGGTGCTTCAGACTTTGAAAAAGCATCAGGGGGTGGGGGAAAAAAAAAACAACTTATAACCAAGAGTGCGTGAAAGAGAGGGAACCAGATCACCAGTGCCGCTTCCACGTACGACTGAAGACGATCAGGGAAGAACGAATGAAGAAATCGGTCGCGGAAGAGCTTCAAAACGTCGAACCTTTTCAAAAGGGGAGGGGGGGAAAAAAAAGAAAACTTCCTATGCGAAGGGGGCAAAGGGAAAGAGAGGAGGGCCTGGGCCCTTCTAGCACAAAGCAGAAAAGAAAGGAACAACATGATTGGACGACGCCGTTGGAAGGTCTGCTTTATGTGGTCAAAAGAAAAAGGGCCTAGAACAGCGGGGGGGTAAAAAGAAGTTGTAAAAAAAAGGCGGGGGAAAAAGGCCTCCTCGTCGCGCTGGTCGGACCCGACGACGATCCTCGCAAGATCAAGATGTCCGCCTGCGGGGTTCGGAAAGGTACGGATTCCTAAGGCGGAGGACGAGGGAAACCCCTCCCAGCCACAAACGCAGGAAAAGGTGACCCACAGAGAGACTTCGTGCGTGTAGACGAAAAAAAAAACATCAGGGGGAAAGGGGAGAACGGACGAGCGGGGCCTGCCAAGAAGAAAAGAACGGTTGGCGATCGAAGACACCCCGCAGGTCGAAGAGCGTCCGCCACGAAAAACCGCACCCAACGAAAGGGGAAAGGGAAAAGCCATTGAACAACATTCCTCAAACAGAGGGGAGGAGCGGACAAGATCCGTCCCCACTCAACAAGTGGGAGCCGATCAGAACGGACGAAGGGAAAGCTCGAACTCCGTTTCAGCAAAAAAAAAAGAAAGCTTCAACCAGAAGAAAAAAAACAACTGTCATTTCCTAGGGAAAAAGAGAAGACACGAGTGTAAGAAATAGGATCCGCAAGATGGGTAAAAAAAAAAACGTAGCGCTAATCACCGTCAACGATAACCGTTTGAAAAAAAAGGGGAGACAGCATATAAAACCTGCGCCAAAGGGTGGAAATTCGTCCGGCTCCTGCACGCAACATAAGTGACGGACGACGGAAAAAGTCTCAGGGGCAATAAAGGAAAAGTAACGGGCAGCCCTCGGCAGCGCCCATTCCACAAGAGGCAAACCAAGCGTAGTGCGTAAAACCACCTACCTGCGCAGATTGGAAGGGTCGAGCGAACTGACCAAGGGAAGCCTCTCGCGAACCACAGGCACGCTCCCGCCCAGAGAAGGAGAAACCTTGAGTGGAATAACCAGGTCCGGGGCCACGAAAGAAAGATATCGTTGCTACGAGGATGGCGCAAGAAAAGGGAAGAGGGGAAAGTGACTCGGTGGGCAGCTTTCGTAGGCACCCAACAGGAAAAGGGGGAAAAAAAGGGTTTACCCAGCCGCACTATGGTTTGAAAAAAAAGGGCGACAAGGAAAAGGAAACGAATCGATGGTCGACGAGAGGGACCCGGTATCATAATCGTCGTGAAGATCTGTAAACCGTCCGCCGTCGGAAGCATCGCATCGAGGCACGCTAAAAACTACGCCTACAAACGGGCAAACTACGAGGAAAGGCGCAGCCGAGAGGGAAAAAAGAAATGGGGGGGGGCACATCCATCATTACCAAGGCAAAGGGAAAAAGGAAAACCGAGCTGAGTAAGACCCCAGGAGGGAAAAAACACGTGAGGAGCAGGACGTTGATAATACCAA
>Ga0179593_1409397_pt1 | contig 10350 bp, 12 predicted proteins | sample CZODoug2_1_08_16_FD_185931 | JGI IMG/M metagenome (GOLD analysis project Ga0179593, IMG submission 185931) | Vadose zone soil fungal communities from Angelo Coast Range Reserve, California, USA - CZODoug2_1_08_16fungal (PacBio error correction) | ecosystem: Environmental > Terrestrial > Soil >...
CGTCGTTTTTGCGCCAAAAAAGGTCAACCCGTCCGGGGGTTCCCAGAAAGGAGGACCACAAAAAGAAACCGCACAGGAAAAAAAAAAAGAGGGACCGTTGAGGGGCTGGTTGCCAAGTCCCCTGACCGCACTGTAAGGTTCTTTCAAAAGGAAAAAGGATTAAAGGCGACCAACTGGGGGAAAATGTTTTTGAGAAATTGGGGGTTCTTTTAATTGGTGTGTGGACCCTCCGGGTACTTTCATTTTGGAGGGAAGCGGGGGTGTCCAAAGTTGAAAAAAAAACTGCACAACGTGCAAAACCCGCCCCTTCTGCAAGAGAAGTGAAACAGCGGACCAGGGGGAACTGAAAAGAAGGAAATTGATTGTTGGTTGTGGTGTGGCCAAAAAAAACCGACCAATCAAAGAAAGAAAAAGGCACCCGCAATGAAACCAAACGGCGTGCAAGGGGACGTTCAAAAAAAGGGGGAGGGGAAGAGGTGGCGTAAGACAGTAAAACCCTTGGACGATAACCAAGGTTCAAAACTGGCTCCCCACACGACCGCTATGAACACCCGTTGGCACCCGAGGGGTGGGAAACAAAAACGATTCCCAAAGGACCCCAAAAAAGACCGCAAAAACCCCCTAACAAAAAGGAAAACCACATCTTATGAATAAAAAAAAAGGGACCCCAATAAAACAAAGGAAGAGTGGGCCAGGGAAATACTCCACCCAAGCCCAGGGGCCAGTCGGGTCATTTTTGGAAAGCTCCATAAAGCTGTTGGGTTGTTTCGCAAAAAACTCTGTCGAAAGAAAAAAAAAGACGGATTCAGCACACGAGGTCAATCCTAGCCCGGAGAAAAGGCCAAAACAATCCTGGGGGGGACAGAAAAAACCTTCTCTGGGGGGCAGGAAAGAAGAGGAAAGGATTAACAGGTTAAAAGAACTCCAAAAGCTTGCACCAACCCCTTCGGATTTAGGGGCAGGACCAGAACCTGCCAAGATGGATACCCGACGGGACTGCCGATCTCAGCAGAGTCCACATTGGGGAGAGGAAGGGGCCGATTCAAGGGGTCTCTGGGTGGGACAACAACTCTGTGGCCTCATAAGAAGGGGGAGACTCGTCCAAGTTTTTTCGCAGTAACAAGACGGAAACAAGGGAATCAAAAACAAACTCTACAAGAGGACTAGTTGCCAAGATCATAATACCTGTTGAGACAAGGGGGGGGGGGAAAACGAGGGAAGGGTTAAAAGACTGGGGGGGGTGGGCGCGTAAAAAAAGGTCCCGCTACAAAAAACCAACGATGTTACCCGAAACTCACAAAGGGGTTCACAACGGATGGGAGGGTCCAAGGATGAAGGAAGGCGTATGTGTACAAGTCCCAAGATGTTCATTCGGAAAAAACCCGGAGAGGCGTGGGGGGGGGAATATAACTACTCTCACGGCTGGGTTTGTTGGTTCCTTTGCCAGCAAGTGTGCAAAGTCTTTGGGTTTCAGAAATCTGTAAACACACCGGGCCGGGGTGGTGTTCGTCACGAAGTGGGGATGGGGTGCTTTTGGGGGGTGGGGAAAGGCGTGGGGGGAAAAAAAAAAAAAAAACACGCTCGTTGTGTGAGAGTCTGTCCCGCTGGGAGACTTTGGGCGGAACACGAAGAGATCGGGGAAGGAGGGAAATTTTTGTGAGGACCTTGGAAAAAAAGGGACGGGACAGGGCCGCCCGATTGACGGACATGACGTGCGGGGGGTGTGGGGGGGGGGCCAGAAAAAGGTAACAACGAAGGAAGGGGGGGAAATTTCAACAAAACATCAGTGCAAAACAGAAAGCCGAGAAGGTACCGAAAAGAAAGCATTTTTGTAAAAATCGGTGGTCCGTAAAAAAAACGGGTTGGAACCCGGGGGGGCAAATGGAAGCAAAGGGAAGGGCACAGTTGGGGGGTTTTTGGGGTGCTGGTTGGAAGTCAGGCCCCGAAAAACGTGGGAAATCCACCCGGGTCTTTTGCCGCGCACCAGGGGGGGGGACCAAAACCCGCACACCGGCAGGGGGTGAAACAGAGGGGGAGAAAGGGGAGGCCATTCAAATTGCTTTTTTCCTTGGTAAGTGTGCTCCTTTGGGGGCAAGGGGGGAAGGAGTGGGCGGTCAGCGTTTGGAGGGTGGGTGGCCCCCCCTAAAAAAAAATCTGGCCGCTTTTTTTCGAGGGCAGAAAGGCACGTGGGGGGGGGACGAACCCTTCACGGGCAGGGAACAAAAGGTGTTTTGTGAAAAAAGAAACCTTGTCATTTTGCAGTACCGCGGACGGGGAACTGGTGGGGTAAAACGGGAAAATAGGGGACCAGGCCAAACGAACACAATGGCAATCTGCAGCCCGCTCTTGCGCGGATCCCGTCCAAGGCCCCGGGGGAAAGGTAACAAAATTAACAGCCACTTCCAGGTAAAAAACGATTCGGCCAAGGGACCAAGCTTTGTTGAACTCAGACAAAAGGGGGGGGGGCGGGGTGGGTTCGGTCACAAAGAAAAACTAGGGGGGGGGGGGGGCAGGCGCAACAGCAAACTCCAAAAGTAGCGCCTTCGGACGAACCCCAAAGATAACCAAACAACGTAGGGGGAAATATGTGGCCGAAGGAAAAAGGCGCTACGAAAGTGGTTGTTTAAAAAGGGAACAACCCTAGGTCTTGGGGAGACAACAGCCGGCAGGCTTTCGAGGGAAAAAAAGCCATCCGAGAGTGAACTAGCCGCATACTGTTCCTGGGTTCCTCCTCAAAAAGACAACCCTTTCGGCACGGTGAAAAAAAGAACGAAGACGAAAAGGGGGACCCCTGGTAAGCAAACGTTGAAAAGAAAAGTAACACAGGCGGTTCAGGGGGTCAAAAGCAAAAGGCACACCCCGGGGAAGAAAAAAAAGGAACGGGGAAGAAGCATAAAACCACCGGGCGTTTGGCGCTCTTCGCAACAGAAAAGGGTACCTCAGAAAGGAGTGGCGCAAATGTCCCAAACCGGAAGAGAGGAAAGGAAATCGAACGAAGGGTAACGAACTACCTCGGTTTCCTCCACAAGGGGAACCCCCGCCCTACAAACCTATTCACCATTGGAGGTCTTTTGTTCCAAAACAACAACGGAGATAAAGGAAACACCGGTTTGATAAAAGGCCGAGTACCCCAGGCAACCCACATTCAAAACTAAACGGCACCCTCCCCCAAAACGACTCCCACTTAATAACAAAATTGGGGAAAAAAAAAAAGTGGGAGGCCAAATGACGGAAGTCCGGATAAGAATACACAACGGCCAAGATTAGCTGACCTGCTCACACGGGTTACCAGTCAAAAGGGGGGGCGGGGAAAAAATATAAAAAAGATGGCAGAGGATCACCAAGCGTCTTCCGTAAACACCCCACCAGATTCAACTCCAAGGAGAAGACTCCCAGAAAAGAAATAAAGAAGTGAAGGCTCAACACGCCATTCAACGAAAAAGGGAACTATAAAAACTGGCCCAGTTTTGAAACGGCACTTAAAACAATCCATCTAAACAACATTTTAGCCCGGGGCACAGGGAAAAAGAGAAAAAAAGCCCAAAGAACAGGAATTGTGCCGGGTTGAACCAAACGGACATCCAGAGGTTCCAGGTGAAAAGAAGATTTCCTATGCTACACTCTTCCGGCATAAACCAACAAGCCCAAGCGTGTGACATTCAAGTTCAAAATCCGCCCAGGGGGGTGAACAATGCCGGGGTTCACCGACAAGGGGGGGGGGGGAAAAGGTAAGCGGAAAACCAACGGAAAATATCCAGGGGGTAATCCCGCTCAACTTTTCAAACTGAATTTTACACACAGCCGAAAATGGAGGGGAAAAAAAAAAAGGAGGGGGGCGCCTCTTTGAAAAGGTGGGTTTTTCACAAAAAACGAATTAGGCTATGAAAAGTGGGAAAAAACGATATCCTCGCGATAAAGCACCTGCCGCCACCGAGCAAATGAAAAAACCAGGACCCAAGGTCATCTCACCTGGGGTGCGTCACCATTAAAAAGAGACGGGGGACAAAAGCGCAGTATTCACCTATGGAACGGAAAGACGGTTTGAAAAAAAAAAGTGGCCGTGCAAAAGGGGGAAGACTGTTCGGTGCGCAACGGGCCGGGGTTGTTAGCCTCTGGAAGCCGGCAGACCCAGCAACGGGGGAAAGGGATGCAACATGAGGGTAACCCCCTGGGCCCCCACAAGAGGGGGCTCCGGGGATTACCGAGGGGGGAAACCGAAAAACAAGAAAAGGGACGGTGGCAGAAACCGAAGCAGCTGGGACGAGTTTCACGCTCAAAGGGGACTTGGGGGGGCGTTTTTTCATCACAGAAAGCCTAAAACAACCGGAAAAAAGGAAAACCCGGTGCAAAGTGACAGGAACTTCGCAACTCATGACCTTCACGATTGGCCCTTGCAAAAAGGGCTCAGTGTTGTTAAAAGGAACGACAGGGCGGGAGGAAAAGGAAACGTCCAAACCGTGGTTCCTTGGGTAAGGGGGCTTCCCACGGGAAAAAAAAACTATGGCCAAAGAACTTGTATCCAAAAGAATGTCAGTCCGTGGAAGAGAGAAAGGGGGCACAAAGGTTGTTCCCCTGACAGGGGCCGGCATCCCCCCCTTAAAAAGAAACAGAAGGAGTGCACCCTGATCATGGGAAAACACAAAAAAGGCAAGGGGCCTCAGGGGGGAAAGGTCGAATAGGCGAAGACGGCTCTGGAAGCGGGCGGGACACGCAGGAGGAAAAGAAAGCTTTAACATGGGTTCCCCACCTTCCAAACGAGCAACCCCGCACAAGAAGAAAAGGGCAGGGGTCGGCGACATAGAGAGGGGGGTGACCCAAAAGCCTTAAGGCATAGCGGGGGTCCGGGCGCCCCGCCCAAAATCTCAGTGCCCTTGGGAGGATCTGCAAGAACCAAAAAAGAAGGCCAGGAGGGTTAAAATTGGGACAAGGTCCGCTTTCAAACCTGCAATCACTAGCTATCTCACCAAACCGGATGAGAAGAAGGAAATTCGGCCCGTTTTAACACATAGGGGAAACGGCAGATCCCAAACGGGCTCTGCCCCCGAAAAAAAAGCCGGAAATTACCCAAATAAGCTTTCTTTGGCGGTGGAAGAACGCACGAAGAGAGAAGGTGGACCCCAGAGTGATGTCCGAAGAAAGGGGCATTGTGGTAAAAGGCACGGGGTCCAGCGAGAGGTAGTTGGAACAACAAAAGAGGAAAAAAAGGACCACGAGGGGGGGAAAGTGTGTTTTTTTTTTCGGCTGAAAAAAGGTAACACCGGGACAGCCAATCACAGAGTGCAGTCCTCACTAGGGAAGGGAAGTAACAGGCCGACAACGCCTTGAGGGGGGGCCAAAAAGAATCAGTTGTGTTGGCCCCCAACACAGACTCCCATGGCCCCAAGAACCTAAATGGAAAAAAGTGAAAGAATCGGAGGAAAAAAGTCGTTGGGCTCAATTGGTGACCCAAGCGTGTCCCGAGCATACCTGTGGGTCCAAACTCCACCAGAAAACAAAGGCACCGCTGTTGGGCAGACCGCGTCCTCCCGCACCAAAGCCTCAATCAAGCCAAGATGCTCGACAAAAAAAGGACCCACGGGGCGGAAGAAAAAAACGGGGGGGAAAGGGGAAGGGCAATCAAAAACCGTGGGGTCGGCCGGCGAAAAGCCCACGCAAAAGGTCAGGTAAGGGGCAGGTTGGAAAAAAGCTCACAAAAAATGGGGGTAGGGGGGGAGGGGGGGAGTGGGACCATGAACGGAAGCCAAGGGAACAAAACACGGGTCCCCTCGTCACATACACCCGCGCAACCTAACGGCAAAAACAACATCGTTCGGGAAGGGGGACCCCCCCAAAAAAAAACAGCACCATCGGGGGAAAACTGTGGGGTTCGATATCTTCCCGCTTATGGAACCAGTGGGGGATGCAAAAGACAACGCAAAAAAGGCACGGCCAAAAGTCCTCGGACCCCGGAACCCTCGGCCTTGTAAACCGAACTCGTTGTAGGCAGTCGCAGGCAGAGAGGAGCGAACCGACCCAACGGGTGGTTTTCTCAGAATGGGGACAACTAATGTGGGGCGGTGCTGGGGAGGTGTCGGGAGACAAAAAAACGGCGAATCTTCGGTCTCCTGTTTGGGCCGTGGGGCCACCGGTGGCCCTCAGAAAAGTAAACGGGGGGGGAAAACACGCTGAAAAAACACGAAAATCATCGGGAATCATAAGGGGGGGGAAACAAACACAGTCGCTGTGAGTAAAAAAAAAAAAAGGAAGGGGTGGTACCCTTGAAAACGAAGTCACAAAAAACCCGGGGGGGGGCCCGAAGTTGGGTACGGTGCAGAAAAAACGTGGGGGGACAAACCCCACAACCGGCGGGGTCCACAAAGGTTGTAGGGGGGGGGAGGGGCGTGCAAGGGGCCGAATGCACAAGAAAGAGTCTGAAAAGGGAGTCACCGGGGGGTCGCGGTGACAAGGGAAAAAAAAACAGACTAGGGGCTCCTTTCTGGGGGGAAACAATGGCAAACGCGGCATTTTTTTTCCGGGTCGTGGGTTTCAAAAAAAAGGACAACAGGTTCCGGCATCGGTGGGGGTGTGTGTCGAAATCGCAATGGCCAGCCCAACTGTGGGGGTTGGGGTGACTTGGGGGCCGTGGAAAAAGGGTGGAAAAAAAAAAAACAAAACGCTAACGTGTTTCAGGACGTGCTGTTTAGGACGAAACAGGAGGCCGGCGGAAGTCGGGACGGTGTGCAATGGGCAAAAACGGCAGGGGGGAGGGAAACAGTAGGAAGCCCAGCCCGGAGGGAGCCTTCCCGGACAGGAGGGTGTCCGAACGTGGGACCACACCAAAAACGGAACGAGGGGATGAAAAGGCCCGCGGTTCAGCACCAAAAAAACCGGGCGTTGCAGGAGGAACAGTTTCGGGGGGAGGACCGGTACGTGGATCAAGGTGGCCCGGGGAAAAAAAAAAGTTTTAGGGTCCCGGGGGGAGCAAAAATTTTTTTTGGGCCAGGGTAAGGCCGGGGGGGGGGGGTGGTGCTGGGAAAGGGGGACGCTGGGGCATAAAACCAAAACACTCGGGATTGTCGCAGGGGGGTGGACAACCGAAAACCGTACATGTCCTTCACGGCGCGCCCCGGGTTACCGGGGGGAAAGCGGGCGGCGTTTTGATCTGGGCAAATTCGACCAGTTGGCGCTTGGGGGGCGGGCGACACAAAAAGGCACACGGGGGGGGGGGAAAAACCACCAGGGGGGACGGAAAACCGCGGTTGCTCTCATCAACAGCCAAACACGGACAAGGTGGGGGGGCATGGGGCGTCTCGTGGGGTCCAAAAAACAAAGAGGTGGCATGTTCAAACCGCCTGGGGGAGGTTGTACTGATTGAGGAAAAAAATGGGGGGTTAGGGCGGAAATGTGGGTCCACGACAAACAGCCCATGCAAAAAAAGAAAGCGCTACGCGCAAAAACTCGAACGGGCGGAGGTCGTTAGGGAAAAAGAGTAGAAAACGAAAAAAAAAAAAAAAGCAACGCCAAAAAAAAAAAACGCCAGTGCCCCCCCAAATCGGAAATGCGCGAAGGCCACTCGGACCACCCTCGGCAAGCGGCCGGGGGGGCCAAACATTACCACTGGACCAATCCAACTGGGTTTTGGGTTGAGAGCAACCCTCGTAAATAACGCAAACTCTGCCCAAAAAGACCAAACAAAAGACGTCTCACAACAACACAACGGAATTATTTAAAAAAAAAAAGAAATATATATTTTTTTGGAACAAGGGGGGGTCGGCACGTTGCCTTTTGAACAGGGGGGAAACACAAAAAAGGGGGGAAGGAACTCGCACGCCAAAGGAAAGAGGGGGGGCAAAAGGGCGCGATCGGACTCCTGGGGACCAGATTTCTGGTGGGGCACTAGGCCCCCCTCCCTTTGAAGCCAGACGCAATAAAGCGCCAACGAAACGGGAGGAAAAAGAAAAAGGGGCCGGGTTGGCAGGGTCAAATCCAAAAAAAATGCGTGTTGTTTGGGAAAATAAGGGTCCAGCCAAATCCCACTGTTTTGAGTTCCCAAGCCAAAAAAACTGGAAGACGAAACCGACGAAAGAACAAAGTGACGGCCAACGGGCGGGACTACGCCATGCTCACCCCACGCCAACGAGGGTCGTGGAAATTGCCTCAACCACAAAAAAAAACGGCGAACCGCCACCTCAAGAAGAAAAAACCCGACGCACAACGCCGCCAAACGAACACGAAAAAACCCCTAAGCCCTCGGGCGAGGGGGGGGGACACCACCAGCGCGAAGGGGGGCAAATGCAAACAGTCTTCCCGCGGGGCCAAAACAGGGCAAAAAACATCTCGCAATAAACAAACCCTACAGACGGCAACCAAAAGTACAAAAACGTTCCACCCGTGGACGTTCATTCGTAAACTGGATGTCAATCTAAAATTTTAGACAGGCACACACGCCAAAGGAAAAAAAGAAACTGCCGCAGACAACCAGTACCCAAGGGCATTAAAGGAAAAAAAAAACAACTGCTGCCAAAAACAACAAAAAAAGAAAGGGCACGCTGCCAAGAGCCGGCCGGCCAGTCCAAAAACCAGGCCCGCCCAAAAAACCAACAGCAACGCTAGCAGGCCTCAATTGCCAAACGAAGAAAAAAACAAGGCGAAAGCACGAAGAAATAAAGCAGCAGGGTACGAAAAAAAACGCGGCAACTCAAAACCAACAACACAAAAAACACTCGGGGGGGGACATTAACAAATAGCCCGCGGGAACCCAAGCCACGTCCCGGCAACCCCAAAACACCAACGGCAAGACAAAAAAGAGAAAGAAAACAGGGAAGAGTATGACATGACCAACTCAACCAAAACTAAAACGTAAGTCCAACCAACCACCCCAAAGAACGCCCTGCAAATAACAAATAGAACCAGCAAACAAAAGCACCAGAGGGGATGGTCCATAGCCAAATTTCAAAAAAATAAAGAAATACGAAACATCTTGGTTGAAACACAGGGGTCCCCGTGCCCATTACAGTGGGGTTGGAAGGGGTAAGGAATGAGGCCACCCCTTAAGGGTAAGAAAAAAAAGCAACTTAAACTGGATGAAAACGGGGGGAACAAGCCCAGAAATTTATGCAAAAAACCCAAGTCACGGGGTGTTAAGCGTGGACTGGCCCCTTGGTTTTACCGAAGGGGGGGGGAAAAAACTCCCCACGTGACCAGGCGAAAAAAGATAGGGGCACTTGAATGCTCGGCAGAAAAACGCCGAAAAAAAACATCGCCAGTCCAAGGCACCGGGGTTGGAGATTTAACCTCTCAACGCACAAAACGCGCAGGCGATTTGGACCTAAAAATGGAAAACCAAGAGATGGGAACAGCTGTTTGTTTGCCCAAAAAAGAACAGAAAGGGTCCAAGCAAGCGGCCATGGGCTACCTTGGGGGGACATCCGGCGGACGCCTCTCGCGCAAACCACCAAAAGAAGCTGGCCGGGGAACTTGAAGACAAAATGCGGTGGGAAAAAAAAACGGTCCAAGGGGGGGGGAAAAGGACGAAGTAAGGGAACCAGCGTGGGGACGGCGTACCCCCATTTTTGGGGAAAGAAACCACGCAAAAAAAAAACCGGATCTAGGAAAAAAAACCACTTTTCACCCAGACAACTCTTGGGAAAAAGGGTGAACGTTGGGGGGTGGGTACTCCGGCGACACAATCCACCGGTGACATCAAACGGGGGGAATCCTTCCAAAAACGGAAGGTGAACAATAGAGGGCTGCAGCATTTTGGGGGGGGGGGGGCGAGGCCACGCACAAACACCTGGCTTGCCCTACAAAAAAAACCCAGCAAAAACCCGGAAGTGAAGGGGGCACGGGCCCAAAACTTGTCAAACCTGGGATTCTCGGGGAAAAAAAGCGGCCTCTGGGAGGCAAGAAAAATGGACCTTCTTGATGGGAAATGGACAAGCCCGGTTTGTCAACCTGCAGGAGCGGACGAGGTGGGACCAACTGATGTCGGGGGGGGGGACCACCGGATAAGGGCTAAAGGACTGACAAACAAGGTTTAGCTTTCCCAAATGCGACGAGACTGTCTGGGGCGGGCTCAAAGGACCCTGGCAAACAAGGGGAACCAAAAAAAACAGCATGCCAAGTTAAACCCAAAAGGGTTTCCCGCGGCACTACTAAGAAGGGCAACCCGCCAATGCCAGTTGCACTCGACAGACCTCAAAGGCGAACCGACCCCAACTGAATCAACACGCGGCAACCCAGGGCAAGCCAAAACCCAAAGCAAAGATTTTGCTGAAAAACCCCGCGGTATGAGAAGAGGGAGCGCGTAGGTGCTGAAAACCTCAACCGGGGTGCCCTTCAAAAAGCTTGGCAGCAACGACACGAATTGGG
>Ga0179593_1477834_pt1 | contig 10350 bp, 8 predicted proteins | sample CZODoug2_1_08_16_FD_185931 | JGI IMG/M metagenome (GOLD analysis project Ga0179593, IMG submission 185931) | Vadose zone soil fungal communities from Angelo Coast Range Reserve, California, USA - CZODoug2_1_08_16fungal (PacBio error correction) | ecosystem: Environmental > Terrestrial > Soil >...
AAATAGGGCCGAACGTTAAGAAACCTCCTGGAACTTCAACGCCCTCCGGGGAAAAGGACGAAGTTGTTCGACCGGCCTGCACTTTGGAGGGGGCGGTGAAGTTAGGGGGATCCGCCAACGTGTGACTGGAGTACGGACGAAACCCCGGAGAGGAATGGGGTACAATCCAATCCAGAAGAATGTGAGACTCCCTTTAAAAAAAGCCGTGTAATAATCCGTGGGGGCAAGCCGCGGACAGTCATTAAAAAAAATCCCATCCCCTTCAAGGAAAAAGAAAAAGAACGTGTAGTCCGTGACCCCAGCTGACACCAGGGGAATCATTGTAGAACTTCAAAAGCGATAGAGCTTATTTTCCCTGGAGGAAGGGGGTGGACGAACAGGACATAGAAGGACACGCCTGACCCTCGTGAGGTTAAAGGAGATAAAGGAAAGCGAAGAAGGCGTTCAGGGAGTAAATACATTCAAAGTCCCAGGCCGCAACAGGGAGGGGGGGGAAAGGATCTCACAAGATTGAAGCAGCGCAAGGCCTAAAGGCCCCCCCACCCCCCCCCGAACCCCCCCCAGAAATACCCCAACCAAACCAGCGCAACTAGACAATGGACCGGCTTCCCCTAAATCGGACGGCCGTCAGGGGGGAAGGAAAAGTTGCTTAAACAGGAAGAAACCCACGCTGTCAACGATAAGGGAGCTTCGCTAGAGAAGGGCTGGCATCCTTGACAGAGGGAAATCAACCAGTAAAATGGGTGAGTGACGCCGAAAAGAAGAAACCGGACGGACCTGATCACCAACGCGGGGCCCGGGAAGGGCAAAAGGGTGGCGTCGAGGAAAAGGGTGGGGTCCGGAAAAGAGATTAGGGGGCGTACCGAGGGGGGAAGCCTCAACCGGCGGCAGGAAATTCGCTGCAACCGGTGAAGAAAAAAAAATGGTGAAACTAAAATCAGAAGGGGGTGGGGAAGCAAGGGTCCTTCGCTAAAGAGACCCACGTCCACCGAAGCCGGGCAGAAATCCAACGGAGGTCCCCAAGGGAAGAAGGGGAAAGACGGGCGTTTGAACGCTTTTGCCTGGCACAGCGAACCAACGCGGAAAAGGGAGGTTGCGAGCGTCCCAGCGGGTTTTTGCAAAAACCACAGCAATGACCTCCGTGACTGGGAGGTCCTAAGGAGGGTAAAAACAAAAAAAAAGTCCACGTTCAAGGTAAGGCCGCCGATGGTGTTGGGAGACCAGGCACAGGACGGTGCGGGAAATCGAAAAGGGACAAATGCGGCCGCGGAAACAAACCGACAAAGGGAACGAAAGATTTAAGGAAAAGAAAAGAATCACGTCGGGGGCACCAGAAGGGCTAGGGCACTGGTCACGGCTGGTCTGTCTGAAATAGTCAGGTAGACGACAAAAAAAACAAGGTTCGACGCCAAAAACTAAAAATGACGTAACAGGCAGACTTTGCGCCGGATCACCGCTTGTACTACACGTTCGGAACGGAGTTTGGACACGGGAAGGTCAGGGGGAACAAAACTAACGTATTGTAGACTCGAGAGCCGTAAGGCCGCTTGATACGTCTTAAAGGACGGGAAAACCAAACCGGTTCAGAAAAGAACTGAAAGACAAGGAGTAAAAAGGTTCTAAATCAAAGAGTCAAAAAAAGGGTCCAAAAAACCGCCTCGCAGAAAATGGCACTAGGCAAGAAGCAAGGCGCCCATTTTCACTTCAGGGTAAAAAGGAATGCTTGTCGACATCAATACCTGAGGCTGTCGGGGAATGGGAACGAAAAAGCCCTGTGTCGTCCGGTAGGATTCGAACGAAGCACAAAAAAATAGAAGAGCTAGGTGTTCCAGCCAAAGGGGGGGGACGGTGACAGTGCAGAAAAACCGAGGAAGAAGGAAAATCTACTGGCGGGGGGGAGTGGGGGCCCGGGTATCTCGGTAAAAAAGGCGAAGTGTAAACGACACCCCTTTACTGTGAAAAGAGAAACAACAACTTTGCAACAGTAAAGGGACCGAAACCAGGGTGGAAGTACCTAGAAAGGGAAACAAACAACAACGGATTAGGTGAAAAGAGAAGAGAACGTGGCAAAAAGAAAAGAAGGGACAACTTGTGGAAAAAAAAACTGGACAGAAAGGGAGGGGGGGGGGGGGTGGTAAAAGGGTTAAATTCAGAAAAGGGGTGACAGACTCCAACACGGAAATGCCGGGGAACGCTTGAGGGGGAAAAATCCGTGGCCGAAAGGGGGAGGTATGAGGAAAAAGGGACAGTCCCGAAACGGTCAACGCGTCCGGGGCGAAAATGGTTTTGGTTCCTCGTAAAAAAAAGGTAAAAAACATAGACGAAAAAAGGGGTGGGAGAGGGGAAATGTCGTCAAAAGAAAGGGTCCATCAAACGTATGGTGGTGACACTGAAAAAAGGGAAGGGAAACATGAGGGCAGAAACAAAAAAGGACCAAGCGGTGTCGGTCGTTCTAGAGACTTTGGCCGAGACCGGGGGAAAAAAAAAGCCTGGGGCTCGGAAAGGGCAACCTGGGAGGAGTCTAACTAGGGTGAAAAGGGATTTCCGTAGTAGACCAAGAAACTTCGCCACGGGGTCAGTGAAAGATAGGTTGAAAGGGGCAAGAAAAAGAAACCAGTTGTCGTTTGAGAATGAGAACAAGGTTTTACACTGGGTGTTTGAAAAGGAATTCGTCCGTTTCTAAAATAAAAGTGGGAAAATGCTCCCGCCCGACGAGTGTACACTGGTCAATCGGGAGTGGGGACCGAACAAACTTAAAAAAGGGGTTTTCACGTAGCCCGGAAGCAAACACAGGTAAAAGGATCAAATACTCCAGGAGAAACACCCCGTGGGTCTTGGCGGGGGAAGGACCGTGCCCCCGACTCGAACGGAAATCATCTCCCTAAGCGGCGAGGGACGCTCGTACGCATCGAACCTCTATACCGGCCCGGGGGGGGACACGACTGCCTGCTGTCCAAGAACCAATAAAAGGCAGAAAACGGCAAGGGGACTGGGTTTAACTAAATCTAGGGAGCCGCCACAAGGAGACAACCAGGGGGTTGGGGAAAGAACGAATTGAACAACGCCTTCAAAAAGCCGGCCGGTGGTCCGGCCCAAAAAAAGGGGAAAGATCAAAAGTACTCCCTCGGAAACTATTGATAAGAAAATGTCAACGGGATTGTAAAAACAGGTGTGGGAGGGGGGGGGATTCCAAAAAACTGGGTAACTTTACCATCAAACCTCTGAAAGAAAATTTAGGACATAAACCTAAAAAAAAGGGGAGGACAGCGAGTCCGAACCTGTGAGGATGACCACACACAAACGGGAAAACAATGAGGGGGAAAAAAAGGGGGAAAAAAAAATGGTTCAATCCGCAAACGAAAAACCGTTAACAAAAAGGCCCAGCTGCAAAGATGGGATCCATGAAGGCACAAGGAAGGTCTATTTGACACGAGGCAAGGGGAGGACCGACCAATAAAAAGTTTGAAAAAAAAAAAACCTCGTCCACAGACAGCGGAAGCGCGTTCAGCGAGCGGTAAAAGGAGTAAAGAGGAGAGTTGGTGAACAGAATAGGAAACCTGCACTCACGAACCCTGGGAGTCCGGGGTCCTAGTAAGGCCATCGCGGGTGAAAGCGCTGGGGGGTGGGAGGGAAAAATAGCAAACAACGGGAAAAACCATTTGAAAAACAAAACAGGGGAATGGGGTTGGGTCGAAGGGAAAAAGGTATCACTGTTCCCTGAAGAATTCCGGCGAACGGGGGGGGGGGTAAGGCAGCGGTCCGCGGGGGGAAAGGGGTTCTCCTAAAAAAAAAAAAAAACCCTCCCGAGCCACGTTCTGTCAGCAGGAGGAGGGTCCGTCAAAAAGGGAGCGGTCGCAGAAGGAAGGGGGGGGCCAATATAACGCTCAAAATGGGGCCTATAAATCCCCCAAATGGGGAAACCAAAGTGTGGTGGGGAAGTTTGGGACTGAATCCCGGACGAGGGGACAGGTCTGAGGTGTAAGGCTGACCGAGGGTTGGGTGAAAGGGAATTCCACTGCGCCCTTAAAAAAGGACATCTTGAGGTCAGGCGGTGCCCCGTGGCAAACCCTGGGTACTGGGGATTTGGACAGAAGGGAAAGCCAGGCCCAGTGGCAAGACCGCAGAATCAAATACGAGACTACAACTCCCAAAACTCCAGCCGATAGATGATCGGATTCAGGGGGAAGGTCTGAAACGGTCGGTGTGGAGGGGGCCAAAAAATAAAAAATAGGCGTGGATAAGACGCCATCTCTGTCAAAACAAAAAAAGGATGAGAGGGGAAGATGGCGGGGAACCCATGTCCTCTTGAAGGCAAAAAAACAGGAGACAGGAGAGGAAATCAAGGTCCTCGAAAAACTCTGTAGGGAACCTCGTTCAAGAGGGGGGGGCTATTATTTGAGCCACGCCTGCAGGAAGGAATGTGCGGTGACACCTCCGACCGGAGGCAACTAATACGGGGCCAAAGGGGTATTGGAGGGAATCTAAAAACCGCAGGAACCTGTACCCAGAAAAAAAAACATTAAGAGGTCAAAGGGGGAAAGAGGGCAGACCCAGGGGTACAAAGGTGAGATAAAATTGTTAGAATACGAATCTTAATAAGAGTAGACCCGTGGCAAGGGGAAAATCATTGGAAAACGAAAATAGAATCCCCTGCTGGGGAAACGAAGGTGGGGAGGTACTCCGGGGGGCGAGAGAACCCGCAAACGGCGGGGAGGGATGGGGATACCATGCAGGCAGGATGCGACACACCAGATTCAAAGGTGAGTCATGCTAGGACAAAGTGCCGGAAAACAGCAAAGACAACCAAGCTGATGGCAGACGTACGAATTCCCCCCCAGGTTGCGTAAAGAGGGAGAGTCAGTTAGACATAAAAACACCAAAACTAACTGAAGCGTGCAGCGAGACCCGGCAGATAGGGGAGTCAAGCCTGTTACGAAGTGTGACACCCGAACAGGTGTTAAGGAAACTGCAGTGGCACCATCAGAAAGGTACGGACAAATCAATACGCTTAAGCACAAAGTGCGATGCACAACGGGGTCCGGACTGTTCTGTGCGTAAAGGCCCGGGGGGAACAGGACACATTCCGGAAAAGGGCTGCATGCCGTTGTGCAGGCGAAAGAATTGGAGCGGGGAACCTAGTTCCTTAAGTAAAAAAAAAAATCCGCCCAAAAAAGGAAAAGAACCGGTTGCCATAAAATCGCATTCGTAGGGGCGACTACCGTTGGGAGTGACGACTTTTCGGGAAAGGCTGGGACCCGGCGGTGGAAAAAAGTGTTCTGTCAGTCGGGGAACGGTGTCACAAGGGGTTCCAAAGGAAGGGCGTACAGGGCAAAGGATACCGAACACCAAAAAGAAAAAAAATCACGTTGGGATCCGCCAGTGGGTTGGTGGGGGGAGTAACGAGCATTCAACTTTGGGGGAGGGATCGATACGGTCTCGGCATAAAAGGTATACGTCAAAAGGAAGGGTCCGTTGGAGAACAGGATAAAAAGGGAGAATTCTAAGTCGGGACCATAATTTCGGCCAAGTCGGGGGGAAGGGCTCAGTGGCGTAAAGGAAAACGATCAGAAAAAACAAAAAAAGAGCCCGATGAAAAGGGGGTGAAAAAAAAAAACCGTCCCTCAAAATGTGGTGGGGGCCAACGGGGGGGAAAAGAAACATAAAAAGTACAAAAGTAAAACACTTTAAGTCAATGAACACCCGAAGAGTGAGGGGGGAGCGATGAAAAAACCGAGCCTTAATGGGAGCTGGGCTGCTGAAAAATTAAAAAAAAAATGCAGACGGGAAAAACAAAAAGAACTTGCAAGCGCCAGTAGGGAAAGTTGGACCCACATCACGCGGGAAAAAGTCAAAATAACCAGTCCAGCCGACGCAGACGAAACAGGAAAAAAAAAATTCAAGCGAAACTTGGTTCCCTCAAACAGCGATGAAGACAGCAATGACCGTCAGGGGAGGGGCAGAGAATACCATCGAAAGGGTGGTAGTCACGAATACTACTAGAAAAAAAAAACAACGGGAAAAAGTCAAAGAAGCGGGGAGGGTGGGTGAATTCTAAGTGACCAGAAAATTCCACACGCGACCGCCCTGAAGAAAAAAACGGAGATGAAGTTCAAGGGGGAGCGTCGGGGGGTCAAAAAAAACTTAGGGGCAACCTGCCAACAACACCAAAAAGGAAAAAACAGGGGAAAAAAAGGCCAAGGTGCCCCTCAGCGAACCCAGGTGCCGTTATGAATCTCTCAAAACAACAAAATGAGGAGAGAGGAGCAACCTGGGAAGGAGGGCAATTTCAAACGGTGGGGGGGGGGGGGTGCGCTGGGACAGAAAAGGAGGGGGGGAGGTTGCAAGTGTCCAATCAAAAGGGTGGAAAAAGAAGGACTAACAGAACAGGCCACCAGAAAATAAAAAAAAACTGACATGAAAACGAGCCAAAAAAACGCGTCCTTGGGAGGACGGCATTGGGGGGGAAAAAAAAACTGGGCAAAAAAAACCACAATTAACAAGGCCCACGCCACACGTAGTGCCTAATGAGGAGTCATCATTCCTGTTCCGAGGAAAAAAAAAAGGGGAGTTCAGTGACTTGAAAAAAATGACTCACGTAAGCAAATACCGGGGAGGATCTCTTGCAAAGAAAGCACCAAAAGGGCGGCCAAGGCCGCGGGGGTCGTATGGGAGGCTTCTTCAGCGGGGAAAGAGCTGTGAACCAAATGGGGGGTAAAAAAAAAAACAACGAAATGTAGAATACCTGGGAAAACTAGGCGAACGAAGGGGGTGACGTGTGTGAACCTTTCCTCCAAGAGCCAGGAAAAAAAAAAAGGGCCAAATTACGTCTCGGTGGGGGAGACCAGCGAAAAGGGGAAAAGCGGGGTTAGGACTTTTAGATCCTTCCAACGTGGGGAGGGGGGGGTAAAAACGAAAATCGCAAATAAAAAAAGAACAAAGGATCCCGCGCCCAGACCTACGAGGGCCCGAAAAGTCTGCTCGGGGGTCTGAAAAAAAAAGGAAAACGGCGGGTTTCGTCAAATTAAGAAAGTCCACGCTGAACCTAGTCCCAAGCAATCAAAAATTTTGGCAGAGGTGGGGGGAAAAAAAAAAGACCGGCCTCTAACTCACCAAAATCCCAAGCGCCGAAAGTACAGTGGGGGATGAAACGAAAGGGTCATTACAAACTACTCCCTCAAAAAACTCGGAAATTAAAAAGTACGCCCCATCACGGCGAAGGCTGCAAATGAAAAGAAACCGGAAAGTGTTACGAGTCAACAAAAAAGACGACGAACTAGTACAACGCTGTGGGGGGCACACGACTCTAGCAACCCTTTTGGAAAAAAGGACCGTTGCTCCCATTAAACAACCCTTCACCCTTGTCCAATGCCGAACGGAAAGATTTCCTAAAAAGCCCGGGCCGACCGTTTGGCAGAGGGCGACGGAAAAAAAAAGAGGAAAGTCAACCAGACCAAAGTGTCGTCAAAAAGAAAAACCCGTACTTGAAGAGAAGAAAATTCAGGAATCGGGATTCCCCCCAAAAGTAATACTAATGAGTTTGGGTACACGGGTTGCAAAAATAACAAACCTTTCAAAAACCCAGACGGTGAAACGGTCAGGGGGGAAAAGAAATCCAAGCGTTGTACTGAACAAGGGGGGTTCCTGAACGTCACACGGCCGACAATTACCGGGGGTGATCCAAGCAAAAAGAGTCAAGGGACGCCGAAACGTGGCAGGAGGGGGGAGAACAGCAAATGTATACGAAGCCGGGGGACCTCCAGGACTCCCTAGGAGGTTCAACCTTCAGGGGGTTAGGAAAAAAAGAACCTCTCGGCGTTGCTCCCCGGGGGTAAGGCCCACTGTGAGCCCATCCCTTCACTACGCAGGACCAACGACCATTTGTTGGGGGGCTCAAGGCTTATAGAGAATGTAACTCCACCCTGCCAAAAGGAGACAAAACAAGTTTCCGGGCTCTCCGTTCCAAGAAAACAACCCTCAAGAAGTCAAACGAGGAGGAAAGTATCAGCAGGGAGGGGAGGCTGAATGGGACCAACTCCTTCCAATAGGCTAGAAAAGCTCAAATACAGTGGTAGGAGATGATACCCATTTGGGTGTAAAGTTTTTGTACGTCCGGGAAAAGAAAATTACCTGGAAAGGTTGTATCTGCGGGGGTGAAGGGGGGGGGGCCCTGACTCACAGAACTCAAAAGGCAGGATTCACGCGACGTTCGGATTGAGTTCACCCCTTGTTTAGGTGGGTGTCACGCCAGGACTCGTAGGGCCGCCTGAAAACTAGGCCAATCCATTTTCCAGCTGAAAAGCACCGCTCGAGGTCGGTAAAAAGGAAGGGGTCGACTGGGGGAAAAGCGAGCCGCTTAACACAGGCAAGGACCGGGTCTGAGCGAAGCTCCCTCGCCAGACAAAAGCAAAAGAAAAGGATGAAAACATAAAGAGGTCGAGTAAAAAAACTTGACCATTTCTGCCGGACAGCAAAAAAACGAACCGAGGCTGACTTCCATACCGGCTGGGGCCAGCGTGTGCGGTGGTCGGGGGCTCTTTACATATACTGGGTGTCAAGGGGTCGGAAAAAGCCACAAGGGGGCCACAAGTTAAAATAAAGTGCGACGGAACGCCGGCGCCCGGGAAGGCGGTGAAGGACGGCAAAGCCGGGTCAAAAAGACAAGATGACCCGACAAGGGACAAGTGAATCGTCCCAAACATTAAAGTTCAGTCAAAAAGGCCCAGGGGAAACAAATGAAGAGTAGCAAAAAAAGAAAGATCTAGATCAGAACCAGAATAAAGGAACGGCGAAAATAGGGGGAAGCGCATCGACCCCAGGTGCACGCCGGCCTCAGAGTGGGAGGGGCGGTTGTGCTTAGAAAAAGGACGACTGTCGGGCAGGGATTAAAACTGCCACAGTGAAAACACCAGGATTGGGCCAGGTGAAAAGCCGGATCAGTGGGAATAGAAAAGGCAGACCCCCAGACGAGAAAACAATTTCTAATGGGCAAGGCCCAGAAGCCAGGCGGGCCTTCGAAAGGATGAACCTAAACCACGGACATGCGTCAATCAGGGTGAACTCTCTCAAGGCAAGTTACTAGGGGGGGGAAGAACGAAAAAGGATGGGAAGAGTTCTCCCAAACCTCTACGTAAAGAAGGTTTAGATCACCAGCGAGGGAAGGATGAAAACACTTGTTGGTCGGGGTCAGGGTGAATCTGGAAAATAAAGGAGGTGAAATACGCGGCTGGGGGGAACAAAGCCTGACGAAGGGGGACAAGATGCAACGTTCGTTCGGTATGACCGAAGCAGATCTGGTGAGCCCAGGTCCGTCCCGTCAAAAAAGTTCGAACTTCCACCGTGGACCGGCAAAATAAAGGAAGGATCGGACAGGACGGAATGGTACTTTTCCGGTGAAGGGGGGGGGCAGGAAACCGCTCAAGGCGTTTTGTCCGGAAAGGTCGCTGGGGGTGCCCACCCAAAGGTTTGGAGGAGGTCCAAGGGAAGGGGTGACGTCCGATGATTCGGAAAGGGCATAAAACTGGAGGGGAAGGAATTTCGCAAGTTTTTGAGGGGTGGGCCAAAAAGCGCTAGCGAAGGGGCACGGACGTGAAGGGGGGGAAAGGGAAAGTCACCGCCGCTGCGGACAAGAGGGGGGGGACGTCCGTTCTTTGGTGCACCGACGGCCAACGGTTAGAGGGAAATGGGCTGTGAGACGGTCCCGGAGGGGGCCGGATACGAAAAGACCAATGCGCCAAAAAAAAAGGGCATGACGACAGGTCGTAATGCCTGGGAAAAGCCAGGAATCCGAGAAAGGCGGACGATGCTACAGACACAGGGTGAAGACAGAACACAACAAAGCCCAGGAAAAGGGGGGGAGTGGGGGAAAGTCCCCGATGCAACCAGAGACTCTGGGCGAGGGGGGCCAAACCGACACACGGCCGGCAAAAGTTCCAGGCTAATCCACACCAAGTATGAACTCGTTTCAAGTCGGGCCACAATAAAGAGCCCAGGAAGGTGAGCCCTCAAAGAAAACGGGCCGAAATGCAACGAAGAAAAAGGGAAACTCCGTCAGGGGATACCTGTTACTGCGACATCAAAAAGGAGAGGAATATTCGAAGGTAAAAGACACATTTTCGGGACAGAATGGAAGGAGATGCACACCGAAAGAACCTCCGAGAACTAATTTGTCCTTCGGAAGGGTAACGTAAAAAGTCAAAAAAGGAAACAACGGCACCACCGCTCGCAAACAACCAATAGGGAAGGGCAAAGGGTGACCGTCAGTCAACATGGCGCTGTGAGTACGACAAAAGAAACTTCTGTCCCCCAAGGAGAACGGCAAATTTCTAACCAGAAAAGAACACTTGCCGGTTC
>Ga0179593_1815602_pt1 | contig 10350 bp, 13 predicted proteins | sample CZODoug2_1_08_16_FD_185931 | JGI IMG/M metagenome (GOLD analysis project Ga0179593, IMG submission 185931) | Vadose zone soil fungal communities from Angelo Coast Range Reserve, California, USA - CZODoug2_1_08_16fungal (PacBio error correction) | ecosystem: Environmental > Terrestrial > Soil >...
CGACGATTCGTGGCAGGAAAAGAGAAGACAACATCTTCGCCAGAGAATCGTCCCGTCACCCCGGCGCCGGGGAGAAACTCAGCTAAACAGAGGGGAGAAAAGAAGGGTCACCTCGTTTCAACCCGGGAAGAGGAGGGCATACCTATTACAAGAAAAAAAGAAAAGGCGCTCAGCACCCCCCGACAGGGGGGACGCTTCAGAGGAGATAGAGGCCGGAAAAGGGAAGAAAGGCTGATGAAGCGTTCTTTCTTGGAATACGCTCTCGTAGAAAAGAGCAACCACTGGGCATCGGGGGAATAAAAGAGAAATCCTGCTCCTCACGGGAAGGAAAACGTCCGCATATGTCAAAAGGAAAAAAAAAATACCATTGGGTTGCCTGGGCAAAAAGACGGAGAAGAAAAGAAAGATGCATCATTAGCGCAAGCCAAGGGGAAACACCCTAGACGCTGACCGAAAAAGCCTCCAAGCCGATGGGCCGGGCAAAAAGGAACTTGGAGATGAAAAAACAAGGAGAGAAAAGAAAAAAGGGGGAGAGGTGAACCAGCCTCATCACCTCGGAAAAGCGTGCATGACTTACAAAGAGAAGGTACGATTCTGTTCCCCTGGCCTGGCAGGGGGGGGGGAACGGAAACAAAAAATGATCACCCCGCACCAGAAGCTGGCCAGCTGCGAGAGGTACTAGAGCACAGGGGAGGGGAAGGAAAAGGGAGAGGGGGGGAAAGGGAAAAAGGGCTCCGCAAGCTGGCAAGCGTGGAGTGGTTATCATTCCCATTGGGGGGGAAGAAAGAAGAGGGCACGCTCGTACATCTTACGATGGGAAGGAAAACGTAGGGGAGAGGTTGCCTGAAGGGAGGGGGGCTCTCGCCCTTATGAGGGAGAAGACTTCAATGCGGTGTAGTAAGAATTTGGGGGGGAAGAGTGAAGGGCTATTTTTTGGCAGCGGGGGAGCGGGGTGAAAGGCAAGCTCCCGGTCTTTCGAGAAAAAAGGGCGAGTGTCCTTCTCCTTTCTTCAAGAGAAAGTTCCGATCACCCATGGTAGGGTTTGACCCGGGGAGGAACGTGGCAGAGGGGGGGGGGGAGGAGGATTGCCGCATGCAGATGCCCTGTATGCGCATGGCCCAGCTGGGGCAGCTCGTCATCAGTGCTCTAGCAGGGGAAAAACAGGAAAGCAGCAGAGAGAGAGGAAGGAAAAAAAGAGATATACTCCATGCCGATTTGGGGAGGGGGGTGCTTAGCGCCGTATGCGGGAAAATAATAGGGGCTGAAAAAAAGGCCGGGTTTGGTAAAAAAGGAAGGAGGGCTTTCATAGGGATGATGAGCTCTTCGACGAGGGGGGTTGCCGTTGCGAAGGGGGATTGAAAGTAAAGGGAGTCAGGGGGGAAAAAAAAACGCTGGATCCCTGAGAAAGAAGGCTTTGTGCTTTCGGAAAAACGGCCTGAGGGGGGAAAAGGGTCTCGAGACTAGCTGTTCCAAGGGGGAAACCTGTTGTGCTGACACTGAGGGGGGAAAACCCGATCAGCCTGCCTAGAAAAAGTCCATACCGGCAGCGGGGGGATGAAAGGGGGCGGAGGGGGGGAACACAAAGCCGCTTTCAGCCAGCAGAGGGGGAAAAAGAAAAGAGGACCCTCCGGACGTGTCCTCTTTATTGGAAGGCGATCGCCTCAGCAGCCGTTAGGGGGGATCAGGTAGCGGAAGAAAAAGGGAACGGGGAAAAAAGATGCCTGGTATGTCTCCGCTGAAAAGAAAGGGGCCATCGCCAGGGGAATTGAAAAAGAAGATTTCCCGCGCCCCGGAAATAGGGCCAGGACACGAGGGAAGGAACAGTTCTCTCGGGGGGGGGGGGGAAACATACCTGGACGGAGGAACTCTTACAAGGATAAACAACACCAGACGCAACCGCAGGGGAAAAAAGGGCTCATCCCTTCAAACTTCGGAAAGAAGGAAAACACATCATGCATCGCTCCCCGTAAAGAAAAAAAAGGATTGTCCCGTCTTCGAAATGAATCTGACGAAAAAAAAAGGGGGCAAAGCCCTCCCACCATTCCTCAAGGAAAGGTAAAAACCCTTCCACCATGCCGCCAAACAGAGAAGCTCCCTTTCGAAGCGAGGTCTTGGGAAACAAAGGGGGAAAGATAACCGTCAGCCACGTTACTGGAAAAGGAAGGCTCCCAGCACGCCATCTGTCAGGAAAAAAAAGGTTGTTCGTTGTGTCTTGGAAGGGAAAATCTGCCATGAAAGGAGGAAGGAAAAATGGCAGCCCCAGGCTGTTTGGCGGGGGGGGAAAGAAGTAGTTTTGCCTGGAAAAGCTTCCTACCTGCAGGACGGGCAAGAAGTGGGTGTTTCGGCAGAAGGGAAAAAGAAAGGCACACTCCCGAGTCCAACTCGGGGAAGGCTTCCCAATGCGTAAAAAGAAGCCGCAGTAGAGACTCGGGAAACAAGGGCAAATGATCGGGAAGAAACTCAGCCGGGAAAAAGGGAAAAAAATATCACGGCATCAGTCCCGGGGGGGAGGGAAAAAAAGTAAGTCCCGTTGATCGCCGTACCCGGAAAAGAAGTCTCTTTCGCGTCTGGGGAAAGATAAACTGATGAAAGAGAAAAAAGAGATGCAGGAAGGAGAAAAAAGAGGGGCGCGTATCGCTCGGACGCGAGAAAAGGAATGATCTTTTACCGCCAAGCAGGGGGGAAAAGTTGAATGGTTGGAAAGAAACCGCTTGGGGGACGGGTGCAATCAGGGGAGGAGCGGTGGCCCGAGTCCCTCCTACGGGGGGGAGGGGAAGGTACGCATTTACTCGAAGGGACGTGCCCTTTTTAGCTTCCGTAATGGGCCAGGGAACCGGAGGTCCAGGGAGGAAAAAAAGGGGAAACATCCATAACAACTACTTCTAGGGGGGAGAGCCTGGGGCTGCCCACTGAGGGGGGGATGGCCTCCCATTTTCTCGGGGATCGTTTGGAAAGGGAAGACTGCGGGGGGGAAGGGGGGAGAAGAGTACCCCTTTGCAGTAAAGTAACTTTTGCTCTGAAACTCGCTAACTGTCCGACGGGTGGAAGGGAAAGGCGGAAGACGCCGGAGGGGAAAGGCCTAGGTGGCAATAAGCAGCCAGGAAAAACCTGCCAGCGGTGCTGCAAAAGAGTGACACGGGGGGAAGCGCTGCCGGAGGGGGGGGAAAAGTCTCCGACCTTTGGAAAATAGTTCCCTGCCGTCGGGGGGAAAAAAAAGCAAACGCAGCCTGTCCTGACGTAAAAAACTGTACCCAGGTAGGGTGGGAGGAAAGGGAGGCCCCTGTCCGTTTCCCTGGCCAGAATCGCGGACTATTTGCGGGGAGGAAAGCGGAACACTTTTAGAAAAGTCAAGAGAAGGAGGACGAGGTTCAGCGTCCTTAACATGAAAAAGGTTGCGTTCCCCCTTCCTGTCGAAGGGGAAGGCCTAACCGACCGGAAGGGGAGAGGGACTTGTCCTGGACAGCGTCAAAAAAGGAAACCGTCCGTATGTGTCCGGGAGAGGTATCGTGGTCGCTGCGGATGAAGGGAGGGAAAAAAGGGTGCGTCAAGAAAAAAAGAGACAACCATCGCGAATGGAGTAAACGGGACGACCGCTTGTTTCCACCGGGGATTGGGGGTTCAGCGTGGGGGGAAGAACATTTTCCATGAAAATGAAGAGGAAAGCGTCAGGAAAGAGAGAAAGGAGGCCATGAGGTTTCTCGCCGAAAAGAGCCAGCCATATCGACGAGGAAAAAAAAAAAAGGAGTCCGTGAACGAAAAGCTTCGCCATAAGAAACCTCGTGCCCGCAAAAAAAAAAAAAGGAAAAAAGGCGTTCCCGCAGAGTCTCATCAGAAATTAACCGACCTGGTCAACCTATTTTACAACACCACGGAAACAGATCGAGAAAAAAGGGGGGACGCCTAGGCGCTAAGCACCCCACAAGCAGGAGGCTGGCGTCTATCTAGGAGGCAAGAAAGAGCTTCTTAATCTTTATGGAGGGGGGGTGGAAGCACCTGAATGACGAAGAGAAGGAAAGAAACCAGTTGGGCATCGCCTAACAAAAAAAGCATGCGGCAATAAAGAAAAGGTCGCGCCGCGAAAAAAGAAACGCAACGAAAACAAACCAAAAAAGGGGAGGAACATGGACCCTACTCCGAGCCGGAAAAAAAAACCACCAATTCCTGCATTCAGTAGAAGGGACCAGTGCCCGGACCAAAAAAACACAAGAGAAAGGAAAAGACAACCTCGCCCTGAAGAATCAAAAATACGGAAGAAAAAAGGGGGGATCCTTTTTCCACAAAGGGGGGAAGTCGCCGGCAAAAAAAAGAGGGTGAACTCCTTCCTAAAAAAAAAACCTCTACATTTTCCTGCGGGAAAGAAAGCTGTAAACTAGCTGTTGCAAAACGACAAACGACACCAAAGAGTCCGCGACAATCTTGGAAGAGCCCGGTACTTGAGGAAACACAAAAAAGATAGAGTAGTACCAAGGAGGGCAAGCTTGTCGCGGACAGAGAGGGGATTCATTCCCCCCTTGAGGGGGGGGGAGAAACGCTCGTACAGCGGGACGGCTTGGGAGAAGATTGGGGGCGAGTTGCTGCAGTCTGTAAAAAGGGGAAAAGGGGTTCTCGGGGAAAGAAAGTTTGGCCATGATAGTGAAAAAAATCGTTTGCCCGAAAGGACTGGGGAGGGGTTGTTGGAGGGAAAAGACGTCTCGGGGTGGGAAAAGAAACCGGTCTTGGCTGCGAAGGAATGAAGGGCTAGTCAGGAGGGTGCGTCCGGAAAGAAGGGAGGAAAAAAAAGAGGTTTCCCAGCACCCAATGTGTATGGGGGGGGAATCGGCGGGACGTTTCAGCAGGAAGCAGCATGCCGGGTTCCCTGCGGAAGACCAAAGCGGGCGAGAGGGGGAAGAGAAATCATCTCTAGCGCCCGCACGGGAGAACTCTTCAGCATCTAGATCGAAGAGGGAGATATACGCCGTCCTAGGTTGGGGAAAAAAACGGGGTGAGAGCGCAGTAAGAGGAAGGATACTAGTTCTTCGCAGAGAAGGGTTGTCACCTAGGTTGAAAAAAGCAGGCGGAAGGCTTAAGCGAAAAGAAAACGGCTCGTCGGAAGAAAAGAAAGGCCGATGTTTCTGGCTGAGGGAGAGATTCCCGGCCTCCCTCATGGGGGGAAAAAAGGAAGGTACGATCTGGCTGTCGAACCTCTGAAGGGGAAGAACCTAAGGCGAGAAAGGAAGAAAAGGAGACGAGCTGTTACCAAGGAAAAGCCTGTGTTCAGAAACGGACCCAACGCTGAAACCAGAAACGATAAATCCGCAGGGGAAAAGACACATAACGGCACGTTGGGAAAAAAAAGGAGGCTCTGGTTTACGGAAAAGCACCCGCCGGTGACAAGCAGAGAAACGAAGGAAAAAAAGACCCTAGAAAAAAGGAGACGCCTACGGTCAGGGGATGGTCCAGGTACAAAAAACAGCCGGTCTGTGGTAGGAGAAAATGTCAGGGCAAGGAGAAAGGGGGAAGAAAAAGGTAATTTCCTGGGGAAATGAACCTCGTAGAAACATGGGCCCAGCGCCACGGGAAAACAGGGGTGAAGAGAGGGCCAAAAAACCCTCCGTCGCGAAGCCCGGGAAGAAAAAAGGGACCAGGGTCCTTCGACTCAGGAACACCCTACCGAAAAAAAATTAGAGAAAGCTGCCATTCTGGGGGATCAACTCACTTCGAGAAGGGGACATGTAACTTCCTCATCCACGAAATACTTTTTAGTCATGCCTAAAAATCCCCTGAAAAAAGAAAAAAAGGACAGTCACCTCTTTACAAAGAAAACTCCATTCCTGAAAAAGAAACCACACCAGAAAGCTCCCGGCGTCGGGAAGGGAAAAAACCTTCCACCATCCTCCACCCGGAAAAACCCCTTTCTAGAGGGGGGGAAGGGGTTTCCGTCAAAGGAGGGGGGCCGAACCGGTCAGAGGGGGGAAACTGCCCCTTTTTCCTAAACAAGCACGGCCACATGTCTGAAAAGGGTAAGTGGTTGTCTTTCGTGAGACTGGGGAAAAAGAAAGATGCAAAGGGGAAAAAGGCAGTTGCAGCCCCGTCTGTGTGGGAAGGGAGGAGTTGTTCTGTTGATGGGGAGAAAATGATGCCCTTGACCGCCAGGAATCAAAAGGGTACGGCCGCTAAAGAAAAGGAGTCCAACTCTTGCAGCGTCAACAAGGAAAAAGAATTAGAGACTCGGGCCACCGAAGAAAAAAAAAGCAAAAACCCGCAGAACCCATCCGGAACCGGAAAAGGGAAAAGGAAGTCCGGGGGAAGAAAAGAAGGAGAGCTAAGTCCGCTTTGAGCGCGTCCAAGAAAAAAGACAAGGGACTCAATTCGCTTCTGCGGGAAAAAAAAAAACAACAACCACGATGAGAATGAAAAGAAGGGGGATGGCGAGTATAAGAAGAGGTAGCGGACCTATTAGCTTGAAGAAAAGGGGGGGTTGATTAAAAGGGTCCTTTTCAGAGGGACGTTGAGATCATGGGGGAAAGGAGGAGATAATGCGGCGGACTGAAAGAAGTGAACTCTGTCCCTAGTGGAAGAAGGGATCGTCCTTTACCAGTCGGAAAAACCCAGCGGGGGGCATGAGGTAGAGTTCAAACATCCAAGAGAAAAGCCACCAGCCTTTTGCTTCCAATGGGGGAGAAAAAAAAATGGCCTCCCATTGTTAGGGAAAAACCCAGGGCCCAGGTACGGGGAAAAGAGGAAAAAAAGAGGGCTCTCAACTAGGAAAAAAAAAAAAAAAACGTTCTTACCTTGATCAGAAAAAGAAACCGCATCTGGAGAAATCGAAAGGGGAGGGCTTCCTGTTGGAGGAGGACGCTGAATACGCCGTAGAATGGGGGACAGAGGTGGCATACTCAGCATTACTTGGAGGTGGGATTCACAGCCAGCTGACAAGGGGGGAGGGGAAAGCGCCTTCCTGCCTGGTGGGAAAGGCTCTATTTGACGGGGGCTGCGCCCGTTCTTCCCACAAGAAGTGGAGGAGCACGTGGTGATAAAAAAGAAAAAAAAGGGCTTCTTGACCCGGCGTGTGTCTTCAAAAAAAAAGGAGTTAAGGGCGGAAAGGGAAAGGAGGGGCGCGGGAACTCGCGGAAAAAAGGAAAATGGCTCTTTCCCCGTCGGAGAGAAGGTTCAGCGCTGACATACCAGGAGAAAGAAAAAGGCCCTGGGGTAAAAAGGCCCTACCTGAAAAAGGGGGGGGGGAAAAACCTACCGGGAGGAGAAGGGTCCCTGGACATCTGTCAAGTCAAGGAGGGGTCCGCGTGCGTGAAGGGGGAAAAGGGCCTGAGCTGGCTTGTCCCGGAGGAAAAAAGGGCGGCGTTCAACCAGCGAGAAGAAAAAAAGGCCTTTATGGACGAAAGAAAGAAGCTGGAGGGAATGAGGGGGGGGTTAGCGTGGAAGGAAAATCAGCCCACATTCTGGAAGAAAGCGCCGTTACGGGGAAGGAAAAAGAAAAAGCCAGGAGTCGAGGTGCGCAGCCGCCGTGCTCGTCAGGAAAAAAATCGACGAGGCGTTGGCAAGAAAAAAGACGGGAACTGCCGCACAAAAAAATCAAAGAACCAAAAGGAGGGGAAAAAACCGTCGCAAGGGGGCGCATAGCCTCAGAAAAACGCCTGTACCTCAAAGGGAAAAGAGCTTGGAGGGAGTCGGAGAAAGGAAATGCTCCCCCCCCCGAAAAAAAACACCAGACCTTGACGTGCGAGACAGAAAAGGGAGGGTATATCGAGCGGGGGAACGAGATCGTCTCGGAGAAAAAAGAGCGTTGACAGCGTGCGGGGGGCTGGAAAAAGAACAGGCTGACGTCGAGGGGCGGAAACTACACCACATGGGCATCGACAAAGGAAGGTAACCCTCAATGGAAAGTCTCATCACCGCGCAAGAAGAAAAAAAAAGGTCAACTGCACCGACCAAACCAAGACCATTGGGGTGCCTAAGGGAAAGGAAAAGGCTAACGCTCCGAAAAAAAGACGAAGAAAGCGCCCGAAAGGAAAAGCCTTAGCGCAAAAAAAGGCCCATGTCACGGACAAAAAAGCCTGACCGGAACGACCCTTGAAAAAGCCTATTGCCGGTAAAAGGAAGACCACCCTCCGGCCTTGAAAGAATAAAAAGGTCGAAGAGGGAAAAAAGAGGAAAAGCCTTCAAGTCACAAAAAGACTATAAAAGTCCTCTTTAAGGGGGAAAAAATGGTCCGCGTACTATCTGTGCACACCCTGCTGAAGGGGCCCCTTATCAAAAAGGAGAAGAGTCCTCTACAAATAGTGGAAAAAAAAGGACCCTTTTACTGACTATCTCTCCAGAAAAAAGGAAAAGAAGAGAATATCAGTACCAGATCGAATGGCAGCTTGGAGAGGGAAAAAAAGAAAAGGAGCGGGGTGCATCAGGGAAGGTTTCGGGATGCCGACTAGGGCACGAGAAGGCTTGTTCTGAAAAAAAGGAGAGGTGGGCGCTTTTGAGGGAAAAGGGTTCTCGGCGCACAAGGGGAACTTTGGCAAAGATTCCAGTGCTGGAGGATGGAAACCGGCCCTCGAGGGGAAGAAAGAGGGTTGTTCTTGGCGGGAAAAAGGGGGGGTGGTTCCGTCCCGGGACCTCAAACAATAAAAAAGGCGCACTTAGGGGACATGAGGGCGCGGAAAAAAAAAGTGAGTCCGGCACGGAGGAAACGAGGCACCCATGTTAATTGGGGGGGGGGAAAGGTTGACCTCTGCGTACGTGAAAAAAGTCCGGAGGAAGCAGGAAAGGGAGGCAGGGTTCCCTTCTTCACAGGGGAAAAAAGGGGACTAGCTATACTACTCTCTCGGGAAAAGCGCCCTTCACTCTGCAAGAAAAGAAAGAGCCCAGCTAGGCCTCGGAGAAAGGGAAGCCTCGATATACTCCAGGAAGGGAGGTGGAAGATCCGTCATGTAGGGGAAAAACTATTCTTTCGAGGCAGAAAAAGATTCTGCCGAAGAGGGGAAAGGGGGGTAACCTAGTTGACCAGGAAGGAAAGAGGCGAAGGCTGATGAGCTTCTTCTGACGGTCGGCGGAGGGCGCCGGGGGGGCGAGGTGGGAAGAGAAGCTGTTTGCTCTATTTAAAAAAAAGAGGATCTTCCACGAAGAACGAGGGCGAACTAGGGAAGGGGAAAACAGGCGGCGCGCAAAAAAAAAACGTGTCTCTCTGGAAAGGAGGAGGTTCCCGTACTTGAAGAAAACTGTGAAAAAACTGAGGGGAAAGAAACTGAAACCCGATCAGCGATGAAGAAAAAAAAGGACGGCTTCGTCAAAAAAGTGACTTCCCTTCGAGGAGGAATGGGGCAGAAGCCGGGACAATCCGAGAAAAAGAAAAAAAGAACCCATCACGACCGCGGAAAGAAAAGGTTCTTGACGCTGTTAAAGAATCAAGCCAGCCTGGAGGGGCACACAGGCAGGTAGCCGGAGGAAAAGGGGGAAAAGACCGTTCCAGGTATGCCTGGTATGGGAAGAGACAGCTCCGCCGTACCAGGAAAGGGGAAGGCAGCCCAGTGGGGGATTAAAAAAAAAAGGACCGCGAGCCCGGTCCCGCGCGAAAAAAAAGAAGACATGTTGAAGACACCTCGACAGGAAGAAGGGACGCGTGCCAGGCTGGTGGGGCCGGGCCCGCCCAAGGAAAAGGAAAGGGCGCAATCCCGTCAACGTCGGGAGGGGAAACCATCATGCATCTCTCCCCGGAAAGGTGCCGCACGATAAAATCCGACAAAAGGGGTAAGCAATCCCTGCTGAAGGAGGGGGGAAAGAAGAGGCACCCATCCCTCCCACTCAGGAAAAAAAAAGGGAGGTCACCCATTCCACCAGAACAAAAAAAGAGGCTCCCGTGCTATCTCTTCAGAAAGGAGGCCTAAACCTGGGAACCGGTCCCAGAAAAAGGGAGAAAGGAGAGTGACGCGCCCAGCACTTGCCAGAAGGGAAGAAGGAAGGAGGGGGTTCTTTCTGGGAAAAAGGGGGCGGCCAGTCCTGCTGAAAAAGGAAAAAAAAGTGGCATCAGGGGATGTGGCGGGCTAGAAGAGGGGGGGGAAAGGTTTCCGTGTCAAAGGGAACTGGAACCTCCGTGGCAGGCACATTGTTCACCGGAAAAAGGGGGTACGGCCGCTCACCCGGGCACGGAACGGAAGAAAAAAACAGGGGAAGTCCAACGGCGTCAGTTGACGGAAAAAAAAAAGCGCCTCCCCGGACCGGGAAAAAAAAGGGAAAAAAAAAAAAAAACGTAAAAATGGCAAAAAAAAAGGGGGAAAGCGTCCTTTTCTGTCAAAGAAGAAAAACCGTGGAGCCGGAAAGGGAAGCGCCGTAGACTCGCCAAAAAGGGGAAAAAGGAAAAAAGAA
>Ga0179593_1334549_pt1 | contig 10349 bp, 17 predicted proteins | sample CZODoug2_1_08_16_FD_185931 | JGI IMG/M metagenome (GOLD analysis project Ga0179593, IMG submission 185931) | Vadose zone soil fungal communities from Angelo Coast Range Reserve, California, USA - CZODoug2_1_08_16fungal (PacBio error correction) | ecosystem: Environmental > Terrestrial > Soil >...
TAGGGGAAAGAGACGAGGGGAGGGGAACAAAAAGGGGAAGCATTAGTAACCCAGCGCAAACCCACTGGAAACCAACCGACCATGGGAGGGGGGAAAGGGGGTCACCATCGGTTGCAGCTCAGGGAAATGATCGCGTGCTTACGGAGGGGATGGAACAAAAATTGTGCCGACCCAGGAAGAAAGGGGAGTGCGCAGATGAGATGGTAGAAAAAAAATGGGGGTGAAAAAAAAATCATGGGGAGCAAGTGGAAAGGAGAGGGAAGAACCAGAGTGGGGGTAGCAGCCGAAAAACGACGTCCCGTACAATTGAGTCAGGGAGGAGGAAAAAGTGGCGGACAGGAGCCATAGTTGAAAATGACAAAGGTGAAAAAAAAACAGCAAAAAAAAGCTTACTGGCTCGGGATGCGGCCGCGAAGGGAAGAGGGAGGGGGCATAGTCCACCAAGGGGGGAATTAACCGAAGGAGTTTTGGCAAGATGTCGGGAACCGACGACTCAATGCACCCCAAGTGTCTTCTCCCTAGGAAGGAGGACTAGGGCCGAAAATGTCCAACCACTGGGCGTGAAAAAAAGGTCTGTCGCGAATTGCAGAATAAGTAATCTCCGGTCAATCTAAAAACTAAAAATTCAATTCGTGGAAATGGCTAGAATCAGACACAAAGATTAAGGCTTGGCCACGGAACGAGGGGGGACACGGTATGTCTCCATGCCCATCACTTGGTATGAGCCGTCAGGGAATATAAAACCGAGAAACGCAAGGGGGGAAGGAGAGGAGAGGGAAAAAATACCAAAAGGAAGAGGAAAATCAATGAGACTGGGGAAACTGTATTTTACGACGCATAAACGAACCCAGAAGAAAAGGACGGAAGAAAACCGCCGATCGAAGGCCAAAATGGGGCATAATTGCAAAGATTTTCCGAAGGGGAAGAACCCGGAGGAGAGGAAGGATGCAAAAAAGGGTCTCAAGCAAAACACGAGTAAGGGGGAGGACTGCACTCCCACCGTTCGAGGGCAGGAGGGTGATTAGGGGAGAGAAAAAAAAAACAGGATTGTCCAGCAGAAAAAATACAGTTAAGACGAGTAACACATTGTCCAGGGTGAAGGATAGGTTGCGAAATGATCGAAGGAGCTAAGCCAGGGAGAACAAGGGTCAGCGGAAAGGGTTGCAAAGTAGTCCAGGGAGTGGGGCGCCTAGTTTCGATTTCTCTCAAGCAAGATTCGGATGGACGGGGGATTGGGGAAAATCGTACTGTACAGAGAGAAGCGTGGCAGAGTAGGGGAAAGTACTGAACAAAGTCCGTGCGCAGAATCGAAAAGGGGGGGCAGCATCGTGTGAAGAAATTCAATAATGGTACATCGAGAATGGAAGTCTGGCAACCGTCATGTAGGGGGAAGTTGTCTGCACGGGAGGGACGCAAGCAAAAAATGGAGGAAAAGAAATTTAGGGCGCAGCGGAGAGGAAAAAGGAGGAACAAAAACAACTTTCATCAAAAACCGCGAAGGCGGTAAGGTCTTGGAACACAAAAAGACGAGAGGGGGGGGAAAATGCAAAAGAAATGTGCCAGCGTGTAAAGCTGTACAAGGAGTTTTCAAAGTGGTAAACCAAGAATCTTTGGGGGGGGGGGGGAAAAGCAACGGAGAAATTCGAAAAGAAAGGGCTAAACTAAGGGGAGAGAAGAACTACCAGGGGTACCATAACGATAAACGGCGGAGAAAAACAAAGGGAAAAAAATCCAAATCAACCAGCGCTTGTTGCGAGAAAAAAAAAGAAGCAGTTCAAAAAAACGAATGCAGTAAAGGGGGTCGCGAAAACGGACTTCCCACCAACAGGAAAGCCCATCAAGTACAGTGGAAAGAAAAACGAAATAATATCACACGCAAACACGCCCGGAGGGAAAGCGCAAGGAAAGGGGAGTCGACTCAAAGAGCATCATTGTGCATGTTTGGTTTCGAGGTTGGTTCCGCGTATAGGGAGGTGCGAGATGGGGAAAATCTATATTATGTCCTCAGAACCTATTACGCCCGAATGGGAGGGCTAGGAGCAATACCTCGTGGTTGGGAAGAAGTGGATGATGAAGCTAAAAGAAAAACGGAGAATAGAAACGTGAGTGGGGAGGAAATCCAATTTTGTTCCAGCACTCATTCAAGGGACCTACAAGAATCCAATGGGGGAAAGAGAGAGGACAGTCCGAAGAAACAAACGAGTCCGGCTTGTCGGATGCCAAATCACAAGGGGGTTTAGGCAGTGGCAAGTCCACGGAAAAGCCAGTGAGAAGAGGTGATTCCACTGCTAAGAACAAGGGCACGCCCTTGACGCCGGCAAAGGTCCTAGTGCAGATTGAAAGGGAATCAAAACTATGTGGGGGGGGGGGACTGGTAGAAGGAAAGAAAAACCTGTAGGCAAAGCCTGGGAACAGATTTTTGAAGACCGATCTTATATGCAAGAACCAGAGAACCTTGGAAAGAAGTATCCGGCAATACAAAAAAACAAAAAAAAGGGGGGGGAAAAACGCGGGCGGGGTCGACCCCAGAACAAGTCGCGGACGGAAAGACAAAGACCTCTTCAGACGGCTTGACAATGAGTATAAAAGGAAAAAATGGACCGAAAATGGAGAAAGGGCAAAAGGACCGAAAAACCCCTCAGAAAGAGCAGCGCGACCAAAAAAACAAGCGCGCTCAAAAACAAAAAGGAAAGAGGGAGCAGTTTGGAGGGGGAGCCGTATGCTTGAGGAGGGACGGTGGGGACAGGGGGCATGTTGCGAAAGAGGGGAGAAAATGAGAGTTGAAAGCCGGAGAAAAAGCGCGTTATTGAAACTCATCCGCGCGGTGAAGCCAGAACTGACATTCGGTACTGGTGAAGGAAGATCATGAAAGTTTTCGCCAATGCTAGGTTCAGTGTCATACGAAAGAATAGAGGGAGCAAACGAAGAGAAACATGAAGCGTATGGGGGGGAGCACACACAAAATAGTGATAAATCCGTGACAAGCTGCAGGAATGTGAGGGCAGAGAGGGTAAGTAAGGGTGTGTATGATCACAGCGGGAGACGTGCTGGGAGAGGGGCTGAAATTCTACCAGAAAATTTGATGATTTGGGGAATAAAAAGAAAGAAGAACCTCTTATGCTGGCGCCCCGGAGTATTGAGATAGAGGGACAGAAGGATATGTGGCAGAAGGGATGTTGTCTGAAAAAAACTTGGATTTCCTAAAACTACCTTCTTAGCTAAGTCAGGGAATGCTCGGGAAAAACCACATTCGCCACACATTGCGTATCGAGGGCGAGAGACATCGACAAAGAAAGAGTAGCAGGAAGCCCGAGATCTTCGTGACAAGATCAATCAATATTCTCTTAAAAACCTCGAAACAACAGCAAAATATTAAGCTTGGGACGAACTAAAACTGGAGGGGGGGAAGGGGGGGGGCCGCGGCGTGATGCGTGGGAGAAAGCAGTATGTGAGGGGAAAGGGGGGAAATCTGAAATAATGGAACTTGAAGTTTGGCAGGAACGGTGCAAAAAAAAAAAAACAGGCTCAGTCAATCGGGGGCGGGGGAACTGATCTCACTTGTTGGACGAAAAAGAGCGGTGGATGCGGAGTGAAAAAAGGGGAGTCGGCACAGCATCGGATATTTCTGGACCAAGAGAGGGCGCTCTCCCGTGACTAACGACCAAAGGCAGTCGAATCTGAGCGGCATGGCCAAGAGGCTGGTGGAAAAAGACCTGAAATTGGGGAGACCGCTTGGAAAAACGCTGGCTCACAAAGGAGAATTCCTTCCAACACAGCGTGGGGGGAAGAGGAATCATCAAAGCGGCGCGGTTAGGGGCAGATTTGGGATGGTAGTCTCGCCTGGGGTTCCGAGACAGGGATGAGAGAAAGCGCCCCCAATGATGAGCATCAACAAGAAACGACGAGAAGAAAGAACTGAAAGGTAGCACGATGAACAAAAAGTTCTTGGGGGAAAATTTCAAGGGATTAAAAAGGATTAAAGGCCGCTGGCGGTGAGGAGAGGATGACTGGGGACTCCAAAATAAGAAGGAAAGAAAACTATGGGCTCGAGCGTAGCACTATTTTGGGGGTCCCAACACCATAAAAGAATCTGCTGAAGAAGCGAAATGGACGGAACAAAGGACCTGAAAGAGGGGGAAAGAGAAGAAGGTTTGAGGACAAGCCATGGAAACGCCTCTGAGGCAGCGGTAAGAAAAAAACAATAAATGAAAGTGTTGCAAAGAGGAAATGATGGGGGTGGGGAGCGGACAGACATTGGAGAGAGCAAAAACTGCAAATCGGATTGGGGAGTAAAACGCGAAAGCCCGGGGAGGGGGGGGCGAGCACCGGACCAGGGGCGAGCGCTGGTTCGGTGCTATCAAATTCGAAGAATAGTAAAAAAGGCTTAACCGGTGACGGAGGTAGGCAGAGGGGTGGACGGAAAACTGGAAAGCGTGAGGTACAAAGCAATTTGAAGGACTAAATAGTTTCAAAGCATGACAGGGGGGAGGGACTCCAGAGCAGGAAAAACCCAAGATTGGGGGAAATCGCTGAGGGAGGGAACGAGGCGATCAAAAGTGGATGGGGCATTGAGACACGACGGAAAAAAAAATCTTTAAGGTGGAGTCAGTGTCGGGAAACGCAGACAGGAGGGGGAGAGGGGGGGGACCTGAGGTAAATTTCCAAGTAAACTACCTACCGGCAAATAAGCTGGTTGTAAACTTGAGGGGGGCTAGCCCGGCCGCGGGAAATCACCTCCTTTTCACAGGAGGCGAGGTGGAACCTAAATAAGTTGGGAAAAAAAAAAAGAAACGGCGGAACATAACATGGTAACAACAATTGAACTTATTCATTAAACAAAGAAAAAAAAAAAATACGCAAAAGAATCGAGGACACATCACTAGCGCTATACACGAAAGATGTAAAAGGGGAAAAAATTGGAATGGAAAAAATCTCCCAACAAAAGTGGATTTGGGGAAAAAATGGGTGGTTTTGACAGACAAGACTATAAAAAAAAAACAACAAAATAATGAAAAAAGAGAAGAACGGCGGTTTAAACCCCAACATAAAAAAACCAAAACATACAACATTTACATTCAAAAACAACAAATGAAGAAAAAGAAAAAACAGTAATAAGAAAGAAACGTCTACATAGCCAAAACAAGCAAATCATAAAACAAAAAGGACACAAAGTAAGATCGGGCAGGGAGTGTGAGGCCATTCACCGCGAAGGATGAAGGACCACACAGGCGCATATTTTCAAGTGTCAGATATACAGGATAAAATATGTCAAAGACCAGTGCAACTTAAGAGCAAAAACAACGGAATGATCCAAGCGGGAAAGGTCGTAAAAAAAAAGAGGCCGGGGTAGACACCCGCCCGGAGAGGGGGCTCAACAGAATTGCGGGGTATACCACAAAATCGGCAAGTGAGGGATATAAGTTTGGAGAATGCCGGAATGGGAAGAAAGTAAGTCCAGCAGAGCAGAAAAAAAGGAACACAGTCAGGGGCCACGTACAGACCGAGAACTAGTACCAACCGTAGAAAAAGGGCAAGAAGACGGCGGGAAAGGAGGCGCAATGCCCATCAAAAAGACTTTGTAGGTACGGAAGGAGGAACAGAAAGAGAAACGAACGTGAATCGCAAGGGAGCAGAAAAAGGGGAAGCGACGCAAAAGAGGCTCATGGATTGGGGGGAGTAAGACCCAAAAAAAAGCAAAAGTCACCCTGACGACGCAATAAAGGGGGAGTTGCCGATTGAGAAATGGAGAGCAAAACAAAACTCGCCGCTGCGAAAGGAGGGGGAGAACGAAAAAAAGCCCGCTGTCGGAATAGGCTCCACTCCGAGCATCGGGAGGTCGATAAAAGACGGGGAAAAATCCAACCAAATCAGGACTAAAAGTAATCAATTTGACAAAAAGGGCGGTCACGGTATTTGCAGAAAGATAGAAAAAAAACTTGGCAGGAGCTAGAAGAAAGACCACTATCAGTCTTTGTCGCCGGATTGGGAGCGGAGGAGAAGCAGAATGAATGGCAAAGTCGGAAAAAGACATGAAGAGCGAAAAAGAGGTCGTCTTCGCCGCAGGAAAAATCTTGTTGAAAGAACCGGGGAAAAAAGCAAGGAAGCGCAAAGCGGCCGCAGTGCGGGGAGCCGGAAAAGTCCAAAATGGCATAGGGAGAATAAGGAACAAATCGATGGGGCGGTGACTTATGGCTGCAGGCTCAATCCAATGGGGTTCTTGTAGGGAAATTGATCGAAAGAATCTGCCCAAAAAAAGGAGGACAAAAAACCACAGGAAAAGAAAAGCGAACCGTGCTTAAGATGGAGTTTTAACAACCACGATCGATTTGAAAAGTCACCGATAAGTTTGTAGGACATTCGTGGTGAAACGCGTTGCCAAAGAGGGGGGCAAGGTTTTTCCCAAAGATATTGGCCATAGAGAACGACGAGGAGGGGGGAGAACAAATGGTATGAAAGAAAATAGGAACGAGAAGTGGAACAAATAAAACAGGTAAGAGCACAAAAATTCGAAAGGAAGCATCCCAGAGAAGGTGGGTCTCTCAAAGTCAAAAAGGGAAGGAAGGATAGAAACAAATCAAAAGGAAAAAAGCGAAATAGGAATCATAGGGACACGGTTACCGGAAGAAAGAAATTTCACCAATCACGAAAAGGGAGGGACAAGAGCACAGGGAAGGTTAAAAACTTCAAGAGGGAAAGGGGTGACGGTGTTTGTTCGTGGGTTGGTGGCAGGAAATATCTTCTGTTTCGAAGGGCTCAGAAGGAGAGCGGGATTCTTCCTTGATGACGACCGCCATTTGGGGCGGCTAGAGAAGAGGGAAAGGGCAATGTTTGTCAATCAGGCGGGAAAAAGACATGCCTCGACTGAAATAAACAAACGGTGATGTGGAAAAAATCAGTTTTCACACAAAAGAAAAGAGAGGAAAATCAAAGAGGACATGAGGGAGCAATAAGGGGAGGGAAAAGAACCCGGCGGACAGGAGGTCTGGAGGGGACAAAAAAACCCTAACAAACACAGGAGGGTTTCCTAGAAAGGGTCAGTAAAAGAAACAAACCATTCGCCCACCACCTGACTCCAATAAAGTACAGAAACAACTAATAACGACCCTGTGAAGGGCCAGAGAATCAAACAGCGCCCCAGTATCGCCAGGAGGGGGAAACCACAGGGGAAAGGAAAGAACCTCTCTGGGCCACCTCAGATCGTAGGTAATGCAAGTTATAGTGCAGAAGAAGATCCCAAATAACACAGGGCAAAAACGCCGTCGCCAGAGGGCGTCTCCTACGCAAGGGGTATTAAAACGAAGAGAAACCCCATGGAGAAAAAGAATGTAAAGGCCATCACCAAAGAAACCCAATGGGCCGCAGGCTGCTAACCAATCACCAGGTCGCAAATAAAGGAGGGGGAAGAGGGCACTATGCAAATGCTTGGGAGCATCATCAGAAACCGAACATTTAGACAGGGAAACGACGCCCATCAGAAATCAAGCAAAACCAACCGCAACTCAAGAGAGAAAAAAACAAGATGAGAGGAAAAAAAAAAAATATAAAGATGCTGTGTATCTGAGTGAGCGAGTAAGTAGCGGGGGAATGCGGGACAGTGTGCACACGGGGGGCCTCATACAAAGCAACAAGGGTGCGGAGTGTGCCTCTGCCAACGGCATCTGGAATACTCAGTTATCACAGGAAAGAGCGCATTGAGTTTAGGAGTCCGCGACGGGGGGGTTGGTAGACCGCCTTCAGCCTATCACACTCGGGTCGACGTGACCCTGCCCGAAAAAAAAAGGAAGTAGTCATACGGTGCATCACTTGCAAGAAAACGGAGGTCGCAGGTTAGTGACACTATAGAAGACCTAAAAGGCGAACTCAACAACACAGTGCATCAGTACAAGCGGGGCGGCTTGTCGCAGGAGGGGAAAAAGACCCAGTGCCACACCCACTGTCACCAGGTCATGAACAACTTTACGATGAGACAAGGGAAAAAAGAGTAACTGCAGCGAAGGGGGAGTGAAATTGGGGACGATATAGAAGAAATCGAATAAGAGGAATAGCAGTGGGGGAACTGAAAAGGGAAAAGAAAACACCAGTTTAGTGGGAAGGACAAATATCATGTCGTCGGGAGCGAAACACTAAAAGGTAATATCTATGTCAACACGTGCTCGCAATTAAGGGAGATAACGGCAGAGTGCGAGCGGTAACAGCGTTAGCAAAAGATGGGGGTCCGTGACTATCATGTTGGCTGAAACTTATCAACTCGGACTTATACAGAGTAATGGACGGGGAGTTCAAAAAGGTAAAGAGGCTGGGGAGCAAACGGAGAGTCATTTCATCGGGAAAAAGGCTGAATAATGCATGCGAGGGGAGCAGCGACAGGCAGGAGGAAATAAAATCGAGATAAGACCTGCCGGGGAAAAGCGAAAAGGAAGGACGAAAAGGGGTCGCAATTTGGGATACCATGAGAACTCAGTGGAAATGCTATTGTCGGAGGGAAAAAAAGAAATCAACACCGGCATGAGTCATGAAATGAACACTTTCAAAGGGCACAGAAGGAATCGCAAAGAGGAAGAGAAAAGAAACTGTTCGAAATGGCGCGGCAACTACAACAACTACAAAAAAAGTTCTTGTAGGCTCACAGGAAGGCATGATGAAGGAAGCAAGGAAAGAAACGATTTTTCCAACATTGCGGAAACAAGGGGGGGAATAGCCGCAAGCGTCCGATCCAGCAGAGATGACGTTATCCAAGAACTCCAAATCTATTCGAGGGAAAAAAACACATCAAAACCGGGAATAGATGTCGACGCAGCAAGAGGTAAAATAGAAAAGAGAAAACACTTAACTGGCTTGAAAAAGGGAAGGAGGTGATAAATTAGTATGTGAGGACAACGGCCAAGCTGCCCTAAGAGGGGAAAGATTTCATGGGGGGGGGAAAGAAAACGGTTTGTTGAAACGCATGCATCTAACGGGGAACTAAATCATCGTTTGTTGAGAGCAAAAAAGGAACTGTTGAGGGAAGGACCACCGGTTGATAAGGGGGTGCTCTGTGAAACCTGGGTCTAAGGGAGACAATCAGGGATCGAGGAGAAAGGGGAAGGGTCTACGACCGGAACGAAAAGCGCTGCTAAGGTGCCAATATGAGTGTTGAAAACCTGAAAGCTCTGTGAAACGCGGGGGGGAAAACCGGGCGAAAAATACGGGAGACACAAGTCGCGTTTTAAGAGACATAAAAGTAAGCGGTTCGGGCACAGTTGAAATTTGAAGTCCGAAGGGTTTTCACGATCAAAGAAATCAAGCTCACACGGCATGGGGGGGATGGGGGGGAAATCCGCGCGAAGAAATAAAACTCGCGGGGCCCAGAAAAAAACGACAGGGAAGCAGCTGGAATGGGCCTTGGTATTACCACTATTCTGCAGCTGCGATGGGGGAAACTGAGCGAAGGCCGCAATGCAAGGGCGGCCGGAGAAACGGGTAAAAAAAAGGATCTTCAGCACGATGTTGGTTGGCAAAAAAAAATCACTCCATCGAATCAAAGGAAATCGAAGGGAGAAATAGGCTCTCAAGAGGACTAAAAAAAAAAAAACGTACTGGGACGAGGCGGACTTGAGTCAATCTGGGGAAAACTTCTGAGAAAAGGGAAAGAGCAACAGGCCAAAAAGATGTTTCGCGGTCAAGGGGGTATGCTTAAATGTGGAGCGCCATCAGAGGGAAGTCGGAGTGGGGGAAATCCTGACACCGAGGGGATTGGGGGTGAGGGGAGAACAATAGGCGCACGCGGGGGATGAGTTTCGGTTCCGAAAGACGAATAGGAACCAGTAGGAACTGTGAAAGCGTCGGGGGGTGGAAGGCGGCTGCGGCGGGGGGCGCGTTTACAAAAAGCAATCCATGTAAAAATAAACTGATGAACCTTAACATTTTAAGTGCTCTCAAAAGACACTTGTTTCTCTGGGAGAAAGGAAAAACGAATGGCGGAAATACGGAGTTCTGAGGACCAAGAAAAGGAGCCCGCGTTAACGTGGACAAGGGGTCTGAAACGGTGAGAAACGGAAGACGGAGTGTTCGAGGGAAAAAGGAAAGGACAGTCGCTTCAGGAAGACCGACCCGCAGGGAAAAGCCAACGGTGAAAATGGTCATGTCTACCCGGGACCGCGGGAGACGCAGTTTTCAAGAGTCGACGGGTCAAAAAAGGAGAAAAGAGAGGAGGAGGTCACACTTAACGGTGAATTAACATCGAAAAGAGGACGCCAACATCCGCACGCGTCAAGGGGAAAAAGGAGGGTTGCTGGTGGCACTGCAAAGAAAAGCGCCACAAGCAAAGTGGAGAACAAATACTTTGCGTCCGCAGGGGGGGGGGGGTTAAC
>Ga0179593_1337948_pt1 | contig 10349 bp, 15 predicted proteins | sample CZODoug2_1_08_16_FD_185931 | JGI IMG/M metagenome (GOLD analysis project Ga0179593, IMG submission 185931) | Vadose zone soil fungal communities from Angelo Coast Range Reserve, California, USA - CZODoug2_1_08_16fungal (PacBio error correction) | ecosystem: Environmental > Terrestrial > Soil >...
TGAACTTCGAGAAGGAAATCACGGGAGATCATATAAACGGAAGAAAAAAGAACCATACTTGTACAGGGGGGGAAATGGTGGCACGGAAAGTGGGGGGGGGTGGGCGAAAAACACTGGGGGGCCAGGAGGGGATCATCCCAAAACAAAAAACAGAAAAAAACAAAAACGTAAAGTCCGGGAGAGGATAAAAAAAACTCACCTTCTCTAAAGTAAATGAGGAGGTAAACGTCGAAAACCAATCTCCGGGTCAGCAGTATCGGGGGACCAAAACAAGGAGGACAACTCGAAAGAGCAATCTGGAAGAAAAGAAGGTAAAAAAAGATCAACCACATCGAAGAGACAGGGGGACCGCTTCGCCGAGAAAAAGAATCGGTAACAGGGGGACCAACGAAAAGGAAATGGGAGGGAAAATCTTAAAAAGGGAACGATTCCAGAGAGGAAAGGGGAGGTCGTCCGCGAATTAAAGAAAAAGGGGGGGTCGGCAGACCTAAAGAGGACAAAAAAAAAAAAAAAAACTCGGTAGGAGGGAGGGAAAAAAGGGGAACTATGGGGAAAAAAGGCAGTCAAACAGAAAAGAAAGGATCATGAAAGGCGCTACTGGTTTTCAAGGGATAAAGACCGGCAGCCGAATAAGACCGAAATACGAAAATTTGGGTAGGAAGAAAGGCCCGGGTTACCCGGGTGTGTACGTGCGAATAAACCCGATGGGAAGTCCGTCGAATAAAAGGGTCATGCAAACTTGACGAGTGTTAGTGAGGAGGAAAGGATAAACCGGCCGAACGTAGATAATGGAGGATTGAACCAGCTAAAGGAGGTACAACTAATCGGGAATGGGCATGTGAAAAAACAAGTTCTCAAAGCAAGGGTTAAAAAGAGGAAAAAGGAAAAAAAATCGCAGGAAGGCGAGGCAAAAGGGCGTGCTGGATCAAGAGAAGACATAATACGGAGGGGAAAATAATAAGCCAGTAAGGTCGTAAGTGACTTATGGAAAAAAAAACAGGATAAAACGGATAGACGATTGCCGAGGGGAACCTCCCGATAAAAAGGAAGGGGGGAAAAAGGAGCGTCGGGGAAAAACTAAAAAGAAAGAAAAATGGCTGTGTAGCGACAAGGTTGCGACTATGGGGGGGAAAAGGAGATTAAAACTCACGGAAGAGAGTCTATTAGGGCGCAAGAGGGAGGAAACTTTCAAAGGGGTTACGAGAAATGCGTTCTTGAACAACACCAAAAAAGAAGACAGAGAAAAAGAGTGCCGGGACAGAAACGCGGGAAGCGTCTGGGGAGGCACCGTGAAACTGACGAAGAGGGAGGGAGGGACTTGGTGTTCAAGCCAAGGGGAGATATAAGGGCCCAGGCTGGGGTCGAAAGATCTCGTTTACGTGGAGTAAGGGGGGACTCCGACTAAGCGATACTAGGGTTGGACACGCCGAAGGAAACCAAAGAGGGGTGAAAAGAGAGGGTTCCAGCAACGAGAGGGGTCTGCCAAAAGCATCTCTCTGCGGGATCACTACTAAATGGTCACTGTTCGTCAGAGTCAGGAGGATATAATCGAGGGGGGAAAAAAGGGTTTGCGGCAAAAAAGAACAGCGCAGGGGATCTCGTGAACCACTCATTAATGACGGAGGAGAGAAACTTAAGGGGGTTGGAGACGAGGGGTTAGGGGAAGAAACGGTAGGAAGGACAAATAGGACAGGGTAATCTTCTTCCAAACGAACCGACAACCTCATTAGGAAGTTCGGCCATCAAATCTGCCTTCCGGGAAGCAACGGAAAAAGAAATAAAAGCTCCCCACGGACCCGGCTTTGTTGGGGTCAAAGGTTATTTTGGCGTGCAACAGGAGGAAGTTGATAAAGTACTCGTAGGGAAAAAAAACGGGGAATTAATCACGCGATACAGAAGAGGTAAGTCTTTGGGACCTCCCAGAGGGACTAGGGGGGGTCAAGTACAAGAAAAAGGGAATGCAGACGCTATATGCCAACCCGGGAGGATCATAGGTAAAAAATCGGGGATAAGGGAAGAAAGGGGAGGCCGTCGTCTAGGGTCTAGTTATTCCCGGGACGAGGACGGATGGGGAGGGGAAAAAAAAAAGAGTCTTGGAGGGGAAAAAGTTTGCGCTGAGAGCAGAGGTGGTGTCAGTCAAACGCATATAGAGGGAGGGAACAGTCCAATGTGAAAGGAAAAAAAGGGGAAGTAAAAAAAAAAAAAAAAAAGAAAAAGCATTGCGGACCGCAATAAGAAAGATACAAAAAAAATTAAAACAATCACCTCCTGAGACCGAGAGCTCCATTCGGGAAATCTGTAGAAAAAAAGGAACCGACCTGGCACCCAGGGCGGGAAAGTGGTCCGTCTCCGAGGATAGTCAGGCGGCAGACGGAAAGGGTGCAAGGGGTTCGAAGGCAAGGAAAAAACTAATCGCTCTGACCGTCATCGTCTCTATGACGCTGTCTGGAAAGGAAGTTGAAGCTTTGGGGGAACATGGGAAGAGGGTGATGGACCGGAAGAAAGCGATGGTACATGGAAGGGGAAGGGAAGAGGGTGGGAGTCACCAGAGAATCTACTATCAACCAAAATGAGAGAAAAGCTGAGGGCATAACTATAGCCGTGGGACCATGCCGCAAACCGAAGGGGGGGGGGAAAGAACGAATCATTGATCGTTTAAGAAAAAAAAGAAACCGCGAATCAGACGAGGAGCCAAGGAAACCAGGGGGAGTTGGTAACAAAGACCCTGCCGAGAGGGTCGGGGAGGGGATCTAGAGGGACCGACAAGGGGAGGGTTCACAACGCGATTGTCGACAAAAAATAACTGAGTTAGAAAACACTGTTGGAGAACAAAAGTGGGTGACCGAGACAAGCCGTATAGGGGAAGGGCTGAAAGGCACCTAGCAGGAAAGATATGTGGAAGTCACGAGTAAGCACGCCTTAAAAATCGGCACGGAAAAAACGTGGAAGCCAAGCAACAGGGGGGTCCTAAACTTGGCGGAAAAAGAGTTGGTGGGGTACAAGAAAAAAAAAAAATTGGGTGGTCAAAAAAACGAATAATTGGGTGGTAATATCTAAAGAGACAAGGAAAAAGCGATGTTCATTGGGCAGAGGAGTGGAACAACTGGATAAGTTCCATGTTGTGGGGAAAAATCACAAGGAAGCGAAGGGACTATCAAATGGCACTACTGGGGGAGAAGTCAAAAAAAACAGCGACCGGGTTGTAAAGAGCGCAGTAAGACGCCGGGCACTGGGGCGTTAAAGAAAAGAAAAACAACAAAACCGCACTAAGGGGAAAGTCTGAAAAAGAAAGTCAGGGTCGGAGTGGGGGAAATCGGGGAGGAAAAAAATCGGAACGAGGGGGGCACTAGATGGGAGGGAAAACCAGAAGGCTGTGTATGAAAGGGCGAGCCCTAGGGGTATCCTGTTGAGGGGGGAGAAGAAAAAAATATTTATCGAAACGGAGGTCAAGCTCGACGGAGAGAGTTCTTATCAAGGGGGGGGGCGAAAAAAAAAGGAAACTTACCAAAAGAAAAAAGGACGCACAGTCCGTATCACAAAGGACCAGAAAAAAATTTCTCGAGGTTGCCATTTTCTGGAAAAAAAAGAAGAGTTTCATGTTAGTAATGAAGGTCAAAAAAAAGCCCGAAAGAAAAGGGTAAGTAACTCAAGGGTTGGGGCAAGAAAAGAAACCCAGTATCTCAACAGAAAAACGGGGGGGGAACGGAAAAAGAAACTGGGGTGGTGACTGACCAAAAGGGAGCACCATATAGTGAAAGGCAAAAACATGGCTGATCTGACAGAACCAAAACGGAGTGAAAAAGATAATACACAGAGGGGGACGAGATAATTGGAAGCAACAAGGGAAAAAGCCCAATGTCTACAAAAAACCAATCTTCATTTGAAAGACTGCAATCGAGGGGAAGATTTCGTGGGAAAACCGGTCTTGGAGGGACAAGGCGGACTAAACTAGGGGCGGGGATGACGAATACGAAGCATCTTGGCGGGGGAAAAACGAAACCTCTAGAAAAATGTCTGGATCATAAAAGGGAGAGAGCTCGAGGCCAGGGCAAGAAAGAGGAAACCTGACGTCAAAGAAACAGAAAAAAGACTCAGCTAAGCAAAGGGAAAAAGGGGAGACTAAAAAGGGAGATGAAGACACAGCACGACGGATTAGCGGACCGAAAGTGGAATCAATACTAGTGTCTCTAGCGAGAAGGGGGATCTGGGTCAACTTACCGAGAGCAAAACGACTTTAAGGAACAACGGGTATGTACACAATCATTAAGGTGCATGGGAATGAATAACACCTGGGAACCCGGAGAAAACGCACCTCTCAGTTGAAAAAGGACGTAACGGTCATGGGAGCAATCACACGCTTATTCCCAAACGAAGGTGGCCAATCTACCTGAAGGTAGCGGAATGAAAGGAACTAAAAACTTAACGGGGAAAACTCTCTACTGGTGACTGTTTGTCGAAGATTCAAGTAAAACATAAGGGCGTTTGGGCACACGAGGATTGAAAAGAGACGACACCTTTGTTCAACACAAGAAAAAGAAATTGTCAAGGGCTCGTGAGAATAAAGCGGCGTTGAAAAAAAGGGGAAAAATCTGGAGGGTACTAGACTCAGGCGTAGTATCTTTATAAGGGTGGCCGAAAAAAAAATCGGAGAGTTACTCGGGAAAAAAAAAAGGGAAAAAAACATGCCGTTGAGAAGTGGAGGCCGAGAACTATCGAAGGAGCGGAAAAGGGAACACTGGCGCACTGGGCAAACTGAGCAGAAAAAAAAAAGACTATGCCCAGGGTCCTGTACTTAGCTTACCAAAAAAAAGAAAAAGAGGTCGAGAGCGGGGGGTCACGCGGGTCCAATCCAGAGCAGTAAGCCAAAACGGGGCGGAAGGAGGTAACTCGATCCGGGAGAAAGAAGAATCACGAGAAAAAAAGTCCCCACGCTGGGGGGAGAGGAAAAAAAAATCCTGCCCAAAAAAAAAAAAAAGGTGGCAAGCAACCATCTTTGAGCAGCCCGAAACAGAGAGGAGATGTAAAACGGGGAAAAGAAAGTCAAAAAACTCCAGGGGACGGTAGACTCCACTAACTTTCAAAGAAACGGGAAAAAAACAGGAAACTCGCTTGTAATGAAAAAGAGCACGGGGGTAGGGGCAGGGGGCCAGCGAAAAGAAACTGTTGGACCACAAGAGACAAAGCCTTATTTCGAGTGGACAAAGAACGACCACTTTGAGGATTGCACAAAAATAAAGGGCGTTCCCTCTTTTTGAGCAAGGGGGAAGGAAGACGTTGAGAGGGCGAAAATTGGGGAGGGAACGAGCTCGGGCCCGCAGCCCCAGCAACCGAGCAGGGTCATAACTGCCGGAGGGGAACGAGAAAGGGAAGGACGAAGAAAAAGAGCTCGAAGAAGAACCGCAGGGCTACTAGCTTTAAGACCAAGAGAAAAAATCATAGAGAATCAGGAACAAAGAATTCGTCGTGAACGCGATTGAACCGCGAGAAAGATGAGGGGTGGGATTCGCAAAGCAGAAAGAAGGAAAGGGAAATAAAAACTTCCAAGGGAGGAAAAATCTATCGAGCCCGGAAAAAATTACGACAACATAAACAAGGTTTGTAAAACAAGAAAGGGGGGGGAAACGGAGAAATCTCCACAGCGAGAAAAGGAAACGAACAAAATGGGCACTCGAGAGAAGGAGCCCGGAAGAAAAAAAACCCTGACCGGGGCGTGAGGATGAAGTCTCCTGACGGTCGGTCCTCTCAGACGCAATCTCGGAAAGAACGGAGGGGGGGGGGTTAATATCTCTCAGGCATGAGGGATCCGCGGGAAAATCCAAGCGCTCAAAAAGGAACTTCCCCCATGACATCGTTTTGGGCGAAAAAAAAAATCACAACCCCATGAAAAAACGCTGTGCGGCGCCGAAAACGAGGTTACGGTAGTGAGGGCGTGGAACGAAATGAAAAGGGACTTCAACCGAATCGACGACGACACCAAAAAAGAAACTGGGGGTCTAGGAACAAAAAGGATCCTTTATCGTCAAAAAGGAGGAGGGGAAAAGGAAGGTCTGAAACAGAGGTCGGCCCGTAAGATGAAAAAAAAGAAAAGAACTCCGAGCGATCTAAAGCGGGGGATCGAGAAGAGGCTCCTCTACCAGCAAAGAGAGAGGAATACGGGGGGAAGATAATTCCAGCCACAAAGGCAAACGCCAACCCTCCGGCACCGCATTGGAAGTAGACTGCAAGTTCAAGACGAAAAAACAGGCAGTAAGAGGACCTCTCAACGAACGGGGAGGGGGGGGGCGCGAAAAAAGACTTGGGTGGGTACGAGAGGGGAACCAAGCGGGCCGCGCACGAAAGGGGAACCAAGTCAAAAAAAAAAAGGAAGGTCCTCGAGTCTTGGGGTAATCCTGGGGATCAGGCGAAAGCCTCAAAAGAGGAGAAGGACCATTTCAGTACAAATACGGGGGACATCCTCGTGGACAGGAAAGAAAAAAAATCCAAACGAAACTTCCGGGCTAAAATGGGGGGGGGAGTGGGGCAGCCAAGTTTATGGGCGACAGCCGATTCTGATCACACACAGAAAGACGGAACTTTTCACCGGGGAGAAAGGGGAAAAGAAGTCGCTAAGTGTAAATTCAGTGACGTGTCGAAAGAAACGCAATGCGCGGTTCATCTATCCAGGAGCTACGCCCAACTTGAACCCAGCGAACTCGCAGGTCAAAAAGGGGCCGAAAAGGAAAGGGGATTCCAATCGACTATCAAATGAGGCCGCCCAGGAGAGTCAAGGTCTCTACGTAAAATGAGAGGACGGATTTCGTAAAGGGGGCGAGCACAGACGACGAAGAAAGGGGGGGCCGACAGAAAGTAAGCATCTATAAAATGAACCCAAAGGGGGAGAGGGGGGAAACCCAGAATGATAGCTCAACAACCAACAAACGGAGGGAATGGGTAGAAGTCTGCGGCACTGATCAAAAGCGGCATCGAAACCTCGCTAACGAGCGGAAAAAAACAAGAAGACCATCATTCGAGAAAAAGGGGAGAGAAAGACTCAAGAAAAGGGTGGTGTCAAACGTGGACCTCCTCCGTTACTTAGAAAAGGGGGGAAAAAAACTTCTGTGAAAAAAAAAATCTTCTAAGATGTTCTGTATGGGAAGAAAAATTAGAGTGGGAGAGGCATGAGGGGAGTGATTTACTACGAGCGGCTGCGAGTTTCGCGGGTCAAGCTACTCAAAAAAAAAAAAACCAGTACACACTATCGAAGTACCAAGAGGGGATTCGGTGAGCTGAAACGTGCTCACCTTTACTACGCGAAGTATTTGCATCCTCAAGGAACGTCCCATTATCGGCGGGAGTGGGGAACGCACGACTTCTGGGGCTGACAATACTTGCCCGGATTAAAGAACGGCCCGCCGGGGTTGGTCGGGGAAAATTCTTTAAGGAAAATAAAGCGGCCGGGAGATTTCGAAGGCAGTATCGCGACTATGGTCTCAAAAAAAAAAGAAGAAGGCAGTGTGAAAAAAAAAGCGCCGAAACGAAACACCTGACTGGGGGAAGGGGGTTGTACTTGCGCACCCCGAGGGACCAAGGGGGGGGGGAGTCGGCTGCCATCGGGAAAACTGTCCGATGTTCTCTCAAGAATATAGTTGCGCCCTTAAACGCGCACAGAAATGCAGGTCCTTGAAAAGAAGAAGGACTAGGGCAAAAGGACAGGCCTGTTAATGAGAGCGCGCTGTTCCGGAAGAAAGGGGGGGGGAAGGAGAGAGATGACTGCAATTGGTTCAGGGGCGCGCTCGGGCGAATCGGTCGTGTTCTAATCATGCGGGTGTCCAGTTACGGGGGGGTGGGGGAAAAACCCCCCCCCCCCCCTGGTGAGACGAAGAAGCAGAGACCGCCTTTGAAAAACGCCGTCAGGAGAAAGAACAGGAATCCTCAGCTCGGAGGCTTTCCAAATAAAGACATGTGTGCTAAAAGCAAGGAGAAATCGTCGATCTTTTAAGGTGGGGCAAAGGGGGTCGGGGGTACATCTTGGACACTAGTATAGGATCTCGTCAACTAGTTTTCGGCTCTGCCCAAAAAAAAGGAAAGACCGGTGTGACAAAAAATCGGGGTCAATCCAACGATGATGGGGGGCCGGGCAAAAGGAAACTTGAAAGAAATTGGAAAGTGAGAGGATCGAAAGCAACAAAACGAGGCGAAAAGCTCCAACCAAAACAAACCGGAAGAATCGTCCTACTCTGAAAAGGACCCCGAAATTCTGAATGTTCGGATGGCACGGAAGAAAAAAAGGGATCGGCAAGGGCGGGCAAAAAACTCTACGGAGACGGCGTTCCACAGGGGGGTGGGTCCTGTGCGGGGGCAAAAGGAGGTAATGAACATACGTAGGCGTCCACGCTTGGGAGGGGGGAAGAAAGAGGAGCAACATTCGTATTCTTAAGTGTTCGGAGTATGGGGGGTGAAAAAATCGACGTCAGCGGAAAAAAAAAAAAACATACTAACGCTGAATCCTTGAAACGGGACTCCAACCACCAAAACGAAAAAGGAAACCATCAAGCCGGGGCCTGACAAGGAAAAACGAATAAACAGCAGGTGAATCGTGGGGGGCCTGGTCGGACGGGGCTGTAGAAGTTTTGGTGAAGCGGTAATTAAATCGTTCGCAGAGGGGGGGGGCGTAGGGGGGGGTTCGAGCGCGGGTGTTTTTGTGGAGGGAGTGCCAGGTGGACGCAAGAATCAGTAAGGAAGAAAATGGGGGGTTTGGTTATTACAAGCTCCTGTCAAAGATGGGGGGACGTCTCAACAGATATCTCGCTCAAAAAAACCACAAAGGCCCTCGCAAGAGAAACGAACGCTCTACTGAAAGACGGCTACACGAAGGGGAAACTTTAAACAACGGGCAAAAATTCCCTAAAGGGCGTACGTGGGGACAGCAATAGCTCTTCTACTTGCTAGGACGTTGCTTGGTAGCAGCAACCTGCCAACAAAAAACAAGCTCTACTTGAAAAAGCCATCTCTATTAATGGGCGGTGTGGGGGGGCAATGAGTTGCCTGTTTTGCACGTCAAACGTTTGTGGTCAATTTAAAAAACGAAGATCCTCCTGTAGGGGTGGCGTGCGCGGGGTGGATTTAAAACGGGCCGTTCAGAAAGACCAACCGAGCCGTTCCCCAAAAGAAAAAAAAAAAAGAAGGGATAACGAGCACCGGGACTGCCAAGAAAAAAGAGAGCAGGTGTGGTGAAACAAAAAAGAATCTGGGGGAAATGAGGGAAAGCAAAAACACGCCGACCTGGCAGGGCAAAATCGTACGGCCTATCGAACGGGGTTAAGTACCCAGCACTGGAGGCATGATTTTAGGCTATGCGTCTTACGAAAAAAAGCGCCCGAGACAAGGATATGCCGCGACCTTCCCGAAAAATCTCGCTTCGAATAAATTTCATCAACAACATGGGGCCAAGGAAAAAAGGAAAAAAGGGGATCATAATAGGCACGGGGGTCGACGCTAAAAATCCGGGGGCGCTAGAAACCGACGAATTAAGCAACTCTCGAAACGCGAAAATCTCACTCGGACCGATAACAAAGCCGGTCCTAAAGGGGAAAAAAAAACTTTGGAAAAAAAAAACCTTCCGCGCAGGTGGGGGACAACAAAAGCCGGTGAAGTGACCAAAAAACTCTAAGTCAACAAAAAAAAAAAAATTTTCAGGAAGAGTCCTTTTAAATCGAGGACCTGAAGTACTGGTGGGCCACAAAATTAGTTCAAAGACGCTTGCCGGAGGCAAAAAAAAAGGCCCGACTTGTCTCCTGAAAAGGCCGACGCGGTCACCGCCCCTCGGAAAAAACGTCTAAGCGCCAAAGCGAAAAAATACGCCTCTAACAAGACCTGTCTCATCAGAAAAATTCCGGTGCTGGGGTGTGGTAAATTAGCGAATCCATTAAGAGCTGGGGATACACGGGCCCTGAACGTGCCGGGGCATGAAAGGTGTCCAAATCCGTTCGGGAACGAAGAAGAGCAACCGCGTGAATCAGTGTGTCGCTCATACGAATGGAGCGAAAATGCCTCCTCGACCACGAAAATAGTGCAGGGAAATGGGACGAAAGGGGCAAACACTGGCACTTACAAGAAAGGCCGTAAAAGCGTGCCTCGTATGCCCCTGGGGGAAAGTTTGCGTAGAAGGTTTTTACTGGTAGTACAGCAAAAAACATACGCTTTTCAAACGTATACCTACGCCCGATCCAAAAAGACGAAGAAGTGTTTCAGAATACCCGGAGCCCTAGAGAATCAGTTTTTCCGTAAATAAAAATGGGTGGGGTGGGAAAGACCCACTGAAAAGTTTGAACCTTGCCCAGACGCACAATAGGGCTTTACCCCATGGTATT
>Ga0179593_1381835_pt1 | contig 10349 bp, 7 predicted proteins | sample CZODoug2_1_08_16_FD_185931 | JGI IMG/M metagenome (GOLD analysis project Ga0179593, IMG submission 185931) | Vadose zone soil fungal communities from Angelo Coast Range Reserve, California, USA - CZODoug2_1_08_16fungal (PacBio error correction) | ecosystem: Environmental > Terrestrial > Soil >...
GGGAGTCGGAAAGGAATGGATCGGTCTGCTGGGGGAACAGATAAAGAAAGAACATCGCCTGTCTCCTAGAGTGATCCCCGTGGAAACAAAGAACTGTGCCGTGAAAAAACGACTCGGCACGGGAGGTTTTTTAGAAGTGTCAGCGCAGGGCGCAGGTGAAGCAGGTTTCGGATTACGATACTAGCCGACCGAAACAAAGTGGTTCCAAAACTGGCAGTTAAGTAGAAGCAAAGGGGGTACAAACTCGCTCAAATAGTTGTGGGCAGAGAACTTTCTACGCCGCGCGGCAGAGGCTCCTAAGGGACTGTGAAGAAGCTAAGAAGATGAATGGATTCGGGAATTTTCGAACACCTTAGATATGGGGTGACAGACAACAGAAAGGTCAGAGAGCCCTAGGTTCATGAACGTCCCCAGGAAGCCGATCTGGGGTGGTGGCCAGGAGTAAAAAAATACGGCTCGCAAGTTCCCGCTTATGGAAGAGAGTCGCTGGGCCAGAAGAAGAAGAACGGAACGAACTTCGGTCAATGAAAAAGTCTGCGACCAAGGCCGGACCAACAGCTATTCCACAGCCGATAACTTACGCACGGACAGCGGCAGAAGGTGGAGAGGCTTCGGGAACGTAGTTAATGGCGGGGAGTGGTGTCGAACGAGCCGGCCGTACCAGCGGACCTATCGCCAGAGGGCGTCACACCAGCACAGGGAGCACATGAAAACGACGTATTCTTCATGCGAATGTAGGGTAGGCGACGTCGAATTATAGATACGCAAAGGCTGGGGGAGGCAAATTAGACGTCTTCCTATGTTAAAGAAAAAAAAAGCCCGGAAAGCCAAGAAAAGAAAGCGCGAGCAGTAGACAAAAGAGCGCAAAAGAAAAAAGGAAAGGGAAATGAAAACTGTCTACCGAAACCTCTGAGAATCAAGGAGAAAAGGACGGATGATAAAGGATTCCCTACAAACATACCCGTGGCGCCGAGGGGAAGGGGGGACTGGGAGACTCGTAAATGGATTTCAGAGAAGGGTATCGGGAAAGTTGAAACAATAGGTGGGAAGAATAGTGGTAGCAAATACGGCGAAACTGCTATGTCGTCGGAAAAAAAGCGGAGGGGACCTCTAGAGCGCGTCTGACTTTGGGGTCTAAAGCTATAAAAGGGGGGCTGAGTTCGCAAAATACCGAAGTTCTATTCTCAAGAAGGCGAATCGAAGAAAAACGATGGGTCTTCCAGTTTCGAAGGCCTGTTGCACACGGTCAGCATGAACGAGAGGGGAGATCCATCACCGGAAAGTTTCAAGCATCTCGCAGAGGAAGTCCGGCAAAGGGACAGGGGGAAGGGACACAAAAAACTCCGGAAGCAACTTCAACTAGGAGACCTCAGACACGGGGCGCAAAGGAGCAGACGGCGCTCATCAACGTCTAGGCTATGACTGGTTCCGAAATGGTTTCACGCTCAAGAGAGGCAAGGAAGAAAGGGACAAAGAACCTGGGGGGGGAGATCACTAAATAAAAAACTCTCTCCCCTTCACCGAGAACGCGTGGAAAAAAAAAGAAAAAGCCGTTGCTGCGAGATCAACTTAAAAAGGCAGGGCAAGAGACTAAGACCCATGGAGAGGCTTTACATACTGGACAAAAATAAAATCCTGCATATGAATTACCGCTGGGAAGAAAAGACGGCCGTCCTATACTGCGGCTAAAGAGGCATAGTACATGATACTATGGATCAAGATCAAAAAAAACGGGGGGGGGGCTTAACAGAGAAGGAGAGAACAAAACGAAGGCCCATTGAAATCGAAATCTCCATAGTGCGGTCCTTGCCAATGACCTGAGATGAATCGGTATCACTCAATATGGAAAGAAGCGGGGGAAAGGAAAAGAATAAAAAAAGCATCGAACATGAAATTAGAATGTGGGGAGGGATCCTGACCTTGGCGAGATGACCATAAAACTGGCTAGTCGAGAATGCAGGATAGTGAAACCGGGTCGAGAGCGGGTATTAGAAAAAGCGCGGTACTCATCAAATAGGCGGGAAAGTTATCAGGAGAGCAGAAAGGGAAATATGGCCGCAAGGCAGAGACGGCCTACGAAGAAAACTGCAGGGAGTAAAAGGGGTTCCGAGGTAGAAGAAAGTATCTGGGGCCGCAAAACACGGAAAAAAAACCGGTCCGAGGGGGGGGGCGAAATCTGCGAGAGCGGGGGGAGCAGGTTGATGAGGATCGAAGATCAGGAGCTGACCGTTCCACAAAAAAGAACTCGCCCCCGGGGAAAATCAATCATACGAATCAGGAGACCCGAAGATTCGAAGGAGTAGGACGAAAGAGGAGAAAATGAAAGGGGGGCGCGTAAACGAATCAAAGACATCGCTCCTGCTCGATCTCGAATAGCGATAGGGTTGCGCCGAAAAAAAAAGGAGGTAAAAAAAGAAAACGAAATAGAGCATAAGAAAACCAACTTCAATGTAACACCGATGCTTCCGCAAAAAAACCTCCCTATGAAAACGCGAGACGTGTGGCTCAAAACCAGGGGACATACGGCCCTGGAACCTAGAACACCCTCGGAATGAAAATGAAGAATACAAACAGGCTAGAGCCAGGTAAAGCAGGGTATGATAAGGCGGCGTCGATTATGAAGTACGTGAAAATAAAAAGGGGGTGGAATGGCTCTCCAAAGAGGAACAAAGCGCGCAAAGTATGATGATCTGCATGTCCCGGGCGGGTGGGTCATCGTGAGCGGGGATCACAGGGCGCCTCTAAGTTCATCAGAACTGGCCGGAGGCGGAACGCAGTGATCCATATGCCCGCCGACGCGGGGAGGGTCTCGGGGTGGGGAAGGACCAATCCTTTCGGGAGAAGCTGAAAGAAGGGCTAGTAAAGGTGAGCCAATGCCACGCGAACGCGCCAAGAAGAAGGGCACAGATAAGTGAGAAGTGGGAATCTTCTTTTAACAACTCAGGCTCGGCCCAGCCCGGGTGGGACAGGGGACGAAGATCGTCCGTTCAGGTATTAAATGCTCTGAACTCACGGTCCAAGACATAACATAGGCGACCCTTTTAGGCGAATACGCCGAGACCACAACAATCGGGAGGGAAGAGGAAGGGGGAACCGGAACCTTTGGGAGAAGGATTGCTTAAAAACACATGAAGGAGGGGGACAACCATGCCTATCTACTAGTCTCCCAGGACTTTCATACAGGAATGAGCTCACACAACGTCCTCCACTTAATAGCCGGATAACCTAAACCAGGATGCGTTCGGAGAGGATGAAAACAAGGAGGGGAAATAAAAAGAAAAAGTCTTGGGTACCAACAGCGAAGATGTACAGACCTTCTTGACTCCAGATGGTGTAGGATTCTCTATCGGAATTCCTTAAATGTCGTCACTCTGCGACCAAATGCGACTACTGGCGGGGGGGAAAAAGTGCCCGATTTCGGTTTAAACCGTTCTGAGGGGGCAATTGGTGTCTCAGCAGAGCAGGCGAGAAATCATGCTGGGGAAGTACAACTTAAGAAGACCGAAGAAGGAAGGGGGGGAAACGCCAAAACGAGACAGGGGAGTGATGGGCCCTCTCTTTCAGATTTTGGCGCTGAGCGGAATCAAAGGCTCTCATTCACAAAAGTAGAGGGCACGGCTGGTACAACAAAAACGTATAAAAACGAAGGAGATTTGCACTCGGGGACGAATGATCGGCAGAAACGGGCGGGGAAAAATTCAAAAAAAGTCCGAAAGGATAGGTGTCTATATGAAAAGCCACAATGGCGCGCCATCTCGAGATCTTAACAAAAGTTCAGTAAACGAGAAGAAAATTTACAAATAAGGGGGGCCAAAAGCCTTTCGAATAAGAAAAAACCTTAGAAGGAACAAGAAAACCAAGCCATCTCACAACAAAAAAAAAACGGGGAAAAAAAAAAAAAGGAGGGAAAAGAAGAGAGAGGGCCCGGTAAGGACGTTTGACGTAGTTTTAGCGAAATGAACGAAAAAAGGTGGCAAAGGGTAAATTATTGCCCGTCATTCCAACCTACCCAGGAGGAGGAACCAAGGCCGCTTAGGGGAAATAGACTACGCCGGGGAACTGGGGAGGGAATGTGAATAGTTGGAGCGAACACCTGTTCCTATCGTCGCAAGCGTTCAAAATCAACAACAGGAGTGACATGGAGAACGTTTGTACACCATTGCATACACATGGCGGGCCCTAAAACGATCCAATAATGAGTAGAGGCTCAGGGCAAAAATCTGGCCATCTCGGGGAACAAGCTCCGACAGAGGGAAGCGCGTGAGGGGAAAAAGGCCTGGGAAGGTCGGGGAGTTTTCCTTCACCGCTACAAAAAGAGGCGGTATCCTCGCTTGCCAGACAGTTTAAAGAACGACGTGGTTACCGGAAAAAAGTAAGAGGAAGGGCAGATTGGTGAGCTGTAGACAACAGGGCGCAGGGGGCTAAATTTTCATAAAGGAAACGCAGCCAATAAAAGCACTGATTATTCAAAAGGTCCTTAGAGAGAGCGAGGGGGGGAACAACCCGCGAGGGGGGGTGGAAAAGAAAAAATCGTTGTTGGGGAATAATGGTGGTGGGGGGGTGTTGTGTGGGTGTTTGGGTGGGTTGGGGTGTGTGTTGTGGGGGGGGGGGGGGCAAGAAGGGACCGGAGGAAGCGCGGCCTCCCTGAAAGGAATTGCTTGAATACTGCTAATGAAATGAGTATAGTCTCAAGATAGGAAGGGAAGTGGGAACAAGTCAACGTTTGTTGGAAAAAAAGGAGGGGAAGACAAAGGTTCATACGCCAAAAAAGTGGAAGGATAAATCCCAAGGAAGAACCTAAAGGGTCTAATAGTTGGGGCCGAAGGGAGAAGAGCCGGGAAAAGGGAGAGCCCTCGGGGGAGTAACTGAATCTACGGGGGAAGAGTACAAGCTCATAAGGAAGAAGTCGTATCAGGTCCACAACAAGAGGACAGCGCCGTACAACAGAGGGAACTCCTTAACGTAATCACGCGCGGGGGGGTTGCACGATAGGGCAGCAGCAAAAAGCTTAGAAGCACCTTCAAGGAAGGACAACATATCGTTCTCTATGAGACAGTAGAGGGGGGCCGGGAGGAGTGGAGCAGCCCAAAGAGCTCTATCCTCACAAGGATGAGGGATTCTCGGGCGGGGGCGATTCGATCGTGAAATGCAGGGAGAGAAGGACAGGAGGAATTACAGTCAACTAAAAAACGAAAGGCAAAAGAACTGATAAAGACGGAATTGGCTAGGAGAAAAAAGAGGGGATCTAATCAAAACTAGACTGGTAAAGAAAACTAGACGCTGTAACATCGAGTAAAAAATCAATCAAACCTCCCGGGCATTGTATCGCATGGAAATTCCCTACAGGAAGAACGGGAAAGGACTATGATTGGGAGCGAAAGGTCAGGGGGGTAACCACTTGGGACAATTCTCGCCAATGAATTTATTGGGAACGACAAGAGGGGGGGAACACAGCAAAGTGGGTAGAAAAACCTACTTGCGAAAAATAAGTGAGGTCGGACACTGGATAAGAGTCGGTGAACGAGGAAAGAAGACGCTAGCGCGACGGCTCGATCTGCGCCGCTGGCTAAAGGGAATTATTCTTAGTGGAACACCAGGAGAAGGGGAATTCGGGACGATGGCAGGAAAGTACAGCCTTCGAATCGGGGGAGGAGCGGAGAAAACGTAAGGCTTCGACACAGATGTCGGTCTTTCTATGAAATCTAACTAATCCAACGAACTCACTAAACGGACATCAGACAGGAAGGGTTCACCACCTAAAAGCTAGACGCGCACGGGGAAAGGGACTGGCCGTTCCTGCGGCATCGCAACAACCAATCTACGCATCGTACTTACTAGCCGAGAACCGTGGGATACGGGAAATCAGGCAGCGCCGTGATACGATGACTTGCGATATAATGTAAAACTTAAGGGAAAGACTATTCCTTCACCAAAGAGGGCTGCGAGACAAAGCATGCCAGTAATACTAAAAAAGCAGCGCAGGCTTCCGCTCAAGCAGGATAAGGCGCCGGGTGGGGTGAATAGAATACAGACTGGAACGACCGCAAAGAAGAAGAAAGAAAGGCACAGGTTGCGCTGGCGTGCAGAAACTTTACACATCAGAAGGCCTCGGTCGAGGTTGAATTAGCTAGGGGGGAAGGGAGAGAAACGCGTCCCTAGCTGACATCGAAGGAAGGGGGCATTCTCGATGGCAGAATAGAGATAAAAAAAACAACAAAGGAAGAGGAGGAAAAAGTAGACGACTGAAGGATTAAAAAGGGTCTCAAGGAGCCGCAGCCTAAGGGAACGTAACGGTGCCAGTGATGGCAGGGAGGAATCGAAAGAACAGCAAATTGTCCAGGGGGAACCGCCAGCGACATTTGCTTTATTCGTATGAGTCAGGGGGGGTCAGGAAGGGAAATATGGAAAGCACAGGGAGATTTAAATCCGCCTGCAGCGCGGTTAAGCGAGGCGAGATAGGGGAGGGTGAGGGGATGCAAATTCGCTTTGTGACGCAGCCCTCGTTCCGGAAGGCGATTAGGGGGAGGAGCGACGGAAAATATAAGGAAGGCAGCAGTCTCGCGGGGGCTGAAGAGGGCAGGAGGGAAGGGGATTTGCCCTTAAAGAGGAGGGGAGCTAGACGAGGGGCCGTAGATTCTTAGTTGAGGGGGAGAAGCAGAACAGGAAAAGACAGTCCCCTTAACCTTCTCTATACTTCTATAGGGTTTGGAAAGGCAGGTGGGGGGAGACGTGAGGGGATCCTTGGGGTACGGAGATCTAGCAAGGTGCAGAAAATCCGGAAGGCCTCACCGTTGACAAGACAGGAGGCATCGAACAATGGATGAGCGGGGGAGTAGTGTCGACTCAGAGAAAAAAAAATTCCTACGGGGAAATGGCCAGAACTGCAAAATCCTCCGGCTACGCAAGTCTCGATCGATGGGTCCGTCTGCTATCATCTGGGGGGAGTTTGCACCAAACAAAGCCGCTGAGGCGAGGGAAGAACAACGAAAAGTAGGCTCGACCAAGGAAGAATAACAACGCGAGAACCCGGTCTTAAAGCCCTCAAGAAACTCTGATGGACACCGTTTCCATAGGCATGGAACCTGATCACCGACCAACGCCGTCGGCAAGGCTAACCAGGGCATGTCGGGATGATTCAGAAGTGGAGCAAAATGGCCAGGCGGTGTGAAGTCAGGGAAGACGCGGAGGAGAAGGAGAAAGGTAGTTGCCCGAGACAAGGAAGAAGTTTGGTGATTGAAAAGACCATGGGGTATACGATCTAAAGTATGGATCGAGGGCCCGGGAGGTTGTTGGGGAAAAAAACATCTTGTAAGGCAGATCATGCAAGGCATGGATCTGAAACCGGGTGAAAGATAAAGACAAGTAAGGCGTAAAATGGAACCGAAAGGAAGCAAGGGGTCCATGGACGAGCCAGGAGCGGGTTCGCTGACGTATTGAAGCAGTCGCATGAGATAAGACAGGCACTGGGACGGCGAAGTGAGATAAAGGGAAATGGTGGAATGGCAAGGCAAGCTAACGGGCGTCCTTCAGTAGGCTTAAGCAATTGAGGGAATTAGGGAGTTGAAAGTCGTGGGCCACGGCCGCGGCGGGTAGTCGACTGTTTGGGGCCCGGTAGACAAGCTTCCCGTTTGAAGTGATTAAGGGAGGGGGGGACATTGGGAAAGAGGGGGAAGTGAATATCGTTTCGCGCATTCAACCGGTCGGAAAGCTCATCTTACACCACGAGATCGGAGGGGGATAGGGCCGTAACCAGTCTTGGGCCCAGGGAAAATGGGGCGAAAGTGCAAACCCCGTGGTGTAAGCACCTCCTGAGAAAGACCGCAAAAAGGCGGATGGGTCCCCGCACGCCAAAACTAAATCCTGAGGAGGAAAGCAGAAGCGCCGCGTCTCAGAAGGAGGAGAAAACAACGGAAGTACACAAAAGGCACCTGGGGGTTCATCAAAAGCGAGACTGCACCTACGGGTCCTCGTTGAGTGTTTCGGCGCAGATCGTAAATTCCATAAGGAGCAATGCGAACTATCCCTGACGATGGGGGAAGAAAAATATGCAGGCACTGAGTCGTTTCCAGACCAACGTTCGTCGTGTACAATGGGGGCTCAAGAGAGGAAAAAAAGAAAAGCGATGAACGTGGGTGCTGGGAAGGCGGAGACAGACAAGGTCCTTCACTCACCGTCAATAGGAGATGCAAAAGGGCCGATTTGGAGGGGATGAGAACAGCATTCACCAAGAGGAAAAACTATGTACTCCAGGTCCAGTGCACGGGGTACAAACGTTTCTAAACATGTGAAGAAAGGGGAGGATTTGAAAAAAGGCGGGGGGTCGCATGATCTTCCCCGGGGTAAGTCCGGGCCCACTGAGTAAAAAAGTAAGCGTCGTATTCTTCTGACCAAACCAACAAAGAAGAAGCGGCGGCAAGCGGGGCACCAACTGAGTCATGAAAGACAGCGAGTTGACAATCAGGGTTGTAGACCCGCCCGTTCGGGAGCAAAAAACCCTGACGGACAAGAAAAAGACCGGGCAAATCAGAATCTAGCAACAACAACCGGGGTAAAGGGGAGAAAGAAGCGAAAGGGATTGCAACGTTGTCATTGGGGGCAACGGTGGGGTCGACGTCGAGGGGCGTGTGCGCCAAGGGAAAAAAATCAGCCGACGACTCACACCTGACTCCAGCCAGTAAAAAACCAGATTCGGGACAGGTGGCGGGCAGAGAGAAGCGAACCTTCGCCTGTGAAGAAGGGAAGCGGGAAACCCAGGGGCCAAGGGAAAGAGTTGAAAAAGCGTTGACAGGGCCGCTCGGCCATGGTTGAACGGGGGGGGACCCGTCTGGGAAATGAGGTAACATCGATCCGCAGTTATGAAAGTCTCAGCGGCAATAGGAACGTGCCCAGGATCAAACCAGCGGGAACTAGGAGGGCGGGGAAAGGCATTGTTTCGGGGAGGTGGAAAATGGAAATTCACAGAACCAGAAAAGATAGCTGTCTACGCTAACGTTGGCCCTACATTAAAAAACAGGTTTAGAAAACGCGGACATACCGTCAGCCGGGGTGGGAGGATTCGAGCCACAAGGGCACGAAGGAGTCTATTTTCGTTGAAAGGCTGCAAAGGCCCTTAGGGACCGAAGGGAGGAGAGGCGGGCGCGGTTTAACCCCGAGCGGGTGGTGGGGGAGCCAATCGTTTGGGGGATCATCCCTGGGGGAACTCGAGCCTCGCGGAGTCCTCATTTTTCTGTGAAGCAGTTGAATGGAGTAAATAGTCCTCGAGTGAGGTGAGGTTCAGGGACCGAGATGGGGGGGCATCGCACCACAGTTGTAGCGCTCCCCGAAAATTCCTGGATGCCCAAGACTCCGATCTCCTGGGGGTGGCACCAGGCAGGAAAGGCTCGACAAGGTCGAACCTAGATGGCGGACACGATCATGCAGAGAAGAAGAGAAGAAGAGAATACTTAGGACTAAAGGAAAACCCGTCGGCTAACGTAGTAAGGGGTACCCCAAAATATGAAAACTCATATAACGACAGAACAAGGCGTGTCACTAAGAAAATGGAGGGTGGAACACTTTGAAACGGCCAAAAAGGCTTCACGTAGACGATCGAAATTACGCACTAAAAAGCATATCAATATCGCCATGAATCACGGCAAAAAAAAGACTCCCTAAGACTCTGGAATGAGAGCTGGAGGTACTACTACGCGTGATGCGGAAGGGCAAGCGCGGGGGACGACCTGATCATTCCCCTATTACAACAACCGGGAACTTTCCAACTATCAATAGCGCGGGGGCGAGCAGTAGAATATAGGGTGGCGTCTCAAGCACAAAAGGTCATGGTAGCCTACGCAAAGAACTTCAATCGCTAAGATTCAAACAAAGAGTGGAAAAAGCCGTACATTGGAAGAGTCCTGGGATCATCCAAGACATGAAGGGGTCAAAGGAGTCTGGGGTTAGTGGAGTCCATTAAGATGGAAACGGTGCCCATGGAAGACGGGTCACTGGAGGGCCGGACTAGCGGGTGTTGGCCAGCCGAGGGGTCCGACGACGGCTGAAATGTCGTGTCGGACACGGGGAAGGCACGGAGGGTTTAAACGATATCTCGAAGAACGACTGCCTAGATCGCGCGGGTGCGCCGATGGAGGCTTATGGAGGGGCCATCGTTTAAGTGCGAGATGTCGCAACTACGCCGTAGGAAAGAGGAGGAGAGTGATCGTCTTCTGACTTCAGGTCCATGAGGGAGGTCCGGCCTTGCACTGCTAGAAAGATCACCTAAAATCGCTTCGATCAAAAGAGTCAACCTGAATTTCCCATAAGTCAGCGGCGTGAGGAGAAGGACAACTTGGTGGGGGGAAGGAAGGGGAAGG
>Ga0179593_1412093_pt1 | contig 10349 bp, 19 predicted proteins | sample CZODoug2_1_08_16_FD_185931 | JGI IMG/M metagenome (GOLD analysis project Ga0179593, IMG submission 185931) | Vadose zone soil fungal communities from Angelo Coast Range Reserve, California, USA - CZODoug2_1_08_16fungal (PacBio error correction) | ecosystem: Environmental > Terrestrial > Soil >...
CGCTAGAGTGAGGAGAAAAGAATTGATAAGACGGGGCGGAGAAGGAAAGTAAGAACAAAAGCCAGAATTATATGAGAGAACGGCGTCCTCGACGTAAAAAGAAGGGCTACAAATTTGGGAACTCCGAGATGAGAAGGATTGAAATCGAGAAAGGACGGAACCGGGCTGCGGTTAGTTCGTAACTGAGGGGGAGATCTGGGAGGATGTGCTAGCCCGGTAAGGAAAGGGGGGGACTTGGCCGAGGGCAAAGGTTCAGAAAGGTGGGGGTAATCGGGGAGGACCCAAATTTATCTCAATCAACTATGAGAAGAGGAGAGAAAACCCCTTCAAACGAAAGGAAGTGCCCCAATAAAAATGAGGTGAAGGGAAGGTTTGGAATGCATAATGGGGGGTTCACATTGAAAAAAATCCGGGAGAAAAAAGAGGTGGTTTACGAAAGAGAATTGGGCAAAGAGGGAAGGAGAATATCAGTGTGCCTAGCAAGATTTGGACCAGAAAGGGGGGGCACAAAAATGGAGGGAAAGCGAAGGGGCTACCTCCTGAAAAATTCGAACGTCAAAATCGACTGAAAAAAGAGAGGGGGGAAATGCGACGCACGGAATGAAAGGGTGCCTGAAAAAAAGAAAAGCACAATCATGGTAAAGGCGTGGCGTCTCGAGAGCCAAAACATGAGTGCAAGAGCGAACGACGTGGGCAAAAGTGAGGGATTGTGAGAGACCGGCAATGGAAAAAACGAGGTAGAGAAGGGAAGATTTAACCCCCGCACTCTAGCACAGGGAGGTGCACTGAATCTGGATCGGGACCCGCGACTGAGGTAAGGACAAGCGAGCTTCGAAAGAGAAAAGAAATGCAAAACACGGAAAGTCGAGAACAGGATTTGAAAGATCGAGTGGGAAGATGGGGGAACCATTTAACTTACAAAGAGAGAACTTCCATGGACCCAGAAAAAAAGGGGGAGCCGCTCAAGAAAAAATATTGATTCGAGACGGAACTGGTAAGGGAGGAGTCAAAAACAGACCGCGAGGGAGGTGATTGCCGTAGAAGGAGAAAAAGGGAGAAGGGGAAAGCGGGAGCCTACGTGCCAGATCTAGGAAAAAGTGTCAAGATTGAAGGGTATTTTCCGTGAAGTGGCACTCAACGGGAGGGGGGGAACGAAGGGTATTCCGAGCCGCATGAGGGGGCGGGCACTTGCACGAAAGCAATTTTCACAAATAAAATCCTTAACCAAGGCAGTGATAGGGGAAAAAACAGACAATTGAGGGAAAAAAGAGGGGGCCGGACATCGAGAACGGAAAGGAAAAAGTAGAAAGGCAGGGGGAACAGTAATTATCTAGTGGCGGGCCCTTAAAGACTTATGACGTAAAGTAAATAGCCCAAGAAGGAAAGAGTCAAAGCAAAACCCAAGCGGAAGAAAAGACTGCATGGAAAGTTTTCGGAGGGGCGGGAACGCAGGGTCACAGAAAGAGAGCACTTAAAAGAAGGGGGGTGGGTTGCAGTCAACGGGGGGTCGTCACACGAATGAAAATCAATCGGGAAAGAAAAGCAAATACCAAACTCGAATCTTCAAAAAGAGGGGAAAACCAGAATCGCCTGGAATGTCCTTACGGCAGCTCCTTCGAGAAAAGAGAAAAAGGCTAAAAACAGGGAACTTATGTGCCAAAAGTACAATTGACTATCCTGTCAGAAAGGGGAAAGACCACCAAAGAAGGCTCCTGCAATGGGCGGGTGCAGCAAATCAAAACTCAGGAATACTTCACGGAGAACACTTCCAAAAAGGACAAGGGATGGCGTGAGCCAAAAGAGGAAACACCACTCAGATGAAAGCTTCGATGATCAGGATTCTCAGAGGGGAAGTGAACAATTGGACAGCTAAGCTCGGCAGTCAAAGGATTGGAGGTTGGGGTTACGTGCAAGGGGCTTTTTAGGGGGAAAACGAGTCTGAGGGGGACATTGCAAAAAAAAAAATGAGACGCCCTTTGGGAAGAAAACCAATTTGGGGACCGGGGACCACGCAACGGAAGCACACCATCGAGGCAGGTCGGGCCACTCTCTAAAAACAAAAATAAAAATATATAAGAAAATCGATTTTTAGAAAGGAAAACGAGTAAGGGTACCAGGCAAATGAGGTTCGCAAGAAATGGCTCACGGAAGGGTGTCTGCCCAGGGAACCAATCACGAACCAGAACAGTGCAAGCCAAAAAAAGCAAGAGCGAAAAGGGAAAATCAAATCAAAGGAGGGAGGCAGCGAAGAAGGGGAAACCGGGTAACCTAAAACGAGAAAGCAAGTCCAAAGAGAACTTGAATCTGCGTTAAAAAAAATCTGGAAAAAAGGCGGGAGGGCCAAAGTTTGGAAATGTGGGGTCGCAAGGCATCGGGGAAAGCAGGGGGTAGTTGAGATAACCGCAAATGAGAGATTTTGGAAAGCGGGGGGCGTAAACATCATCTAAAGAAGATTTCTAAAAAATCGCGTTTAAAGAAGTGAGAGCTTTTTCAGAGAAGGAGCGGGAAGAAAAGGGAAAAAAAAAATGGTGCGGTGAGAAAGGAAGAGTTGAAAGTAAAGCGTGGAGGGGCTCTATTTGGGCCAAGGAGGCTGCCGAACATGGACAAAACAATTGCACTGCTAAGGCAGTAGGGAGAACCAAACCTCCTCCCCTAAAAAGAAGGGGGTGCACTTGTGGAGAAGGGGGGTGTAGTAGGAAGACTTTCTTCGAAAGTGAATAAGGGGATAGGGGAAGACGGACAAAGGCAAGACGGGGAAAAGAAAAAGATCATGGCGCGAACGCGGAAGTAAAAAGGTCTAGTATGTAAAACAGGCGGCCAGGAAGCCAGGGCGGAGGGGAAGCGTAATCCATTTTTCATGCTAGAAGGGCAGAAGGAAAAAGTGCCGAAACCACACAAATCCCACGGGAAGCAAGCGAAAATGAAAGGGAACAGTCGAAAAAGATCGGAAAAGCTGCCAGACGACAAAGGATGGAAAAAAGGAGGGGTTAGTAGGAGCAATAAAGAAGAGCGGGGGAAGACAGGCAAATCGGCATTCCAAAGAGGGGGGAAAACACTAGCATTAAAAACGCGGAAGCAGGTTGGGGAGGAATGTCCAGAGGAAGTTCAGAGTTTCAGTCAAAATAAAAGGAAACCTCATAAACTCGGAAGAGGAACAAGTTGTAGAGAGATCCCTTAGCGCACAGTGGCTCGTGTCCCGAACACAGCAAAGGGGAAGAAACCGGTCGGATGTCACCGGACAGTGAGCACTTGAACGAAAGGCCGGAAGATTGGAGGTGGCTCAAAGCAAAAAAAAAGAAGGCGACACAAATCATTTCGTGTCCAAATGGGAAGGGGACAAAGACAGCAAAACCAAGGAGAATCCTTCGGACAGAAAGGTCACAATAAAGATACTCTGCGCCGAAGCACTATTTGTGAAAATGAAAAAAAAAAAAAAAAAAACACTAATGGTCAAAAGGAAGTCGTAAAAGGACATTCCTCTGAAACGGGGACGGGTTTCCGGAAAAAGGAGTGATCGGGGCAGTCCCGATCTCGCGGTAGGGAAGAGGAGATAAATAGAAAAGAGGGGGAAAAGACTTTGCAGAGGAAAAGGGATATCAACAGAGGCCTGAAGGAGCGTCGAAGGAAGGCAACGATAACCAGAAAACAGATCAGAGTACCGGGGACTATCAATGGGAAAAAAGAAGAGGAAAAAAAAAGGACAACACCTGCGAGAGGTTCGAGTGGGGGAAGCACCGGCAGAAGGGCGCTGTGAGCAGAAAACTTTCTAGTTGGGAACGCCTGGGGGCGAGCCCTCAGTGAAGAAAAACAGATCGGGAAGAAGGGGGCCCATCAGGAGAAGAGTCAAAGCGCAGCTGCGGGGGGAACACAATCTAGCAGAAAAAAAGCCTGGGAACAATAACGAGGCCGAAGAGGAAGAAGGGAACTCAGAGATCGCGGAGGAAAAGATTGGGAAAAAGACGACCTAGGTACTTTAGGAGAAGAGTCACATCACGGAGGGGGTTGAGGAGCTTGCCTACAACCCGTAGCCAAAATCCAATTCAAAAGAGAGACCAAGAACGAGATAAGGGGGTTGAGAACTAAGAAAAAGACCAACAAACAACGGAGGAGAGGAAATAGGAGGGTGGTAAAGGAGAGTCTGGTTATAAGCGTTGAAAGGGGGAATAGTGTGGGAAGAAGGGCGTATGAGGGAAGAGGCAAAAAGTAAAGGGAGAAAAAGAAATCTTCAGCAGTGAATCGACTCAAAGAGGAAAACAATTTTGACTAAGAGAGAGAGGCGGGGGACAATCGCAACGTCAGGCGAGATGCGAAGCGAAAAGCAAGCTGTGTACGTGATTGGAAGCTCAGATGGCAGAACGGAAAAGCGGTACTTTCCGCAGAGGAAATTATTAATCAGGGTGGGTTGAAGATAGCGGGAGAGAATCACGACTTGGAATGTAAAGGGGAAGCCACGCTCCTGAAAAAAGGACCGTGCCAGACAAAAGACAAGAATCATTTGGCGGAGGGGAATCCGTAAGGGGTTGAACCTGGAGACGGAACGCGGAAGGCAGGGGCGGGACCGGGGGGGATAGGACGTCTCCGGGCCGGGAAGGAAATTCACTGATATCGGGGGAAACTGCGCCCTAGTTGGAAAAATGCGACGGGCAGGAAAAGAAGTGGACGACCAAGGCCTAGATTCGGGGGACCAAGATAAAGAGCAGAAAGAATAAGAGAAGGTGGAAGAAGCGAAAGGAAAAGGGAGTGGGGGGCAACAGATAATTGGAATGATACCGATGACAAAGGACGACCAAAGGAGTGGAACGAAAAAAGGAATTGAGAGTCTGAGTTGATGTAGAGAAAGGGCAAGGGGGAAAAAAGAAAAGTTATTGAGCGAGGCGATTCATGAGGGGAAAGCAACACGCATCTCGAATCAGTTCGGGTAAACTGGAGACACATTGAAAAACAGGCTGGAGGGAGAAGAGTGGGCAGAGCACGAGAAAGCGCAAAAGTGAGGGGAAAGAGGAAAAAGGGGATGGGCAGAGGAGCGAAGCGTTGCCCCTTTTCCCGAAAGGAAAAGAAAGGGGGAAAATACTCTTAAGAAAAAAACAGAAAAGTGCTGCAAAAGGAGGGAGTCGAGCACGGGAAGGGTGAAGCGGGGCTACGAACGCGCGCGGGGGATTGGCAAAAAACCAAGGGCAGATTTAAGGGAGCAATGGTCGCAAAGAGCGATTCCGAGCCCGAGACGGAGTCCTGGGGGGGGGTAGTTCCCGTGAAAAGTCCGAGGACGAATTGCACGGGAAAAGGGGGATCAGGCTGCTGGTGCGGCAATCACACGCAAGGGAAAAGACTAGGAAAATTCATGGGAGCACGATGACCAGAAGAAAATGGAGGCCCTGCAGAGAGTGGACGGGAACGTACAGACTGCAGATGTAGTCTTCAGCCCGAATGATCTCGGCGGACCCTGTAAGAGGGAAAACGGTTGGAGACGTAAAGGGAAAAAACACCTTCACTCGAATCAAAGAGAGCTCTAAGAACAATCGAAAAAAACAGGGCACTGCAGATGGTGGGGGAAAGGCGGAGGGCAAAAAGATCGGAAAAAGGAAGAGGAAGTTGGGGGGGGGACAGGGCCACAGTTGTTCCCGCACTACTTGAAGAAAACGATGAGAAAGAAAAGGCAGAATAGCAAAGAGAAGCACCTAACTCTCCCAAATAATAGACGGTTTCAGTCATAGCGAAGTAGCTGGGAAAACTCTCAAAACTTAGAAAAAGGAAATCTGATGAAAAGGAAGTTACACTGCTAGATACCGGGCATTAGACACGAACAGCCCAAGAACACAATCGCAAGGGAGTAGAAAACTCCAGAAAGGGAGGTCAGGCCGGCGAAAACACGTCCACTTCTGGAATCCAGGAGTGGAGGACAAAGAGACGTCGAACGAACTCAGAAGGGAAAGTCGCTCGATTTCACGGAATCAAGTTCTCACTGGTAAGTTGAAACATGGAGAGTCAGCAGAAAAAGGATGTTGGACCAGGGTTTGATGCAAGGCAGAGCGGGGGGAGGCAAAATCTATATGGAAATTTGGGGGCAAAAGGGGCTAAAAAAGAGAAGCAATCGGCTGGAGGGAAAAAGAGAAGGTAAAAAAAGAATAGGCAGGCAGTCAAGGCCGGGAGGAAAGGAGGAGGCTCGTAAAGAAAAAAAACCTGATTAGGAAAAATATTAAGAGAGGGAAGCCAATGACGCAGGGGGGAGAAGGAAAAAGGATAGGTTGTACCAACGAAAACTGGGACTCAAGCCGATTGCACAGGAGCAGTGGGGGTTTAGAAGGGCACAAACCTAAAAGCAGAAAACCGTGCCAACCAAAGCACGTAGAGCACTGACAAAAAAGAAGAAGGTTGGGACGGAAACTGAAAAATGTACCATGTACTACCATCGAAGAAAAAAATCAGGGGAAGCAGGGAAATAGCGAATCAAGTTCTCTGAAAGTCAAAGAGTTCTGGGAAAAAATGCCAGAAGTGGCCGGGGGGCGCCGAGCGGGAACCAGGAGGGATTGGGAGAGAAACAGCAGGGGAAAAGGGGGTGAGCTGACAGAGGCTGCTATGCCAGGGATAAAGAGAGGGCGTGGAGGGGGGAACTCATAAGGCGGTGTGAACGTGTCAGCTGGGTCAGAGCCGGGAATGAAAAAAACCTTCTATTATGAGGGGGAGAGGACGGGGATCTCCGGAGGGAAATTGGAGGGTCGTAGAGGGAGGAAACTTAGGGGAGGCAGGCACCATTGGGACCGCAAAAAAAAAAAGAACGGGGGGAGGGAGAAGTAGGGGTCCTGAGTCGCTCAACCGGACCTCCTCCAAAATGCGTGCCCGGTGGTGGCACGAGGGGGAAATCTTTATCAGAGGAAAGGCCGTGAGTTTAAAGATGCCAACGTCAATGGAAAGGGGGCCCCGCAAAGGGCACGGCTAAGAAGAGCTGAAGGTCATAGGACAAAGAATAATGTATATCTTTCACCTTCATCCAGGAGGCGATGGAAACGACTCAATAGGGGGACAGACTGAAAATTGCTGGCGTTGAAGTGCAGCAACACAGACGGGAATAGACCCAGGGGCGGTCCCGCAGGGCGGAACAGGAACAACATGTCAAGTCAAAAAAGAAGAAAAAAAGAGGGGGAAACCTCGTCAGAAGGAACATCCTTCTAAAAGAAGGTGAGGCGCGGCAGAAAAAGAGAGGTAAGGGGAGAGTAAGACAAGTCCCATCCGGTAGAATAAGAGATTGGAAAAAACGCGAAAAGGGGGGGGGGTCGCATACAAGGAATTTCTACATATTGGTCAAGGAAATGAAAAACAGAGCAAAATAGAAAGAGGTAACATCCTTGGCAGCGAGCTAGAAAGGTAAGCAGCATTTCTCGGTGGAAACGCGCATGTGCAATCAAAGCACTGTCGTTGAAAATGTCACTCGGAAAGAAACGGAGGAGGGGCGCGAGAGGCGGAGAAAAATCCTGGAAGAAGGCGCGCAAAATTCGGTTCTGGGAAGTCGCGCACCGTGCCGGAAGAGACAGAAAAGAAGAACTGTAATCCGGGAAATAGATCCGTTCCAAAAGACCTTGTGGTCCTAGGGCGAAGAATGGAAATGATAGAAAATTCATTTCCGTAAGGGCAGCGGAAAAGAGAGGTTGGGAATTAAAAGAGTTGCAGAACAGAAGAGAGCTGGGGGTAGCAAAAGGGGATCCGGAAAACAGGAAAGAGCAATAGGGGAGCTGCAAGGAAAAAAAAACGGGCTTAGAAGAACTGACTGGCAGCGTAGAGACCGGCAAAAAGGACAACGGAGCGGCAAAAAGGCCGGGGATGAAATCAGGAAAAGACGCCTAGGACTCAAACCTTCAAAAAAAAGTAGTGAAGTTGGGAATCGGAAGCAAAGAAAAGCGAAGGGGGGGGGGACTGAGCGGCAGAAGGAAGTCAAATAGAGGGAAAGATGAAAGTACCGCGGCCCGAGAGAGAGGGGAAAAACCTATGAGGAGGTGAAGAAGAAAGTGGGGCAACTCCTGAGGAAACGATAAAGGGAGAGAGGCGTGGGAAAAGCAATATCTGAAGAAAAAGGGTAGTCGGCTGTCTCGACGCGAGACTAAAGGGCAGATGGACAAAAGATTAGTTCCAAGTTGAGAAGGAACAAAGGGCGTGAAATAAAAGAACTGACAGGGAAGGGGGGGAGGCTCGGTAGGTGGGGGAGTCCGCGCCAAGTCGAAGAGGCAAAATTAAAGAGAAACATAGCGGATGTAATCCATCTCTAGGAAACAAAACAAAGGGGGGGGGGGGAGGAAAGAAGAAGAGAGAGGGGAAAAGGTGGCGAGAGCTTTGAACTCGTGAATGGAATTTTAAAGGGGAGTGTAGAAACTTTCAGGGATTATGAAGGGGAAATGAACGACAGATGGAAGCTACAAGGAGAGATAACAGGGGGTGAAGGGGCCAGAAGCTTTCGTACATGTAAAAAAAAAAACAAAGCGCCTGAAAAGAGTCAGTACTGGACTGATATTGATGGCAGTGCTAAACTAAAGGCTTTTACAGACGAGAGGGGTCCACAAAGATGCGACTTGGGAAGCAGTGACGGACGGAGAAGGTATTCCAAGAAGAGGGGGTGAAGGAGATAGAGGGGGATAGAAAGCAGAAGTCAGGGAAACTATGCAAGGCGAGGGAACGAAAGAGCAAAAGGAAGGGGACGCAATGCAAAAGAGGGACAACAGATAACTGTGGAGGGGACGGGGAAATCAGGAGAGGGGTTGAACTTGGAAGACCTGAGAGAGAAGAAGGGGAGCCCACAAAGGGGGATGGTGCTCAAGGCGGAAAGACGAAGAAGGAAGTCACTAGGAGATCAGTTCCCTGTACCAATGGAAAACAAAAAAAAGTGTCGAGAAGGAAATACGAGGAAGAAAAAAGGGGGCAAGAGAAGGAAAAGAGCAAAGAAAAGACAAACGAGAAATGGGTTGGAAAGAACCGAAAAGAATGGGCCCAATCAGGAAAGAAGAGATGCGGGGAGACAAGGAGTTGAAAAAGGGAAAGTATCGGCACTCACACTGTCGAGTGAGGAAGAGACGATGAGGGGTGTGAAAAGGGTCGTGACACCCAAGACAAGGGACAGGGGGAAACAACGAACAGGGGGAGGAAGCAAAGTGCGCGGCAACATTCCGAGGCTGAAAAAGCAGGGAGGACAAAAACCGCAGCACAGAGCGATCAAAGATTGGCCGCGGGAGGAGGAAGAGGGGGAAACAAGTCAGAGAAGAGAACGCAAAGAGCCTGCAGAACGAGAAGGCCGCGAGAGAGGGGAGTATAGAGAGGGGGGGTTCGAGGGGGACCGAGAAAACATGCGAGCGGATGGAAAACGAGAACGCGAGTGAAAATGGGCGAAGGGGCAGAGTTACACAATCTATCGCTGATTTTCTTTTCATAGTCAGCGGGAAGGGGAGTCCCGTTCAGTAAGGGAACTTGCGAAAAAGATCCCCTGCTGGGGGCAGCAAGGGAAGAAGGCAAGTTTCCGAGAAAAAAAGAGGGTACGAGAAAGGAAAAAAGAAAAAGGATCCCTGACCGCAGGGGGGGAAGGGAAATACGAGAAAGAAAAATGGAACCGGTAGAAGCGAGCGGGCATCCCCGAAGTGAGGGGAAAAGGGGAGAATCTTAATGAGAAAAGGGAAAGCACGTACGAAGAAAGAAAGAAAAGACAACAATCGCCGACAAACAGGGCATCGGAAGCGAGGGGGGGGGGAAGATGCAATCCCGGAAAAACGAAGCTAAAGAAAGGCAATTGCAGAAGGGTTGTTGTGGAAGTCCCCATTGGAGTGAGCACTCCTGGGATAAGTCGTCCAAAAAAGACCACAAATAAACGCAAAACGCGAAGAAGAAAGAGAAGGGAAGAAGGGGAATGGAAGTCACTTCAAAAGCAAAAAATCCTTCTCTGAAAAAGAAAAGCCTCAAAGCTGAACAAAGTAGGTGAAGGGGGGGGAGAAATTACATAAAAAAGCGAGGGAAGAGAAAAAAGAGAAAATCACAAAATCTCGCAGGGAGGGAGCTGACACTCACATAAAGGGAAACTCCGGCGAACACGGGACAACGAGGGGGGGGAATCCGCCTGAGGGGACCACAGAATCGTCCAGGAACGCAAGGAAAAAGGGTAAAGGGAGAGAAGAGACTGGATTCTCGCGAATGGGGAACAGCAGGCTGCACTCCCAAAAAAGGTAAGGTTTGAGGGAACGTGCTACGGCTTTGGCGGGAAAGAGAGGAGGGCGTGGTGCCAGGACAGAACCAAAGCGAACTTCAAAGAGGCGTTGAGAAACAGAAACGGGACGGGGTACAGGAGAAGAGGTCAGGGGATCAAGGCTCGTCGGAGGGTTCCT
>Ga0179593_1418290_pt1 | contig 10349 bp, 14 predicted proteins | sample CZODoug2_1_08_16_FD_185931 | JGI IMG/M metagenome (GOLD analysis project Ga0179593, IMG submission 185931) | Vadose zone soil fungal communities from Angelo Coast Range Reserve, California, USA - CZODoug2_1_08_16fungal (PacBio error correction) | ecosystem: Environmental > Terrestrial > Soil >...
TAATCGTAAGGAGGCTTTTTCGTGGGAGTTGGGGGGAACGCGTTTCTGGAAAAACCGTAGACACCCCGGATAATTAAAAGAGATCAAGAACGAGCAAAAGGAAAAGGAGGAATAGAGAAAGACTGAAATCGAGAAGGAGACAGAACACTGACAAAGAGTGTCAGGTTAAGGAATCGGAGACGGCACACTAATCGCCCTTAAAAAACGCTGTATAGAGACAAGTTGTCTTATAAACCTATTGAAAAACGGCGGGCTCGGCAACGCAGAAGAGAGGAAAAAAAGCAATATGCAGAGGAAATAGAGAACAAAAGCCACATCGCTCATTGAAAGTTAAAAGGCCCCACAAGAGAAATGAAATGGGTAATAGGATGTAAAAGAGAAATTCCGCGCTTGTAACTTAAAAAACAGGAAGGGGAAAACGGCGGGGCAAAGAAGAATCAGAAAAAAGGAGCAAAAAAGGAAGAATCCTAAAGGTGTTCAATTATAAACCTGGTCAATGGAAAGACAAGGAAAGTTGACACCACAGAGGAAGCTTGTGACTTCTCTCAGAAGAGGAAAAAGGTGAAAGGAAACCTCTAAGGAGAGAATCAGGGGGCAAAAGTGGAAAGTGAAGATATCCGCATGCAATTCAAATGAAGGGTCCAAGCGGTCGGCTGGCGTCCAATTGGAAGGCTATAAAAGTAGGTGACTTGATGAATTCTGGAAGAAATGAAGAACTTGCGGCAAGTAGTTTGAGAGAAGTAAAGGTTCGTGAAGACGGCGCAGCTCTGCTAGAAAGAAACAAGATTGACACTGTTCCGGGGAAAATAAAAAAAAAAGTCATGATCCGTCCAGTAAAGGTCCAAGATGAGGAGAGGGAAGAAAAGGCCGGAGGAAGAAAAACCCGCCATGAACTAACGTTCCTTGTTAGAAAAAGAGAGGGGACAAAGAAGGGAAGAATTGGTACTAAAAGGTACTAAGTCGAGGGAAGAAAACATAAGACAGTACGCTTAAAGAGACAAAGGTAGAGCGACCGCAGTTAGATCCTCTCTCTTTAGGGGATGGTAAGATAGAAAGTTTAACCTAGGGGGGAGGGGGGAGAGTTCGAAGACAGGAGGGGGAAGTAAAAAAAAGAAACCTGAACGGAGAAAAGGGGGAAACAAGTCGAAGGACGTAGGGAAACAAGTCCGGTACGACCTAAGACGGGAAAAGGACTGAACTTCTTTAGCCAACAATCGAAGCAAAAAAGGGAAGAAAGAGGGGGTCTGCTAAGGGAAACAAGGGGTCACAGGCTCGGGGAAAAATCGGTAAAAGGGGAATATAGGAGTACCAGAGTAGGAGAAGAATTAAGAAGGGGTAGCCGTTTAATGGAAGATCCTTGGTGTGGGGGAAGGACGCAAGGCTAAACTGCTCCAAGTCCATGCACGCCCAAGAATACCTGATATTCAATGCAAAAAGAACGGAAATTAGAGAAAAAGATGAAGAGAAGCCTACTTAAGAGAAGGATCCTCAAAGAATCAGATACATACTTAATGGGGACAAAAAACCAAAAGTACTTTCTGATAAGGGGGACGGAGAAAAGAGAAGGGAGCAAAAAGGAGGAATTAAGTGAATCTTGAAGAAATCGGCACGAGTGTAGTGTGCTTTTAAATTCTGGGCATCATGTGGTGCCAAGAATTGTGAAGAGAACAAAACCTAGAAGACTTATGGAAGAGCCCTGTTGACCAAACTGAAACAGGGAGGCTGGAGTAGTAGTAGGCTATGGGGAAGAGAAAACAAGTCAGCCGGTGACGTAATAGGCATGTTGCTCTAAATGCCGCAGAAAAAAAGAAAGGCAGAGGACTAAGGAAAACGTAGAGTAAGGATAAAGGGCTTGAACAAATAGACAACAATCGGAGACACAAAAGGCAACTAACACAGAAAGGCGGTCTTCATCATTGGGGATTAACATCCTCGTGTTATGTCTGGATGGGGTAGGCCGAAGATACGTAGGGATGTAAGAATCGAGTAGGTCTGGAAAAGGAAAGAATTAGCTGGGAGAAGAGGAAATCCACGTGCGGAAGGTCGGTAGTAAGGGGGACGAAAGGGAGGGGAAAAGGAGGGGAGGTGAACCAAAGAGGGATAAATCGGGAAAGGGCTGTGTGGGCGATTGGTAAATCAAAAAGAAGGACAGAGGGAACGAATGAAAGAGGATAACGCAAAGGACAGTTTCACAATTCGCTGCCACGGGAACACGTCGAGAAGAGGATGATCTACCGATCGTGGTTCACGAGGGGTGGATAAAGGTCATTGAGTCATCGGAAGATAGGAGGAGGCCCTTAAGAACAGAGAAATAGGAAATCACAGTGGTAGAAGGAAACAGGAAATCCTGAAAAGGCCTCGGGATTACAAGTTTCCCACGGGGAAAGGAAACTGCAAAGGACTCAAACGATTTTTGTTTCAAGCACAGCAGGCACTGGTCCAAATAACCGGGAGGAACAAAAGCACAAAGCTGGGTAAAGGAGATCACAGAAAATCAATGCAGGTGAATGGGAAATGGCTAAGTAAATAACTGCCCGTAAAATACAACGGGCCTGGGGGTGATAGGAAGCCATACGATAGGTAAAGGTCAAGACCAGAACGGTTAGTAAAGCGATCGTTCTTGAAGAACAAAAAAAGAAACAGAAAACAATTAGGCGACAGCCGAAAGAGACCATACTCAATACGACGAAAGTATCCGAGAAGCAACAGAAAGAGTTCTCCTGACACAACAATGTCCCAAAGAAGACCAAAACGCAAGAAGGAAAAGACAGGGAGCTATCCCGGATTCCTAAGCCAATAAAAGGAGTGACAAGGAAAAGGGGGGAAGAGCAAAACCTAAGGACGGACACCCGAGCCGAGGTCGAAAGATCACAGAAGGAAAAGAAAAAATCCCATCTAATCTAGGGCACGTAAAGACAACTACCCACAAAAACAGAAAAAACAATGGCGACGTGCAGAGAAAGAATGGGAAAAAAAATTACAATGAAAAGAAGCCCTTACAGAGTACAAATCTATATTAAATCAGGAAAAGAAGATAAGAGAGCATGAGAAAAAAGGAAATAAAAATGGGTCCGCGGCCTTGGATATTTGAAAAAAAAGAAGAAGCTTTGCTGGTAAAAAACGAAGCAACGGCAATGCCACACCTGCCGGATGGATGAAAAAAAAGAAGAGGTCACCGCAAGGAAAAAGGTGCTAAAGGGGTTTCCCCATTGTGTCCGAGGGCAGGATTCAATCAAGGCCCGTACTAAAATGGAGTCAAACGAGAGCGCAAAAAAAAAAGAAACACGAGCGTGTTCACAAGGGCCCGGTTATACGGGAGAGACGATAAGTATAGCAATGCCTGAAAGATGGTGTTGCGGATAGGAATCTTCGCGACAGCGGGAAACAGAGGGGGAAGAAAGTCGTAACAAAGAGGAGTGAGGATTGATGGGGGAACAGAAAAAAAGGGGTTGGACGGGGGAGGCGATTGTAGAGAAATTAAAAAAGTCACGGCTCCGAAAGATGAGCATTCAGAAATAAAGGAGTCCACATAGGGGGGACAAGGGAAGGGATAATTTCTGAACATCAAGGATCCCGCCGTAGAAGAAGGTTTTGCCACCGCTAGAATAAGGGCAGCTCCTGGAGAGAAAGAAAAAAAATACAAGGCCATCGATCGGGCGAACCAAAAGAAAAGGCTGGTCGAAAAAAAAAACTGCAGAAAAAAAATCATTGAAGAGAAAAGGCCGCTATAGACGAAAAAACAAGAGAGGGAGCTTCAACAGGAGGAAAAAAAGCTCACAGGAATGGGGGATGGATCGGCACGAAGAAGAAGAGGGAGAATGGGGAAATTAGGGAGGCACCACCGTTAAAATAATTGCCAGATAAAGGTGAGGAGGTATGAAAAAGGAAAAGCCGAGAAGGCAAAAGGCTAATCGCACAAGGAAACAAGAATTCCCGTTTTCCAAAAAGTCATTTACACGAGACCTTAGCCGAGGAATCGAGAACTGATAAGCGCCCCCAACAGGAAAGTGGTATCAAAAGACAGAAGGGAAGGCGATAAAACAGGAAAAATGGACGGAGAAAACACGGGAAAGAAAGCCAAGCTAGCGAAAGACTGGGAAAATGGAGAAATGCCAATACGAAGAGATGGAAAAAAAGGTGAATAACAACAAAAATTCCGAAAATCGGGGGAGAGCACAAGTACTGGGACTTGCAAAGGAAAGCCGGAAGGAAAAAGGGAAGGAAAAACCTATGAAAGATGCACGGTCCTAATAGAATAAAGACGTCACAGTAAAGGAAAGATAACCCCACCAGGACCAAGCGTAACTCGGAATGGGGAACATGGGAAATATGAGAAGAAAACAGAAACAACTGCGAGGGAGTTGAGTGACGAAGGAATCTCGCCGACATGCAGTAAAGATGAAAGAAAGCAAAAATACGCGAGAGGGAGTGAAATCTAGGGGGGGCAAGTGTTGCGAATAGAGAGGGGGAAGAAGAAAGGAACTATAAAGAAAAAAAAGGGGAAATCTAACTAAAAGAGTCGTCAAAAGACACAGTGTGCTTATGAAAAAAGAGAGGTTCATCAAATCACTAGGCAGGCAACAAAAAAACACAATAAGTCGCGAAAGAAATATGGCACGGCGTCTCAAAAATCGAGTTGGATGCCATTAATGGGCGGAAGAGAGGAAAAGGAATTCAGACAGCAAAGGGTCAGGGGTCGAGCATCTCTGGAAAAATAAAACCCAAGCAGGCGGGAAGCGGCGCTGGCCAAAGGTGAAGGGGGGGGAGGCTTCAGAGGAGAAGTGTCACGATGGTGAAGGCACAGTTTACTAACCAGACGACGACAGCGGTTGACAAGAAAACCGCCACTAGAAAAGAAAGGGGGGAACGTTTGTTGGAAACTGATTGACCCCACACACGCCTACGTTGAGCTAGGAATTTGTTCCAGTGTAGACAAGAGGGTCCAATAGCACTGAAGGGGGGCAGAAAACAGAGAGGATTTAGGGGGGAGCTTAAAGGATGATAGAGCCGATGAGACAAGACCTGTGAGGCAATCATGCCGTATACAACTGACATGAAAGATAAAGAGTTGCTTGTTGGGGAAAAAGGGGCGCTTCCAAGGAGTCCTCGTCGGGGCGACAAACAAGAACTCTCCAGGACGGCAATTAGGGAAAAGTTGGTTGCGACCAAACTGCCTACCGGACTGACGGTGGTCAGGGGGAAGACAAGAAAGGATTCAAAACTTTTATGAGGAACAAAGACTTCATAAAAGGGGAGAAAAGGGGGAAAAGAAGGCAAAAAGGCAAACGCATAAACCAACTAAAAAAAAATGAGAAGAACTACCGAAAATCGACGGCTAGGAGAATAGTTCACAGAAAAGAAGAAAAAAACAGGGGAGAAGGGGGCCTGTTAATAGAAGGGGAGCAACCGCGCGATAGCGGCAAGGGGACACTAGCGCCCCTTTCCAAGGCCACTTCTTCCTTGGCCAAAAGGGGGATGGATCGGCCTGGAAGGAAACGAACTTAAAAAAGATTAGGATGGAGGGGGAAGAAAGGGAAAAAAGAACAAAGATCCCCGAACCAGGAGGAAGGCGTGTATATCTCAAATCGAACAACAGGAGGGAACGGTGGGACCGGCGGCGAATGACCTTCCAAAAAAACAAAGACCATCGTTCAGAGGCAGACTAAAGGGGTACTTTATCGAAAAATCAAATCAGGAACATGAGGTAAACACGATCGCGGGAAAAGAAGAAGGGTCCTGGATCTATGAAACCGGCACGCCCCTAAGGAAGCGCCAGCAACGAGGCCCATAGTTTCTTGGCCTTAAAAAAGAAAAGACGAGGGGTGTTGCAGAAGCAGGACGGGAAAAAGCAGAAAGAAATAAAGGAGAAGGAGCGTGCGAAGGGGAGGAGGCAGGTCTTCATGGTGGCAAGAATGAAATAATGAGGAGGGGAAGAGCATGCATGCGATGGGTCTACAACTTGGCAAAGAAGGTAATCCAGCATAGTAGTGTGTGATAAGTAGGGTGTGGATGAAAGGTCTGGTAAAAGAAAATGCAAAAAGCTTGGTGGGGAGGGCCGTCATGGGAAAGCACGGGGGAAAAGAAGGAAAGTTTTGAAGTCAGACGTCAGGGGGATCATTTGTCCAAGGAAGGTGGGGAGTGATTGAGAGAAGAACTAGACATAGGAGGAATGACTCTAACTGTCAGGCGAAAGTGAAGAGTGGACCGATGGACGTAAGCTGGAGCGTCTTCAGGGAAAAGAAAAGTGGAAACTGTAAGTCAGTATGAAGACAGGGAAGCTTTTATAGGGAAGAGGAATGTGCGGGGAAACAATGACCAGTCGAGATTGCAGCGCGGAAAGGGGGGACGATCATCACCCACAAAAACAGGAAGGGCAGGCCCGACCCTTAGCCAAGTCCTTACGGTCCGGAAGAGAGGGGGGGGACTGAAAAGTTTGAAAGCAGAAGGTGAAACAAAGTGAAATCCCCGTGGCCCTAGGGGGAAAAATTGTAGTAAAAGGGAAAACGAAAATGGGGCAGATATCGGTTAGTACTCTATCGTTCAAAAGCCTTGAAATTGACGAGCAAAGGGGCAGAAAGAAAAGACGAGCAAAGAAGGAGGAAACACCGTAGGCCTCACGAGAGAAAAGATCTCGCGGTAGACGAAGGCAAAGAGTGGAGGGCGCTACAAAAGTGCAAGATTGGGAACTGCACAAGCCGGACCCCCAGAAAAGAACTTTGACTAGTTTATAGACAAAGGGAAACCGACGTTAAAGGACGATGCCGGGGAAGTAGTCCAGAACGCCCCAACGACCCTAAAAAAACCAAAACCTACAGAGCAAACGAAGGAGAAGACAAAAAGGGGGAAAGAAGGAGACCACTATATATAGGGAGAAGGAGAAAGGAAATAGCGTTACGTAGAAAAAAACACCACACGAGACAACGATATCGTGATCGCGAGGAAATGTAGCCTCGCGCAAAGGCACCGGGCTTGCGAAATCTTAGGTCTACATCCAAAGAACGAAATCAAGAATCTCTGCGTTGGGGGTGAAGAAAGCGCGGATCACACAAGAAAGGGCGGGGTAAGCGCGGAAAAAAATGGAACCGTACAAGCGAAAGTACAAAACGACACCAATAAACGTCGGAGAGTGGGACATACCAAGCTCAAAACTGGGGCCGAACTAGAATCAACAGGAACTTGGGCGATCAGATAGGAGGAGGGGTATGACTGAGGGGCAAAAAATATCAGGGAATAAAGGGACAGTATCAGCTTCAAAGAGTTGGGGCCAGTTGAGCCTGAAGAGCTCTGCGTCTACAAGTAGACTGGAGCTGAGTGGGGAGGGGAGGGGGCCAATATAAACGAAAAAGGAGGACGGAAAATAAAAGATAACGGAAACACGCACACGCGCAGGGGAAAATCTGAAGAAGGACTAAGGGATGGAAAAAAGAAATAAATCACGTGGGCAGGGGGATGACCGCCAGCACAAAGAGTCAGAGAAATCGTGATAGAGGTCTAGCGAAAGCTCTAGGGCGTAGCCTCTGTGTGGCTTACAGACAACAGGATCGGCCAACGGGGGGTATGGCGCCTCCATAATAAAAAAAGCCCAGCAAACAAGTTATATACCGCAACCGAAGAGGGATAAACAAAAGCGGTCATAAACCGATAGAAAGGAAACGTGAGCACCCCGATCAAAACGTAAAAAGTACCGACTGCATCGTAACAGGAACTATACTTGCTGACCTGTCACCCAAACCACGAATATGAACGAACGATCGTATCAAGTAAATAAATGTAACAGTTACCATCGAAAACGTGAGCAAAAAAGAAACTCGGGTGGAAGATTGTTTGCAACGATTTACCGACAAAAACTTGACAGAAAGCGGAAAATGAAGTAGAATCAATGGATTACCACAGGGGCGAAAAATAACAGATAAGAGGAGAAAATAACTCTGGATGTTAATTGTGGAAAAGAGGCACGTGCAGCGCTATTATAAAACCAGGCCCCCAGTAAAAAAAATATTTCAGACGCTGAGAAAGTTAACAGCGCAAATATCAGCGCAACGGGAGCACGGTCCGCACGAACGTAAAGACAGGAACGTGGTGCACCACCCTAAGGAAACTCACCCATCCTTCAATAAAAAAAAAAGGCTATCCACCGAAGAGAAGTCCCCGTCTGTTCCGGGGAAGGGAGAGCGAAAAGGAGCAAAATTAGATCCATGATGAAAGGACCTGGCCACCTGTAGAGAAAAGATATTGGATCAACGTACCTTAGGCAAGATGAAGGGAAACAGGGGCGGAAGAAGAATATAGGGCAGAAATCTCGGCTGCGCGCTGACGGGAAAAACCTAACGGGTATAGATAGGGAAAGAAAAGGATCTATGTCAAAAGAAAAGAACGAAGGCATTTAGGGGGAAATCGTAGTCGCATAAGGGGATAACAGATAGAGGTGACAGGTCGGGAAAAAGAAGGGTCGAGGTGAAAAGAGACGGAGATAGACAAAATAGTGGAGATCCCACCAGGGCCGGCCAAGAGATCCGGGTGTGAGATGTACAGAAAACGCGTAAAAAACAAAATAAAGGACGCCTTTCCTATGACAAAATCTTAAAACTCGACAACAAAAAAATTATAGAAAAAAGGAAAAGAGCGAAAATTCCGATGAACGGGAACGAGCGTGATAATTCTTGGGAACGCGTTTTCATGGGACAGAAACCGCATCCCACCCCGTGTGACGAAAACTCGCTGAAAAAGATAGAGAGATAGAAATATCTCCCCGTAAATATGGACACAAAAAATCAGAACACACAATAAAAAAAAAAGGCCATTGATCATTTATGTCGAATAAAGGTGATTTGCAACACTAAAAAAATGGGGCCGTAAATCGCTAGAAGGTGCAATTGGAAACCCGAGGAGACAAAGGAGGACAAGGGGGGATAATCAGGCGAGACGTCTCTAAATCCCTCTGAAAAGCAAGAGAGAAGTAATCAATAGCTGGTGGTCCCGGGAAGTGCACCCAATCTTCTCAAGGAGAAAGTCTTATAAAAAAGGGAATCGGTCCCATAGAGGGAACGGTACACTGCGTTGCAGGCACTTGGGCAAGGGGAACATGAGCCGACGAAAGAAGAGTCGTTGCTCTCGGAAAGGTCAAAGGACTTTGGGAGCACTCCTCGGTGGAAGAAGAAAGGAAGTTCGGAGAGAAGAGGAATTGCAAGAAAAACTGGACAGAGTGGCGATGTGAAGACGGACGCAGGCAAAGTACACAGGATTGTCTCGCAAAACATCAAATCTCTGAAAAAAAAAATTCAGAATTCAAAATTATAATAAGAAAAAAAAGCGCACATGGAAAAAAGTCAAAGACACCGATGGTCGCCAGACGTGATTGTCGCAGAAGAGAAAGAAGTAAGGGAGTACATATAAACATTCGGCATCTAGGGGGCCAATGCAGTTTGGGAGAGGGAGAACAAAGGGATGCTTTTAAACAAAGGACCGAGGCGCAGGACTCTGCTGGAGAAACACATTGTCGAGGGTATAGAGTCCTATACAGGGAAAGGCGAAAGATAGGTCCAAAATTCACGGGGGAGGATTGGACTCGGAAAAAAAGGAAAAGTCTCACGTAGAAACCTTGTTACGCACGGCCGAATAAAAGGAACTGGCACGATAAATCAAAGGGGGAGTTAAAAAATCCGCAAGAAGTAAACTGGGAATCTGGAAGGAAAACAGGGAAAAAGCGCCTTATACGAACGTCGGCAATGGCGGAAAGAAGGAGAAAGAACGCCATATGCGTGAGGCAGCGAGAAAGGGGCGGCGCCATAACACCGTGAATAAATTATAAACAATAATTTCCTTACAAACATCACGCAAAGCACCATAAACAAAGGAAGGGCAGGAGTAAGGAAGAGAGAAAAAAAAAGGCTGGCCAAGGACCAAATCAGAACGGAAAAGGGGGAGTTCTCGGAGTTTCGCGAGAGAATACAGCAAAAAAAATCGGGACGCGGAGGCATTGGAATCAAAAATTACGAACGAAAAATGACAAAGGAGGCGTTTAAAAGGGAACTGGTTTCTAGTAAACGAGAAAAGGTGGCTAAGGATTAAGATGGTGAAAGAAAAGCCAAGAAGTCGAAGGGGATCCGGAACCAAGGAGGATGGAAGAGGAACCCTTCGAAGAAGAGAAAATAACGGCCCAGTTAACAATGAAAAAGTAGAAACCTGGACGGAAGAACAGTCAGAACTCGAACCTCGGGGGGGAGAGAAACGGAATCGCCAAGAAAAGACTGATCGCAGGGAGGCGGATGGTACAGAGGCCAGGGGGTCGGCGTTTGATTCTGAGCAAAGGGTGAAAAAAAGCGGGTAGGTAAGCACAGGCTCTACAAAGG
>Ga0179593_1611079_pt1 | contig 10349 bp, 11 predicted proteins | sample CZODoug2_1_08_16_FD_185931 | JGI IMG/M metagenome (GOLD analysis project Ga0179593, IMG submission 185931) | Vadose zone soil fungal communities from Angelo Coast Range Reserve, California, USA - CZODoug2_1_08_16fungal (PacBio error correction) | ecosystem: Environmental > Terrestrial > Soil >...
CCTCGGATAATGTAGTTGGCTGGAAAAAAAATCACCAAAAAGAGCCCCACAGGAAGGTTCATCAAAGAACGACCTAATGAAATTCCGGGGATGGTCAGTAAGGGGGGCGGATATATACCAGCTCGAGCGAGGGGGGTCCTCTTGGAGTTGTGCCCAATCCGGGATGTATAGATAGGGGTAAGGGGGACGTACAAAATTCTTATGTACAGAAGTCTACATCTTAAAATGGCAGGGGGGGCGGCTCGTGAATCGACGAGGCGCCTCTCTATACCTGGGAGGGGCTATAGGCAGGGAAACACCAAAACCGTTCTATTCCTACTCCCAAAAAACTAATGTAAAAAAACAGGAGTAGGGGAAAAGAGATCAGCTTGTGGTAGAGTGGATCCTGTAATAAACTGGGGGGGGGGAACGACTGATTCCCTTAGAACTAGAGGCCGAGGAGAGCTCTAACCGGAGGCAGTTGCAACCCCTGGGCAATAGAAGATAGAAAGGCAAAGTGATTTCCGACTGCCGAAAACTCTCCGGAGATCGGGCCATGGGGGGGGGACAAGTCACCCGTAGAGAACATGGATAAGCTAGTCTGGTGGGGAAGGGAGGGAATGAACTACCAAGAAGATCCCATGGGCCCGAAGCCGTAAACCTCCTAGGGGGAAAACAGGAAAAAAAGCTCTGTTCTTGTACTGGAAGGGTGAAATACACCCTGTGGTAGCCGCTCCGAGCAGAGGGCATTTAGGGAGGTCGCGTGAGAAGGAGTATCATGATAGGAAGAAGGTCCTGGGCGCGACGCTAAAATAAACAGAAGGAAAAACCTTCAGTGGAAGTCTTACTTGTTGATTATCTTCGCAAACAGAGGGTAGTCTGGCTCGGTCTCCCGCTAATTCGATCCAACGGTGAATCGGCAGGAAAAAAAGTCAGGTTTCTTAGACGGAGAGCTTAACGAAAAAGTCTTGTTTGGTGCGGCCTAATAGAATGGGCTGTGGATTTCTTAAAAAAGACTGAAAATTCATTTAGAAGTCGTGATAAGGGGTGACTCGAATACAAATCCACGGGAGGTCTCATTCCTTGGGAAAAAGTTTTGGGAGGGTTGCGCAGTACTCAATCAACTCTTAAGAGGGAGGAAAATTTATTCAAAGGTAATTAAAAGCTTGGGTATCGTAGTATGCGGAGCTTCCCACGTTAAAGCGCCCCACCTGCTTTTTCGGGATGTCTCTGGAAGCCTCTGTTCCTCGCAGTGGCCGATCTAAGTGATGACTGGGGCAAAATGATTCCCTGGCGGTCCCAAGAAAGACGGAAAGAACGGATCCTCGCTCCTAAGGCCGGAGGGGGGGGGGGGGAGAAGAAGGAACCCCGTGTTCCAGGCTACAGACGGGAGTTTCGGAACGAGCAGAGGGGAATGTTGAGCCACTCCTGTTTCTGGGACAATAGAAAGAATACACAGGCGCGTAAGGGAGGTGTTCGCTATGGAATGGGGGGGGGGGAAAAAAACGAATACCAGAGCGACAGTTTACTTTGGGAGGGGGGGAACGGAAAATTCAATAAAAAGGATGGGGGTGACGTCGAATGCGTGAAAAAAAGTTGACTGTTGCTGCTCCGGGTGCCGAAAAAGACAACGGGAGCAATGGTCAAGGGAGACACTTACCTACGGGGTAAGATAATCACTTTCTAACGCAAGAAAAAGGTATCCCTAAATATACTAGGGGGGAATCACTACCGTATCTAAACAGGGCACAGGTAGTTCAAATTCTATAAAGTAGGGAAAGAACCTCCAGTAGGGTGATTGGGAACCCGACCTTACTTCTACTGGAAATATCAGGTGGCGGGAAAGAAAGGAATACTCCGAAGGCCGAGGAGGAGGAAGAAAGATCGGGGATATTATGAGATTTTAATCGGAAAAAACACCTGGAAGAGTTATCAGGGGGGAAACACACTGCGAGAGCGAAGTAGCCTACAACGTTCTAAAAAAGGTGGTGTCGTTCTCGCCAAAAATCAGAGTTTAAAAATATCGGGACGGGGAACAAGATCGAGCTCAAAAAAAAACGTAGGAGAGAAGTGGACCTGTTGGGGGGATCGTTGAATCTTTACGATTCTGCGATAGAATTAAATGGTAGAATCGTTTAGGGATCAGGGGTTGTCCAATGAAAGATAAGAGGAAATCAAAGTGTGAGGGGAGGGGCTCCAGGATGAGAAGAGGAAAACAAAAAAAGGAGCGTATCCGCCAACCTAAGGAGGACGTCGCCCTTCGGCGCAGGACAAAAAAGAGACTATTCAAAAAGATAAGCGAAGGGCAGAGGAGACCAATCAATTAGCGGAACACGACTTCGATATCAGTGGGTCTAGACCGCGAAGGTTGGGGGGGGGGAGATGGCAGGAAGACTGTCGGGATTGGGAGCGACCAGATCTTTTGGCTCAGAGAACGGGGGAAAAAAGAGCCACGCCCAGGGGCCCTATGTGATTCTTCAAAAAAGTAGGGTCAAAAAAAAGAGACGGCAACAAGACCTGGAGAGGACAACAGGAAGAAGAGTCTCAGAACGGGGGAATAGGCTCTTTTGGCAAGCAAAATGTCTCCACAGTTCCGGGGTCCTGGAATAGGCGCCGACGAGGTGTCAGGTAGAGAACCACGGGACCTCTCAAGAGGAACTTGAAAGAGTGGGACCTTCTTTGTCCGAAATCCAGAAAACTCTCTTCTGCGAAAGAGGTCCTGGCAAAAAAAAGGAAGCGGGAATGATTATTTCCGAATGAAGGAGGCTCTCACGAAGAGGTACCGTGGAAGTAACGAGAAGGAAACTAAGAGAGGAAATTCTTCATCCAAGACAGAAGAAGTAGATAAGAGTGCGATCTAAACATGGGGGGGGGGTTGTTTTACAAAGGGAACATCCTCGAGGAAAAGGACTATCGTCAAAAGACGGAAAAGCAGCCGTTCTCGGGGGTCGGAAGGAAAAACCAAAAGTTTCGTCACCGTTCATGGATGACCAATCCAAAAAAAAAAGGGACTTGGAGAGAGTCAGACAGCTACACCACGACGGAAAAGGGTCCCTCGCTTGCGAACGGCGCAAGGAGGAATCGGAAAAGGGAGGGAGACCAAAAGGCGTGTCTGGGAAGGACCGCACAGACTACTCACCACTTACGGAACCGACGGCGGCACAAGATGGGGGGGAGGGTCTATCAAAAAACAGATGGAAAAAAAGCCCGGCACCCGGAAACGGAGAACAGAACCACAAAAGTCATCCTTTAAGGGGAGGAAATGGAGTCTCCGTACTCTACGAAAATAAAGAAGGGAAAAAGTAGAAAGCCCGGGGAATCAGAGAAATATCTCCCAGGCGTGAAGGGTCTCAAAAAATCCAGGGGGCACTCGAAAATAAAGCGTCTCCCTATTTTTTGGAGCAGTGATCATCCACAAATCAAAAAAGACCAGGTAATAAGTGTTCAGGAAAAGTCCGAGGGCCATCTGTAGGGGCCCTTTTTAATTGTCGCTACCAAGTTATATCGCGAAGAGGTCTCTGGGAATAAAGAAAAAGCTGTATGAAATCAGGAAGCGCCTATGAAACCAAGGGAATAGAGGGTCTGAAAAAATGGATGATGGTACAAATGAGAAGGTCGTATGATCTCCCTGGAAATCTTGGGGGGGAAGCAAAGGGATACACAAAAAACTTCTATTCAAAGGCTATAGAAAAAAAGAAACCACAACAACTGCTTATGGGGGAAAAGTAAGAGGGTGTCGATTGAAAAGAGACGGTTTGGGGTGGGAACCTACTATTCACTGCAGCATAGCGAGGGCGCGATGCGAGGCCGGCTCCTTTCAAAAACCCATCAGATTTCGGGGGGAGGGATGGCCGTAGTGCAAGACACGAACGCGCCTCGAGTTCGGAAAGGAGTGACGCCTAAAAAAAAAAAAAAAAAAAACCAACAGCAGACAAAAAAATACAAAAAAACTCCCCCACAACACACAACCCACACAACACCAAAACACAAGAAAAAGAAAAAACACGAGAAAAAAAATGGAAAAAAATAGATTATCACCAGAGCGAGGCGTCTCCACCTGGACCCAGGAAAAAAAAAGAAGATCCTCGGAGAGGAGCGTAAACGAAGGGATGGGTCATTACTTTTTTCTGGGGTGAACGACCGAGAAAAAGAATATCACGAGCCTGTGGGCCTCATGGGGACACTGGCTCTGCTGATAGAGATCTCGGAGTAAAGAAAGGAGGGCAGAGCTAGGCCGCAGGAAGAACCGTCAGTCCTAGGGGGTCTTGGAGAAGAGGAAAGGGTGTACAGCGCGGACATCTTCTGCGAAAATGCGCGAAGGACAGGCATATACTTGCCCGCGTGAAGGGCGGCAGAGCCGTTGTGTGAGAACAGGGGGGAAATCGGAAGGGAGTGGGGCGTTCTTTCAACTTCTATGGGGTAAGGGGGAAAAAGTCGCTTTTAATCGAAAAAAAACAAGATGGAAATCAAAAGGGAAGAAAATCGGGGTGTGGGTCGACCAGATCTCTTCCAGGGCTGAGGGAAAGTTCAGGGAACGATAAGGAAGGGGCCCGATCTAGTAGGGGAAGAAAAAGGCCCGCAAAGGTAACACCAGGGGTTCCTCTCGCCCCGGGCGGAGGGGGAATCATCGGTATTGAACAAGAAATAAACTAATTGAAGACTGCCCTTAGGTAGAGGCGTAAGGACGGGGGTGCCGCAAGAAGGAGAGAATTTACCGGGGGTAAAAGAAGAGTCTGAGAGACCCTGTGGAAGACCACAGTGTTTTTATTTTGGGGTTGGTGTCACAAACACGGGGGCTTTCAACCCAAAGGAACGGGGGACTTCGTTTTCTAGACCAGAAATGGGTGGAAAATAGTAAGCATCTTCGCCACTGAACGGCCGGAAGGGGGAACCGGTAACTTCAGGGTCGGCAAGTTCTAATTTCTGGGATGCGGTGCTCTAAGGAGGTCGACAAAAGACGCCAGGGGCCAGGAGAAAGATTGAGAAATGAGTACAAGGAGGAACTTTAGCAAAGTACCAGCAGAATGAGAAACCGAATAGAGGCGTACCGATCGCCACATAACTAAAGGACAGGAAAAAAAGAGGGATGTGCTTTTGGAAGGTCTCTCTACAAAGGTGGAAAGGGAAAGCACGCTATCGTCGGGGGGGGAATCGAGACTCAATGGCGAGGGAAACCGGAGCCAAGGGGCGGGCAAAAAATGCAGGTAGGGGGAGGATTCGTTTTGAGAGAAAAAACTACTATTTTCCTCGATCGGAGATCCAGGGATGGATACGCTAGATCAGGAAGTTGGGCTAATACCCATGACTGTTGGCTAGAAAGAGATAAATCATAGGAAAGATGAGGAAACGAATCTTTAACATCGGTACAGCTCAGACGGAAAGGAAAGCTTTCCCGAGGGGGCCTATGGTCTCACAGTGATGAATCTACAAAAAAAAAACGAGAGGGGGTACCAGGGGAATAAACGGGTATGCATAAGAGGAGCGACAGTTTTGTTTAAAAAATCGCGAGCAGCGGAAAGAAAGACTTTATTTTTAAGGAAAAAAAGGAGAAAAGGAAGGGAGAGGGGGCCAAAAAAAAGGAGGGCGTCGGCTCACTTCTGCCGAGGACAAGTAGCACTCTTCGACGGACAAACACCCCACAAAAAAGGACGGAGGGGGTCAATCCCAATCCGCGGGAAAAGAATTCCTCTATCAAGGAGGAAAGACCCAGAAAAAGGGGACGGGTTATTTTGCCGATCTGTCGAAAAGCAAAAAGGGAAGAAGTATCGGGGAGATCGAACCTTCTCGCGTCGTGGAGAGGCCCTTCCTTCACTTTGGCAGGAAAGGGAGAAGGGAAAGGATGGCTGGAAAGTGGGAGGGAGGACTCACTCAAAAAGCGGATTCTCCATAGGGCAAAAAACGCATCAAATAACCGCGGCCGTACAAACAATAACATGTGAGGGAATCCTTCTAGGGAAAGGCTGGAACACGGTAGAAAAAGGTCCTTTCGACAACCAGTCAAGCCGGAAAAACTCCTGACGCAAGGAAAGATTTTCTGCAGCAAGAAGGTGCAAAAAGAATCTAGAGCCGAGGATACTTCTGGAGCAGCCTCCGGAAACACAAAACGGTCGGAAATTTCCGTTCCTTAGCGGCGGGGACTGAGCTTAAGCCTATATCTGAAAGGAAAGTATCTAAGAAAACAAATTAGAGGAATTGTCAGTCATGAAAAAGAGCCGGACGCGCTGAAATAGCGCGGCAAACCTCATGGGTTGGCGGCAAAGGGTACCTGACTCTGCCCAGAAAAGATCTTAATACTGATAAAAGGGAGAGGGAGCGGGGGAAGAAAAGACAAAACTATTCTTCGTCAAGGCGGGGGGGCTGATTCTAGAAGTAAAAAGCAAGAACTGATAAACTGATCCTGGAATGACATCTTAAACCCAACAGGAAAAGACTCGAGCTACTGGCGAAAAAAACGGCATTTCTTAACAAGGGAAAGGCACAAGGAAAACGACGCTAGGTCTTGCCGGGATTATCTAAGGCAAGACGCGAAGGAGATCAGATTGACGAGAAAAAAGTGTCCGATCAAAGCCACCAGGAAATAGGAATTAAATGGACTGCCCTAAGAAAAACGACGGCAGAAGCGAGAGAGATTAACTATATCTCGCCTCCAGCCCGCGAAAAGTAAAAAATTACGCACCAAAGGCTAGGAGGAGGGGACACCGGCGGGGAGGGAGATTGATTTGGAAAAAGGTTCTTCTCCACACTCACCCAAGAGCGAAATGAAAAGACTGAGGGGTCCTCACGCAAAACAAAAGGAATAAACCCTGAAAGGGCAGGTTGTAATTTGGTTAGTTCAGCGAGTCGACAGGAGGGAGGCGAATGGTATCCTCTTAGGCTGGGAGGAACCCAAAAGGGATGATTCTAAATAGCCGGCGCGAAAGGAAAAGAGAGTAGGGGTTAACTCAGCTAAGGTGAAAAAAGTAAGGATGGTGCAACGACTCCAGAATTACAAGACGGACGCCTTTCTATTTAGAACGCAGGGAATCGCATTAACAACCAACAAAGGGCTAGTCAGGATAGAAACAACTGGGGAGAAAGTAGAACAACAACAGGGAAGGATTAAAAGAAAAAAAAAAAAAATTTCACTTGTTGAGGAAGGGGAAGCAGAAGGACGTGTTGTTTGCGCCGAAGCAAAAAAGAAAGAGGTCGCTTCTTGAAAACTCGAGAAAAAAGCGCAAGTGACCCATAATTAGGGGGAAGGGAAAGATCGTAGGTTTCCTACGACAAGGGAGGAAACCGGCGGAGGAGGGCGGGGGGGAACAGTTCAATCAGTCTCAAAAGCTGACTCCGACTTCCACCACGAGGGGACTGTGGTCTCCATTCGGCGGAGGAAAGAAACCCTCTTTATTTTCAAAAAACTCAGATGGGGCTGTTGAGAGAAATCAAGGTGGAATAGGGGCGCCGCCGGTGTCGGGGGCGCAGGACGGCAGGGAACTTGGAAGGGGCAAAAGGCTGAGCAGTAAGTAGAGGGATTCAGAAACGAATCATATGGAGGGCACAGACGCAGTCATCCCCATGAGTCCTGGGTCGTTGTGCGGCATTTTCACTTCGCGGGCAAATAGGCATATGTCTAAGAGGATAATACTTCTATAAATCCAGCAGAGGAGGTTTCCTCCATGGGGGCTGGGGAGCTTAAACGAAAGTGAGGGGTGACCGGGGGAGAAGCTAAATTGAGGGTGAAAATTGGGAAATGAGATTGACTTAATGATCTTAAAGTCGGTGAGGAAGACCCTCCTTTGAAGGCAAGGGGAAAGATGTGTTGAAAGGGGGGGGGAACAAAAAAAAGCAGATCAACTCCGATATAAGCCGAGGGGGGACCCTGAGGGGAAGAAGTCCAAGTCTGATAGTATGATAAGAGGCCCCCATGGAAGGAAAAAAAACATGAGCTCGCCCCTAGGAGGGTAATCTTTGCTATCAGGTTATAACTGGGGGGAAGGACGAGAATTGCGATTACTGGACCCGTGAGTCAGGCGAACGAGGAAAAAGATCGTAATTCCTTCACGGTATGAATAAGTTTACTTCTGAGGGAAAGAAATGGGAGCCAATAAACGGTACCTCCGAAAAAGGATGGGGGAACGCAAGCAGTTTCTGAAATCACTGAACGGCGGTCGGTTGGTTCTCGACGAGGGCGGATAAAGCCCATACTAGTCGACCCGGAACGGGGGAAAGTGAAGGGAAAACTCAAAACGGTCGCGGGCCGCGGGGGGTGACGGGAAAAAGGAGGGAGATTCTCCGGCTATATCTTTTTTGAGACCGACAAAAAAAGGGAAAGCATTGGGGGCTGCCAGGTCAAAGGGGAAGAAAAAGGACTCAGGAAGGTCGATCCGAATAGAAGTATCGTACGGGGGGGAAAAGGAGAAAGTCCCAAAGGATCCCGGTCGTCCGGGTCGAAGAGTGATCTCGAAGGCAGCCACGATTGTTATTGCCCAAAAGCCGAGATAGCTGAATAGCTAGAGGGGGAGGGAACACTGGGGAGAACCGACAAGTGCCGCATAGGCCTAGAAGGAATGAGTATAAGAGGGAGGAGGTTTCATCGAGACATCCAGGCTGAAGGGATTATCCTATGGGGGGAAAGAAGGATGAGCATCGACATAAAAAGGAGGAAAGGGTATAGGGTACTCGGGACCGATAGGGGGAGCACAGTAAAGAGTCGTAACGTCTAACAGCAGGAGAGGAAGAAAACACAAAGTATATTACAAGAGATATCGCCCGAGAGAAGGGAAACTATCCTAGGGGAAGGCTCTACTAGGAAGGAAAAGGAATGTTATAAATGGGGAAGAGGGTTTAGAGCGCAGCAGTTGGTCACATCTTAAAGAGGCAAGACGGGAGGTCTCAGGACCTACTGAAAAGCTCGTATAAGGGTCCATCAAGGGACAAGGATGAAGAAATTGCATACGCACTATCCTCTGGCAAAAACCGAAATCAAAGGGAGTCGGGATACCCGAAACGGGAAAGGGGGGAAAAGGAACTTCTTCTACAAAAAAGGGGCTAAGGGGGAAACGATTCGAAGAACCGGGGTCGATAATAGGAGGGGAAGCGCTTTTCGTTCTGAAAAGCCCGCGGGGCCACATCTGGTCGCAGGACGAAGTGTACGGCTCGACCAAAAAGAAAGGAAGAAACACGCTCAGAAAAGGAAGACGTCAATTCATCGAGTGGGGGGCAGGCGCTTATCCAAAAAAGGGAGATGTCCGAAGGAGAAAAACACGGAGGGAGCGAAAACAAGGGGGGGGAAAAGAAAAGCTTACCTGGGGAATTAAGCAAAACAAGTGCTTTGCCTTGGCAAACACAACCAAAAAACCCACCGTTCTTGGAGAAAAGGAAGGATGGGGGAAGGGAGGGAAAAAACGAGACGTAAGTATTCAAGAGCGCGTGCCTTCCTAAAAATGCGGCGATCCCGGCTCGAGTCGCCAAACGGTTAAAGTACTTCGGAGCCTAAAAAGAGAATGCTGACATCAAAAAAAAGAGCAGGGGACAAGAAATGAAGACGGGAAAGTAGAACGGGGAAAAATCAGGGGCGCAAGGGGTAAAAGTAAGAAGACGGAAAAATTACATATCAAGACATTACGCGCAGTCATCTTCTCGGGACGGAATGGGGAACGTACCAGACCAAAAGAGGAGGACACCGGGGGGGAAGGGTGAAAGAAACGGTTGGGGACTGCATCAGCGACAAGGAAACGGGAGGACCTTCCATCTCGGGGAAAAAACGTAACCATTCTAGTAAAAGGAGGGGACACCAAACACATGCTATTTCTGGGAACGTCTTCCTTCAATCTGGGTAACCGACCTATCGGAACCTCGGGGGGGGCATCGCATCTTAGGCGACCGGAGGGCAGATTTCAAGAGAACGTCCCTTGCGAGAGCCAAAATTCACTAGGAGTAGCAGGGGGAAATGAAAACCGACGCAGAAGCGAAGGCTATGACCGACGATATCGGAATCCTCGAAAAAAAGAAGGCGACCACAAGCCAGAAAAATGAGACGACCCTTCAGAGGAAATGTTACGTCGCTGTCTAGAAACCAGGCAGGGATTCGAAAAAAGCAGCGGGATGAGCCAAATAACGATTAGGGGGGGAAAAGAAAGCAGGCGAGAGCAGACACCATAAGTATGTTCCTTTGAATCGAACTATCTAAGGGGAAAATCGGGGGGGAAAGGGGAGGAAGCCAGCGGGAGTAGAAAAGCTCTGGGGTCGAGACCTTGGATGGAGCCTTCATAGGAGGATACAAAAAAGAAAAAGGGTGTGGAACTGCGAACTATAGAGCAATAAAGTCGGAGACGTCCATTTCAGGAAAACACCGGGGGGCTATTTCAAAGCTCAAGAAAAAAGACTGATAG
>Ga0179593_1700321_pt1 | contig 10349 bp, 10 predicted proteins | sample CZODoug2_1_08_16_FD_185931 | JGI IMG/M metagenome (GOLD analysis project Ga0179593, IMG submission 185931) | Vadose zone soil fungal communities from Angelo Coast Range Reserve, California, USA - CZODoug2_1_08_16fungal (PacBio error correction) | ecosystem: Environmental > Terrestrial > Soil >...
CGGGAAAACATGACTCCTGTAAAGGAAGGGGGGTAATTCCCTTAATGGACGGAGGAGGCCCCCCGAGATCGCAGTTCGGAGAATCACCTTGACTTAAAACATAGACCGGTCTAGAGAGGGTTCCTTCCAAAAAACTACTCTAAGAAAGAGGTTTCTTCCTAAGTCGATTTGCAGGCTCGGCACACCAGCCCACGTAAATTCTTCGGGAAGGGGAAAGTTCTACGGAAAAAAGGCCCTCACCCCCAACACACTGAAGGAGTCCTCTGTCTGTAAGGAAGGAAGATCATTTTCTACCTGAAGACGAACATTCTTGAAGTCCCGGCCGGTTATGGCACTAGGAAGTCCAACAGGGAAAAGAGGGCTTCCCCTGCCCTTGGGGAGTAATAGGCCCTAGAAGGATTAAAACAGACAACGGGCATAAGGGGGGGAAAGAACTTCTATGTTCCCTTAAGGCCAGAAGCCGCTCCAGGGGATCACAGGAAAACCAGGGAAATCCAAAGTCTGAAAAGGATCCATCCAAGAGATTAAGAAAATCAAAAAACCACCAGCAGCCAAGGCGAAGGTCAGATTTTCGGAGGGGGAAGGGAATCCTCCTCGTGGTAAAGGAAACTTAAGAGGGCTAATGCCGTTGCAAGATCAGGAAGGAGGATGAATCCAAAAGGGCGCAAGCACTCTGCAGGGGGATTTCCTCCGCCAACGCCGTCGGACTAACGAAAGAAAGGCCCAGAAGAAAGACACTGCAAGAAGGATCCCACTACAAAAAAGTAGAAAGATCCAGCGCCTTGCCAATCGCAAAACATCAATCGGGGAGGCGCGTAGAAAGTAAAAACTTCCTATGGGGCCCGAAAAACCGTCATAAGCTAAAAAGGGATAGATATAACAACAACGAAAGTTATGATTGAAAAAGAAGAAAGATCCTCTTTTTTTTCTTCCTTTTAGACTTTGTGGGTAGAAAAAAGCGGAGCAGGGGATAGTCCGGGAACTCCACTTCGGGAGGAGGGGAAACACTCGCCCTTTCTCTTCGTCTGGGAGACGGTTTCTTTCTTGGGGAGTTATTAGCGGTCCCAAAGAAAGGTCAGACGTCTTCTAAGCAAAAAAGGGAAAGGAACTCGTCGTTGGGGAGACGCCTGGGGGGAGTCGGACCTGGGGGGGGGGAAGAAAGACTCTGAAAGAGAAGAAGGGAACGGGGAAGAAAACCCAGGTACTTGCCAGGAGAAAAAAAACTGTCTCCCTCTTACCCTTCTAGAGGCGGGGTTTTGGGGATCGTCTGGCCCGGGGACTCTAGCTTAAGGGGCCTGGGGGGTTCGCAGGAAGGGGGCTTCTTCTATGTTCTGCGGAGGGGGTTCTGAACAACTGCGTGCTTGAGAAGGAAAGAGAATTTCTAAAGACTTGCCTTGTAGTCGCTAAACGTTCCGTTCAATAGGAGGAAGGGGGGACAAAAACAGTCGCGGGAGAAGGGGGGGGCCTTCGGAAACTTTCGTGCCCTGATGAAGTCATGGAACTGAAGAACAGGCGGAAGCCCGAGTTCTGAAAGGGGATCTCATCCTTGCCAATCCTCCTCCGGGGGGAAGAGGGGGGTCCGAAGGACTCCATCAGGAAATAAAGCCTTCCTCCCCGAAGGGAAGTCGTAAACTTTCAAAAAAATAACCCGTATAGGCCGGCTCTGAGAAGTCATTTTTACTACGCCACGACCGGAGATATCTTCACATGAAGAAACACGGCAGAAGGGACTTGTCCCCGAAAAAAGGGGATCTTCCTTGTCCTAAAAAAACGAATACCTCCTGAAAAGCCGTTCAAAAAAAGAGACCTTGGGGGGAAAGGTAACCTTGCCGGTTGAAAAGGGGGGAGGGTCTCCTCCTACTTCGATTCATAGACCTCACAGAGTCAAAAGTTTAGGGCGCTCGGAAGAAAAGCTAGTCAAAGAGTCGACGGATCTTGGGAGCGCCCCCGGGGCGACGATGAAAGGGGCGGTCGGCCATCGTCGCCACAAAAGAGGAGTGTAACACGTTCGGGGCCCTCCCACGACGGACCGACCAAGCAAAAAGTAACCCTGCAGCTGAAAAAGAGGAAGAAAAAACAGCCCTCTATTTTCCGGAGGAGTGAGAAACTCTTAGGGGCTAAGCAGGGCGGCTTGACGCAAAGAGACAGTGGGGAGGGGAGTGGGACCGCTGTGGGGGGAAGGATACGCTGCCGGGAGAACGGTGCCGGAAAGAAAGTACATTCGAGGGGGGGAGGAATTCCAAGAGGGTCAGCTCCTGAAGGTGAAGAGAAGAGGGGACGTCTCTCCGAAGTGGAAAAAAGGTCGACCGTAAGTTTTGCAAAGAAGCATGCGAGAACGAAAAGTGGGAGTTGTTCGAAGGGAGGGAAAGCGTGGGGAAGACGGGGGGGGGGGATGACTTTCCAAATCCAGATTCACCGGAGGGGGGGGGAAAGGGGGCCCAGGATCTTCTAAAAAACGTTCGGGAGGAAGGAAGAACCGGACGCGCCTCAATACTGAATAAGGAAAGATGGGACGCCGACGGGGGGGAGGGGAAGAGGCCCATTGAGGCAAGAGGAAAAGCTTGCCGAAAACCGCAGGCATCAAAAAACAGGCAAGAAGCCAGAGGGGGAGCCGTTGAGAAGAGAAGCTCTTCTTATGTGCGAAAGAACCGAAAAGGTGTCGAGGGGACTAAGCTCCTCCAGGGAGGAAAAAGGGGAAAAGGGGGAAGGACTCGTCAGGAAAAGCCACCTCCGAGGAAGATCCGCTTTGAAAGGGGGTTTCCATCCTTTCCACTGGGTGCTGTCATTGAGGGAAGGAAAACGACCGTTCCTTAAAAAAAAATCGAGAAGAAACCGGAGGGCCTATCGTCGGGGGGAAAAAAGGGGGGAGATTGTTTCTTCTTATTCGACCCACTAAAAGCCGAAGGTCGGCAGTAAGATCCCTCCCAGGCCCCGTGAGAAAGAACTATCCCAACAAAAAGGGAAAGGGCCCGACTACGGGAAATGCATTAAGTTCCTAAAAAAATCGGGGGGACCACAAGAAGGCGATCCCGGAGGGGGAAAATTCAAAGACCAAAATCAACTCGAAAAAAGTGAAGAGGGAAAGGGAGTCTACTTACGGAAAAAAAAAGCAACTCTACCCCCTCCGCCTAAGAAAAAAACTGATTGGACCTATTAAGAGGACACCAAAAACCCTGGCCTCAAAGGGGCAGCCAACTACCCCTGCCTGTAAAAAAACCGCAAAAAAGGAAAGGGGTTGCCCTATTCGCGCGGAGGGCACTCCAAAGAGGAAGGGGGAGCCGTCCCCTGAAAGGTATTGGTAGTGGGGATAAAAGAATAAAATGAAACTTGTCTCTTTGGAAGAAGGGACCTCGCTGCTGGGAGAGACCGCTCCCTGGTGCTCGAGAAAAAGAAGTGAAGACGAAAATGCAAAAAAGAAGGTGAAAAGGATCTTGGAGCTTCCGAAAGAGGGAGGTCATTCAATTGGCGAAGAGACTTACCTCTCGAGGCTGATTAAAAGAAAAATCTCGCAGGGAAGGATCAAAGAAAGGAGGGAGGGGCCTCTCGCAACGGGAAAAAAGGGCTTCGGACTGACGGAAAAGGGGGGCTGAGGAAAAGGCTTTCGATTCAACAGAAAGGGCGTGCTCCTATCGAGGCTGAAGCCTAATGGGATACGGAACTGAATTAAACAAGAGATAACACTATGCCTCTTACAAGAAAGATCTCAAGACGAGGGGTGAAGACGCGTGGTAAAAAACTCCAATCAAATAAAAGGAGGGACCCTTCTCTATTCCGTAAAGTGATGAAGAATGTGAGCAAAAAGAATTTTCGCGAGAGGTTGGTAAGCGAAAGGCGGGCTCCTTTCGCATGTTACAAAAAAAGAGCTTTTGGAGCAAGGGTAAGGGTCTGACGGAGGGGGAAAAACCCAGAAGACCCTTAGGAACGCGAAAAGCCTCTCGCGAGAGCTCTCATCCATTAAAAAAAACACAGTGAGCTTCACCGCTCAGCGGTGCAGAGCGGGCTTCAAGGAAAAAAAAGGGAAGGAAGAAAAAAAGGATTGAAAAAAGGCTCTTCTCTGAGAGGAGGAAAGAATAGCTTCCCTTCCTCATCCCCGATGGGTAATCATGGGGTGGATTAGGGGATTCGGAGGACGCTCTCTCGTGAACACGAGGGGAAAGACCAAAAGTGGGTGTGGGGCCTGGAGGGCTTGAAGAAAAACGCACCCCGAAAGGGGGCTTTAATAACCTAAATCGGAGAACAGAAACAACTCTCCAAAAAGCCAGGGGAAGGTGTCCGTTCTCGAGAGGACATCTCGACGAAGGAGGCCCTCTTTTTATCCAGATCATCACAAAAAGCCTGGAGAGAAAGACGCGCGAAAAAAAGAGGGGTGGACGTGAGAGGGTCAGTAGAATTCCAACAAGTGGAGGGGTGGTCGGGAACTCCCTAGGAAAAGGAAAGCATCCGAAGAGCGAACGGTTGGAAGCAACGAAGGGGCTCGAAAGCGCGAAGAGGCAGCGATAGGGGGGAAAATTCTGAAGGAGCTGTTGGTCGAGAGAGCTCAATTCGCTCACTTCTATAAAAAACAGGTAAAGCTCTTCCACAGAAAAAAAAAGGTTTGCCAGGGAAACGCTGAGGGGGTTCTTCGCGCGGACAGTCCATAACCAAAAGGTCGGGAAACTTAGATTGAAAGTGAGGACTATGCATCGAACCGGCCGCGGGAGCAGCTTCCTCGTCGACGAAAAAGAGGGGGGGCCGTTACGAGTGCTCAGGAAATCGTACAACATGGTAGTCGCAAAAGAGGAAGCGGCGAAAAAAACTGCCCGGAAGGAGGTTCTCATGCTAAAAAAAAGAAGCGCGGGCCGTCGAGGATTGTCAACAGGACCCAGGCTGAGCTTGGAGAAGCTCTTCAAAGAAGGCACTTCTTTGTCCATCAGGGGGGGGGGAGGAGGCACGGAATTGACAACGGTGAGAAAGCTTAAGCAACAAGACCTTCAAAGAATCCGAGAGGAGTCGCATCCCGCGTTTTGGGGGGAAAACGAAGAGAAGCGTCTCGCTTTTGTCATAAAAAAAGAAAACAGAGGGAAAGTACGGAAAAGAAACCGGTGCACGTGGCCAGGCGGAAAAAAAGTGAAAAAAAAAAACGATGAGAAAAAGCTTTCCGAGGGAAAGAACTCAACCACAACAAAGGAGAAAGGATCTGATTGTGCGCGGGGAAGAAGGGAAACGTGCCCGTCCAAAACGGCGTCGCCAACAAGGTCACCATCAAAAGGGAGGAAAAGAGAAACTTGCAAGAAAGGGTGCCAACAAGTACTCTGGACCTGCGTACACAAAAAAAACGAGGGCACTAGGTTTGACGTAGAAAGGAAAGGATCTCCTCCTCTGGAAATATTGGAAAAAGGGGATGACTTTTCCGAAGAGGCAAGGCAAAGAACAACCTCTTCGGCTGACAAACGCTTCTCTGGGGGGGGACGGACCGGTGGAGCATCCTGGTGGAATGAAGTGAAACTCCATCAAGAAGCTCTGTTAGGGCATTCGAAGGAAACTCAGAATGGAACAAAAGAAAAAAGAGGACGCCGTATGCTCGACTAAGGAAGGGGACGACGCACTGTTCATCGGGCAAAGGAAAGAAAAAAAGAGGGGTCTCGGATCACTAGACCGGGAGGAAGGTGAAAACTGACTGGGGCGAAAGCAAGCGAAGCTAAAATTTTGGGGAAGGGAGCTTAATCACCGAAAAACGTCCATCTGGAATGCACCTGAGCCCGGGGTGGGGGGAGAGCTCCTGAGACTTGAAATGGGGGAGAGCCCTAAAAAAAATCTGCGGAACGAAGAAAAATCTTTCAACAAGATTAAAAAAAAAAGGGGGGCTGTGCAAAAAGCGCAGCGGCGTGGCAAGATATCAAGGGGAAAAAAAGACATTCGGGGGAGTTTACTTTTGACCGCCAAATCGCTCGAGATCAACGAAACTCCGTCCCCAAAAAGGACTAGGAAAGCTTTTTTCGCGCGGAGACTCGCGGGGAAAGGGGTGATGACTTGCGAAAAAAAAGCACCGACAAACGCTCCTGCCTATCTGGAAAAGAGAGGGGGTCTGAGCACAGAAAAGGAATGCAGGGGGAGCTGTCCCCGAGAACCCATAATGTTCTTCCCGAAGAAAGGGGGTTGGAACATTCTGGCGCGGACACTAAAGGTGTTTTGAAGGAAAAAAAAACCCCTGATCTACCATGGGCCGGAGAGAATCTCGGAAAAAAGACGCTTGCCCAAAAAAAAGTACTCTGAGGAAGAAACGAACCGTCATACGTCAGCTCAAGTCGCTGCATGAAATTACTCAGGAGCTACTGAGGAAAAGAGAGGACGCTCACCCGACTTGAGAATTCTCGCCCAGGTTGATGCGTCACGGGGGAGAAACATATGAGGCGGGACCTTTCGAAGGAAATCTTACGCACGTGCCTGAGGGGGGGGTTTCCAATCCGACCCGACACCTTTGACCACACAAGGGGAAAAAAAAATGAGGGGGTAAACCCAGGAAAGTTATCCCTCAAGACAACTCTGGTCAGAGTAGGGGGGGCAGCAGCTCCAAAAGAGGGGGGAAATAGAGCCAGTATCCTAAAGAAGGGGCGTCCTCTCGCAAGGGGATTTCCTTCGTGATTGGGGTTTGTCACCGGAGAGTCTTCAACACCGGTCACCTTGGAACGTGGGGGAAAATCGAACTCGAGAAAGGCGTCGTGTTCCCGGGAGGGAAAAGGACACTTCTACGTCCGGAGGGAGGAAACCGTCAGGCGTTTCATTGAGAAACGCGGGGGTTAGAAGACAGCGGAAAACCGCTGGGAAGCCAGGGCGAAGGAGGCCGTTAAACGGTTTCGAGCGAGCTTCCAGACAACTAGGGGTAAGAAAAACATAGCAGCGTGGGGAACTTAGACGAGGGAAAGGACCTCTTAAAGAGAGAAAGGAGACGCAGGAATCTTTCGCCAGGAGGAGAAGCCGGGGGGGGTGGAAGGAAAGACCGCCGACAGAAGGGGTGTCACGCAGGAGAGGGGTTCGACTCCCTCTGATCGCGAGCACCAAAGGGTCAGGGGGAATCATTGCGGCAGGAGGGGCTCCTGGGAGGGTCCACAAAAAAAATTTGGGGCTGAGGATACTCCAAATCATCTGCCTAGGGGGGGGAAGGGAGGGGCTCCCCAAAAACCTGCGTGGCGAGAAAACGACGCGCGAAGGATGGGGGAAAGTTGGGGGGGAGTCGGTGGAGAGGGGCGAAAAGTCTCCTCGCCGAAAGGTGTGGTCGGTTTGAAAACTTAGCTCAACGAGAGTACTCAAAGTGCAAGGGGAGGGAGGGTTGGGAAAAAAACTGCTGTTGTTGAGGGACGACTTCTCCTCCCCCTTCGAAGCAAATTGTTCGATTAGAAAGAATCGAACCTGTGCCTCCTCCTGGGGAATGGCGCAGGGGAACGATTTGGTGTCTTAACCGTAGGGGATGGTCGGCGTCAGAAAAAAACTCGCGCCGGGATGCGTAAGTCATAGTAAAAGGGGAATGGGAGGGTCCATCGAGTTCCTCAAGCAAAAATTCTTCTTTTCTGGAGGGGGTGTCTATCACCAATTTAGAAAGACAGGAAATACAAGAGGAGACGAGGTCCGTCGGGGAATTTTCTTATCTACACCGGGCAAACAGGGCAAAGAAAAAACTCGCGAGGTCCAGCTATCTTCGAGAGGACAATCCATCTCCTGGGAAAAAACGATGCCTCCGACGACCTCTATGTGAAGGCGTGAAAAGGAAGACGAACATCGAATTCGTGTAGTCACAAATCCGCGGGGACGATCTTCCCCGAAGGGGCGGGCTGGCTGCTGTCCTTTTTTCTGGAAGAAGGTAGGGGGTCTGGAATCGAGGAAGGGGGGCGGAGGGGGAGTCCCGAAGGGAACTACTTCTCATGGGACCGGATCGGCTTAATTCCAAAAAACAACTCGGGGGGAGTCACAGTAAAAAAAAAAGAGGCGACTGTCCGGGAATTCCGTTTTCTAGAAGTCTCAAAGATTCCGGGGAATCCGAAAATCCGGGCAGGGAAGGCCTATATCATTCAGCAAGGGACGGGGTATAACGAGCCAGGGGGATCTAAAAAACGCCCCACATCCCGTTCCAAGAGGGGGCCTGGCAAGCCGAAGTCCAACGCCACGTCTAAAAAAGGGACTGTCTACCGAAATCCACTTAGTAAGCTCACGGAAGCCACCAGAAACATCCGTAAACGGGAAAAAGAAAGATCTTCCTTTCCTCCTCCAGGAGGAACACCGTCCCGAGAAAAAAAAAATTCCTGCAGGGTAAGACCCTGGAAAGAACTCATCGAAATGCGAATAACGAAGAGGGCGCCTCCTTCTACTGCTACGAGTGGTACAAAAAGTTTCCCGGGACACGAGGCGCTCATCTTCGTGACTGCGGGCGAGTCTAAAGGGGGACAGGCACAGGTCGGAAAAGGGTTGCCATCAGTGATCACCATTCCCTCCGTCGCCTCCGAAGGGGGCGAAGGGGATTGCGAATCTAGGTCGAAGGGCAGGGAGGGGCGCAAACTCCCAAAAAAAAAAGACGAAAAGAGCCCAAGTTCTCGTAGAAGGGAAACCAGCGCCAGTTCACCTACAGGGGAAAAAGGGAGCGCTCCGGATGACACTTCTGTCGACCTCGGCCAGGGGAAAAGGGCCAAAAAACAAAAGAAAGGGGGGGGGGGAAGGTCCAAGGGTCCGTCGTAGGCGTCGACGGACGTCCTCCTTGTCTGTAAAAGAAGAAGGTGGACCGGACGAGAGGCGCCGAGGAGGGAGCGCATTAAACGAAACCGATATAAAAGGATGCGGCGAGGGGAAGGCCTGCTTCCTTTCCTAAAGCATCCTGGCGGGCAGCGGCGAGTTAAAAGGCGAGGCAGCGGACCCGAGGTCTTCTGGGCGAAGGAAAAAAACGCCCAACCCCCAACAGGGGGGAGGGGAAGCTGCATCGGTAAAGTGGCAGGAAGGCATCATGGAAAGAACCGAAAGCATTGGGAAAAACAGACTCCTGTTTTTTCAAAGATGCACGATTAAAAAAAAAGTCCGTAGACAACGGGGAAACGGCCGGGAAAGTAACTCCGAGGACAAAAAAAAGCCTCTTCATCGTAGGGGAAGGGAAGGAGGGGGCCGGAAAAAGACGCAGCAAGGCAAGGCCTCAAACCCGGGCCCCAGGGATCCCACCAGGCCGAGCGTCAAGAAAACAAAAAGACAGCAAAGCAAGGAGGTGCCGAAGAGCATTTCTGCTTTAACAAAGCCTCCTCCCTGTGTAAAAAAAAAGCTAATGCCAGGGCGAAGGACGGGGATGGGGCCGAGGTTTAGGAAACCTTCGCGCCAAGACTGAGTCCTTTCCATTTCAAAAACGCCGCGGCCTACCAGGAAGTCCCTGGTCAAACGATCCCGCATACGCTCAAGAAGCTCAAAAAGACAGCCCTGTCGTAGGAGTCTGAGTGGACCTCCATCAGCCCTCCTTTGGAGGACGAGTCTCACCGGAACAAAGTGAAGGGACCTTCCTAAAGTCCCAAGAAAGAGCCATCAACTCCCCCATCGAAGATCTCAAACATATTAAAAGAGAAGGGGAAGAAGGGCTTTTAATGTGGGAGGAAGGATACGAATGACGTCGAGGATGAGGTCTCTTTTTCTCTCCTCCCGAAAGGGGACCCAAAAAAACTTCGGACTCCTTTCTGCGTCGGGGGGGGATCGTATAACTGGGATGGAGGGGTTATTATCTTCGGGGGGGGCTTTCTTTTTCGGAGCGTCAAAGCCTTTTTATCTCCTTAAAGGGAGACGGTTAGCGCATTCCTACCTCAATGTGGAAGAATAGAATCAAGCCTGGATAAAGGGAAGGGGAACTTCCTAAAGCCCTCCTGAAATCTTCTCTTCAGGAAGGACCCTCTGACCTTGCGGTGGTTGGTGCGGTAATAGGAGGCTCATCGTTCGGGAAAATGTCTGGGCGGAGGAAGGCTGTCTTCTGCCTTTTGGGGGGGACCTAACACTCTGACAGGCTGCGGGGGTTTAGGAGTCAGAGTGGCTTCCCCCGACGGGAAGGGGGGTACCGCCTACTGCCTTGGGGTCGTTGATAGATGGGGGAAAAAGGGGGAGGTCCAAAGAGACAGTGATTTAAGGGATGTCGCATGGAGGAAGGCTGCCTCCTTCAGATGCCGGCAGGGGTGGGGGGGTGGGGTCGTCAGCTGCAACGTAAGGGGCCTAAGGGGAGTATTTCGGTGGGGAAAAAGGAGAGCGACTCCCTCCTGCCATCGCCGCAGAGGCAAGGAGTGCCGGTCCTGGAGAGCTTTCTGAGGGGGGGGGAACCAGAGAAAAGAAGCTCTAGCCTTCAAAGAGGGGACCTGCGAGCAAAT
>Ga0179593_1299278_pt1 | contig 10348 bp, 9 predicted proteins | sample CZODoug2_1_08_16_FD_185931 | JGI IMG/M metagenome (GOLD analysis project Ga0179593, IMG submission 185931) | Vadose zone soil fungal communities from Angelo Coast Range Reserve, California, USA - CZODoug2_1_08_16fungal (PacBio error correction) | ecosystem: Environmental > Terrestrial > Soil >...
CAGGGTAAAGGATTTTCCTTAAACCCACGAATTTCACCCGGGGTCGCTTTCACAGAGAGGAAGAAGGAATCTATGAGGAGCTGCATGAATCCTGGCGGACGGACTCCTGGCCTTTGTGAGACTAAAGAGGATCAACCGCTGGAGGTGGTTCTGAAGGGCAGCAGGAAAAGGAAAAGAAGCTGCGACGGGGCTGTTGTGGACGACTGGTTCGCTTCATCTGAATCCCAACTGGGACTCTACGGATTGCGGGTGGGCCTGACAGAGAAACATGACACGGCTCAAGGGGGAAGGGTCCTGAACAAACCAGGTACAGGAGGGTGAATGGCAATTCAGGTTTGGAGCGCAACTCAAGGCTATGAGCCTGTGAGAGATGCCCGGGGGGATGGCAAGGGGGTGGATCTCGCAGCGCTGGGGGGGGAAGAGGCTAAAGAAAGAATCGCAGGGTTTGGAAAACACCGTTGGCGTTCAGGGAAAATAGTTGACTAATATAGATGTGCTAACGTTGGAGGTCGCTTTGGTGACCGGGAAAAACAAGAAGGTAAACGCGAAGTTTGAGAGGGGGAAAAGGTCTAGAATTTACGTGAGCTGGTTCTCCGGGGGCGCCGGGGGATGGGGGGACAACTCGGGATAGGTAGGCGTGGTTCACTGGCTCCGTCCTGTGGCTTGGTACAAAAAGAGGGACGGTGAGGGGGGCAGACCGACTCACATCTACAACTGAGGTTCCCCGGGGGTGTTTGGGAGGGATGCTTAACGGAAATGTTCCTGGAGATGGAGGAACGGTTTCTCAAGTCCGGGGATTGTCCTTCTCTCTTGGCCATGCGACGCAAGAAGAAACTCGAAGAAGAGGAAAACGGGGAGAGGCGCTTCTGAGTGCTACTTTTCTGCAAGTCAGTGTAGCATGGGGGGAACGGGGGGGAAGGAACCTTTTTTAGGACTTCCAGGATGAGGTGACTGCTGCAGGCCGACGAGAATTTTCCGAACTACCCCAAAAGGGCGGCACGGAAGCGCGCAACAATTGTCGAGTAGGTGGAAGCTGGGAAAGAAAAGACTTCAATTCTAACCCGGCCTGTGTTCATGTGAGTGGACGTTACCATTGAGAGGTCGGGATCAGGGGGGAACGCGAATCCCGCGAGGCGGGTATATCCGCGCGGGGAGGAGAGAGAGGAGTTTGCAATGAGAGCGAGAAGGGCACATCGATGGAAAACGAGCACTTTCTTTGCAAAAGCGCAAGGCAATACATCGTCTGAAGGAGCTGGGGGCGAAGGGGGGCGATCTGCTGGTTGGAGGACTGGTAACCCAAGCAAGACGGTCCCTCTTCCGTTCTGCAAATACGAAGCCCTATGAAAAGCGGGGACAGGGGGCTGTCAGAAAAGGGCCTGGGAATTCAGGGGTGCTCCAATGAAAAAGTGGAAAATCTTTCGTGACACGGAGCCTACTTCACAGGAAGGGTAAGAAGTAGAGAAAGAAGCAATGTGGACAGCCCAACAAAACCCTCCAGTGAAAGGGGAAGAGTCAGCAAATAGAAGTGGGGGGGGGTCATGGGGTGACGGCTCAGCTTACAGTGCGTGAAAGCCATGTGCCAGGAGGGGGAAAACTAAGAAATGGTCGAAAGGGCCCATGTCAGCCGTTCAACAAGTTGAAAAAGGGGGCGGTGACCCTCAGTAGGATAAACCGAATGTAGGTGACAGGGCCTTTCAAAGGTCCCGGGAAAGAATCGGGATCATCTAAACGAGAAGGAGCTAACCAATCAGAGGGCGGGCAAAGTGTGGAATGATGTAACGGCTAGCCTCCTTCAAACTCTGGTATTGGGGGGATGAAGGAGTAGGGGCGTGTGGGTCGGAGGGGGGCGTCCAACAAAAGTTCTCCGAAAAGCACCGGTTTTTCTTAGGCTCTGGTGGAAAAAGACCCGAATATGTATTGATGCCGCGGTGTTGGGGAAAAACTGATGTGTAGACGAGGGAAATGGCCCAGAATAGAAAAGCAACGAAGGAGGGGGAAAAACTCACGAGAACAGCTTGCGAATACCAAACAGTTCGATGAAAAAAGAGGGATTGACGCGGGGGGACAAACTAGGAAAGACCGGCCGGAGAAGAGGCAGCAAAGACTTTGATCAGGAGAGTGGTCCTGCTATTCAGAAAGGTGTTATCCTTTTGTTTAAACAGTCAATTGTTCAACAAGACAGATGTTAGCAACAGCTCCAGAGTGCGAGAGAAAAGGGGAACGTGTGCAAGAGAGCGGGACTTTACGAGGAAGCCTGAGAGGCCTATCGGGGGGAACACAGTACGAAATCAGGCGATCGAGAGACCCCGGAGATCCTCCATACCAGGGCAGTCCACATCCGAAGGAGAAAGATGAATCACCCCTCAAGAAGTGAGGGGTCACCAGGCGAAGGGATCCTCCTGAGATCGGGGGGGAGACGAGAGGCTCACAGCAGGGGGTACGAAAGGTGGGGTGTAGCCCCCAAACATCTCAAACCGGTAGGGGGAAGCACATGTTATGATGGTGAACCGGGATCAAGAAGGGTGGGGGGACTTTCGTTTTCATAAGGAAAAAGCACACGCATTACGTGGTGGGGGATGAGAGAAGGTAGTTTGGAAAGAACAAGAAAGGAAATACAATAGGGAGAATTATCTTGAAAAGGGGTACAAGAATTGGGGCCGTGAAATATGCGTCTTACAAAGAGCAAAAAAAACGTCTGGTTAACGTGTGGGAGAATTTCGCTGAACCGGCGACTGGCCGCGAGACGAAGGCACATTATCTGTCGCACCATGCTGATACAGTAAGACCTACTACACCCAAGAACAAGAAAAAAAAGCGGAAGGAAGGACGACCGATAATAGCGGGAGAATCGTTGCTGGTATGGGTCCGTCGCACCCCGATCCATGAAGGCGCAAACCCAACTGCTGAGCTGATGGGGGGGGGGAAACCAGCATCCATCGCAACAAATCAGTCCAATCGAAAGGGAACGTATCCCATTCCTCCGTTCTGACTCGAGAGGTTACACGCCCTTGCTCGGGGGAGACGTCGGTGTGGACTGGGGAAGAAGGGGAGTGAGAAAGGAGTTTCCTCACCAGCCGATGGAGACGGAAGACCTCAAAAGATTGCTGAAACCGAAGTAAACTTTGCAAGGGGGGAGAACCCCATACAATAGGTCGCTCCCTGTGGGTTGAAGTGGCACGGGGCAACGTTGAAAGGGGGTACCATGGAAAGATGCCCGACGCGTGATAAGAGAGTAATGGAGAGACTAGTACAGCAGGAAAAATGCTGGGGAAGATTCGAGACAACAGATACTGGCAAAGCGGACTCAAAGCTACGAATTCGTGGCACGTTGTCGGGTAGACGCTCAAAACGAATATGTAGGTCGGGAGTGAATGTTCCTTTGATTATCACACGAGGGCACACCACCTGCAAAGGCAAAAAGCAGAAAGGTGACATGGCAGTGTCATGTGTGAACATAAAATCTTTTATAAGGAGTGAAAGTAGAGAAGCAGGGACTAGGTGGACCTTTTTCCTGGCATAAGGGACTTGGGGACATAAATAATAATCCAATCAGAGCTCATCTACAACAAAAAACAAAAAGGAGATTGAGGAAAAGGTGGCCTGAAAGAGGTGGGGGGGAAGAAGGATAGGAAATAAACACATAAAATCCAACGGGGAGGGGGAAAAATGGAAGATCTGGCCAGGAGTTTTTTCATATGCTGGGAGCGTATAATCCCCAATTGACAAACGCCCTGACCCTGGGGAAAAAAACGCGGACGTGACCAAAGGTTTTAGGAATCGAGAAAAAAAAAGTGAGAATAAAAAGCAAAGAGTTCGACTCCGGCATCTCACTCCCTGCCACGTAGAAAGGGGTAGTCTCAACCGCGCCAAACCGAATTTCACACGATAGACTTGAAAAAAATCGGTGCCGGAAAGAGGTATGGATAAATCGAAGGGTGACTAGCAGCGGCTGGACTCGGTCTATCGGGGGAAATGGGGGGCCATTGGAACCAAGGGATGAAGGAATGGTGACACGTGTATAACAGGGCCACACCACACTGAACTGGAAAAGGCAGAAGGACACAACCCATAAAACGTCAAATCAACTCACTCTGAAGTTGTGTGGAAAGGACTAAAGGAAAAAAACAACTAAACGGATTGATCCCTAAAGGATTTCATTATGGATTCCGAGTGTAGGGAGAGGTCCAGTCAAGCACAAGGGCCCGATACCCAAAGAATCGGTCGGACGTCGACCCGCTTACTGTGGCAGAGGAATGATGCGGTTGGGGGGCGGTTTAATGTAAGGGGGTAAGATGGAAAAGTTCGCCGTAAGTAATCCGGGGTGCGAAAAGGGGGGGAATTTAAATTTCACGCTTCAGGGCACCAAGCCAAACTTATCTTTCTGCCCCCGACAACTGAATTGAAAGGGAAAAAAAATACGCTCTCTCGGGGGGGTGGAAGGGGGGTGGAAGAAAGTATTTTGGTTTTAAAGAACCAAAACAAAAGAGGGACAAAAGCAGTTAGTAAAAAGACGGCAAGATAGCGCCGGGTGGGGAAAGTACGGGTGTCCTTTGACGGCAAATGGCTTTGTGGTCAAAGAAGGGCAAGGTTGCAGAAGCAACGGTGAAGGCGGAGGGGCCTTTTGGCTCTCCTCAATACAAGCAAGGGAAAAGGAAAAAATAAACCAAGGGCACAAATACACAACAAAAACGCGAGTTTTCTTGTCGAGGTCTGAGAGACACACTCTTGAATTCAGGGTCACTGTCATAAAGGAGGAAAGACAGTGCGGGGGGAAAAACTCACCGGGGCGGCGCGAAAACCCCCGGAGGGGCAAAAATTAAAGTAGCTCGGTCGCAACGAACGGAACTTGGAGGGGGGGACCTTATTATATCTCCGCCCTGCCACCCCCGGAGGACGGCCCCAGGAGGACTCGCGGTCGCAGCAGGCGAGGGTCGAAGGGGAGATCGGGAATCGTAAACTTCCGGGGGTGTGAAAAAAATTAGGAAAGTGGAAACTCTGATGGACCCTGGAGAGCGCAGCTGAAGCGGACCGAAAGGGAGAACGACAGTGGCGTTACGCCACTTGAAGGAACAACAAGTGGGGGGAAGGAAAAGCTGGTCAAAAAAAAAATGCACAAAACAGGGCGCAACCGAGTAAAATCGAGTCTAGTCGTAGGGACCGGATGCGAAGCATGGGATAGGGACGGCAGCACGAGGGCTAAAATCTAACTGTTAAAAGATTTATGGATAATGCAGCGCTTTGGAAGGGAGGGAGGGTCTGGGCCCCCCTACAGATCACACCACGTTTAATGAGGAAACACGGCCATCACGTTCAAAAAAACCCATCACCCGGTTATCGAAACCAAAAAGCAGCAACCATTACCGAAAGAGCAAGGCACAAACCGACTAAAAAACAAGGGGTGACGACGCCGGGGGGGAGCCCCCGGACAAGCTATACTAAAATGTGTTAGAGCGTTAAAGGCAAACAAGTGAAAGAGGAAAAACGAAAGAGAACAGGGAAGTAGGACTCAGTCAGAGGGGGGAATAAAAAACTTGACAGCACAAAAGAAACTGCGATGAATAGTCCGTTTGTATGACCCCTCAAAGCACCGAACCATCGTAAATTAGTGTCCAAATTGAATCACGGCGCGGGGGAACAACCGGTGGGGAAACGAAGATCCGGGAACCTACATGGTATTGGAAGAAGAGAGGGGGGGTCAAAGAGAACCAAACCCGGGGAGAAGGCGGGAGGGATCCGTGATATTGCCTATATTTAGCATTGTAACAGGTTCGTCTGAGCAGAGGGTAGGAAGGAAGCAAAATGGAGTCACATAATGGGAAAAGTGCAAAAACTTTGCAACCATGGAAGGCCAGGTGGCCGTCCAAACCCCCCCCACAACACACCCAAGACAAGAGCTTGGCTTACATAGATCTTACTTCACTGATAACCTATCAGAAGAGGGAGAGGAAAGGGTCCATGGTAAGGGGCATGCCACATAGCATGGGGAAAAAGGATGATAAAAAGACCTCCCCAACCACCCTCGTTATTATTGTTTCCCGAAACAAAACCCCCCCTTGCGGAACCAACATCCCAAACAACGTGGGAGGTTCCCGGGGCCCCCCCAATTGCAACCCCCGGGAGGGTGAAAACCCCCCCAAAAAGCCAGATGCCGGGAGACCAAAAAAGCCACACCTCAAAAAAAGTGCAACCCTACCCCACGACACGCCGACCTTGTGTCTGGTTTTGTGTGTTTGGTGTTGCCCCCATCCAACCGCCCACAACCCACCCCCCACATCGTTACACCACCCCCTTTGTTGCTTCTAAAACCCTCGGGCCACGGGAACGGGTCGAAACGGACAACCGAAAACTAACAAAGTAGGGAAGTGGACCTAATGAGTCCCCCCCCCACCTCCCCCACACCCACACCGCCCGGCGTACGATGAGTAGAGTGCGGGGGGATGTGCCGTATTTTTTTATTTAGGAATATTTTTGTGTATCGTGGATTGTAGGTGTTCCCCAACCCCCTACACCCCCCCCCCCACACCAACGTTATGCCCAGCCCTTGTTGGGCCCCTCATACTGTTTTGGGATTATTGGCTTAGAGTGCACCCCCCACTTCCATTTTTCACGCAAAAAGGGGGGGGACCATCATCAGAAACCCGGGCGACGCCCCCGAGCTTTCACACCGTTGAAAAAACCCCAAACCCACGAGTAACCCGGCAACGCCCACAAAAAATTAAAGCCAAAAAACTTATCAAAACAAAACAAACCCAAGGGTTAGAAATTTCCCCTTGTTTGACTTCACACCCACCACCCGTCGTTATGTTTTTTTTTTAGGGTTTTGAAAATTTTGTTTTGTTGTTTCCCCCCCCCACCCCATTTTTTGTCCCCACCCCCCCAATAGTTCCAACAGAAAAACACCAAAAAAACCAAAGACGGCCACACCTGGGAACTGGCACCCCCAATCAAGCAAATGCAGTGAAATAAATGTCTATGGGTGTAGTCAATGCCATGGTTGTTAACAAACCCACCAGCCTGGGTTTGATGGGTGGTTTGGTTTTGGTGTTTGTCAAACCCCAAGGGATGGAGAACGGGGGAGGAGTGAAAAATAGGGAAAGGGCGGCAATAAAGCCACCGGAAACGCCCCAGGCCGAAGGAGTAGGAGACTGAGGCTTAGCTCAAAACTCATCACAAGGGGAAGAGTCAAGTGTGATATGTCGTACTCACGGTCCCCGGGTTTTGTTTAGAGGGTCAGTGGCACCAGGTACATACAAGCACAAAACAGTGCAAAAATCTAAAACACTCAGCCAAACACACAAAACTATAAATCCGCCGCCCGGGCGTGTCATCGCGCGGTGTAACAGTGCCGATGTGTAAAGTGGTGGTGAACTCCAATTAAAAACACCGGGCCTGGCTTGCTCCTTTCTTGAATGAAAATGGCAAAAGAGGGGCCATAAAAATTGATTTTCACTTTGGTTTGTAACCCTGGACTATGGTCCTCACTGCGCGGTTCGTTGCGGACTGGCGGTCCGAGAGCGCGCCCGTTGTACACAGAAAAGCTCACAGTGCATTTATGATAGGCGGGGTGCGCGATCGGGGTGGAAGGCAAAAACGCACCCCCATCGTGTTGTACCCTCATGTTTGGCACACACAGAGGACAATTGAACTCGCCCTCGAGGGGGGGTTTTACGTCACAGAGAAGGCAAGGCAATCGTTATTAAGGTATGTGTTCTAAGTTAACCAAGGGGCCCCACACCCGGGGGAACAAATAAAAAAAACTCCCATTACAAAAGGTCCGCGATAGAGGAGGGACCACAACGGAAGCGTCGCTAACAAACCCAACGAGAAAACAACACAAACAGCACCAAACTTGGGCGCCACTCAAGCACGTTTGAAGAATCAGGAATAAGTCTCAAAGGGTAGACATCCCTGTACACCCAACACTGCCGGTATGCACACTAGGACTGCAAGTTAGCGTAGAAAGGGCTAAATGCGTGCTGGGCGACCACCAGCAGGCCACGTGGTATTGACGGAACCCCCCCAGCTCGGGGGAAACCAGGCGGGTATGCCTGAGGACCGCGGGAAGTTTTACTACTGCCGAGGAGAGAGACTGAGGAGTTGTGTGTCTGAGGAGGTCAGTGAGATCAGACGTGAGAAGAACCTCTCGCGAAGAAAAAAAACTTGTTGATAGGTCTCCCGCGTAGGAATAAGCACGAAGGTGGCTTACGAAACCCCCGGCGTCAGAGGGGGGAGCAAGAAAGACTTTCTGCGACTCCACGGGGTGGCCACATGGGGGTCCCGGGCAGTCCGTATCCTCTCGGCCGCGAAAGAATGCGCCGGTTGACTCACACAGGGGGTAAGAACTGTAGCAAACAAAACCACCAGTGCCCCCCGGGGCGACACAGTCCCTCCAACGGCATCGTACGTCCTACGGGACGTAGAAGCGCTCAACAGCGCGAATACCGGGTTTCACAAAGCAGGGTACCTGTCTTGGTTTCCGAGGAAAAGGGGGGGGGTTCCACGTTAGGTGGGTGAATGGTTACCCAGGCACCGTCACCGAGGTCACAAAAAAGACGTTGGGTGTACAGGGGCGATTCGGTTGTAATAGGCGCCGCAGCGCATCAACCCGCCGCCACGGAGAATAGCGTCCGTAGCCACCGATCAGAGAATTATGTGAAACTGGGTACATGTATAGCAAAGATTGAAAGCAAGCAGGAAGAACAAAGACTTTGAGAGGGGAAAGACCAAAGTGTTACGCCGCCTATGCTGGCAATTGCGGGAAGATGGGTAACTAAGTGCCCCCTAAACTGTCCCCCAAATCAACAGGGAACACCGAAAAAAAACGTCAGGGCAATCGGAGTAAAAGACAACGGGATCTTTGGTTGGATGGCAGTAGCGATCGGGGATACCCTGGCACCCAAACGCAGGGGACCCTAAAAAATGGGCCCATTAGGGGGGAAACAGTGCAAAACCCTCCGATAAGAGACGTAGAAGAAGGGTCACATGAGCGCAGGGGGATACGGGAACGTCTCCAAAAGTGAGGAGGCCTATGTTTGGGGCCCGCGACTGTCGCATCGTCGGGGGGAGGGGAAAGGACGAGAGGAGAGATGTCGAACACAAGACACGAGGAAGGAGTAAAAAAAGTGTGGAGAAGAGAGAGTCGGTAACATTACTACTTAAAAAAGAGCTTGTGGGGGGACGTGGGCATAGAAGTTGTAGAGGGCACGAAGTAAGGAAAGGAGGGAAGGAACTTCAGGGGGTGGGATATGTGGTAATGCTGGGGGGTTTCATATATGCTCTGAAACGGACAAGCATGTCTTGGAAATTCGGTCGGCCTGGAATAACCCACCACTGCCCGATACACCCGACGGCCGTGCAGGTTTTCTGCCTTCTGCTCGGGGACAGAGTGCGGACGTGGGGGAACATCTTAAGGGGACTGACAGTCATCCTGGAAGGAAAAAGGGGATTTGAAAATCTTCAACGCTTAGTGTGTCAGTCCACTATCACTTGGGGGGGGGAGGTACCATAGAGATACTTATACTTCGGGGGTGAGTCGGGCAAAGCGTCACGAACTGGCCAAGGGGGGGTCGCTACATACACGGACAGAGGTAGCGCTCGGTTATACAACTGACCTATGGGATAATAGGAATCGGAGACGGGCAACCCAAAACTTTACCGGGCATGAAAAAAAACCAGGGGAAAACCGAGCTGGTGACGTGCAAGATGCTCATCTGACTTCTTTAGTCAGGAATAAATTATAGTACGCGGAAAAACCTTGTGGGAGAGGAGCGCCTGTTTTGTGATGTCAGCGGGGAGGGACAGGGAAAAGATCCGGGAGGGGGGAAGGAATAGAAAGCCGGAAGAACACAAGACTCTTTGACACCAGTGGGACCAGGGCCCCCCGTCCCGACGCCACCTTCCCTTTGCTCGCGGAAGGGACGTACGTGAGGACGTGGGGTGGCAGGGAGAATGCAAAATCGTGCCGGGGAAAACGCATAAGCTCAAGGGGAAGTCTTAAAGAAGGGGAAAGGGCGTCTAAGACTAGATTCAGAAGGCGGGCTCGTCCGGCCGGAGAAGAAAGCCATGGCGTAGACCAGAAACATACGGGTTGACCCCTAAAAACCTAAACATCCGCGTGATTCGGGGGAGGGCGTTATCTTAATAACATGCACCCCAGGGCCCTGCGGGGGGCGACATGAGGCCAGTGAGGGAAAAACGGGGCGGGGGTGAGCGGCACTATCGACAGACTGAGTGGCGTGAAATCTTAATAATCAAAAAACGATCGGGTGGACATCGGACCCCTACCGACTGCGAAGGCAGCAACCGGCGGGCCCACATACCGACAAAAAGGCAAGCGCTCATCGTCAAA
>Ga0179593_1338443_pt1 | contig 10348 bp, 11 predicted proteins | sample CZODoug2_1_08_16_FD_185931 | JGI IMG/M metagenome (GOLD analysis project Ga0179593, IMG submission 185931) | Vadose zone soil fungal communities from Angelo Coast Range Reserve, California, USA - CZODoug2_1_08_16fungal (PacBio error correction) | ecosystem: Environmental > Terrestrial > Soil >...
TTTTCAGGGGGGGCCTCCCAGGGGGAAAATGGAGGCACCGGTAACCCGCCGTCGGGGAAATGGAGGGAAGGCAAACAGTGACGTAGTGGACCATGAGAACGGCTTTTGCAAAAAACAGGGAAAAAACGGGAAAAGGGTTCCCGGACGTGATCTGGGAGGGGGAAACAAAGTAGAAGAAAAAATACCGAAAACAAAATCAAAAGCAAAACTCGTGAAGGGAGAGGGGAGGGAGACGCCATGTCATTCGAAAAGGGTTTCACACTTCGGAGAGGCACTAAAGGGCGCCAGGGAGTAGGAGAAAGCGTTATGATGGAAATTGGTGTGCCTCTAAAGGCATTGTGAAAAAAAAACAATTGGGAAAAAAGCGATCAAGAAACCTACTCTCGTATGGGGGTGGTAATCAGGTAGATCGGCGAAAGCGAATGGTCCTCTACAGAGCGCTTCGTCGGAGAGGCATTTCGAAAAGAGGAACGCATCTGCAGGAATGAAAAATTTTTCAGTCTTAGCACCGAAATAAAGGACCGAACTGGGACGGAGCAGGTTCGAGGAGTAGTCTCTAAGCGTTTACGGGGGAGAGGATCTCACGCGAGGACTCAGAGAAAAGGAGCGAATTTGGAGAGGAGCTGCAAAGCCCGCCATCCAGACGGAATCTGGGGGAGGGGAAACATCTCGCCGCCGGAGAATCCGAAGAGGGTGAAGGTCGAAGGAGAGCGGGAGGGGAAAAAGATTCCCGGATTTGTCAAGCGGCTCGCTCTGAACGTCAGTGGGAGGAGCCATATGCTTGGAAAGGGAAGCATCGATCAATTCACGAATCAGGTTCGGAAGAAAAATCAGCACGGGGGTGAAGGCCGCGAGCATCAACAATAGGTGTAGGTGGGGGAGCACTCCCCAGAGAGGGGGATTTCCATGGAGAATTTTGGGAAACGCGATCTTAAAAAAGGAAAAAATGGGCCTCGGCGAACACAAATTGAGGGGGAGGGGGAGAGATAAAAGGCGACGGTGGGATGCACGAGCAACCCTCAGTGCGTCCTTTACGGAATGAGGAAAAACGAGAAGGCGTCTCCATCCGACGAAAAAGGTGAACTGGCAAATGGCCGCCTCACGCTACTAAGAAACATCCCCCAGGGGTTATGGTCGAGCACGATGAAAAAAAAAGGGAGGCGGAGCGGATAACATCGTCGATCTGGGGCCGCGTAAGGAATTGCAAGACGGAAGTCGTGGAAGGACGCACGCGGCGGAACTGAAAGAGAATCAAATTCCTAACGGCCGGCTTGTGAATCGCCACTGGGGGGCATCCCACACGACTAAACTTTAGGGGTAAGGGCGATGTGAGACTTGAAGAGAGGGCGCGGCTCGAAAGTTGAAGAGTGGAAAGAGAGGGGTTACGTTGCCCAGTGGTGCATGCAGGCGTGACTGTGAAAAGGGAAGACAGGCTTTAACATCCCATGGGAAGGCAGCGAGTAAGGGGTGGGTACGGAAGGGGTGGAGGGACGTTGAAAATAAGAAAAGCTCTTTTACATTGCTAGATCCTGAAAAAAGGGTTCCGCGGCGAGGGAAGGAAGGAGTGAAGTCTGTTGTCAGGAGGAAAGAAAAGTCAAGAAAGAAGGAGGTAAGACATACTCAGAGCGGGTTCAGCATCTTCAATATTTCAACGAGAGCCTTCTTTATTGTCATTACCCGTCTCGAGAGGGGGAGGGGGTATGTCGGGAAGACTATTTCTTGAAAAAACGAGGGTCTTGAGAAAGCAATTGTCAGGAGGGAGGAGGATATGAAAGTGACCGCGGAAGCTCGGAGAGAGGAGGGAGGGGGGAGTGCAAACCGTTACACAGCCGCAACTAAGGGGAGTGCTATAAAACGAAAGGATCAGAGAAATTGATGGAAGGACGATCGAATAACGGCGACCTTCTGGTAGACGCAGGAAAGAAAATTTCGGAGGAAGGGAGAGAATTGGGGGGCAAGAGAAAGGGAGGCTAGATAGAAAAAAGCTGGGCACCGAGTTCAAACCGTGGTGGTTGTCTGGGGAGGGGAGTCGTAATCGTCATCGACTCAGCTAGGAGAAGAACTACGCGTTGTGAAAAAAGGGGGCGGCCACTGAATTCGGAAATGTCTCAACGAACTGACAAATCAACAGTCGTTAATTATTAACCCACGATCCGGGCTTCACAGGGCCGACAATTGAATTGCTGAGAAGGAGGAAATCTCTCGTGAGAAGGTAAACAGTTATGGGGAGGGAAACATGGATCGGCAGCGTGATCGCATACTAGGATAAGGGGGGGGGGAATTTGCCTCCTATTGCCTGCCGGGGGGGAAGGAGTCGCCTGCGGGACGTTGGAAGTGCAAAAAAAGGGTGAGAAGAACGCCCTTTCTGATGAAAAGTGGGGAAGCGAAACTCTGCCGGGGTGGACCCTCTAATCGAAAAAAAACGGGAGGAAGGAAAGGGAAGGATGCTACAACGGAAGGAAAGGAAAAAAAACCCTTTCCGCATAAAAAGGTAGCGGGTGGCGGATCACGCGTTACTGTTGGCTGGGGTTGAAGGCGGTCCTCCTTCGAAAAAATGGACTCCCTAAAGAAGGAATATTTTCAAATAACAATGTAATAGATGAAAACTGAGATCACCTTAGATTTTGTGTCACCTACAAGAAAGGGGGTTAATTTCTAAAAGGATTTCATCATTGGACATCAGAAGGGGTAATCACGTCCAATTCGGCATTGGGGAAGACAGGGACGTGGGTTACACGCCCTGTAAATAAGGGGGAGAGGGGATTGTCTGGGCCAAGAGGGGAGAAGACTTCAATCTCAGTCCTCGCGCTAACAAACAAACACGCTTTGAGTGGGTTGTTGGGGGGACTTCAGTTGGTCGCGGCGCTTCAGTGACAAAGGACGAAAAGACGTGGGGCGGAGGGGGGGACCATCTTTAGATAGCAATCATATCAAAGAGAAAAATGAGAGCGGCCCGCGGTGGCACGGTTTCGAACCAATAATTGACTAGCGGGGAGTGCTTCGGAGCTTACAGGGAAAAGAAACTTCGCCGAGCTTTGTGATTTTATCCGCCCTAAAAAGCCAGTCTTGGTTCTGGGTGGCACGGGGGGTGGACACAAATCTTCGGAATTGACCCTGAGTAGCGTGCATAGAGGAAAGAGACATTTTTATCAAACCAACATCAACCTGACCCTGAAATTCTCCGCGACAAAGAAAAAGGAGCGTTGAAACGAAGGAAGGCGGGCAGAAACCAAGAAGCGCGGACGGGTGCGCATCAAGATTCCGTCGACTCGTGCAAAACGGGGGCGTAATTTGCCTCGGCGAGGACGGGCTAGGTCTTGGCCGGGGGGATGGGATTGATCGACCGAAGGAGGCATCAGGGTCAATAGAGGGGAGGATGCCTCTAACCGTTGGGCGGGGGGCCATTTCCCGGAAGCAGCAGGGCGTTTGAGGGCGGGGGGGAAGGTATGGGAAAGGGAGCTCCCACAGCAGTAGAAGTAACTAGTGGCAGCAATGGGATGTACAGCTGGGGGGAAGCGGGAAAAGAAGTTATCACTTAAAGCCTTCCACCGAAATAAAATCGTATAGATGCCAATTAGGTGGCCGTCGAGGAATGCACTTGGGGGGAGAGACGTCTTAAACATCTCGTAAAACAGAGCGCGATCAGCGGGTGAAAAGAGGAAGGCGGAAAAAAAGTCAATCAACAGACTTTTCTCTGGAATGGTGAGTGCCTTTCGAAAAATCGGGGCGGGGCGTGCCAGCAGCCAAAAAAGCACGAACTGATAGACTTGAATTCCAGACTCTTACAAAGGAGAGGAGAGGGGGGGAGAAACTCTCCCGCATATGGTTACAGAGGGGCCTCCTCAATCTTTCTACGAAAAAGCGTGTTCCCTTTGGGGGGGCTTGAGCGGTTGGCGTGTCCATCACTAGAAAAAAGGGGGAAGGGGAAGGGGGACGTTATTGATACAGATCGTACGGGGGATAATCAAGTCGGGGAGAAAACGGGAGTGGGAGATTTTTCCACAGATGCGACCCCTAAAAGGGAGGAGGCTGGGGATTCTCCCCGAAAGGGGTGTTTCGACGAGAGAACAAGCTCAATATAAGAAAGAGGCCCACTGATCCATGTAAAAGGCAATCTCTTTTGGGTGAGGGAAGGTAACTATACCGGCAGCGGGGTGGGGGTAATTACTGGTACGCTAACGACAGAAAAAGAAAGGAAATCAACCTGGTCGTGGGGGGATGCTGCGGGAAGAATAAAATAAAGACGGAAATTCTGGAAGTGAGAAGCGGGTAACCCCCTTTACACTCAAAAGGGGTAGAAAACGTCTGGTCATACGAAGCAAGGTGAACAGCTAGGTAGGAGAGCGATTTCTGCCTTAAGAGAAGGTCGTATTCAGAGAGAGAGTGAGAAAAGCTCTGTGTTCCATACAGAGTCATAGCGTAGGGGTTGAGGGGTTGGGGGAGAAGATCCCAATGCCGCCGAATCCCAAGAGGCATGAATCGCACAGAAGTGTATCTAATTAAAACAAACAAACGCTGTATCGAGCCCGAACTAAACAGGGGGCGGTAGGGGAAAGACGGGAAGAAAAGGGAATTTTCATCATTACTTTAAAAACAGAGGGGGTGTTTGAAATCAAAACCAGGGCGAAGTGGCCCTCCGAGGGGGATCCAGTGTGACTTAAAAAGCGAGCGCGTCTGAAAAGTAGCTTGAGCGATTACAAGAAAAAACAATCGAGCTATTTTCGTTTGAGGGGCAAATGTTCGGAGGGGATAGGGAAAAATTTGGTCCAAAAAACAAACAGCTTGGGCGAAGAAAGGGGCTTTCCTCCCAGGGGCGCTAGTCGGTGTGAACATGTACGGCGGGGGAGATGGCGCATGAGAAAGTCTCACCTACAGGAGGGGGCTTTTGATTCAGTGGTGTGGGGGAAAAGAAGTTGCGCAGCTTTGGGGGGGCTTCGGAAATAGTTAAATGTGTGTGGGGGGTCTCAAAAACGGAAGGTCGTCATTCCTGGCAAACTTATGGGAGGGTGGTTGGCGAAACAAGAGAAAAGGGGTAAAACATCCGTCAATGTGGCGTGGGGGGGACTTTTCGATGGGGGGAATTCCCCAAATAAGTGTTACCACGGGGAGAAAAGGTCGAAAAATGATGAAATAAGGCAAAAAAAGAAATAGATTACACAAAAAAACTGGTAATGAGGATAATTATTGGAAAGGGGGGATTGGAATAAACCGTGTCGCCCGGGGGAAAAGAAGGGGGTCCCACGCGGCGGGGGGAACTAGGAAATAGCCACAGTAGGGGTTACAAAAGGCGACGGCTGCTGGGAAAAAAAGAAGAAGAACCAGCAGTTTTTGAAAACAAAAGATAGTTGCCTGGGGAGAAAAATTATAGAGGCCAAAATTAACAACAAATTCGAGCAAAAAAAACTCATGGAAGGGGGAGGGGGTCAGTGGACCCAGGTTCAAAGGCTTCGAAGAGTGGGAGACACAAAAGAGAATTCGCGACGGGGGAGAAAAGACATTGAGTAAAGTAAGATGTATTTGTATTGAACATGGGTGGTTACGATATCCAAAGACAGGGTAGAAAAAAAATTGTTAACTGATTCCAAGAAAAGAGATACGGGTCGTACGTCAGAATCAGTAGGAAGCAGAAATTAGAAGGAAAGCGACGTCTTTCAGTACGGCTGTAGAGGGGGAAGTCGGCATGCGGTCCGCCTGGCAAGGGGGGGGGAAAAAAAAAAAGGGTTACAGGATGCACCTAAAAATGGGCCCCAGACTGGGGCCGCCTGGACGAGGTAGACTAGAAAAGAAAGGGGGGGGTTTTCGTTTGAAATGCAGCAGGAAACGCGCGGGAAAGAATGCGAGGAGGAGGGGAAAAGAGGTGGGAATCAGGATACTTCACACCAAGCCAATCCAACTTTGGGAGGGGGAGGGGAACCTGATCTCTAGCCAGCTCAGGGGATCTAGGGATCGAGGAAGAGGGAGAGAATTCCTTATAAGTGGGCAAGTCTCGATTAAAAAATTAAAGAAGGGGAGAGCCACTTGAGTGTACATTTTTCACGGAATAAAATTCACGATCTTTGAGGAAAGAGAAGGCAGCAAAAGAAAGGGGGATGGGATTGAAGTTAAGGAAAGAGCTCATCAAACAATCGCTGGCCTGTGAGAAAAGGAAGAAAATACACTCAGGTCGATTGGCGTGTGTCATGTGGAAGGGGGGGAAGAGAGAGGATTGAGCTGGGGAGAGAGAAAAAAAAGGTAAGGGGGCGGAGGACCAGCGATCCAGTTGTGTGAGGAGGATGTGAGAAGAACTTGGCTTAATGTAACGTACTGGAGTATGAACAGATCGGGAGCAATCAGAGAGAGAACGGAACTCTCTTTGCTTGAACACAAAAAACAAAAGAGTCTAAAAACATGCAACTCAGAATGGTTTTGGGGAATACAGATGAGGAACTGATGCGGTATAGAGGATCACATCTGGGAGTGGAAAGTTTTTCCTAAAGGGATGTAATTAACACTAGGGGGGTACTTCATTGGTATTCAACCATGGTCGCTAAGTGAAAGTCCAACGGGGTATCAAAGATGTCCACGTTGCGTTAAAGAGCCACGTAGCATCCAAAAAGCATCGAGGCCGGCGGGGGTAACGGGGATATTGTTGAAAGAAGTGGTATAGAATTGTTCCTTCTGGCAAGAAATGTTAAGTCTTAGAGGGGGGGTCTTTTCAAAAAGAAAGAAGGTGGATGCGGGACGGGATCACTTGGGGGAAAAGCTGTAAATCGCCTTGGAACACCTAAAGTATTGTCATGGAGTGGGGAGAGCAGTTTGAAAATAATAAAAGCGCGGGAATGGCGAAGAGGCAAACGGGTTCGCGGCGGAGAAAAGATTGAATAGGGGATGGAGAAAATCACAGAAAAGGGGGGGACCTCAGAGAGACGCCGTGCAACACGTCTCTGTGAAACAGAAGCCGGAATCTGGGCGCAATTACCCGGGGGACTAGCGCGTGGGAGGGGGATTCTGCAAAAAAAAACGATGGTCGTCAACCCGAAGGGGGGAGTTGCGAGAAGAAAGGGGGGGTCAGGAACGGTGAAAAAAACTTGAGGGGAAAGTGTTCTGCAGGAGCAGAGAATACAAGGAGATTGAAGGCGGCAAAAGGGCATCGCTCAAACGAGGGGAGGGGCTCTACAAAAAAAAAAAGAGGATAGCACTTGAGGAAAGGAGAGGAATGAAGAAGCGCGGGAAAGCGGTCGGGGTTAAAACACCCAAAAATTGCGTCGGAAGAGAGCCTTGCCTGGTCGATAAGTGATATTAAAAGATGGGAAAACCAAGGCAAATACGAGGATCGGAGGGCTAAGCGACTGAATTCAAGCTCTAAAAAAATAAAAGCTATGGGGGAGAACTCTCTTAACCGTAATGCTAGTTCTCGAGAGGGAGAAAAGCCCATTGATGCAACATTATAGTGAATTTAGGAAAAAAAGATAGTGGGCTGCAAGGACCATTGGGGATTGGCTTCATAAAAAGTGCTGTAATCTACTCGGGACGAAGTAACACATGATTTGTGGGAGCAACAATCTCAGCAGTGGGAAGCTGAGGAACAGGGGGAAAAATTGGGGACCAAGGAACGCTCTTATGGAGTGCGGAGCAAGGAGGGAAGGAGGGGGGGGACTCAGGAAAAGTGACAAACCCGTAGGGGAAAAAAGAAAAGAAAAGAGCGTTTCTTCTGTAAGGGGTGGAAACAGAAGTCGGCCTTTTTGAAGAAAAGCACTCAAACACAAACAACGGAGTGGAGGAAGAAAGGGGTACAAACGGCCGACGAGTTAAGTTCCACTCAAGAAAAAGAGAGGAGGAGGTGGCCGGCTCACCGCGGGAAGGGGGGGAAACTTGTTCCGGCGTAAAGAAGACAGACGACTCTCCTCCATACAGCGCAAGACCTCGGGGGACAAGGTCACGAAGAAGAGTCGGCTATAAAGAGGAAGAGTGGTGTCAAAACACAGAAGTGTTGAAAAAAGGAGAGGTTCCAGTAGGAGGAAAGAGGAAAGAATTGCAACTTACAATGGAGACAAAGTTGGAGGACAGAAGCGTGGGTTATAGGAAATAAGGGGGGAAGGGGCTTTCAAAGCAGGGGTTCGAATTGCTCGTAGGAAGATCTTATCCCCCCGCTAGTTGTTTGTGACTATGATTGGGAGGGGAGCTTCGTCTTAGCACTGGGCGTTTTAAGAGGGGGGGCCCTCTTGAGATAAGCCGAAGGACAAGTATCCCACAAGAGTGCGGACAGAAGGCGCGAAAATTTGTAGGGGTTCGCCGAGAAGGGAGAAGGATTCCGTCGCTAAGGGCCATACGGAGCGAGAAGGATTTGTCTTTGGAGACGTCAATCAGGGGCTTTTGTAACTTTGGGAGCAGAAAAGGCTAAAATTGGCACCGTAGATTCTGGCGAAGAAATTAAGAGAAAGTTGGGAGCAAGAACGAGCCGGGGAAAAAAAGTGAAAGTCTCGGGGAGGAAACTACCACCTGCGGTCGTTGAAAGAATCGTGGGTGAAAAGTCCATACGAAAGAGAGAGAAGGGTATTTCTCAGAAAGATGCGGATATCTGGTGAAAAATTTGACTTTGATTTGGGGTACAGGGTTCGATTTCGCTATTGGATTGAAAACAAAATAACGGTGATGGATCTACAGGAAAATGAAGGATGCAAATACCGGACAGAGGAAGCAACCAATGGTGAGAGACGCCATTCAAACCCGCGCTTTGTTACGGAAATTTTCAAACCTACAGACACCGAAGTAAAAAAGGAAAAACCCGAGGGGCAGAATTTGGATGTTTAACCGCCGTACGGGACCTTCCTGGACACGGAAAGGGGAGAGAGAAAAAGGAAACAACAAAAGAAGGGCTGATGGCCACCTGAAGTGGTGAACCGACGCCGCTAAAGGGGTTCAGACAGACTTCAACAAGAAGAGGACCTAAAACGTCGAGAATCCGCCGGGGTGTGGACGAGGGGCGATTTCAAAAAAGAAAAAGGGTCACCGTTTTCGAAATGTTTATTCAGTTCCACGGACGAGAGAGGGGACGCGAACAACGACTTCCAAAAAAAGTGAATTCAAGGGAAAAAGACGGACAAGGATGAAGGTGATCCGCACGATCGTGACGAAGAGGGGCACGAAAATAATAAGCGAGTTCCTTTGAGGGAAGGGAGGGGTTAAAAAAAGCTTGGACAGAAGCGCAGGTTCGAAGGAGTGGGGGAAACGAGCGAGTCGGAGGCTCCATTACTAGTAAAAGGGGAAAGAAAAGTAGTTTTGATTCCAGAATGAGGGCAGGCACGGAAGGCGATGGGGGGGTAGACCGCCACTTGTAACGTTTTGAAAGCGAGCGCCAAAAGAGGGAAGAGTCCACCAACAAATTGGGCGGTAAACAGAAAAATAGGCTGGGGGGGGGAAGATACCGCATGCGATGGGGGGGAAAGAGGGCGCGGAACTGTCAATCTAAATTGCGTGCTGCATTCTCTTGCACGAAACAGGGGAAAAGGGGGGGAATCGAGGGTAACCCAGGGAAGCACGTTCGGGGCGCGCCAGCTGAGGGAAAAGAGATCAGTTACAACCTAGGAACTCTGGCATTAGGACTGAGAAGGACCCGCTTACGGATTCGCCAACAGGGGCGGAGGAAGGATCTTTAAAGAACGATGAGGGGGGTCTGGAGTGGAAGGTGTGTTCAGATCCTTATACCCAATTCACTGAAGATAAGGAGTTCTCGACGCAAGGGTGAGAGAGTAAACGAAAAAAGGTAGCGGGTAGAAGACCTGGAAAGCGATGCCAAGGGAGGGCAGCAACAGCGGTGCTAATGAAGGGAAACCTGTTTGTGGGAAACCAAAAGTCAGACGACGTCCTTGACCGGGACAAAGATAAAAGTTTCCGCGAACGACGTCGCGCGGGGTAAGAGGAATTGCTTTCTATCGATGAGACCGCCGAACAAGATCTGTTTTCTTTTGCAAAAAATCGTTCCAAAAGGTTTGAAAATGCTTTAGAGGGACAATGGGGGTGAATCCACCTAAGACAGAAGCCCTTTCGTCCGCCAGGGAAGGATTGAAGGTGAAAACAAGGGGGTAAATTTTCCGAAAGTTACTCATGGCGTCAAAACAGCTGCAACGGCCCCGCGTTGTGGAGTTGAGCTTGATTTTGGGGTGGTGAAATGGCATATAGCCAGGGGGGTGCTCTTCTAAAAAACGGGAAAAAAGAGCATTCCTTGCAAAAGGGTTAAGGGTTTGGTTGAAAAGCAGCCGAGAAAGGTTTCCCCAAAAAGTCAAGGGGGGTCGTACTGGGGGGCGATTTCCACAACGAAGCGGGGAACCTGGGCGGGAAAGAACTGGAGGCAAGGGAAATAAAAAAAGAC
>Ga0179593_1410416_pt1 | contig 10348 bp, 11 predicted proteins | sample CZODoug2_1_08_16_FD_185931 | JGI IMG/M metagenome (GOLD analysis project Ga0179593, IMG submission 185931) | Vadose zone soil fungal communities from Angelo Coast Range Reserve, California, USA - CZODoug2_1_08_16fungal (PacBio error correction) | ecosystem: Environmental > Terrestrial > Soil >...
CCCTCATGGTGGGGAGAGAATAACTCAGAAGGAGAGGAAAAGGGCCAGGGGGGTACTAGGTCATATCACCCCAAAATCTTAAGGGACGCTCTAGGGGGCGAAAAACGGGTAAATTTTTCAAAAGGCCGGAAGAAAGAACGGTCAAATGGATCACGAAAAAAAAAAGAGAGGGCCGGGTCCGACGATGTCGCCGGCCCCGGGCACGAGAATCCTCCTATCGTAGAGGGAAACAGTCAAAAAAACATGTTTAAAGTAAACAGTGGACCGGCGTCGATCAAAGAATCATGAAATCGAAGGCTTTTTCAGTACGTCCAGCCCAAAAACGAAAGAAAAGAAAATCTGCGAAGGTTGTAGGAAGCCGGTAACGATAAAACCCCGCGGATCAAGGTGGGGTGTAAACTGGATGCCCCGAAAACGCCGCAATGTGGGTGAGCCATGGTGAGTGAGGGGAAAAGCTCCAACTTTTAAACAAAGCTCAACGCTGCCCTTCGGGAATTTTATGTCAAGGAAAGAGGGTAGGGGTGATGGGAGGGGACGTTCTAGACGGTGGGGGGGGGAATGATGAGGGGGTACCTGGCCTCCCCAGGAGCCTAGAACGTCAAGGGGCCCGAAAAACCTGAGAAAGGGGTTCACAAAAAAATTTCACGGGCGAGAAATGGGGAGGAAGCCAGTTTTCAAGGGTTTGGGAAAACATGCTTGGGTCGCAATTGAAATGAAGAGGGGTAATAAGGAGATCGGTGAGAACAGCTCCCGAAACAAAAAAAGAAACCTATAACTGGCTGGGAGGGTATCAGGAGACGCTGGCTTGAAACATTTACCAAGAACGTCGAAACACGCCCCCGCTCTTTAAAAAGAACGAAAAAAACAGAGGGCATTTTGGTTGGGGGGGGGAGAGGGCGGGATTAGGCGATGAAAACTGCGTAACCATCAATTCCGCGAGAACAAACTCTGCATAACACACAACCTAAAAAGAGAAACTCCCGGAGGGATGCAAAGGGAGGTAACAGGGGCGCAGACCCTCCGGTGAGTAACGAGAAACTTATCGGGCGACAATGGGCGGCGTGTCCAATTGGAGAAAAACAAAGGACCCTCATGAAACGGGAATCAATTAAAAAGCTAAAAAAGTATGCGGGCACAACCTGCAACCAGGAAGAAAGGCCATGGGAGTGGTTAGAAGGCGCCAGATAAAAGCAAGCACGCGGGTGGCAGGCAAAGTGTTGGGGCCGAACAACAAGGGAAAAAAAACGCATCACAATCCGTTCACGGTCACCCAACGGATAGTGGCGCAGAAAAGAATTGGAGGGGGTGTTGCAAGGAAGGAGGGTACGAGCAAGCAAAGGGGAAAGATTTGCGCCTTTCGCTGTAAAAAGACGGGCTTACTCACATTGGAACATCAGGGGGGAGCAAGGTGAGCAAAACCCCAGCGAAAGACTTCCGGCGAAAGGCATCAAGGCTCCTGAAAGGGGGGGGTGGTGATTCCACTTGGGGGCTGGGGAAATGGGGGGCAAGGACCTGACGCTCCGAAAGGACGGGAGTATCAAATTTTGGGGGACCCAACCGCAACAAGAAGGGTAACCCCAAGGTCTTCTTTGCGGAAAAGATCGGTCGAATCAGAGGGTGAAAAGGAACCGATCGGCCACTGGGCTGTAACATTGAGGGGGAACGACGACCCGTGGCGTCCCAACTCGACTAAATACCTTTCTCAAAAGGTGGGAGCACAAATCACACAGGGGGGGCAAGGCCTTATCAAGAGAACGGGAACGAGACAAGGGGGAAAAAGCAAAAAAAAACGACGAAGGCGGAACCTTCGCGCGATTTGGCGGAAACGGGGGAAGCCCTTTTGTACGAGGACGACGCCGTCAAACACAAAATGTGTACCCTACCCAGCGCGCCGACACTCAGGTTGGGGGGTCGGGGGGGAAAAAAGGGAAAAACGGGCAATCACCAAAAACCCCAACTTGAGAAATCTGCGAAGAAAAGAGTGGTGAGGATGGGGCAAGAAATAAAAAAATTCGAGCCCGCTTTTGGAACCGGATGGGTTTGGTTCATCAAAAAAAAAACAAAACACGGGTCGTGGGTCGGCAATGGGCAAAATCCTCGACGAAACAACCCAAAAACTTATTGGGGAGTACAAAGGAGTCAGGGGAGGGGGGTACCTACAATGCAGCACGCCTGGGAAAACCCGTACGGCACACAATGAGACCCACGGGAATCCAATTCCATGGGGTTAATGCGATCGGAAGAACGGGAGAGCGGGATGTGAGGGCCCCACAAAACGTTTCTGCCAAAACATCAACCGAGCTCAAAACGGGGGAGGTCAAAGGTGCTTAGGGGGAAAACCGCGGCAAGCGATAAAATAGCGGCGGTGGCCGAAAAAAGTCAGCGCAAGAAGCGTTCAGAACTGTGTTGGGGGTGACTTCCCAAGGGAAAAAAGCGAATCAGAGTGGGAACGAAAGTGCCCTTTGGGTAAAAGCAAAAACTAGGGGCAAAGAATGAACTACATGTGTCGTAACAAAAAAAAAAACGCCAATGGGCCAGCCCGGAAGTCAGCGTGCCAGAATTAGCATCGTCCACTTTCCCCATCAGCCTCTTGGAAACCATAGAAATCGTCCACTATAAAAAGGGACGCACAAGCAATTGAATGCGGCCGTTTTACAAAATCTTTGTCTGTATTTTGACCCATTGCATCCCGGAGTAATCATTCATTAAATGAAAGCTGACTAATCATAAGTGGTGGTCGGCTAGAATTGGATTGCTTCACGGGGAAGAAGTCAGCGTAGAGGTGTGTCGCAGAAAAGGGTGGATTCGCAATGAGGTTAAAGACGGAAGCCCGGATTGGAGACGAAGCGAATCCCTGTGGGTTGCAAAAACGAAATAATGAAAAGGCGAGGGGGGAACAGCGGCAAAAAGAAAAAGAAAAAAAAGTCGGTAAAGAACCTAAGTCGTGGTTGGGGGTTGAATCCCCGGATTGAAAAAAGGCTTGTTCGCAAAGACCCAATTAACAAACGCGGAAAATGAGGAAAAGGGAGGAACCGACCCTTCCACTTTCTGGATGAAAAAAAAAAGACCGAAGCAGAACAAAACCGAAAAGACGCGGGCCAGGAGGACGATTTTTTCGGATGTCAATAACTCGGACTGAAAGAAAGAATAAGCGGATCCAGTTCAAAGGAATTTCAACAAGGAATGGGGGGGAAAGGAAGAAACCCTGGAGTTTTCGCCGGTCTTAAAGAGGTTGTATCCTCGGGGGGAAAAGATGGGACTGAAAAAGAAATCCCCTAAAACAAACAAAAAAGAGATCGTGGGTAGAGAAGCGGAGGGCGGGTAGGACTTATGGGTCCAAGGCACTGCCGAACGGCCACATCCTGATGATAATACTGATCTTTATGGAACAGGAAGTTTCAAGGGTAGCGGGGCAAGAAAAAAAGATACTGGGAATGAACAAAAACGGCCCAGGTAAGGCCTGAAAACAAAAACCCGATGTTCAACCACACGGGTGACAAAATTTGAAGCGCAGTGGGGGAATGAACGTGACTTCAGGGTGGGGGAGTGTAGGTCAGAGGCACTCAGGTTTGTAGCAGCACACTCAATGATTCACTGGGCGGGACAACCGTGGCCTCAAACAAGCAACCCCTTGCCTCGAATGAAAGAATGAAAAAACCCCCGGCGACTGGGGGGTGGGGGCCAATAAAGTCGAAGGTCAGGAGGGAAAGCTTTTAAAAGAAGGGGAACGATGCACACTAACTGCTAACACGTCAAGGATTCAAGCAATCAAGGGGTGGTGAGACAGGGGGTTTGCTGGTAACGGGGGGAAAAAGAACACAGGACCCGACGAGAAAGAACCCGGGGGACCACAGGGGGAAAAAGACCGTCGTTTCAGGTCGGAGCGGATCGACTCCTTAAGAAAGGGTCGTGGACGTGTGGGAGCGGACAGGAGGTTCCGGGGGGGAAAGCAGACGACGAGAAAGGGTCCTCCTTGGGAAACCCGGGCGACATTCTACCTCACCCAGCAACCCTCCAGAAAAAAGATCTGTTTAATCCTTATACGGCAGGGGGGGACCCAAATTGGGGACAAGAGAAACTAAGAAAGCCCAATTAAACTTTGGGGGTTGAACTTAACAAGGGCCAACTGGCAGCGGGTGGGGCTAAGGAAGAGAGGGGGGGCGTTGCAGAAATTCAAGGAGGTTAGAAATCTCTCGGGGGCACAAAAAAAAAGAAAGGGAGAAAAAAGAGAAGAGAGGGAAAATCATGAGGAGCTCGGTGAAACGCCGCGCCGTCGAAGCATAGTACGCATGTTTATCAGAAGGGTCAAAAGTCACAAGGAGTGAGTCTCGGAAAGGTACTTGAAGGGGGGGGAAACCTAAAGGGGCAGAAGACGGGATAAAAAGCCGCGAACAGCGCTGGCCGTTTGGAGAAAAGATGTAGCAAAACGGGGACAGCCAAAGAAGACTCAGAGGGTCGGCCAGGCTGCAAAGTCAAAGTGTCCCGGACACACAGGATGTAGGAAATCTCCGGAAGCTTTCCTGAAGAGGAGAAATGAAAAAGAGGGGGCTGTTGGACGGCGGACAAAGGGGAAAAGGACAAGCTTGACCTCGCTGCAGGGAAATTGGCGGTAAGAACGTGTCAAAAAGACGAACCAGGAGACAAAAAGTTCACTGGGAATGAGGGTATCCTGAAGTCAAGGGTGGAACGTCGGGCTTGCAGGAGACGGTAAACAGTTACACTCTGCCTTGTACAATGGTGTAAAAGAATCTCCTTTATTAGTGGGGAAAAATGGATGGCATGGGTCTCTGAAGGGTTTGATGAGAGGACCCGGCCGCCCGCCAGAATATGCGTTGGGCGCGGAAAACCCTGGAACAATGAATCACTAACCCCAAAACCGATGCACGGAAGAAAAAATAGCCTGCTCTTTTTGAAAAAGGGGTGAACATCAAACGGGGCGGCAAGAGAAGGCGGAAAGTTTATCAGGATAGAGGGTGGCCCCTAAGCTTCCACAACTTCCCACTGGTTTGGCCGACGGCTGTGACTAGCACGGGATGACAGTAGGAGGAAGACAGAAAGGCCAGAGGGAAGGCGCTGGAGAGAAACGATGCGATTGGGGTGTTCGTCCTTACAAAGACGTTGGGGTCAGACCCCCCAGACACTGCCGAACGGGGGGAATCGCTCTAAGAAAATACCGGTCAGAAAAAAGTCGGGCGGCACTTCCCGGACAGGGCGCCGCCCTCCCTTGAAAAAGTCGTAAGGGGTATCGGCGCCCCCTGGCGGCGGGCTGGACACTTGAAAGGTGTTACAGACTGGACATAGGAGAAATAAACAATGAAAAAGACAAAGTACCGGGCCGGAGGGAGGCCCAAAAAATGCCATGAAAGGCATTTTATTTATTACTTCCACACAGAGAGCCCGTTTGCATTCTTTTAGGAACAACAGAGGAAAAGGAGAATGGGGAAAAGGGGGGGGGGAAAAAAAAAAAAAAAAAGTGGGGAAGGGGCGAAGTGTCCCGGTGGGTATTGTTTCATGCAAAGGCTGTGACGAGCCTCCCCGGGTTTTTGATGGGAAGGCAAAATTACGCGTCGGCCAATGCAAAATCAAGAAGTTTTGAAAAAAAATTTTGTAACCGTCATTGGGAGAGCCAACGGGTCGCAAGGAGAAACACCAGAGGGCCAAGAACGGAAACGCACGCGAAAACAGACGGGGCAACTCAAGAAAGTGTTGTGGACTGGCGTCCCTTTGCTTCCAGAGGGGGAAAAAAAAAAACACAAAAAAAGAACACAACCCCAAAAATGCGGAACTGAAAACGGTAGGCACAAAAGTTGAAAAAGCAAAAAAACATTTTTCCGAAAAATCACAAGTCAGGGGTCGGAAAGGGAGGAGGGGTTCGAGAAAGAAATAGTTGGAAGATGGCATGGAATGGGAATCCATAACAGAGTAGGACCGCTCCAGCCCAGGCGGCATACTCCACACCTCTGTTCGGAAAGCTGGAAAATCGGTGTTTTGGAACATCAAACGGGTGTCCGCTGGACATCCAAGAACTTCGAAAGCTAAAAAAAAAAAAAAAAAAAACCCTTTTCAAAAACAGTTAAATGTACAGAAAGCCATGGGGAAGCAACCGGAACTCCGGACGAAGTGATCAGTTTTACTAAAAAGTCGTCGCAAAGGGGAAACGCACCTGGTGAATCCCAAAAGCAGACAGGGAAGGATTTTTTTTTTTTTGCGACTGTTGTAGGTTGACGGCGAACACTGGCCGCCCAGCAAAAGAAAAGGCGTCGAAAAAAAAGTTGAAGAACAAAAAAAACATCGAGAATGGCGGAATGGGGGCACCGATAAAAAAACAGTGCTAAGTCAGACTTGGTGAATCCTTATGTTTTTTGGGAAACACGGAGTGGTATGGGGGCGTAAAGCGCTCAAAACCAACAACCCCCGGAAGTATGAGGGGAAAATCGCGATACGCTCAAAAAAAGAAAAAGAAGCGAAAAAATTCACGGCCACCAGGAAACGACCATTACTTGTCATGAAGGACGACTCGGGGAGGAAAAAGGTGATCAGCGTGCCGTGTATGGGAAGAAAAGAGCAAAGAGGAGGGACGTGGATGTTCACCATTGGCGGCGCGAGCCGTAGAACGCCCATCGCCGTCCGAAAATCCCTGGGAGGCGAAGACGAGGGTGCAGAACTGCGCACAGGTTTTTGCGGCCACTTTGACTATCAGCTCTCAATAAGGGGACCCTGGTGGATGCAAAAAAAAGCGCCAGACTTTTAAAAAAAACAGGGTTGTCTTAGGGGGGACAAAATCCACTGGCAGCCGGCTCCGGAAGAATGAAAGTCCAGCAACAAGCAAAACGGGATGGCACATTCGAGACTCGGTAAAAAACAGAACTTTTGGTCAAACGGGTTAAAAAACAGGCCTTTCCCTAGGCGGGTGAAAAATGGGGGAGTTGCCATGGATTTTGCCATGCTTCCGGACCAAAGTAACCTGAAGAGGCATTTGAAGAGGAAAAAAATCGAAACACACCTGGGTTGGAAAACCTTTCTCCCTTGGCAAAACCACGGGACGTCGGGGTTATTGGAAAGGCCGGGCGGGGAAAACGTTTTCAGCAAACAGGGGGCTCGCAATGAAAGGGGGTAAAATCGGGGAGGTGAAAAGGGCGTAGCATTAGGGGGGCCTAAGCAAAAAAAAAAAAAAATACGGGTGAGCCAAAAACGTTTGCGGATTAAAAGAACTCAAAAGAAACCCCCCCGGGCACAAGGGAAAAAAGAAAATGAGTGGAAACCGAAACAAAGGAAAAAGTTTGGGAAGGGCCCGTGGTTTGTAGAACGGTTCGACGGGGGTGGGAAGGAATGGCAACGGCGGAGGATGCGTAAAGGAAGAAACGACCCATTGTAAGGGGTTGCAGTGGGGGGGACGTGCCAGCCACCTACTCTGCGAGTGGTGGGGACTGGGAGGATTTCGTTTTGGGAAAATCAAAAAGGACAGAAATCAAACCCGACTAAGAAACTTTCGCCCAGTATAGGAGGAGATTCACCGCTGAAATAGAAGTTGGAACGGGCAGGGAAAAAGTGCGGGTGGAAAACTGTACTTGGGGGATGAGAGGGGGGGGGGGAACGCGGGGGGATCTGGGTAGCAAGGGAAAACGAAGTCAGCAACCAAAAAAAGACAAGTTATCCGCCGCGTGAGGGGTGGGGGTCGAAAAAGGGGGTACATTGGGGGGGTCACCCAATTAACAATAAAGTCCAAACGGATCCGAAAATGAACGGTCCCTGGTTTTCTGTAACAGTCGGGGCAAAGGGAAGGGGGGGTCGGGAATCCGATAATCAGTATGAAAAATCTTTAATGGCAAACGAACCCGGTGGAATCAAAGTTGACGCGCCAGGTCAACCCCTTTCAAATCGCATGTCGAGCCGGTAAGGGGCTGTTTGGGGTTTCAGTTATTCTGTGCGCGGTGTGGACATAGGAACGCATGGAGGGCGAGTGGCGGCCGGGCCTAAAGCACCAACACCGGAGAAAAAAGGAAGATGCATCCCAAATACTGTAAAAAACCGCTCATTAATCGCAAGAAAAAAGGGTGGAGAATTCAGCCCCTTGAAGTTTAAAACACTAGGTGGGGGAGCTTCAGCACGACCCTGATAAAACACTGGAAGGGATTTGAAGCCAGAATTGGCAAAAAACTTCTGATAAAGGTTGTTACTTGGGTAAAGTCAGGACCTAAGTCCTCTCTCAGTAATACTTCCTGGGAAAGTGAAGACTAGAACGTTCCACTACTCTTCTAGTTCAAAAACGAGCGGTCGACAGAAGGAGATTCTAAGCCACTGTTTTTCCCTAAAAATGAGTGCCTCGGCGCCTCTCCTATCGTCCTGGATGTACTGGGCAACCCCGTCGGACAGAGTTACTAAAAACGAAAAAAAAAAAAAGAAAGTAGGAGAAGGGGAGGATGTGCACACGGGAGGCAGTGTGCAATTTTGTCAAGAGAGCACTAGAACGCATGACACGGAAGGGTGGTGAAAGAGGAAAAAACAGCGAAAAGCCCCAGGCTCGTCTTTGCGAAGAACTTCTCGGCGTTGACAAGCGCTCCCACCAGATGGGGTCTTAACTCCTACACAACACAAAAGGGGGAGTAAGATCTAAAAAAAGGGCTTTTGAAACAGAATGGGCGGGGGAGGTGAAAAAAAGGAAGCGACGTCCTGAAAAAACCGAGGCCAAGTTGTCGGGGTGATATTTCCAAAACCAACTTACGGCCCCACGAGGAGATCAGGGAGGTCAAAGGACCACCTCGGAAAAAACCTAAGAAGGGGACAACCAGCGCGAAACAAAAGGGACGGTTGTTCGGGGGTACATGTACTACGGCCGGGCCCCAGAGAAAAATCATCCAGATACTTCGAATTCAGCACGTCTGGGAACATGGCGATGGTATTTACCACAAAGGAGGGGTAAAAAAATCTCCTGGACGGGGCCGGACTGATACAGTAAAATCGGAGGGACTGTTTCCTGCTCCTTACCAGGGGGCAGTGCTGTCCGCGGGATCCAAATGGGGTGGCGTTAAAGGTAAGAGGAAAGAAGTGTATCGGTGGGCACTTATGACACTTCACCGACCTAAAGGTGGCGGGAAAGTTTCGTAAAAAAAAGCGCCCCCCCTCACGGGAAAAGCTTCACCACAGCACTTGAGGGAGTCCGGAGCAAAAAAAAAAAGGAGGAAAGGGGGATCCGTTGGCCTTCTAGCAGGTGTTGATGGAAAAAGGGGGGGGCACGGCCTCCCATCTCCAACACTAATAATAAAAAACGAAGAAAAAAAAAACGACGAGACAAGGAGAAAAAGCCCACAAGGATACGGCGAGAAATTGCGCAGGACCGTTTTGACACAAGGGGGGGAGAAACAAGATGGATACCGGCTGAATGCAGGATTGGTTATAGGTATCTCACGTCGACTGGACCGCTACGGACCAAACGAAGGGGCCCAGGAAAAAACGAGAAGATCAGGCTGAAGGCCGGGGGGGGAGGTACCATGTCATGGCCTTACTAAACTAGCGGAAAAAAAAGAAATAACGGAATTTGTTTCGGCTTGAGGAGAAACGGTTGTCAGAAACCCAGATTCAAAATACTAAAACACAAAATCGAATCCCAGACCGGCGCCAACCCAGGATATACCGATCGCCCTCCCAGGGGGGGCACGGCGTAGGGGGGTTGTACGGAGATGAAGGCATTTTGTCACGGGTGAGTTTCTGAAACGAAGGGACCTCCTGAAACAAGCTAAGTAAGTGCGGCGAGAGACACTGCAAGTTCATTTTGAGGGGTAAGACAAAAATGACACCCAGAGGCTGGGGCATAGAGAGGTGCACAAGGGGGGGAAATTTTGCGAAAAGCAACTAACGGTCTACAAACATCAGGGGATGGACTAAAGAGGTGGAGGGCTACGGGGGGGATTTATGGTTGAATTGTTTCATGCCGCAAGGGTGCGCCTCCAAAGGGGGTTGCAAAACACGGATTGGGGGAAAGGACAATACGCTCCAGCCCGGCTACGATTTGGAAAAAACCAACCAAAAAAAACGAAAGTTGCAGAAGGCCCACGTTTGCCCGACACCGAAGAGAGACAAAAGATGATAACGCTCAGTCAAATCCAGTCGCTACCTCAATATGTGGGGGTTTCATCTTTAAAAAAAAAAAAGAAAAGGGGGCTCCGACTAGCAAAGTTACTGACGAAACTGAGAAAATGGGGGGGGACAAAAGAATCAAATCCAGGGTGGGTTAGGGTCAGCCCGGTCAATCTGCCTGTTGGTGGAAGGTTCGCACGTTCTAGAGAGAGGGTGCAAGGACGGATGGGGTGCATGGAGAAATCATGAGGTCAAAAACTAAGCAGCGCGCAAT
>Ga0179593_1471293_pt1 | contig 10348 bp, 11 predicted proteins | sample CZODoug2_1_08_16_FD_185931 | JGI IMG/M metagenome (GOLD analysis project Ga0179593, IMG submission 185931) | Vadose zone soil fungal communities from Angelo Coast Range Reserve, California, USA - CZODoug2_1_08_16fungal (PacBio error correction) | ecosystem: Environmental > Terrestrial > Soil >...
AAAGGCGCCCGCTAACTGAACGAGAGAATGTGGAGGATCCTTCAGGGAACAGGGGCATTAATTCTGGAAGGTGGGACGCTTCTCCAAAAAAATTGGGAGAGGGTCAACGAGGCGAAAATGCTAGGATCGAGGATCTCGCAAAGGATGGCCGGAGAGGGATAAGATAAAAATCTCCCCTTCCGTGCGGTGCGTCAGTATCAAAATCACAGTTCAAAAAATCAGGGAACAAAATACATGCTTCGGGTACGTCGCTGCCGGTCGGAGGGGGGGGGGATGTCTACGCAAATCGAGTGCGAAGCGAGGACTAAGAGGGAGAAGCCTGACGGGGACTCGGGGGAAGAGGCACGGACAGTAAGGCGACTTACCGAGGGGAGAAAAAATAGCCTGCATATAGGGCAAGGAAGGCCGATTTCGTTACTACCGTGGATCCCGCGAAGAAAAGAGGGTAATCAAAAAAGGGGGGCAAAAAATTGGGGAGAATCAATGGCTCCATCGAGAATGTCAAGAAAAAAAGAAATGTCGACTGCTAACCGGGTGAAAGCAAAAGGAGGGTGGGTATTACAGATGACGGGACATCGGGGTCAACATGTAACAATGCCGGCGCATCACCGGAAACCTTCCGGAGGCTAATAAGAGAGAAGAGCAATTTACCGCTTCTAAGGGGGCATCGTCACAAAGAGGGCACTCGAAATGGGGGAAAATAAAACCACCAGCCATAACTGCTCGGAATAGAAATGATTTGCCAGGGGGGGAGAGAAGGTCCACAGGACCTCATGCAAGAAGCAAAATAAATATCCCAAACCACCGAGTACGTATATAGATCAATATGTGGGAGCATATCTTGGATTAGGGGAAGAACCCATTCTCGCCAGAGATTCAACAGAAGCGGAAAGTTCATGGGTGAACAAAAGTGAACGAGGGGATACTAACTCGATCGCATGCTTCGGAAAAGTGAGACTCTGAGGACGCGAGGGCGTGCCTCGTAGGGGTATAAAACAATCTGGCGAAAAGGAAGAGGAGCCAGGAAAGCTAAGAAGGACGGGATAAAAGGGAGGGGAGGCACGCATTTAAAAGTCTTGCAGCCTGACATCGCAAATCGTCGTTTGGGAAACCGGACGAGCAACGGCTCGTGTCCAGGGCCGAGGCTTGAATAACATAGGAACAGAAGGACAGACAGAGGGAAAACTAACCCGTAAACGGGGGGAGGGCCAGTTGGTACGCAGGTCGCAGGGGTATATCGAGAGGAGGAGGGGAATCAAAAATGACCCGCAGGAGACCCTATATGCGGGACGCGTAAGGACACGGAAAAGGCTAAAAAGGGGTAGTAAGACAGCCGACAATTTAAGAAGAACAGGGGAATTGACGCAGAAAAAAGACAGTCTTGCGATTCGGCAAGGTGTGGCAAGGCTAAAAGGTAAGGAACGAAGAAAACGCTACTTTGCTAACCAAGAGAAGGGAAGCTAGGGTGCAAATTCCGCAGAGGTAAAAAACGGGGCTAGCGTCCTATGGCCGGAAGGGGAGACCAAAACATTGTGGCCAGGGCAGTCAGGTCGGGGGCAACTAAGGGAAAAAAACCGGCATCACATCAAGAACCATCCCGTGTTCCCTCGCCGGGCGGAGTCACTGGAAAGGAAAGAAAAAACATGAAGGCAGACTTGAAGCCGCCATTTTCCGTTCGGCGGCCGAGGAAGGCGACCAGCAACGGAGGGGAGGGTCATTGAAGATCAATTACGGGCAGGCTCTTAAAAGAAGGCAGTGACCAATTCAATCTACTACTTGGGAGAAAGGGGAAAAAATCAATTAACAAATTGGGGGCCGCCATCAGTGCCGAGGGCCGTGGATGAAGGAAGAAAAACGTTGGGTGACGTCCGGCCTGTCCGATCGGCGCACAAGAGAGAGAAGGAAAAAAAAGAGCCACAAAAGTACTGCAAACAGTCGAAATCTGAAGACCGGGGGGGGGACACGGAATCGTGTACCTGAACCCATCTAACAGGAGCATGGCATACCTGGGACAGGACAGAGGAAAACGGGGCTGAAATGCAAGAAAAGAAAACTACGCCGAGGGTCGGGTGGGGGCGGGCGAGTGAGGGAAGGAAAAAAAATGTCGAGAGGGCCAAACAAGTCACCGAGGCACGGAAGTTGGGGAAAAATGAAGACAACGCCGGCAGGGCATGACCATAATTGGGGGGGGCAAGGGTCAAAGGAGAACGACGGGGTTTCCCCCGGAGTTCGCTGGCAAAATCGCGAAGGGAGGGGTCCCTCTTCGCCGTGTGCCGCAACTTTAGCTAAATTCAGCCGGCGAAGAAAGAGCGCAGTCGTAACGTTCAAAAGGAGTAAAAAGGGTGGAAATATCGCGGACGGCTAACAATGAATCACGCATTTTAACATTCGTCGAAAGAAAAGAATAGGGAAGGGCGCGATCGCATGGGAAGAGAAAAAGGGGGGGGGGGGTAAAAGATACTAAGGAAAAGGTGGACCGGATAGAGGAAGGGATAAAGGTCTCAGAAGTTTTAAAAGAAAAGGCTTGGGAAAAGGGGACAGGGGGTCAGGCGCGAGTAGAGGTTGAACAAAAAAAAAAACCACAAAAAAAATTGGGGCAGAATGGGTTCAATGCGGAAACCTGAAATCAAAGGGTCGAAGTGGCCAAGGATTTTATACATGAAAGATGACGGAGGAAGGATAAATTCCATCCTGAACAGTGCGGTGGGGGACTCGGAAAAAAATTGGTTAGGTCTTTAACATTGAGCTCAACGAGGGTCGCAAAAAAAGAAAAGGGGGGGAATGAAAGGCGAAGGGCAATTTCGCGACGTGTAACCCCATGAACCCGAAGGGCTAAACTCACAAAAATACAGAGAAGGAGGCGCAGGTCGGCTCATACTCGTAAAAAGGGAGGGGGAGGAAAACACAAAAATCAGACGACCTGCGTAAAAAAGGACCACCCAGTAGTTAGCTGACCATTACGGGAAATAGTTTTCGGAGCAAGAGCTGCGCTGGACGTGAGAATCACTGTCGAGGAAAATTGGAAGCGTAAACCGGGAAGCAGTCGGGTTGGCTGTTTGTACGTGGTGATCGCTTGAGAAAAACGGTCACAGGGGTTCGGGAACGCAAGCCCAAAGAGGAAGGGAAGCAAAAAAAGCGCTTCATAATCAACACAACACGGAAAGGAAAGGAAAGGGGAAAGCGTAGAAGTCAATCGTCTAGTGGCTGCGGTAACAAAGAGAAGAAAGGATAGCGAGGAACAAAACTACACGTACCAAAGACCACACTACGCGTCACGGAAAGGTCCCCGAAAGAAAGTTGAGGGAAAAAAAAGAACGTCGGGGAGGCGAAACACGTAATGGAACGAAATTCTCAGGGAAAGGAGAATGGGTAGTAGAGTGGGCAGGACTTACAAGGGATCCCTCTTTGGTGGAGTAAAAGGGGTTCAAGGGGAGATGTATGGAAAAAAAAAAGGAAGGTTAACAAAGAGAATGGGGGAGAGGTGAAGATAAAGCGGATGATTGGTCAACGTCAGAAGAAAGGAAAAGGAAATTCAGAAGGGTTTTATAATGAGAGAAGGGCACGCGAACAAGGTTGACTCAAGTACTATTGAAGACCCACCGGGGAATCTCATGGGAAGGGGGGAAAGGTAAAGGGCGACGGAGGGGGAAAGAGAGTATCGTGGAGTGAACTCGCTGCTGACCCAGACCTTGGCAAAAAAGGAGGAGAACGGAAAAAAGTGTCCCCATCAGGAGGGAAATGTATCCCGAATCGCGAAAAGAGGCCCGTAAACTTGTGAAGGGGGGTAACCCCGAGTTAAACTTTCATCTCGAAAAGGGACATCAAAGCAAGATATAGGCTTTATAGCTTGAGAAGGGGGGGGTGTAAAGAAAGGTTTAATGAAAACCAGAAGAGAGACGAGCATGACTCATAAGGGGAGAGACGAATAATTTTATCCAGTACCTACACAAAAGGAAAAGTGAAAACGGTACGACCTCAAACTCGATCTCAAGGGAGGAGGACTCGAGAACCGGTATCGGGCAAGCCGGGTACACTAGAAAGCCAAACTACTAGAACGGGGGAAACAAGGCGGACGCCAGGCGGCCTTGAGGAAAAAACAGGGTTTATAGGGGACTGCCGAGTGTTCCCTTGGATTGCAAAAAAGGGGACTTGAAGACAAACAAAAAAGAAAAAAAAAAAACCCGGGAAAAGAAAAAAAAAAAAAAAAGGGATAACTAACAAAGTAGACGCCAATGCGGAAAAAAAAAAAAAAAATCGTCCACCAACAACCACCTCCGTGATCTAAGGGAAGTAGAGGGATGCCTGACGAGTCCAAAAGGTATGCCTCGAATGGGGGACGAGGGGGTTCAAGTGCCACCCGAGCCGAGTCAACAATGGGGCAGTGGACGGCAATAAGAAGATAAGGGCCAGTACAGATATTGGCCTAAAAAGGTCGAAGGAGGACCGGCTTCAACGTCAAAAACGGTGGGAGAACCTTAAAAAAACGCTGAAGAAAGCAGCCAGGATGAGCACAAAAATGCATTTGTTTAACTTTGGGACAATATGAGCGCAAAAAAAAATGAAGGGAAAGGGGACGAAGGAGTGCGGTGAAGAAAAAGTATGATAGGGAAGGACAAGGCCTAAAGTCGGGGCGGCGGACAGAAAATAATTCGTCAGGCAAAATAGGGAAGAAATTGGAGGAAGACCTGTACACGCGGAGAAATGGACTGTAGGGAGGGGAGACCTGCGTATAGCTCTTCATAGTCACGGACATGAACGACTGAACGAATTGGGTAAACTTTGGGCGAACGTCAGCATAGAACGCCGAACGTGGACGATTCAGATGACCTTCGCGGGACTTCGCAGGGGGGAAGATGGGTGGGGGGGGGGGAGGGGGGTGGGGTCGTCCAAATCACGTTACTAAAAAAAGTATGATGGGGACAGACTTTGCACCCTCGCCGAAGAGAAAAAAAGGAAGAAAGATGGGGGGGTTATGGCGTCATACCGGGTCTGGGATCTGTGTGGGCATGACGCCAAATCTAAACCGCGCCGCATCGGGCGAAGTTCACGAGAGATGGCATAAAAGGCATATAGGGACGGAAGGGAAGGTCCCGGGGATCTTCCGCTGAAATTCATTAAGAAAAAATAACCTCGATAACACATGCAATCCCGGAGTCCTCGTGGGGTTCGGGATACTAACCCAGATCTGGTAACATTCGTAATTTCGAAATGAAAAGAAAAAAGCATGAGGGCAACGACGCAGTGAAGGATGTCCGACTCACACTCACGGTAAGGGGGGAAACGGAAAACATGCGAGCCAATGAGGAAACACAGGATAAGACAGGATTATCGGGGGGGGGCCCGGAAAAATAAGGGCGCCCCAACTGGCGTGCAAGAAGAGCAAAAAAAGAGGACAGATTGGAAAACAACTTGCCTGCGAGCGAGTACAATAACCTAGGGGAACGGAAGATCCTCGGAAAGGCCAGAAAGGGAAGGGGGAAAGGGGTCCCGCACTCGGAAGAGGGGAAGCGCTAGTGCTCAGGAGTGAGACTTAAGAAGAGGGGATCGTTTCAGCTCTAAAAAATGAACTGCAGGGCAATAGACGAAGGAGCCGTCATTTCTAGAGAACTTTGAAAACGGGGAAAAAGAGGTAAGCCTATCAAAAAGACGAGAGGGAAATTGGATGACCGCGTTCCTCTCCGAAAAGCGAATGGCAGAGTGGAAAGGAAAATGCAGCAGATGGCACGGTCAGGCGAAGAAGTTATGAACCGGAATTTAGAAACATGGGAATCAGGCACAAAGGAGGGCTAATTGAAAAGTGAAGGGAAAGCTTGCCATGGCATTGATAGAGGAAAGAAAAATGGGCAAGGAAGCGAAAATGAGCACCCACCACAGGTGCTTACAAAGGCCTCCAGAAGGAGCTCTCAAAAAAGGAACTCGAAGGCTATTCAAATAAATACGAAAAGGGGAGAATGTTGGGACTCCGCCGCAGCTAGAGACACAGGGGAACGCCGAGCAAACGCAACCGCTCGCGTCTTTGCGCGACGACCGCGGTATAAAAGGAAAAAGGGGAGGGAGAGAGGAAACTGCAAAAAAGCATAGGGACGGAGAAGAAGGAGAGAAAAAAGCGGGCCAAAAACCATTGCTTTGATACGGGGGAGAGGGGGGCTCATGAAGCAAATAAGGGGGGAGGGGCGAGGTACAAAAAATTCGCGATCGGAGGGAGAGAATCGATCCGCCATTAAGCGTAGTTTGACCCTATCCACTGGGAGGGGGGGGGGGCATATCAGAAACGCTGTCGGCCAAACGACTGCCGAATCATTGCCCCAGTCACCGCAAAGGAGCCAAGGATAGAAGCAAAGCGAACCGCGCAGGAGAGAGGAAGAAGCAAAAACAAAGCGAAAGGGAAGGAAGGAAAAAAAAGATGACCAGAGGGAAGCCGGTTAGGAAAACATCATCGAGCGAGAGAAGAGGGGGGAGGGATACAATGGGGTACAGGGAAAGTGAGTCGGCAGATCAGTTTACCACCGCCCTTCAGATGGCCAGATGATCATGAAAGCAAGAGGACGGGAGCGAGGAGCTCGGCTAAAAATTGCACGCGATGAGGTCCAGCAGCGGAAAAACGTCAAAAGTACAGGTGGACTGAAAGAGTATCCAGATCAAAAGCAAATCCGGTACATGGGGGTCCCGCGCGACGGCTCATAGAGCATCGGCAAAGCTATGACGAGGGAGTTGAGTCGGCTACGAGGAAATACCGTTTCAAACGCGATTAACAGAGAAAGTGAGCGCCGAAAATACGCGACGCGGCAGGGGAGGGGGGAACCGACACGCCTACCGATTGGGAGAAAAAATAGAGCAAACGTTGATCAGGAGCGTGCCGGAAAGTTTCTAAAAAAAGTAAGCGGAATGACAATAGGTAGAAGCAACAAGGGGGGGTTGTGGGAGAAGGGGGGGAGAAGGTCAGAAAAAAGGGGGACATCGATGCAAAGGGACAAGTCGCAGAATGGAAGGACAAAACGGTACAAACCCTACTCTGGGTTGGCTGTAGGAGGAAAAAGAAATAAACAAGGTCTGGTGGCGGCCGGGAACAATTCTGAACCACCGTGCAAAATACTGAAGGAGGGACCGGGAATAGAATCCGTCAAAATGAAAGATATCATCTGGGGGTTTCCTCAATATCGTCCACGAGCGAGGTGTGAGGGGGGGTCACACACTGTATTCCCATCAAGTCACCAAAGGGAAAGAAAGAAAATTTGAGAATGCGGAGAGTAAAAGCAGTGCAGTTCTCATTGCCGGCAGCAGCGGCGGGTTGGGAAAAAAAAGACACCAAAACCACCGATGACATAGATAAGAGTAAAAGAGCGGCCTATGGGGCCTATCGAGGCGGTCCGCTATGTCACAGAGGATTATTAAGGGACAAAACGAAAGAGGGTTAGCGGACGCGCGCTAAGGCGGGAGGTGCCCAAGTTATGGGAGGAGTTCAGGTCTGGGCTGAACGAAAACAGGTTTGGGGCTACCCTCAAAATAGCCAAGGGACAAAGATATACTTCGGGATCGCAGGATGGAAGAAGGGAACGACAATCCGGTCCCTTACGATACAGAAAGGGGGAACGTTCCCAGCCGGAAAAGACGTCGTGAATCAGGAGACCCGAGGTGAGGGGAGTAAAAAAAAATTCCCAAAACAATCATGAACCCGGGCCAAAAAAATAAATAAATGATGGGAATGTGTACATTCGAAGGAGCGCGGGATAACATCTAGGACTTTACCGGGTTAAAAACGGGACCTTAAAGCAAGGAAGACATAGGCAGCCGCAGGCCTCGCAGAGGAATTCGGGAAATCTCTGGGAAAGCGCAAGTGGGGCGGACAAAAGCTACAACTCAGAAACATTGTACAAAAAACCAAAAAAGACAGGGCAGAAGGCGGACGAAGGGTAGATGTAAAGGTAAAGCTCTGGAAACCGACGCAGGGGAAAAGAGAGATTATCGGTGCGTGCCAAAAGTCCCAAGGTGTCCAATGACTCAAACAACGCGGCCAAAACGGAATGCATGACCGGTCCGCAAAAAAGGGGGTACAAACCTCTGCAGTCACCGGTCCAGGGGAGGAAAAGAGGGAAAAGTAGGACCGCCGGCGCCATCATTAACCGACACGGTGTGCTCCACAACCGTCGTCCGGTGGTCAGAAAGAGCAGGCCGTCTAAGGAAGAAGGGAAATTTCGTCGGAAGAGCAAAGAACGCGCAAGGTCAATGCCGCGCATTAAGCAAAAGCACTAAAAAATAAAAACAGAACCCATTCAGGGGGGACGAAAGGGAAGTGGCAACATTGGAAAACGACGGAACAAATGAAGACCTAAATACAGACTGCTTGGGTAAAAAAGGCAAGAGAAAAAAAGTTGGGGGGTGAGCTACGGAACGGATGCCGAGAGGAGCACAAAGAAACATTCGTCGAAACCTATCGAAATACGAGAAAGACTCACATGGAGCCTCTGAATGGCACTGAAAAAGGGGTGGGAAGGAAAATATCGGTGAATGTGTCACCCATACGAAACATCGCAGATGGGATCACAAGTCCGAATCGGAGGTAAGCAAAAGTCCGGAAAAGGGATATGGGAAGAAATCCAGTCAGTAGGTCGGGTGTTTGGGGGGGGAGGGGGGAGAAAGTCTGTGTGGAAATTACGATAACTCAGTCAAAAGAGCGTCTGTCGCCAACAAAATGAACTGTCAAACCCAAAGGAAAAGTGGGTAGGGACACGCTCATGGAAGAAGGAAAGGAGACAAATCAAGTTCCAATTTCAGGAGAAACTTGGCGCCGACGGGTTAAAAATCGTTCTTTTCGCGGGGAGTCCAGTAAAAAAGGAGGCCTGGGAAGGAGAACAAGCTTTAACAAATCATTAAGGGAGGAAGAGAGAGGCGCAGTACTTACCTTTACCGGGGATAGCGGCAAAAAAAACTCACTGAGGAGAAGACCGTCAGAGAGGAAGCTCCGGTGCAAAATACCCAGTGGGAGTACAGGAGGAAAAGCGGAACGATCAGAAATTGTCTTATGTAAATGGAGAGAAGTGAAAGAGAATCGGGAGGGGAAAAATGCCCAAAGGCGCGAGGCGTCGCAGGGGGGGGGAAAATGGGAGAAAACCGGGAAAAGAAGGAGCGAAGTAAGTCGAAGTGAGCATAGGGCAAGCGGAAAGAGTCGGGGGGGAGACTAATGCGAAAAGGGACCTGAAAGCGGTTGCGGATTCCGGGAAAGGGGGAGGGGGTGGAAAAGGGAAGACGAACAGGGTAACTCAGACAAGGATGGCCAAAAGATTGGAAGGGGAAAAAAGGAGACTTACAAAAAACGCATGTTCACGAAGGGACACACGCACACCGAGGCAATTGAGGATACTCACCAGCATTGAACTTGACCCGGCGGAAGCGGAGGAACTGCGGAGACAAACCAATAGTTGAAGGAACTGACAAGCTCTTGAGGGGGTTCCACGACGGTAGAACCAGATGGGAGAGATCACAGTGCGGGACTGCTTCAGTAGAGTAGGTGGGGGCGGGGTCACGGGGGTCGTGGGGAAGAGCGGGCAGCGTGCTTCTGAAAGGGTTCGAAAAAGATCAAAAAAGAGCACGATTGAAGGGGTGACAGGGGAAAGAGATATAAGATCACAAGGGCAAACAACAAAAACGAGGAGTAGATATGTTAAATGAGCGGCGTGACGATAACTCGGGTTCTGCAAATTTTTACTAAACCATACTCCTCGGAAAGAGGGGAGGCCAAGAAACAATGCAAAACCAACAAAGGATTCAAGGGGGTAAAAAATGTCCAACCACCGCCCGAGAAATTACTCTCACGGACAGAGAGGAGGTCTGAATCCTTTAACTATCGATTGCCCGTCCGAAGAAGGATTACGTAAACCGCAGGTCAGAAAAGCAGCGGTGTGGAGATAAAAGGGAATAGAGAGACGACAGCCCGCTAATGACGCGATGTTACGTGACAATAGAAATGAGGGGATGAGGGGACAATCAAAATTCCATTCAAAAGATCGGGCCATCTTGAAGTGATCACTGAACAATGTAACCTAACAGGGGACGGGGAAATCTACGAAAGAAAAGCATCCTGGTTCAGGATTATGACCGTGTCGAAGAGACAGGAAGAGGAAACATTATAAATTTTCCCCAAAGGGGAGCAATTCGCAGGAAACCGGGCGACGGGGGAGTAACCCGATGAAAGTCAGCACAAAAGGGGAAAAGCGTGCAAAGCTGCCCTGCCAACTTGGGAAAAGGGGGGAAAAAAGTCTCGGAACCCTCTCTGGACAGGGATCCAGCAGGATCCGGCCATGAAGCTTGAGACAGTACTCCATGTCGAATGGAAAGCAGATCGTCAGAGATT
>Ga0179593_1487868_pt1 | contig 10348 bp, 10 predicted proteins | sample CZODoug2_1_08_16_FD_185931 | JGI IMG/M metagenome (GOLD analysis project Ga0179593, IMG submission 185931) | Vadose zone soil fungal communities from Angelo Coast Range Reserve, California, USA - CZODoug2_1_08_16fungal (PacBio error correction) | ecosystem: Environmental > Terrestrial > Soil >...
GACCATGTCGTTTTTTAAGAACGGATGAGAAAAGAAAAAAAGCAGGACCGTCAACAGATGGAAGTGCAGCATCGTAACCAAAGGGACAAACTAAGAAACTTTAAGCCGCCGAGATGCAACAGATAGGAAAAAGAGAGTCGAGGGGACGTTGGCACGAGGGGGAATTGTAAGAATTCTTTCCAGAAAAAGGGTAACCGTCAAGAGGGGGAAAGCATGGAGTCAGGGGAGGAGGGGAGGAGAGACGGATGTAATTCGATACGAAAAGGGCGACAAAACGGAAAAAGATAGGTTACGAATAAACTGTACTGAGAAAATTACGGTCCAACGGAAGACGTTTACAACTTCACAACAAATAAAAGATCACCGACACGTAGGGGAAATCGTTGAAATTTAGAAAAACCCAAGAACATGAGAAGGGTAAAAAAGGGGGGGCGAATGGGGAGAAAATGGGAGGAAGAACAATCTAATTACTAGCAAGAAGCTGAAGGAAAGGCCGATGGACTGCAGGGGAAGTGACGCTTAAGCCGGAAGGAATTTTATGTGCTACTGGTGGGAAAAAAAGGGCAATGTGGGGGGGAGAATCAGGGAAGGGTGTCAGCCAGTAACCAACCTTCAAATAAGCAGATAGAACGCCCCATATAAGGGCCGTGAGAAGGGATTCACCGCGAAGACAATAGGAAATGAGCAACCTCAAGAGACCCAAAATGAAAGATGAAGGGGGGAAAAAGGCAACACTACGAAAATGGTAGAGAAAATAAGAAAAAGGTTACGCACCGCATGACAGGAAAGCCAAGAGACTCAAAGGGGTATACAAAGAGGAAAACTCCTTCAAAAAGCAAAAACTTCCATAAAAGAAATGGCGATAAGCTTAACTGACGTCCGAAATGAGGTCGAAAGTCTTAAAAGAAAGAGGGAAAAGGCAGGAAGGGGAGGGAAAGGGGCAGAGATTGAAAAACAGGGCAACTTGGGGGAAAGGGGCCACCCAAAGGGGAAATCTAACTTAGGTAGGGGTGCGGTGTAAATCTTGAATGGCGTACGCCCAGATCATTATGGAATTTCCAAAATCGAATTTGGGAGAGGGAAGAAAAAAAAGCCAAGAAAAGAGAGAAAAAATGTTCTTGGGTCATTTGCTTTCTCGTGCAATGGCGTCATTGACTAACATCGGAAAAAAGGGGGGAAGTTTGGAGTAGCGAAGAGGGAGAGAAAATAAGTGGGGGGTGGAATGCCATACTATGGCGACCGACGAGGAAACGACGAAGAACGATTAAACGGTGGTTGGGAATGGGGGAGTAAGTATATAAAGAAAAAGGGAAAGCTAAAGGGGGGTCTCTCCCGTACAGTTGTACCATAACACGCGAGATAACCGAAATGGTGATTATTCCCAGAGTCGGGTGAAGAAAAGGGAACGATGAGCGAACTTCAGTCGAGGGAGACGAGTAAACAAATAATGTGTGCACATTGCCTTGATGATTGAATAATTCGCTGGGGGGGGGAAAGAAAAAAACGAGTGGGTTTCGGTATTGGTATTTTCACATCCGGATAAAAGCGGTTATGGAGAACAAGCTGGCTTTGCCCGACTAGGGGAAAAAGGGAAGTAGTACTCTCCTATCAGACTTATTAAAAACTTAACATGCAACCGGGGCCATAAAGGGGGAGATGCCAGCGATGGCGTAAAACGAAAGGGGGAAACTAACTAAAAAGAGAAAAAGGGGACATCAAAGGGTAGACGTCGTCCTACTATTCACACCAGTGGGAAGACGTGGAGGTTGGTAAGAAGCTTACCATATGTAATCGGGACACGGGAATAAGAGCAGGGGAGTGTGAACCAAGGAACCGAGATCAAGACGAAATTGGGTTCATTCTGTTGGTGTAATCGAGATCAGAAGTCGGAGAAAGTCTTATCGTAAGGGCTTAAAGAGTTCCTAAGGAAAAAGACCCAGGTAGCTGTACGCGAGAAGTAGGGAAAAGTCGGGGATACTGAAAAGGGGGAGGGAGGGGCAAAAAGAATTATTAGATAAACCAACCTCAAAGACCGGAAAAAATCCTGCTGGCTATGGAGGGCGTCTCTCCAAAAAAAGGAGGGGGAGAGGCAGTGGTTTAAGGAAAGGGGGGGAGACGATGAGGGGGGGGGGAGGGGGAAGACTGTAGGGCGAAGTTTACCCTCTTCAGGCATAGCCGAAGCAATGGGCTACTGTTTCACGCGTGAGGGTTGAACAATTGTACCTTGGTGCTGTGTTAAATTTCAAGAGTGAAGGTACAAAAAAATGGAGAGAGGGAAGAAGGTCAGGGGCGACTAAGGAGAGGTCAACAACCATACTAGAAAAAGGAGGAGTAGAGAGGTGGGGAGATGGTAGACACTAACCTCGACTGATTTGGAACAAAAAAGGGTTGAGATGCCTAATATACTAAAAGAAAAGGAAGGAGAAGAGGGGAAGAGGCGGCCTGAACTCTCCCAGAACCGTCATTATGTGAAAGAAAAGACCGAACGGGGTATGGGCGGAATATAGAGGTCGCGGTTATGGGCGGTGAAAATGCTCGCCGAGGGGGACTGTCAGAGAAAAGAGGAAGGGCATACCGGGAGTGTTCCAAAACAGTTGTTCATAACAGGTGAACTAAAAACCGAAACGTCAACACGAATCACGGGCTGTCGAAAGGGAAAGGGGATTAATGGAAAAGTCAATGGGTGAACCCAAATCTGCAAAGATAGGGGAATCCACACACAAAAACAACAAAACCAAAAAAAACCAACAAAAAAAAAAAAAAAAAAAAACCACACAAAAAAAAAGGGGGAAAGCGCTCGGATCGACCGGAATTGGCCAGGATTGGGAAAGAAAGGCTGAGAAGAAGTCGGTTATCTGGGCGTTCAGGACAATAAGAACGCATGTCCAAAGCCATGTGGGGACTCCTTCCGTCAATGGAAGAAAGGGACTAATTTGCGGTGGAATCAAAAAGAAGAATTCATGGGAAGAAAAAAAGAGGGGAACGAGGAGGGAAGGCAAGGGGAAAAGGGAACGGAAACCCGAGAAGATCTGAAAAAAGCTACCGAAACAAATACTCAAAGCATCAAGATTGGGTGATGGGGGGGCGGGGGGGGGGAAGACATCGGGGGGAAAAAAAAGAATGAGGGTTGGAAAAAGTCCTTTCGGACGCGGGCACGAGAAAAAGCCCGAGCCCCTGGAAGGGCTTTGGGTCGCAACCTTAGGAAGCGGAAGCAGGAAAAGAAGAGGAGGGGAACGAAAGTTGAAAGGACGTTAAATATATCAAAACCTGACCTTTGAAACGGAAGAAAAAAGATGTCACGGAGCACGAGTCGAACTTGGGAGAAAGTTGGGTCAAAAAAAGAGGGGGGGGGAAATTAGTCGAGCATTATCTGGAAGAGATAGTTGTCTTTGAGCGGACAAAAAGATCGCAAGTTTGAGAGAAAGGGTGAGAAAAACAGAGCCGAGGGGGGGAAGGGAGGCCCCCAGCCTTTGAGTATTTTTCGAAGTGGTAAACCCGCTGGAAAGTTCGTGTGGTAGATATTGAGCTGTCGGAAAAAGAGGGAGGGAGGGAACGGGGAAGGGAAGGAAGCTAAGGCCCTTAGCAGAGCTTTATCTTGTAGGGGGGGGAAAGACTACAACTTGAGGAAAGGGTGAGCAACCAAAGTGCAAGGGGCACAACACTATTAGAGTGGACGAAAAAGATGGAGGCAAGAGAGGAAAAGGAGACTGCCTGATTCGCGAATCGAGTGTAAGTCTTAAGATAGCCAAAAAAATCCCACTTGGTAATCAAACGAAAAAAGTGTGGAGTTAGAGCCAACACATTTGGAAAGGGAGAAAGGGGAAGTATTGGTCGGGGGGAAGGGGACCGCTCGCATCGAAGGGGCCGAAAAATTAAGGAACGACCGAAAAGGCGACAGTTGTAAAGGGGGAGGTCAGGGGGTTCAGGGGGGGAGGGAAGGAAACGGGGTCCTAAGTTATTCCGGGCTCTACTTCTAGAAGTGAGAGGAACGAAAAGAAGCGCGGTCGGGGGGAAAAAGGGGAGGCCTTGACAAGCAGTTGTCTCCGGGAAATAGCTGACTTTCGTTGACGGAGAAATTTGATTTCGGCGAGCACGGCGGCAGCTTACAGTATTCGGGGGGGATCAGCCGGTAAAAAAAAAAAAAGAGGAAATTGGGACCGAGGAAAAAAACTTATTGAGAGGGAAATATATATCTAATCGTGGGGTGTGTTTGATCCGGTAAGGACTGATCACGGACTCGAAGATTTTCCATACACTAACTAAGGGAAGAAAAATGAAGACCAGACAAGGAGAGAGCAAAATTGACTAGGGATTCCCTACGGCAGGCAAAACGGGACTGTACCGTTTCAAATCGCTCTTAAAGAAGGAGAAGGGCGGGGGGGGAAGGGGGTAAAAGCATCACAAGGATAAATCGTCGTGCTCTACCTTATCACCTCAAACGACGCAAAAAGCACAGGTCTAAACATTCTCGGGAGTACAGGTCACTTCCACCCGGAACGAAACTGGGTCGAAAAAAGGAAAAAAAAGACCCGACCTCTAAAAGAAAGGGGGGTGACGAAGGTCTTTGAGAGGGAGAAAACCCACAGGGGTCACTTTTGTAAACGGATAAATGAACGCAGTGAGGTCGTGGGATGTGAAAAAAGTCGCAGAAAAAAACTCAACAGAAACCGTGCTCCCTAAAGAGGGCACGCGGAGTTTCCAGGGAAAAAAAAAAGAGAAATGTGGGGAAGGGAAAAAAAGGGCCGTGGTTTTGAAGGCACAGTGTGTCAGAACCTAAAACCTTCGCCTCAAAACGTCCGGCCCATTATAAGGCACGTAAATAAGGGGACCGCCCGACGGGACCGGCCGATAAAAGCCATATAAAACGGATGCCACAAGTGGGCAAAAGAAAAGGTTCAATTAAGGGGGGGGAATGAGAAATCACGGCTACTCTTTTATCCAGAAAATGAGATCACGACGTCGAAGACCATGATGACAGAGAATATATCCACTAGGACTTAAGGATAAAATCAACAATTCGGGAAGAAAGGGGGTTCATTCCGAGGTCACGTCAGGGGGGGAACGATCTTAGCGTCCCGAGATATTGAGACAAGAGTTCCCCCTGAAGGCAACTCTGAAAGAATACAGGGATTGGCGAAGAAAAGAGGAAGGCGGGGGTCAGATAAAAGGGGGAAGAGGCAAATCCAAGTTGGTGTTGAGGAACCAGCCAAAATACGTCGAAAAATAAATGATTGCGTGGTGAGTTAGGAACGTGGTCGAAAAAAAAGGAAACTAAAGAAAAGGTGGTGAAAGAGGAAAAGTGAACGATATGGGGGGGGAAAAAAAAACCAGACGATTCCGCAAGAGACATTATAAAAACGGGAACAAATGAAAGAAGGAGAGAAACAATGAGAACGCAGGAATCATAGGGAAACACTTGCAGAAAACCGTACAGGAGAAAAAGGTGGCGAATTCTTCAGAGCAGATCGGAAAATACGATTCTCGAAGAGGGAAAAAAGAGGGGGAAAAGAGACTGGCTCAAAGAGGGGGAATGGTGGGTTAATGGGAAACCAATTCCTCATTTAGACAAACGTGGTTATAATGCGCGAAGGCAAAAGTTATTTCGTGCAGGCCGATGGTATTTCCAAAGCCGTAGAGATTCACAACAAAAAAGTGGACGGGAGAGGGGAGGAGGACACGTGCAAAGACAAAAATTAAGGGCACCCTGTAAGTCAACACACCAGCAGTAAGAAAAATTGAAGCGGCTCCGAAAAAAGGAGAGGAGGGGGACTAGAAAGAGGGTGAAATTACGAATGAAACAGTCGACTTGCGCTCCCCAGGACTACGCTTCTAGAGAAAAAAGCTGGGAAGAGCTCAAAAAGTAGCTGAGAGCAAACACCAAACTGTCCTAAAATTTTGACTTGCTAAAGAGGGGGGGGAAAGGAAAATCCGGAAAGGGAAGAGTCACAAGACAAATAGGATCTAAGGTAATTGTGACCTAACCAAAAGGTACAAATGCGGAAAGGGACAGGAGCACCGCTGGGATACTACACCTGAAGGGGAGGCCAGTATATGGGGAAAAACTAATCGGGAAAAGGAGGAGAAAGGTAAAAGGAACAATGCGGAGATCCTAACAACAAAAACGTAATTTCAAAAGAGAATCGCCACATAGCGCATTCATGAAATTGTGACCAAATTAGGAAAGCGATGCGGTGTTGGCGATTTGGTGCCAGACACCAACCGGGCGCTGGAGAGAAGGAGCTGGGAGGGTAGGAAGGGGGGAACCAAGAATTTACCTCACTTGTGAGTTCTCTTGCTGACACACAAGGGAAAAAGAGTGGCATCTCCAGGGGGTCTGGTCTGCGAAACTCAAGAAGCAAGAAACGACTAGCAAGTGACAATAGTCAGGGAGTTGGCTCTTTTAGGGAACAAAAGACTTGATTGGTGCAGAATTGATTTTGGGGTGGGAAGGAAATTGGGGGCACCTGAAGGGAGAAAAAGGGGAAAGGGGGGAAACTATATGATAACTGAACTATTGACAGGTGAGGATCGGACTCGCGTGGTGAAGGTCAGAGGATCCAGAGACAACGCCTTAGGCCTTTAATTGAGCTTGGTGGGAAAGAGGGTAAGAGAAAAGAAAGAGTATGGAGCTAATCAAGGGGAATCGGCCCGAAAAGAGTGGCGGGCAATTACCCTGGCTTTCGTATAAGTGTTGAGACAGGAAAAAAAGAAAAAAAACTCAACAAAAAAAGATCGGACTAAAGGGTAACGCAAAAAAAGTAGCACCACCTCGGGACCTCTGCAATAGAGGGGGGGGGTCCAAGCTGAATTAACGGGACGAACGCCCAAGGAAAGTCTGGGGGAAGGTTGGAAAGAAGAAGGGGGCCAAATGTGACTCTTACTCCGCAAGTGCAGAAGTCAACGAGTGGCAAAAGCGATTCAAAAATTTTTGAGAGAAAGGAAAGGAAAGGGGCGAAAAAAAACTAGGAAAATTCTTGGTTTCGAGGACGAATAGGTCGGCCGAGTCTGTGGCCGCCAACAAGAGATTAGAGCACGGGAAAAACGGGAACACCGTGCCAAAAACGGATGCAAGAATCGCTGAGAACGCGAAGAAAGGGGGAAAATAGAAAAACAAAGAAGCGGTGAAATTGTGTGAGGGTGGGGGGGGGGCAGGGTTGTTCAAACATAACACTTTGTGAATTGCAGCAATAAAAGACAACGCCGAAAAAAGGAACGAATCACCTGAAGGGACATTTTTAGGGGCAATTGAAAGACAGGAGAAACCTGTAGGGGAGAGAGGGATGAGATCGAGCAGAAAGGATAAACCAAACACGACCTCAAATTGCCGGTGTAGCCAGCATAGAAGGTCGCTCGTTGGGCAAGGAAACAGTGGGGGAGAAGGGAAGTAAGGAGGATAAGTTATGGAAAAAAAGTTTGTAAGGCAGACAAACGAACGATTTTAAACCTCCAAACACGGGAGAATGATTTTTCCAAAAAGAAGGACGAGTCAAGCGGGGGGGGAAAAAAGCGGAAGTTCGAGTAGCATAGGCGGTGTCAGAAAAGTTCCTCTACGTATCATGGAGTGCGCGATGGCGAGGGGGACCTTAAAGAGGAAGGACAGGAACGTAAAGGGGGGGAAACACAACATTTCCATGGTTTTTAGAAAATATCACATCACCTCGTATCTTTAAAAGCAACTCAGCTTCGCACGAAGCCTTCGCACGGAGCGTCCTCGCAAAGGGGGGGAAGGGCTGCGAAGAACAGGAAAAAATCCAAGACTCAAACGGCCACAGTGAAGTTGGTACAAAACACGGAGGAAACGGGTCGGTGATATATTAAGAAACTGGGGAGGGGCTAAACGCATTACCGTGTTAAGCTCCGGACTCCCTATTTGGGTAGAACACCGGCTATTTATCCCGGTTTGGTGTGGGGGGTATCGGAGAAAAAGGAAATTCTCGAGAATTGGAAAACCGTAAGCGACCAGAGGAAGGAAGAGTCGCAAGCGAACCTTCGTCCATAATGGGAACCTGGGACGAAATATTTCCCTGTGATAATCGGAGTTGCGCCGGCTCGATAGCGGAAGGAAGTGAGCGGATTTTCACAACAGTGGGAAAAATGAAGTCAAAATTATTCTTTTGGGAGGAGCCAAGGGACCAAGCTAACTTTACATCCACAAAGATGAGGGATGGGAGAAGGGGTATATGGGGATAGCCATTTAGTTTTTTGGTAGCCTATATTCAAACAAGGATCTACACAGGAAAAGGAGAGATAAAAAATAGCAAGAGAAAAAAATACGCAAAGATGACAAAAGGTCGAGATCATCAGCCAGGTTCAGAAAAGGGGGGGTAAAGCAGTGGGGAAAAAGAGGGGCTGAAAATGTACCCTCATCTACTTGGGCTGAGGACAGCGTCGAGGGAAAAGACCGAGACAAGGGTCACCAAAAAAATCCTGATACTCGATAAAAGGAAAATAGGACTAGGGGGGCTAAAAAAGAGGCAGGGTTGAAAGATGGGTTCCACAGGGAGTGAACGGAAAGCAGGCACTAACAAAAAAAACAAAGAAAATCGGAAAGGACACCACCTACCTTGGAATCTTTAAGAGAGAAACGAAACAACACGGTCACGGGGGGGGGGGGAAGGGGGTCAAGATGGAACAAGGGATGTGATTGGTCTCGCACAGCGCACAGAAAGGAGGGCACTCTCGGAAATCGGAGGGAAGGCTATGAGTGCGAGCGTCATGGGGAAAGAAAAAAAAAGAAAAAAAAGAGGGGGGGGGATAGATTTAAAAAAAAAAAAACAAAAAAAAATGCGGGAGCACATTTTGCCCAAAGCGCCGGTGTTTCATCATTCCAAAAAAAAAGAAAGAGCTACGGTCTTATAGGGCCACTACGAGGAAGAAGGGGAAAAGCAGGGAAAATCGAAAGAGGGAAAAACCAAAAAAGCCGAAAGCAAAAAAGTTCAAAAATCGCATGGGGTGTGAGATAAATAACTAGGCTCTGTAGCCCGGATACAAACTTGGGAAACAAAAAATAGATAATTCCATAAGGGGAAAGGCGGGAATCAAAGGCAAAAAAGGGAAAGGGGGGAAAAGGGACAAAGGTCCCATATCTCTACATTCTATCTCTTCACTGCAATCTGGGCGAAAGCGGGGGAAGTGGTGGGGGGGGGTGGGGGGGGGGGGGGGGGGTGGGGGGGGGGGGGGGGGGGGGGGGGGTGGGGGGGGTGGGGGTGGGGGGGGGGGGTGGTTGGTGGGGAGGTTGGGTCAAATCAAGAAAGGAAAACAAAGAACGCGATATTGCCGAACTGGGGCCTACGCTGGTCAATGAGTACCAGAAAAAAAGGGGGAGGAACAGTCATTGGTATGGGGAGAGGAAGTACGTTCTATTGTTATTAAGAAACTCCAAAGCATAGTGTGTTTCGATTGAAAAAAAAAAATACTGCACAACACTCTGGCGGGGGGCTTTTGGAAAAAAAGGGGGGTCACGTTGCGAGGGCGTAAAATTTCTCAGCGAGCCCGTTTTTGGGAACCTGGGGGGGAGGGAGGGTCGAGACTACTTCGGAAGAAGGATTCGCAACGAACTTAAAGGCACAGCTTACCGGACGAACCAGCAAATAGAAAAAAACGTTTCTGACTTGGGAAAGCAAGGAGAAAGTCGTGAAATAAGAGGGAGGCACGAAAGTTGGCCGGGGGAAAAAGATAACACGAAATGGTGCTTCTTCGCTCAGAACAATCGTAGAGGCGCCTCTCCCAGTCGAAATCCCCTAAAGGAAAGGGGGAAGGAGGGGGGGGACGTGGGCGGGATTTGGTTATAAGGCGCAAGGCGTTAATGAGCAAGATGGTAAAATTAAACACATTGAGAAAACTAAGGAGGGGAGGTGGAACCGAGACTTGAATCCGCGGTAAGCCTCCCTTAGGGAAGCGTAGCAAGGAAAAAAGTAGGAACATCAAAGACGCCCCATAAAGCTTCAAGGCAGCCGACCGTCAAAGGCTCGCGAAAACACAATAAAGGCCTGGAGCTCCTCACTACAACGGGGAAGGGGGGAGAGGGGCCAGTCAGAAGCCAAGTAACTACGGGGGAAGCGGTTGGTAGGTCTATGGAGACAAGCCATCGTCATCAAAGATCACTGGACCCGAAGCCACATATTGGGCCTGTGCAGTGGAAAGAAAAAGGAAAAAGAGGAAGGCTTCATAGAAGGAGAGGAGTTCTTAAAAGGGGTAGCAATGACCCGCTCCAAGAAGACAAAAAGTGCGGGGCCGACCGATCCAACAGAGCAGGGCTACTCTACCCAGGCCAGTACGCGGCAAAAAAGAATTAAAAAAAAGGAAGCAGCAAGGAAGATCAAAGGTAGAAGAAGCTAGGGTGGAACGG
>Ga0179593_1514891_pt1 | contig 10348 bp, 16 predicted proteins | sample CZODoug2_1_08_16_FD_185931 | JGI IMG/M metagenome (GOLD analysis project Ga0179593, IMG submission 185931) | Vadose zone soil fungal communities from Angelo Coast Range Reserve, California, USA - CZODoug2_1_08_16fungal (PacBio error correction) | ecosystem: Environmental > Terrestrial > Soil >...
CATATGCTGCGCGACCAGCTCAAAAGTCCGGGGGGGGATACCATTTTGGCAGGGGGACTGCCAAGAAAAATGAAGTTTAACTCTGGGAAGCAAAGGAAACTGTGACTTCTCTTGCGCGAAAAATGGATGGAGGAAGGAAAGGCCAATGAAGGAGGAAAAGAAGCGATCCGCAAGGACAAAGCGCTGGAGTGCGGCGGCAATGCTTAATTAAAACAAACAAGGCATTCAACCACGGAGGAGGGGATTAGGAAAAGGTCATGGGTTACTTCCACATGCCGCCGTGACAACTTTGAAATCTGGCTCGCGCTTAGCGAAAACTTGGCAAAGAATCACTTGTATCCGGCAGGAAGCAAGCCCGTCGATTCTTCACCCGGAAGTCAAACACCCAGTGCGCGCGGGAAAAGAAAGGCCGACGGCGGGCACATGGGAATTGAAAGACCCTTGCCAAAAGGCGCGGGAAAAAACGATTGTTTGACAAAGGAGAAATCAAGCGCAAAAAAGGCTACTTTTACGGAGTCAATCGATCAATGACCGAAAAGGGGGGGGCCAAGGCGAATTGACGGGGAAGAAAATGGACTGGCTCAGCGGGACAGGTTGAACGTTAACACCCCCTCCGCGAGCAGAGAAACGGTCCATACGAAAGAGCCGGTTGCCGCAATGCCAACACTATTCCTCTTGTGACCGGAAGAGAGAAGAGCGGGAGAGGTCCATAAACCTGTCGCAATGGATTGGAATGGGGAAGAGTGATTTAATCTATTTCCACTGGAGTTTTAAGGGGGAGGGGGCGGGGACGTGGTCCTTTCTTACCGATTTTTTACTTGTCCAACCCGGGCGGGGAAAGTCAGGAAGTCAAACGGAAAACGCCGGGGGATCAAAGGTCGATGGGGACAGGTCAGATAACCTGGGTGGATGGCGCGGGAAGGAGGATCGCAGCCTGGGGGAACGCCGGCTTCCGGCTGGCGAGCCCTTCAGGGAGCAGGAGATAAAAATAGTCACACCCGATGTCGGCAATAGGATCAGGAACCGGTCCCTTTTAAAAAGGAGAAGGGAGGCTAGTGAGGAATGATACCCTGAAGGAAAAACACAGTGGGCCCTGGACCCTGTGGGACACGGACTTGGAAATGTCCTTTTTCAGGGGAAAGAAAAAGTGCCCAGAACAGGGAAGGAGGGGGGAAATTACAGACGCCGATACCGCTTCAACAAAAGGCGGGTCTTGTTCAAAGGGAGGCAAAATCCCAAAGAAGCCGAATGATACTGACCACTCGGAGGGGAAAAGGGAAGGGGGGCGACATGGAAAAGCATTGTAGCATAAGTTTAAGCTACAATCGACAAGTAAAGACGAAAAAAGGGGGAGGCAGGATCTCCAACCTTACAAGCGGTCGCGGTATCGCTTATGTCTTCGGACAAAAAAAACCGCGAGCACAAACCCACTATATTAGAGAGAGAACCCGATTGATCTCTGGGGAGGAGGACTTCGGGGAGCAAAAACGAAGGGTAGAACCAAGGCGCGGAGGGTCAGAGAGAGGAAGACGAGAAACGAAATATATTCATGAATCAAGTGATGCTCGATGAAAGGGCCCCACGGAACCTTTTGGAGAGCCGAGGGAAAATTTCGAGGCGACGCCAACATTATAGGGATGAGAATTTTGGGGGAACGGAGGGATGCTCAGAGACAAGAAGAAATGCCTGTCCCCGAACCTCTTCCTCCACTACCTGATGTTTCGTGGGAGGGAAGGGAGATTGATTAAATCGAAAGCTGGTAGGCAGGAGATAGACAACTGGGGAAAAATCAAAGGAGGTGAGTAAAGGCGCTTGAGCGGAAGGGACTTCGGCGACAAAAAAAAGCCCGGCGGTAGTCGGTGGAGTGACAGACAGGAAAGCCGCTTGGACATAGTCTCTTGTGATTTGCTCTGTTCCACAAACGAGGGGGGGGGGAAATTATTAACATGAAAACAATAAAATATCGCCGCCAAGACATGCACAAATGGAAAAATTTCCGATGAATACGTTTTCGAGGCCCTAAAGTCGCTATGCGGGTCCAACAATCCTATGGAACCATGGGGGAGGTAATCGCACCAATCAGGAAGGCAGAGTAAAAATGTTTCACGAAAAAGGTCGAAGGGGAAGTAGACCACATAAGGAGTTCTGCAGGAAGGAGAACCGATAAGAGGAGATAGGGGAGAAAGAGGGCGATCGCGGCGGAAAAATGAGACCTGCCATCTTTTGGGCTCTCAAGGAAGGGAGGAGAGAAAGAGGAAAGGAGACTGAGCTTGTACTCCGAGAGGGAGCGAGGGCGCCGTTGGGCTGAATACTGTTCTCGTCTAGAACCGCGATCAAATGGGTCGCCGCTAAAAGCAGAGACGGGGTAGTAACACCTTTTGAAAGCAAACTGCGAAGTGGGGAAAAGTAAACTCTTGGGGGCGAAAGAAAGGGTCCAGGGAAATTCAGACCAAAAAAAAAAAAAAAAAAAAAAAAGAGCGACACCGAGTGCCGAAGAAAATATTGAAAAAAGGAAGGAAAAGAAGGTTGAAGGTCCTCGGGGAGGGACGCTCTGTGGCGACTTGGCTTTTCAGGAAGAATTGTAAACGGAAAATTGTCGAAGGGAGTGCGGGCCAAGGCCGGTATTAGCTCCGAAGGGTGCAAAGGCGCGTCCTGGCCCTTCCAGACAAGCGCCGGGCGCTCCAAGAAGGCCGTACGGGGGGCAGCAGGAAGAAAAAGTTTTGCCAGTTTGAGACGGATTGACATACCAGGGGAGAATGAACATCGAAGAAAGAGGGCCTGAAACGGAAAGAAACGTAGGGAGGCCGAGAGTTCGCAGAAAAGGACCGTTTGCCTCGGGACAATCAACGAGAAACCATAAAATCTCAGGGGGCGTGGGGGGCAGGGGTAAGGTCGAAGGTTCCCGGAGGGCGCCAAAGGCGGCTCGGACCGTCATCTCAGAATAAAATACCGGATGGAAGAATTGCTTGTCTGGAGCACCCGACAACGTACAGACGAGGCTCATGAAATAAGCTCAAGGGTAAACAAGGAGGCTTAAGAAAATACCTGAAAGACGCAAGAGCGTCACTCTCTTTCTTTGGCCAGCTTAATAGAGGTGCTCGCGTGCCAGAGAATGCGATCTACAAACGACAGCTGGGGGGGGTAAGGGAATCACGGGACAGGACGGCGCCATTGTAGCCCTCACATATTCGGAAAATAGGGGGGAAAACCATTACCTTTTGGGTCCCGCCGAGGTGGGATTCCCTTTTCATTAAGCTTCAGGCTTGAGGAGGAAGGGGAAAAAAAGCGTTGGGGAGGCCGATTAGTCGTTCCGCTATTGTCACTTCAAACCGCCGGTGAACTTGGGGAGGGGATGGAATGCCAGAGAGAAAAAAAAAGACTAGGGTTCCGATACCCAAAGGTCCGGGAGACCTGCCTCTGGACGGGGTCCAGGTCCCGATATTGGAGCGCCGCAAAGAGGGAAAAAAACTAGTGACCGGTAAATGTGAAGGGGAAATCAGACTCTTCATCGGACGACGGGAACCGTCATGAGAACTGAAGGGCAGAAAAAAAGTCTGGCCGGCGTCAGGAAAGGAATAGGGAGAACAATTTTCACTGACCCGCCACTTGCTTGATCCCGCGGCCCGGGGGACTAAGAAAGGAGGAAAGAAATTCAAAAAAGGTTTAAAAGGACAAGCCCAAAAACGTCAATCAAGTACTCGCCGCATGCGCAGAAAAGAGGAATATCATCCAGCTATATCACTTCAATGCCAATTCCCCAGTGGTTCTTGTACGCTATCCATATAAGCGCTGCAGGGTAACTCGAGGGGGGGGGGGGACGAAAAACTGGGCGCACGGGGGGGGCTTGGGCCTGCTGGTTCCGACGCGAGGTGGTTGGAACAGGGAAGCGAAGGGGGAGGCTCACGCGCAAAAACGGCAAAGGAAACTGAAAAACTGATTGAAAGGGTCAAGCGTCCTATCGATAGAAAAAAATTCTCAAGGACCAGCGCAAAAATAGACGGAAACCATTTGGTGCAGGTAGCTCCGAGAAACCTGCCGGAATATCTGGTTAAGAAAACGGCAGAGGACGTTTTTTGCCTTCAGGAGAATTCAGAAGGAGGCAAGCCGTCACTCTGAGAGAGACGTGCCCGCCCGCGGAATCAAGAAAGAAAGTAAGAGGGGGGTCCGGCAGCATGCTGAATAAAACCAGAACATCAGAAAAAAACACCAACGGAGCAGAAGAGAGGGACATGGGGGGGGTTACAAAGAAAAAAGCTACAAATACCAACAGCGCTTTGAAAAACAAATAAAAAAAAGGACACGACAGCACTAAAAGCATCCGTAGCTTTGAAATCCGGCTTGACATCGACATCCGTCGAGAAGCACAGGAAAAACCCCCATTGCGAAAACGGTGCCAATGAGCAATCAAAGTCACGGTTTATTCTTGGACCTAAGAAAAGAAACTGCCCGACCAAAGGATTGGGCGCTGTCAGAAGAGGGAAAAACCCGGCCAGGAGAGAAGGGCTGGAGGACGCTTCATCAAAAAACAAATTAAGTCACAACAGGGGGAAGCATTGTTGCTGTGACGCGGACCTGTCTCCTCAAGCGCGGGCCCGGTTGAAAGGAAACACCCGGTGGGATCTTCAGGAAACCAAAAGAAGGATGCCACAGAAATAACGTCCCGTTCCGCAACTAGCGCGGGGGAAGCATAAACGGGTCCCGCGTCCAGGAGAAACTGGGCGGCATTTGTCCTGAAAAAGTGAGCTGGATAACCGAATGCCTAAAGGTATTCGAGGTCGGGCTAGATGGGGGTCAGGGGCGTGACTTGGGAGGACATAAAATGGCTCAGTAAATTGGAAGCCTTCACAAAGGGGTACGGAACAGGAAGGGAAAGATCAAGTTCCAAAGCCTGTCGATACAACTGGGTGGGAAAGGGAAGGGAGATCAAATGATCAGGGAAGAACGGCTGGGACGCACAGCGGGGGGGGAAAACCATTCAATGCGAAATGAACTGGCAAAGGAGAACCGAATTCCGGAGGTCAGGGAAAAAAGATGCCGCTGAATCACCCGCTCTTTTGGAAATCGGCTCAGAGGAAATCCAGGAATATGGAAAACAGTGGAAGCGACGCAGACCGGCATGGTGAGCCCTTGACAAGGTCTTCGGAGCTTTTAAATAATTTTTTCATCGAAAATTGCTTAAGAGCCCAGAACGGGGGTCAGGGGAAGTATTGAGTGCCCGATAAAACATGCGAAGGCGTCTTCACAAAAGCGTTGCGCGATGACATCCAAAAAGAAGAAAGAAGCTCAAGTAATGACGCACGCGGAGTGGACAAGGATTTATGGGCGGGGGGGGGGAGAAGCCCCTCAAAGGAGGGAGAGCGGCTACCTCGACAAGGAAGACCCAGGAAATGGGACCCATTATCTTCCAAAAAGGAGCCTGATCTGGGGGGGGAGGGCCGAGAAGCGGGAAACAAAGCTATATGGGACCAAGGGGGATAATACCCAGATTGCTCGGGGAGGGGGGATGTTTAACAGACAGAGGGGTACAAATTCGCTTATTATCGACTTCGTCGAGAGGGTAATTGCTTAGAAAAGACATAGATCATGAATTATCTATCGGGACGGTCCGCGAGGCGGGGGAAAAGAAACACGCGCGGACATTGAAGACGACGCCCACCCAAGGGGGGGATTGGAGTGGGGAATCTGCTCATGATGCAAAAAGTGAGGTGCCTTTCCCGCGAACACGGCCTCCAATAACCGGTTCGTTGGTTCAAAAGTGCAACGGCGGAGATGAAATTCTAAGGGCTCATATTCAATGAGCCCGAAAAAAAAAGGGGTGATGGGGAAGAGCGATGGGGCGACGTGGGCCGCACAAGGACTTTCTCGTCTGAAGGCCAAAAGCGGCAAAAGGAGGGCGCAGAGGGTCCTTTGGCGCGCGTGGTCAAAACTAATTGGGATTTTCCTGAGATGGGGACTGAAAAAAGCCCAGACAAATACCCAAACCAATGTTCACAACTTCTTGAGCACGTTAAAAAAGGAAAAAATAAAGGTTTGGAGCGGCACTCACCCCGGTACTATGACTGCAGGCAAGGATAGGAACCATGGGGGTTGGAAAAAAAAATCGGTCACCAGAAAAGGCCCAATCTTAACAAGTGGGACATCAACTTCAATCAGCCAATAAAGGACCTCACCGATCGCGGTCTTTAGCGGAGATCGGGCGAGACACGGAGGATTCAGGGCAAGCAAAAAAAACCTTTTGGGAAAGAAGAGGGAAAAGACACTCAAATCATAAAGGGAAAGAGATAGAAAAAAAAGATGGGAGAAAAACTTTCGTATGATTGCTTGTACGACTGGGGCTCGCCCGGTCATCTAGCCAACGGTGAGAACGCCGACGTTCTGAATGCAATACCGGAGAAGGAGGGGCTAAAACTGGACCAGAAAGGGACGGGGGGAACACCTTTTTCCCGAAAGCGAAGGGTCAGGAGGGGTAAAAACGGGCTGGGGAGAACCATTCCATGAGCCGAAAAACACAAGAGCGAAAAGAGGCCGAGAACAACGTCAGGACTGGGGGGGAAGCCTCGAAGTTTAGCCCCACTACATCGGGGGTCAGATAGGGTTTGTCTACTTGTTCCATGACTATTTCCGAGGAAAAGGGGGTACCCACTTCGTGCTGGAACACACGCGACCAAGGCCTTTATTCAAAACGGGCTTAACGCGGCGCCGGGCCCGGAAAAAAGAGAAAAGCGCTCCACGTACACAAAGGAAGCGAAGCTCAATACTAACCAAGGGGGCTGGTCACAAGGGGGCAAATCTCCAACCCGGGAAAAAAAAGTGGCTTAGATGTCTGAATGGGCCTTTGCACTTCGGACGAAGAGGAGAGTTCGCGGACAGCCAATGACGGTGAATCAAGAGCACTCATACTGCGCACAAAAACTCCACCTTGTGCGGTGGGCCGGTCAGTAAAGGAAAAAGGGGATCGTCGCTCCAAAGGCGCGCTGCGAAAGAGCGGAAGAACATGGCTCTGGCTTATAGTCCCTCCTAGGGAAGGGAGAGAGAAATGAAAATAAACGCCTTGTTTCTTGACCCAAAGAGTCTGCCTGCTTAGCCACGCAAAGCTCCAAAGCTCGTCTTTGGCCCGGGCTACTTTCTCGGAGGTCGCCGCTAGCCAATCAGAAGAGAGGAAAAGTTGGAGAGCCGAGAAGAGACTCAAGGGCAGAGGTATCCCTCACCTGGGATACCCCATTATGAATGCAAAGCCTCAATGACCTGTTGGAGCCGGTTCTTCCGGACTTGGCGGCGGTTCGGATGAAGGGAAGAACGCTGTGGTGGACCCGCATTACGCCTGTAAGAGGGCCGCTAAAGGCACCCAGCCCCGGAAAAGGGTTAAATGGACAAGATCGATGAAAATGATTGAAAAGGCTCCGAGGTTTCCCAAAGTGGGAACAGGCGCCAAGGCCGGGAAAAGGGGAGGGAAAAAGAGATCAGAGTTCAGAATTTGAACGAGACGAACGTTCAAAGAGGTGACAGGGAGACTGACATAGTGTGAAGAAAAGACTTTACATTCTCCGTCATGGGAATCAAAAATTAATGTCTCTCCTCCGAGGACACCGTCGTCAAAGAAGGCGATCATAGAGAAAAGGGAAAAGTAAAAAGTGGTCCCGACAAAAGAGAATTGGGATCCGCGAAGTCAAAAAAGGAAAGAGGAAGTCGCAAAGGTTTGGACAGCAAAAAAAGAAACAGATCGAAGGAATGACGCGCCGACGACTTCCATGGCGGCATGGGCTGGGAATCCAGCTATATACCGGGGAAAACAAGGGGGTTGTTCCTGTAAGACCGGAGGGCAGAGAGGGGGGGGGGGACCCGAAATTTTGGACCTGCGCGCAACCCTGAGTGCGATTATGGGCAGTGGTATCTGGGGCAAAGCTTTGTCGGCCGCGCGGAAGGGACAGTCAACGGCCAGAACAGAACCCGTTCTGCTCACAACGCCTGGCAAAGTAAAGGAAGTTCAGGGGGGGGATCGGGAATTGTCCGCGTCCACATCGGAGATCCATTTCGGCCGCGACCAGCCTCAAAAGGGGTTAAACCAGTTTTGGGCAAGGGGACGGAGAAAAAAGGACCTAGGGAGATCTGGTGAAGGAAACCTGGTCGGGACAGGGGTTGCCCTTCCAGGGAGAATCCAGTGAAGCCGGCTTGAAACTCAGCAGTAAGGAGAAACATTTCCAAACGCGATCCGCAGCTGACCAAAAGCGTGGTGAGAAAAACCAGCCTCTCTCAACAACACAACAAAAGGAAGGGGGGGCATGGTTTGGCTCAGCATACTCGGACCTCCATCTCTTTGGGACAGCAGGGCAGGCTTAAGCCCGTCTGCATCCGTCAGCTGGACTTGAGTACTATAAAGATGGTGCTCCCGGAGGGCAAAAAGGGAGGCGGAGCTTAACCAAGAGCCCCGTAGGGTGGGTGGATCTCTTGGAAAGGACCAGAAAAAAAAAGGGGGAACTCCCGAACAGGATTTGTTGTGCGCTGGTAGATAGCCCGAATATCCGATTTCGGCCACAGGGATCATGAAACCCGGCGGCAACGTAAAACAATTTGCCTTTTGATGACCTGGCTCATCCCGGAAGGAAGACCACACCCTGCCCGACTAAAGGAACCAGAAGACCTGCAAAAAAAAAGCCGCCCGGTGTGAAGCGGGAAGGGGTCAAACTGGAAGGACAAAGACCGCGGCCTTAAGACGCGGGTGGTCGGTGAGGGATATAGCTGGGAATGTAAGCTATGCTCCATCCTTGTGGCATTATTTGGAGGACGCGGGCGAGTACGTTCGAAACGGGGATCTCTTTGTTAGTGTGGGGGGAGGAAAGGGTCCTCGAAAAGGAAAGGCCAAAACCGGGCCAGGATCAAATCCACTGGAGAGCTAACCTTGGGAAGTGGCAAGTAAAGGCTCTTATCGCAAGAGTTTGCGAGGCCCGTAGAACTGAGCGCATGACGGTCAGAACGGGAGGTCCCCTGCCGGTGAATATGCCGAGAAAATGGAGGGAACTCGCGGGGAGAAAAAAAACATCTTTCGGGGGAATAAAAGATTAAAAAAAATGGGGCCCCGAGGGAAGAGAACAAGAAAAAAAAGGCCTTGACCCGGTTGGGTATCGGGGGAAAAACTCTCTTTTCGGAAAAAGTGGAAAAAAGCGATTAGCTGCACACGAATTCAAGAACCCGGTCCTTGACTCTGGGCCCACGGCCGAATACGAATAAGTCGCCAACAAAGCGTTCTTGCGCGAAGGGGGAGCGAAAAGAGCCGAACAGATAAGGATCAATGCTTTTGACCAAAAGGTAAGGAAAAGGGTCTTTAGGAGAAAGGGGGCCCTCCTTTTATCATCGAACGGGATAAATCGGTGAGGGCTACCGAGGAGTCCTAAGAATCCCAGGCGACAAAAAAAACATCTGTCGCGGGGGGATCGAAGGAGAAAAAAAAAAAGCCTCCTTATAACTGGCCAAAAGAAGATTGGCTCTTGCGGAGTCGATTGTGGAGCAGAAGGGGGGGGGAAAGGGAAAAACAAAGAGGTATTTTTATCATGGAACCTTGACGGAAGGACGAAAGGAACTTCCGATATGTAAGACTTGATAGATGAACGGACAACAGCACGCCCTTGTGGTGGAGCGGGTCCAAACGACTGGCGACGTCAGAAAGAACAAGGAAAAGGGGGGATGAGAGGTTGCTGAAACTAAAAAAAAACAAGATGAGCGAGTTCAAAACTGCGGCCTGGCCGAAAACGCAGGGGACGGCCTCCCCTAGGAGGAAAAGACGTGGCCGGCGGAATGAACTTCTACGCGTCGCCGGAGATAAACCAGTTGAAAAGAAAAAAAAAAGGGGGGGGTGATTGAATGCTGCGAAAAATCCGTCGGGCTCATGGAGACCGCAACCGAAAGAAGGAGCGGAACTTTGACCGCGGGGACAAGCGCGGAAAGCAATAATTCCTTGAATTTTGGCAGTGGGGAGCAAAACGAAGTAAAGGGCCGGAATTATGGCCTGAACAAGAAGACAACGATCCGCAAGAGACCCAAGGGAAGAAACGAAACAGTCGTCGGTACGGGGTCCTATGAACTACGTGTCTTCGGCACTTCACCGAACTGGGGAAGGGAGGAAAAGAATGTACCATGAGGGCTCCACAATCTTTCTTCACCAGAATGACAAGAAAGGGTCACTACAGCCCCGGGGGGGAAAAACACAACCAACTGAAACGCGTGTAACATATCTCTCCATCCGGTCACGAGGGGGGGGTCTTGAGCCGGAGAAAGGAAAGAGGAAACACTGGGTCTTCAGAAGACCTTACCCTTACCTGGGGTTTGTGAGGGAGGGGAGGTACACTCATAAGGG